>Ga0187778_10001368_pt1 | contig 17071 bp, 14 predicted proteins | sample 1015_Q2_SP5_20_M_FD_132418 | JGI IMG/M metagenome (GOLD analysis project Ga0187778, IMG submission 132418) | Tropical peat soil microbial communities from peatlands in Department of Meta, Colombia - 1015_Q2_SP5_20_MG | ecosystem: Environmental > Terrestrial > Soil > Wetlands > Peat | place...
CGGTCACGACGACGGCGGTTTTCCCTTTCGCACATTCAAGAGTGGGTCTCCTCCTCTTTGGAGAGCATTAATCGTACTCGCGCCATCCCTCTAGCAAGACTGAGTGTAGTATCGTGTCAAATATATTGACATGTGGTAAACACTGCGCTATCATGGGTTGCTATGTTCGAGGGACGCTCCGTTTGTGTTTGTCTGCCGCGTCCCACCCACTCACCTTTCGGCAAAAATTCCGTAAGTCCTTTGTTTCCCCTTGATACAAACCATTCTCCCGTAACTCCTTTATTTCCCCTTGATACGCAAAATCGGGGGGGTACCCCCTCCCTCCGAGGGAGAGAATTCTCGGCCACTGCATCTGCAATTCTCTGTGTTTTTCGGTATTTTCAGTACGCGTGTCCCGCTATCCCCGCGCATTTTCTGCTCTTTGCGCACTCGTACCGAAAAAACAGGGGGGGGTACCCCTCCCCTTCCTCGCGCTCGATTCGGGAGTCCCGACTACCAACTCCACCCCGCCCTCGCTAAAATGTCACCACCATGACTACTTCTCCCATTAAATTCGGCACCAGCGGTTGGCGCGGCCTGATCGCAGAGGATTTCACCTTCGCGACCGTCCGCCTGGCCATGCACGCCATCTCCGAGCACTTGAAGAGCAAGACCGCTCACCCCACGGTGCTCGTCGGTTACGACACGCGCTTCTACTCCGAGGAATTCTCCGCCCTCGCCGTCCGCATCCTTCAGGAACACGGCATCAAAACCCTTCTCTGCGACACCTTCACGCCCACCCCTGCCGTCGCCTACGAAATCCAGCGCCGCAAACTCGATGGTGCCATCAACTTCACCGCCAGCCACAACCCGGCTCAATATCACGGCCTGAAATTCTCCGGCGCAGACGCCGGCCCCGCGCTCCCGGAGGTCACCAAGGACATCGAAGCTCGCGCCGCAAGAATCGTTACCCTGCATGGTGGCAACCCCTACGCCAATCCCAATCACGACGCCAAGCACGCCAAGGACACCGGCGAAAGTGTGAATCTCCGCGCGAACTACCTCAAGCGCATCAATGAGCTTGCCCGCTTTGACGTCATCAAACGGGCCGACCTCTCCGTCGTTGTGGACGCGCTTCACGGCTGTGGCGCGGGCTATCTCGACAAGGTGCTCGTCGATCACGGCATTCGCATCAAAGCCATTCGCACTGACCGCGATTGCCTGTTCGAGGGCAGCGGTCCGGACGTTAGCGAGGAAAACCTCGCGATGCTGGCAAGAACCGTCAAGGATTCAGCCGCCAACGTCGGCCTGGCCACAGATGGCGACGCCGACCGTTTTGGCATTGTCGATTCGGACGGCACTTGGATTCAGCCCAACCTGATCCTCGCCCTTGTCTACGACTACCTCGTCGAAACTCGCAATTGGAAGATGCCGGCGGCTCGCAGCGTAGCTACGACCCAAATGGTAGATGCTGTCGCCAAGTCCCACGGACAAACTGCGTATCAGACTCCGGTCGGCTTCAAGTACATCGGCCAGCTTATCCGCGAAGACAAAATCGCACTCGGTGGAGAAGAAAGCGCTGGCCTGACCATCCGCGGCCACGTCCCGGAGAAGGACGGCATTCTCGCCTGTCTTCTCGTCGCGGAAATGACCGCAGCCCGCGGAGCCTCGATCCGCGAGCAGTTGAGCGCCATGTTCAAGAAGCTCGGACGCGAATTTCACCCCATTCGCGAGAATCTCCATCTGAGCGACGAACAGAAGGCAAACACCATCAAGAAAGTGGCCGTGGACGCTTCGACACTTCTTGGAAGAAAAGTTGTATCTGTCGATCGCACCGATGGAGCAAAATTCGTATTCGAGGACGGTTCCTGGATATTGGTGCGTCTAAGCGGCACCGAGCCGATCGTCCGGCTGTACGTGGAAGCGGAGAGCACGGCAGCGACGGATAAGCTTACGCGCGATGCTTCCGATTGGATTCTGAAGGGCGGATAAAGACCGGCGTGGAAGAACAGTTTAAGAAACTAATTCGCTTGTACGGCCGGCAGATGCTCGTCATCTTTGTCATTGTTCTCGTCATACACGACATTTTCGGCCCGCACGGCTACTTGGTCATGCGCCACAAACAGCAGGAGATTCAGAAGGTCAACGCCGCCCTGGATAAACTGAATAAGGAAAACTCTGCCCTCGAGCAGGAGATCAAGGATCTGAAGACCGACCCGCAGACCATCCGCAAAATTGCTCGCGAAGAATTGGGCCTCGCGCAGCCCGGTGAAATCATAATCAAGCTGCCGGCGCCGTCCCCGCATGAGCAGGCCCCGCCCCAGCCGGTAAAGCCCTGACGGTTTTCTTTTTCATCCTCGTACGCACAAGCGATAACGTTAGCATCGCCAGAAAAATCGCGCTCAATCCGAGAGTCGCCTTCGGAATCGAGCACCCGCGCTTCGTCAAAATCGAGAATCGTCCATACACAAATTCGATGTGCACCCAATAAACCAGCAGCGAAGTCTGCCCCAACTGAATCACCGGGCTGAATCCCTTCTGCGCAAATCCCCATCGGCACCACGCATACACCAGACACAGAATGATCAGCAAAACACCACAACGAAGCAGCAGGAAGTTCGGGTTCGAGTGCCAGTAATCGTAAACTGCGTACAATCGGATCGCCGACGCGTCGAACATCATCGACAACGCAACCGCTGCAACCCCCGCGAGACCGAATGCTCCGAACAGCTGCGCTTCCTTCTTTCGCCCAAACTCGCTGAACATCAGCATTCCTGCGGCAAGTCCGGCGAACGCAAACGCCGCCCACGGAAACAGTGGAAACAGCCAATGCTGCGGCTCGTTGAACGTGTGCACACCGTTGATGTACGACTCGAGCGGCCACGGCAGAAACTTCGGCCGCCACGTTGTCCACAACGGTGGAGTCAACATGGCAAACGCTGTGGCAGTGACAAGTGCAGCCCAAATCGTGCGCCAGCGCGCTGTGGATACTTTTGGCGTCCAAGCGATCCAACACAAAACTCCCATCAACATCATCGACAAACCCAGAATGTTCAGCACGTCCACGCGAAGTAGGTCCGTCCACGGTGCCCATTTGTAGCCCAGGAGGAATTCCTGGATGCGGAACAGAATGCCAAAACCGAAAATCTCCGCTCCACGCAGGATCGTTTGCCTGGCGATGATGTTGCGCGCAATTCCCTTCTCTCGGAGTTTCTCTGTCACAAGCGCGAAGGAAACTCCCGCGAGGAAAACGAACAGCGGCGCCGGAAGCGTGCCGCCCAGCTGAGACCACTTGAAGAACTGGCTATCACGCGCGGCAGGGCTAAGCCACGAATCAAAGCAGTGGGTCTGGAACATCAGCAGGCATGCCAGACCGCGCATCCAGTCAATGTAAGAGAGGCGTTTCAAGGGGTAATGCTCTGGGACAAGTGTAGCGTTTTCCCGAACGCAGTTCCCTGCTCCTTGCGCCGGAATGTGCAAAGATGGTCAAGAGCAGAAACCCTATGAGGCCAGCGAAGCGATGAAGCAGATCGGAGTTTGGGCGGCATTGGGAATTTGGGCGGTCGTTTGTGTGGGCGGCGCGCTATATGCCTCGTGGCAAGGTTACGGCGGGCGAGCGTTTGCCGCGACCTTGACGACGTTCGCTTTCCTGCTCCTCGTCACATTATTGCTGGCCGCGCGTGGCGTCGCGGAACGAATCGCATCGAGATTCGGTCCGGGCGGCGGATTATTCCTTGGTGCAATAGTTTTTCTGGTTTACCTGATTTATCTGCTGGGAACAGGCGCGTTCGGGCTCGCCCGAGCAGGAGCAACCGCCGGGCTCGTCTTCGTCCCACTGGGACTTGCCATCTGGGCTGACGGAACAAACGCCGGTGTCTGGCAGGATTTCTTAATCATTCTGGGCGTTTGGGTATTCGTAAAGTTCAGCCCCTCTCACTGGCTTTGGCCCTATCCTGGCGGACGCCTCGCCTACGTCATGACCGTGCTGGTCGCGGTGAGTGTTGCGTTAGCATCGTTTCTATTGGTCAGGCGCTTGAAGGGAACCGGTTACTCGATCGGCTGGGGAAATCGTTGGAGCATTTATGCCGTTGGTAGCTTTCTGGCTTTTGCTTGTGCAGCAATTCCGTTGGCGATCGAGTTGCGTTTCATCGTTTTCGCTCCGCAGTGGCACCGGTGGAGCCATTACGTGTGGCTCTCCGTTGCCATTTTCCTGTTCACAGCGTGGCCGGAGGAATTGCTTTTCCGCGGGTTGCTGCAAAACTGTTTAGCGCGAGCTTCAAGGAGCGATTTGGCCGGATGGTGGACCGCCTCGGTACTGTTCGGCTTCTCCCACATCACGAACCAAGGATTCCCCAATTGGAAATACGTGATCCTGGCAACTATCGCGGGGCTGTTCTACGGTTGGACCTGGAGAAAAACAGGTTCCATTTTCGCATCGGCACTCGTGCACACCGCGGTCGACGCTGTCTGGCACTTCCTCTTTCGCACAATGTAGGTTCGATCCTAGGTCTTAGCCGTATCAGGCAAACCAATCGCTGCGATAGGCGAGCCACCAACTGAAAATCAGGATGGGAATCGTGGCGACGACGGCCCACCAAAAGGGCAGTAGCAAATCAGCGAGCAGTCCCAGGGCAAGGAAAGTGATCCAGAAGATCTTGCGTTGCACGATGCAAGTCTAACCCGATTCCGATACGAGCAGACGATTCTCTGGAGTTTGCTGTTCAATTGCGATACAAGGATGTGCAGGTCTACCGTTTCGCCGCGGAGGAGGCTTTGTGCCGGGTGACCGACCGGGAAGCAAAACGAGGGGATTCCGCGTGCACTGCTACGAGGCGGAGGAGGTCTTGGTTGCCGAGTGCCACGGGAAACTGATCTTTGAGAACACAGCATGGCTGAAAGACGTAGTCCGGGAGAAAACTCCGGCTCACAAGCGAATCCTGATCGACCTGAAAGACGTGCCGCAGGTAGATAGTTCTGGGCTCGGAGTGCTGGTGGGTTTGCACGTTTCAGCGAGGACTCGCGGGTGCCAACTGGAGATTTGCAATGCGACAGACCAGATCTGCGAGCTGTTCAGCATAAGCAACTTGCTGTCGCTCTTCGAGGCGGCTGGACGCCATCACGGCAAGACGATTTGACCTTTCCTCACTCCTGAAAGTGCAACACTAAGCCCTTCTCAGGTTGGGCATACTTGAGGATCGCATTTGTGCCAACCGCTTAGCCGAAGCTAATCAACGGACGACCCCGGTGAGTGGGGAGGATGCGGATGCGTACAAACGCTTGGGCATCCGGCCAGCGAGATAGGCTTTGTGGCCGGCGATGACTGCGTCGCGCATGGCTTCGGCCATGAGGACCGCGTCGGCTGCCTCGGCAACTGCAGTATTCATGAGTACGCCATCCGCGCCGAGTTCCATTGCAACTGCTGCATCGGAGGCCGTACCCACACCGGCGTCCACGATCATGGGAACTTCCGTGATGCGTTCGCGGAGGATGCGGAGATTGGCGGGATTCTGAATGCCCAGGCCAGAACCAATCGGGGCGGCGAGAGGCATGACAGCGGCGGCGCCCGCGTCAATCAGCTTGCGTGCGGCAATCAAGTCGTCGTTGGTGTAGGGAAGAACAACGAAGCCCTCCTTCACCAGGACCTTGGTGGCCTCGACCAGTTGTTCGGTATCCGGGAACAGAGTCTGCTGGTCGCCAATCACTTCGAGCTTTATCCAATTCGAGAGACCCACTTCGCGGGCGAGCCGCGCAGTGCGGATCGCCTCGTCCGCGGAGTAACAGGCAGCCGTATTCGGAAGGATAAATATTTTCTCGCGGTCAATGTAATCAAGAAGCGATTCCTTGGACCTATCAGTCAGATTGACGCGGCGCACGGCAACAGTAACCATCCCGGCCCCGGACGCGGCATGGGCGCGAGCCATTTCCTGAAAGCTACGGTACTTCCCTGTTCCTACAATTAGGCGCGAATTGAATGCGCGACCTGCGATCACAAGTTGATCTGGCATGGGGATGTCTCCAAAGGCATTGTAGCCCTTGAGAGGTGATGGAACAAAGGCGCCTGAACCTTTGGCTGGCACCAGGGCGAGGCCTGAAGTTGTGGGCTAGAGAGGGAAAGGAAGTTAATCGCGGACCAGAGGACGATGCTCGAAAGCATCAGCGTAAAGCTTGTCGATGAGATCGCGATACTGGCGCTCGACAACACGGCGCTTCAGTTTCAAGGTGAAGGTGAGAGTGCCGCTGTCGAAGGTGAAGTCATTGGGAAGCAACGCAAATCGCTTGATGGTTTCGTACTGAGCGAGATGGAGGGTCAAGCGGCCAACTTCGCTCTCAAGCAGGGCGTAGGTGCGAGGGTGTGCGGCCATTTCAGCGCCAGAGGAGAACTTCAATCCCTCTTCGGCGAGTTTGGCGGCGACGGTTACGGGATTGATGACGAGCAGAGCGACTACAAATTTGCGCTGATCCCCCACGACCATGGCATTCAGAATGTACGGGCTGGTCTTCAAGGAATTTTCAATCGGTTGGGGAGCAACGAATTTTCCAGCGGCGGTCTTGAGAAGATCTTTCTTGCGATCAGTAATGAAGAGGTAGTTGTCTTTGTCAAGAAAACCGATGTCGCCTGTTTTGAACCAGCCATCTTCGGTGAAAGCCTCGCGAGTGGACTCCGGTGACTTGTAATAACCCTGCATGACGCAGGGCCCTTTCGCGAGAATCTCGCCGTCATCCGCGATGCGAATCTGAACGTTGGCAATGGGCTGTCCGGAGCTTCCGACGCGGTTCCTCGGGTAGTTTGAAGTGAGAACTGGAGACGTTTCTGTGAGGCCGTAGCCCTGATAGATGGGAATCCCGATGGCCCAGAAGAAATCAGCGAGGTCCTTGGAGAGAGGTGCCCCGCCGGACATGACCACGCGCAGTCGGCCACCCGTGCCAGCGCGAACCTTTGAATACACGAGCGCATCGGCGACAATCCACTTCAATTTCAGGAACAGGCCCGCAGAGCCAGTTCCAATGCGCCACGAGGCCGACTCTCTCGCAGTGCGCATCGAAACATCAAATAGTTTGCGCTTAAGGCCCGTGTTCTTGGTGCCCTTTTCCATGAGCCGGGCATAGATTTTCTCGAAGAAGCGCGGGACCGCGGCAAGAACAGTGGGATGCACTTCCAGGAGAGCCTGTGCGACATTCTCGACGACATCAACGTAGGCAACTGGGCAGCCCCGAAAGATGTACAGATAGTCGAGCATGCGCCCATAAACATGAGCGAGAGGGAGGAAGGAAACAGCAAGGTCGGATTCGGGTTTAAGGTCGAACTCCGCACAGGTATCGGTCACATTTGAACTGAAGTTCGAGTGCGTCAGCATAACGCCCTTGGGCTCGCCCGTGGTGCCGGAGGTGTAGATGATGGAAGCGAGTTGAGAAGGGAGAACCTGAGATGCGCGAACGCGGTAGGAAGTAATTTCAGCTGCGCCGGTCGTGGAGATGAGCGTTTCGTAGCGAAGATACTCCGAGGGCAAGGCATCGCCAGCGCCAGCGACGATCACATGCCGAACGTATTCCAGTTGGTCCCGCATGAGGACAAATTTTTCCAATTGTCGAATCCCAGAAATAAAAATTACTTCTGCACCACAATGATTGAGGATGAAGATCATGCGGTCCGGGGACTCGTTGAAATAGACGGGAACCGTGACTCCCCCAGAACCGTTGATGGCAAAGTCAGCCGTGTGCCATTCGGGGCAATTGGGAGCAAACAAGCCCACGCGATCTCCGGATTTGACGCCAAGCTCGACCAAGGCGTGTGCCAGACCCGCAACGCGGCGGAGGAACTCTTGCGAAGAAATGACTTCCCAACTGTCGTTCTTGCGAACCATCTGCGCCCGGGGAGACGGCAACTCATCCACAGCATGAAGGAAGCGAGAAGGGAGTGAAGGGTAACTCATGCGGTTTTTGAATTTACCCTAGTCGAGAAGGGGACGCAATCCAGCGGGAGGCTAGGAGTACGGAGGGGCATAGTTGATGCGGGCGTCTTCGGAGAAGTGGCTTCTGTTATCGTTGGTCAAGTGAGGTGCGTTAAGATGGAGGCGGGAGCGGATCGAATGAGCGTCACAACACCCGTTATGAATGATCCAGCGATAAGCCGCGGACCATTTCGCGCGCCACGGGGCACGGAAATTTCCTGCAGGGGCTGGCAGCAGGAAGCGGCACTGCGAATGCTGTTGAATAATCTCGATCCAGAGGTGGGTGAGAAGCCGGAAGACTTGGTGGTTTACGGCGGGACCGGAAAGGCCGCAAGGAATTGGGATTGTTTTCACGCGATTGTGAAGTCGCTGAGGTCACTGGAATCGCACGAAACTTTGTTGGTACAGTCTGGCAAACCCGTCGGGATTTTTCAGACGCACGAGTATGCACCGCGGGTGCTGCTGTGCAATTCAAACCTCGTAGGCCAGTGGAACAACTGGGAGAAGTTCAACGAGCTGGACCGCGCCGGATTGATGATGTACGGCCAGATGACCGCGGGAAGCTGGATCTACATCGGGACGCAAGGGATATTGCAAGGCACGTACGAAACGTTTGCCGCAGCGGGGCAGAAACACTTTGGCGGTGAACTGGGTGGGAAATTGGTTGTGACCGGCGGCATGGGAGGAATGGGCGGCGCACAGCCGTTGGCCGCGACGATGAACGGCGCGGCCTTCCTGGGGATTGACGTGGACCCGGAACGCATCAAGCGGCGCGTCAAGACCGGCTATTGCGATGTGATGGTGACTTCACTCGACGAGGCGCTGCGGATTCTGAAGAATGCAGTGAGGAAACGTGAGGCGATTTCGGTTGGGTTGGTCGGAAACTGCGCGGATTTGATTCCGGAGCTTGCCAAGCGGGGCGTGGTGCCGGATTTGTTGACGGATCAGACGAGCGCGCATGACCCGATTGGCGGGTATGTGCCGAACGGGGTGACGTTAGAACAGGCGCTGGAGCTGCGGAAGAAAAATCCGCAAGAGTACCGAAAGCGGGCCGTCGCTGCGATTGGCGAGCATGTTCAAGGCATGCTGAAGCTGCAGGAACTCGGCGCGGTGACCTTTGATTACGGCAATAACATTCGGACATTCGCATTTGAGGCAGGCGTAAAAAACGCTTATGATTTCCCAGGATTTGTGCCCGCCTACATCCGGCCACTCTTCTGCGAGGGCAAGGGACCGTTCCGGTGGGCCGCGCTTTCGGGGGAGGCATCGGACATTGTGCGGACGGATCAGTTGGTACTTGAGATGTTTCCGAAAAATGAGCATTTGAAGCGCTGGATCACCATGGCGTCAAAGAAGGTGAAGTTCCAGGGCCTTCCCTCCCGAATATGCTGGTTGGGATACGGCGAACGCGACAAGTTCGGCCTGGCATTAAATGACCTTGTGGCGAGGAGCGAGCTGAAGGCACCAATTGTCATCGGACGAGACCACCTTGATTGCGGTTCGGTCGCCTCTCCGTACCGAGAAACAGAAGCGATGAAAGATGGCTCGGACGCGGTGGCGGACTGGGCGCTGCTGAATGCACTGGTAAACACAGCGAGCGGCGCCTCCTGGGTCTCCATTCACAACGGTGGCGGAGTGGGAATCGGCTATTCGCAACACGCGGGTCAGGTTACGTGTGCGGATGGTACCAGAGAAATGGCCAAGCGCATTGAACGGGTGTTGACCAACGACCCGGGCATGGGGGTGGTTCGGCATGTCGACGCCGGCTATCCTGAAGCGATTGAGTTTGCCAAGAGAACTGGCGTGAAAGTTCCCATGCTGTAGGCAATTCAGGTAGAATTCGGCCACCGGTGCAGCTGCCGAATTCAAATCCGCAGGGTTGAACGGGGATCAGCAGAATGTTCCGTCGAGGGAGTCGGACGATGTACACAGTATTAGGTGCGAATGGGAATATCGGCTCCGTTATCACCAAAAAGTTGCTGGAAAAAGGCGAAAAAGTACGAGTCGTGGGGAGGAACTCCGCCAGGCTCCAACCGTTCGTGCAGAAAGGCGCGGAGCCGTTCATCGGGGATGTCGCCGACGCTGAGGCGATGACACGTGCGTTGAGCGGCGCGCGGGCCGCGTTCCTGATGATTCCTCCGGACATGAAATCTCAGGATTATCACGCCGAGCAGGAACGCTTTAGCGACGCAATTGCTGTCGCGGTCAGGAATGCCGGTTTGCATTACGCCGTCCATCTGAGCAGCATCGGAGGACAAGCGCCTTCCGGGACAGGGCCGATTGCAGGGCTGCATGCGTCGGAAGAGAAAATGAATGCCGTGGACAGGTTGAACGTGTTGCACCTTCGCCCCGCCTATTTTTTCGAGAATCATTTAGCGGCGATTGGGATGATCCAGATGATGGGGCTGTACGGCGGGGCGATTAACGGGGCCTTGAGGTTTCCCATGATCGCCACGAGGGACATCGGCGTTTATGCGGCAGACAGGCTGCTCAAGCTGGACTTTAATGGGAAGCAAACACAGGAATTGCTTGGCGAACGGGATCTTTCCATGAACGAAGCCGCCACGATCATCGGGAATGCGTTGAACAAACCGGAACTTCGATACGCGCAATTTCCTTACGAACAGGTGCAGCAGGTGCTGACGCAGATGGGCACGCCGCAGAAAACAGCCGCGTTGTTTATCGAAATGTTCGAGGGCTTCAACAACGGAACCGTGGCGGGGACCGAGGCTAGGTCGGAAAAGAATACGACGCCCACCAGACTCGAGACTTTTGCAAAAGAGGTCTTTGTGCCGGCGTATCAAGGCAGGGCGGTTGGGGCTTGAAGCTAGCTCGCTCCGGCGGAGAGACGATAACCACACTTTGACGCAGAGCCTGCTCATTACAGGTGCTTCGCAACTCCTAACCTTGCGGGGAGGGGGTCCACGGCGAGGTACTTCCCTTTCGAAACTTGGGATCGTGAGAGATGGCGCTATGCTGCTCCAGGATGGAAAGATCGCGGCCGTGGGAACGCGCGCGCAAGTCGAGGCGCGCCTAGATGCCAAACTAGCGGAGCGATTGGACGTTGGTGGGCGGGTTGTGCTTCCGGGGTTCGTCGATTCGCATACGCACCTGATTCATGCTGCGAGCCGTGCGGAAGAATACGAGTTGAAAACTCAGGGCGCAAGTTACGAAGAAATCGCGAAAAAGGGTGGCGGAATTCTGAATTCGGCAATAAAGCTCCGGGCAGCCACGGCGGAGGCGTTGAAAAAGAAGGCGCGGGCAGCACTCGAACAATTTGCTTCGTGCGGCACGACGACGGTGGAGGCGAAGAGCGGTTACGGGTTAGACGTCGCGAGCGAGCTGAAGATCCTGAGATTGCAGCGGGAATTGAAGGGCGAGCAGCGCTTGGGAATCGTGTCTACCTTTCTCGGCGCACACGTTGTCCCAGCGGAATTTCAGGGAAAGCCGAACGGAGCAGAACTGTACATTCGGCTGCTCATTGAAGAGATGCTGCCACAGATCGTAAAGGAGGGGTTGGCCGAGTTCTGCGACGTGTTTTGCGACCGGGGAGCGTTCACGCGCCAGCAAGCGAAGAGGATCTTAAGCGAAGGCAAGCGGCAGGGGCTGGCCCCGCGAATTCATGCCGAGCAATTGTCGCGAACGGGCGCGACCCAGCTCGCGGTGGGACTAGGTGCGGCGAGCTGCGACCACCTGGAACGTGTGAATGAAGCAGACATCCAGGCATTGGCGAAGTCGAAAACCGTAGCCACGCTTTTGCCCGGATGCGATTTTCATCTTGGTTGGAAACAGTACGCGCCAGCGCGCAAACTTATAGAAGCCGGGGCCATTGTGGCATTGGCAACTGACTTCAATCCGGGGACGAGCCCCACGGTGAGCATGCCCATGGTGTTGTCCTTGGCGTGTACTCAACTACGGATGACACCTGCGGAAGCTATGGCAGCCGCCACGATTAATGCGGCGTATGCGCTCAAGCGGCAGAAGACCATCGGATCGCTGGAAGTTGGCAAACAGGCGGACCTGGCGGTGTTCGAGGTGGAGGATTACCGCGAAATTCCCTATTATTTTGGGATGCAGCGCTGCTGGATGACGATCAAGGGCGGCGAGATTATCTACATGCGGGATTGAAGCCGGGTTCCCAGACGGCCAGGGAAAAAGCGGATTCCTCGGGCAAAGAACGCCTTTGGAATGACGATTGGCGCGGACTCAAACTACCCCATAAAATGAGGAAGGTGAACATTTGCACGGGGGGAAGTGCTGGACGGAATGAGCCATGAACCGACTGATTGAGTGTGTACCGAACTTTTCGGAAGGAAGAGACCCGGCAAAGGTCGAAGCGATCGTGCAGGCAATAAGCAGCGTGCCGGGCGTTTACGTGCTGGATCGCGAGATGGACGCAGATCATAACCGCTGCGTGATTACACTCGCGGGGGACCCGGATGCCGTGGCCGAAGCGGCCCTTTTGGGCACCGGGAAGGCCATGGAGCTGATTGACCTTACGATGCATACCGGAGCGCACCCGCGGGTCGGGGCGACGGACGTCGTGCCGTTCATCCCGATTGAAGGCGTGACCATCGAAGATTGCGTGGCACTGGCGCGACGAGTAGGAGACGAGATTTGGAAGCGGTACCGAATCCCCGTTTTCTTCTACGAGGCGGCGGCGACGCGGCCGGACCGAGTCAACCTTGAAAATATCCGTCGCGGGCAGTTTGAAGGACTACGGGAAGAGTTGAAGAGGAATCACGACCGGCAACCGGACGTGGGCGAGCCCAAGTTGCATCCCACGGCGGGCGTGACAGCGGTCGGCGCGCGGAAATTTCTCATTGCGTACAACGTGAACCTGAGCACACCCGATGTGGGGATCGCGAACAAGATTGCCAAGGCGATTCGCTTCTCAAGCGGCGGGTTACGTTACGTCAAGTCGATGGGGGTGGAGCTGAAGGCGCGGAATCTGGCGCAGGTGTCCATCAATCTAACGGACTTCGAACAAACGCCGATGCATCGAGTGTATGAAATGGTGAAACGGGAGGCAGAGCGCTACGGAGTCGTTCCAGTGGGCAGCGAAATTGTGGGATTGGTGCCGAAGAAAGCGATCGAGATGACAGCGGACTATTTCCTGCAATTGGAGAACTTCTCGCCGTCACAGGTGTTTGAGAACAGGCTGGCTGCTTCGCTTGGAGGCGCGCCGATAGAGGTCAGAGAAGGGAAACTCGCGAGCCTGGCAAGGCCCTTTTTGGACGCGGTTGCAGCGCCTACTGCAACTCCCGGAGGGGGAAGCGTTTCTGCCTGCGTTGCGGCGATGGCGGCGGCACTCGGACAGATGGTCGCGGGGCTCTCGCGCAAGAAAAAGTCTCAAGCGGCGTACGTGGACCAGCTTTCGGAACAGCTCGACGATTTGCGGAAGACCGCAGACGAACTTGTGCAGGCAATCGATCAGGATGCGGCTTCCTATGATGCTGTGATGGCCGCCTTTAAGCTGCCTCAGGGGAATCCGGAAGAAACTCGCACGCGCGAATCGGCCGTTGAGAGCGCTACCAAGAGAGCGTCTGAGGTTCCGCTGGCGGTTGCGGAGAAAGCGTCGAAACTTGGCCAGCGTCTATTGCAACTGGAGGCCGTCGCGGCCGCATCCATGAAGTCAGATCTGCAAGTGGCGCGTCTAATGTCAGTAGCAGCGGCGAAGGGCGCCCTAGCCAACGTGGAGATCAACCTGGAAAGCCTGAAGGACCGCACGTATGTAGAGAAGACGAGGGCGCGAGTTGCTGAACTGCGCAATCAAGCCGGGTAGCTTAGATCCCAGTGTAGTAAAATGATGAAAATTGCAATTTCCCTGGCTGCTCGAAAGGAGCTCGAAATGAAGTTGAGGAAGGCCATCACACGATTATTGGCGGCATGCGCCGTGCTTACGTTGGGCATTGCGGGGGCCAAGCCAGCCAAGGCAAGTGGCGTGGGGGCCGATACGATCGCGCTCTTTCCTAAAAGCACGGGTGAAGTCGGCTACGTGGACCTAAAAAAGGCGCGGAGCATGAAATGGTTCCCTGCCCTGCAGGAACAAGTCTTGCCGGAGCGCTTCCGGCAGTTCGAGAAGTTTCTTGCGTCCGCGGGAGTTGACCCGAATAGCCAGGTCGATGAACTTATCTGGGGCCTGGTACCGGATGTGATGGCGAAAGATGAGAAAGGCGTGGCCACGCAGGTTCCGTCGAGCGAAATGACGGTCGGCATCGCCATGGGAAATTACAATCCGGAATCGACGGAGGCCTACTTCAAGCAACAAAAGTTGGCGACAGAGAAGATTGAGACCTACACCTTGTTTGGGTTCGGATCGGGGACGGGCGATTTGTATTTCTTTTTTCTCGATTCGAGCAAGGCGGTTTTCGGACATAAGCCATTGCTTGAAAAGCTCCTGGAGATACATGCGGGACGCGAAGACGGGCTCCTGCGCAACGAAGAGATGTACAGCCTGATCAATGAAGTGAACGGGGGCGGCGTGGTTTGGGCGGTTCTCGACGCGGGATACACGCAACTGGCGATGGGGCAGCTGGCGCCCGAAGTCCAGCAGTTTCCGGAGGCGGCGAAGCTAATCCAGAACATGAAGTCCATGCTCATCAGCGCAGCGGCTAGCAGCGGCGTTGAAGGAAAGTTCCAGGCGGTGTGCGGCACGACGCAGGATGCGAACACGCTGAGTCAACTGATGACCGCAGGACTTCTTTACAAGAAGTATCAGGCGAGCAAGGACAACCCAGAACTGGGACAGCTCCTGGATCGAACCAGCGTGACACCCTCCGGAGACCGGATTGTGATCCAGATGTCGGTCAGCGATGACCAGATGGCCTCGCTCATCCGGCGGAACACCTTCGCGATCAAACTCCAATAGATAGGTTTCTCGCCGACCTGACTAATCTGCCGGAGGATTGGGGGAGACGTACTTGGTCAGGCGCAAAACGGCTGCGTGCTCGCGCGATTCGCATTCGACTTCGTCGATCCCTTCCCAAGAAGGTTTTTCATTGGGCGGAGGCTGAGTTCCCGGCAAGGCAACTTCCACTTCTAAACGATCCAACGAGCGGCGCAGCGTGATTCCACACTGCTCCGACGAAGCGTGGCAATGGAAACAGTGCCTGCAGGCGGAGACGACGGAGGCCTGGAATTGCAGGATGGTTTCATTTCCCAAACCTGCGGCATCAGCCAGGTAGCGCGCCGCGCCACCGACAGCGGCCACGAGGCGATCGTCGGGGTCCATGCGCACGAGAATCTGATGGGGCAGGCTTGACACGGTCACCGGGTATTGGCGAGAGACACTTCGCACGCTTCGCGGCAGTCCGGGCAGTAATAGAGTCCATCGACACAAAGCCGGATGTTGTGTTGGCCCTTGCAGATCGAACAATACTTCTCACAGGTGCAGGAGTCTTCAGGCTTGTCGCACTGCGAGCAGAGAATTTGCTGATATTGCGCCACTCTTTCGCCTCCGAAACTCACTTTACCTGAGCGATTTGTCCCCAGCAAGAGCGGTGCGGGCACGCATTCACAAAGAGCAACGGCAGCGGGCTTGAGCAAAAGGACCGGCGTTTTGACGGCACCAACCTCGCGTGTTAACATCCGAATTTGCCTGAGCGAACGGAATGGAATCCGTAAACTCTCCTGCCAATTCAACTCCCCGCAAGACGCCACTGAACGCGTTGCACCGCCGTCTTGGCGCGAAGATGGTGAACTTCGGCGGCTGGGATATGCCGGTTGAATATCCCTCGAGCGGCGGCTTGATGGCCGAGCATAAGGCCGTGCGAAGCGGCGTCGGATTATTTGACGTCAGCCACATGGGCGACATCCGCATCCATACGGGAAAGAAACCGGGTGGAGCGCTAGAAGCAGTTCAACACTTGACCATGAACGATGCGTCAAAGCTAGCGATTGATCAGGCGCAGTACTCGGCGATGCTCTATCCCAATGGGACATTCGTGGACGACGTGATCGTGCACCGGCTTGGCAAGGACGACTATCTGCTGGTGATCAACGCGGGTACGCGGGAGAAGGATGTGACCTGGGTGAAACAAAACACAGCGAAGTTCGATTGCGTGGTTGAAGATCTGAGCGACGCGTACACGCAACTGGCGATCCAGGGGCCAAGGGGAGTGGATTCGCTTCGCAAATTGACTGACGCCAATCTAGATGTGGTGAAGAATTATTGGTTTACTCACGGAACGGTGTGCGGGTTGAAGAACATGTTGATCGCACGGACGGGATATACGGGCGAAGACGGGTTTGAGATTTATGTGCCGTCGGACGTGGCGACGAGCGAAAGAGTGTGGAACGCGGTGATCGAAGCGGGCAAAGAGTTCGACATTGTGCCCTGCGGTCTCGGGGCGCGAAATACGCTTCGGCTCGAATCCAAGATGGCGCTTTATGGACACGAGATCAGTGAAGCGATCAATGTTTGGGAAGCAGGCCTCGAGCGCTACTGCAAGATGGAGAAGGGAGACTTTACTGGCCGAGCGGCGTTGGAGAGAGCCCGCACCGCAGGAGTGCAGCGCGTGCTGATCGGGCTGGAGATGGTCGAACGTGGGATCGCGCGCGACGGCTACCGCTGCATGAACGAGAGCGGCGCAGTGATCGGCGTGGTGACCAGTGGGTCGCCTTCGCCGACGCTTGGGAAGAACATCGCGCTGGCGTATGTTCCTCCCGCAATGTCTGAGCTGGGGACACCGGTGTACGTGGAAATTCGTTCGCAGAGATGCAAAGCGCAGGTTGTGGCGACGCCTTTTTACAAGCGGTTAAGGAAAGCGAGCGCAAATTAGGTTCGAGGCGAAATGACGTCCAAGGAGTGGCTTTATGGGGTATCCAACACAGTACCGCTACACGAAAGACCATGAATGGATCGAGGCAAAGGGAGACGTCGGCACGATCGGCATCACGGATTACGCCCAGCACGAACTTGGCGACGTGGTGTTCGTCGAACTTCCCGCTGCCGGCACAAAACTGGAGGCTGGCAAGACCTTTAGCTCAGTGGAATCAGTGAAGGCCGTCAGCGAGATTTACGCTCCGGCGAATGGGCAGGTTGTTGAGGCGAACACGGCCCTGCAGAACAAACCGGAGACCATCAACACCGATCCGCATGGCGGAGGATGGCTGGTCAAAGTGAAATTGTCGAAACCCGC
>Ga0187778_10001369_pt1 | contig 17069 bp, 15 predicted proteins | sample 1015_Q2_SP5_20_M_FD_132418 | JGI IMG/M metagenome (GOLD analysis project Ga0187778, IMG submission 132418) | Tropical peat soil microbial communities from peatlands in Department of Meta, Colombia - 1015_Q2_SP5_20_MG | ecosystem: Environmental > Terrestrial > Soil > Wetlands > Peat | place...
ACAGGCGGAATGGGATCTTACAAAAATGCCGGAGACGTATTACCCTTCTTGAGCCGCGATGACAGGGCCAAAGAGACAGAAATTGTACGGAGAATTTTCACGAAGTGGACGAAAGAAACCACTTCAGGTTTGAGAGGCGTTCCATTATATGTGGCTTTCATGCATACGGGCAAGGAGCCGAAAATCCTTGAGAACAACAGTCGACCAGGGGATCCGGAAATAATAAACATCTTGCCTATCTTGAAGCAGGATTTCGTCGATGTGTGTTTCAAAATACTCGAAGGAAACCTTACTCACGTAGAAGTCGAGAGAATGGCAACCGTCGTCACCTACAAGGTTCCTCAAAGCTACGGAGGATACGCAAGCGATTTTCCAAGTCTCGCACAGACAAGTGAAATTGACACGCCCGTTGACTTAACCAAGGCCTATGAGCTGAGCAAAAAATATGGTGACAGAATTCGTGTATATCCAGCCTCACTGGAAATGCGCGGAAGCCAATGCTTTGCGCTTAAATCAAGAGCCGTAGCTGTCATGGGAGCGGACCAAGAGATCGAAGCGGCCAGGCAAATTTCGATTGAGGGTATAAATGCGATCAAAGGCGGAGCGCTATGGCGGAGAACAGACATAGGATCTGAAGAGCATCTGCGCGAAAGTATAAAGCACATGGAAAGGTTGAGGCTCATTCAGTGAGAAAAGCATTCATATCAGACTGTGAAGGTCCCATTTCAAAGAATGACAACGCGTACGAACTCGCATCACAGTTTGTTCCAGAAGGGAGCAGACTATACGCGGTTATAAGCCGATATGATGACCTGGTCGCAGACATTCTGAAGAGGCCGGGCTACAAAGCTGGTTACACACTGAAACTCATCATGCCTTTCCTGAAAGCTTATAATGCTACAGATCTTGAGATGCAGGAATTCTCAGCGGAAAAGCTCGAATTGATCCCATATGCAAAGAACACGTTGCAACACGCAAGAAGCATAGCCCTAGCTTTTATTGTGAGCACAAGCTATGAACACTACTTGAGAGCAGTGTGCCAAGCCTTAGATTTTCCGTTTGCAAACACTTACTGCACAAAAGTGAGCATTGACAAGTACAATATAACTGAACCGGAGAGAGACCTATTGAGGAAGCTCGCAGCGGAGATCGCGCAGATGCATATAGTCGAGATCCCGCCAAAGGCGAAATCGTTTCAAGATTTTTCAGGGGATGATCAGGAGACAATCCTGCGGCTGGACGAGATATTCTGGGGGGAAATAACGAACCTAGGAATAGGCAGGATCTATTCTGAGATCTACCCCATGGGTGGGGAAGAAAAAGCTGAGGCCATAGACGACATCATCAAGAAATCTGGAACACAACTATCTAAGGTGATGTATGTTGGTGACAGCATAACAGATGAGGAAGCCCTCAAGCTCGTAAGAAGAGGAGATGGCCTGACAGTTTCCTTCAATGGTAATCAGTATGCGGTAAGGAACGCTGAAATTGCAGTGCTTTGCCAAAACAGCATTCCAACCACAATGATCGCAGATATCTTTTGCAGGTTCGGAAAAGAGCAAGCCCTGAAACTAGCAGGAGAATGGAACAGGGAGGCGCTAAGGAAGAGCAAAGTTAGTCCTTACCTGCTAAAACATTTCTTCACATTTCAGAGTGACAAATCGTGCAGAGTCGAAATAGTTGAAAATAGAAATACCGAAGAGCTGGTGAGAGAGAGCACTGACTTCAGGAGAGAGGTCAGGGGTGAAGCAGTCGGGAGTATGGGATAACATGGTGAAGGAAGACCTGATTGAAGACACTTTTGCAGAAGCTTTCGACGGCATCTACTGCCGAACCATAGTCACTGCGGATGACAAGAACACCCTTAAGAGGGCAGCTGAAGATGCCAGTGCGACTCCTTCAGGAGTCATCGGAAGGCTCGACAATGGAATTGAAAGGTGGCTGACAGAAAAAGAAACGCCTGACAGGCGTAAAGGAGCGATCCTGCAGTTTTGGAAGGGCTTGGACATAGAAAAACCGATCAGTGACACTGTCAACCGCTTTGAGAAGGAATTATCATACAGAATTCGGCAAGACATACTCGTGAAGCCCTTCACAGCGGTTTTCGACGCCTTGTCTGTGAAGCCAGAAGGAAGATTGGACATGATGGAAAGGGTCGGACATTGCGGGGACGGATTTGAATGGGAAAAGCATGCTTATGGCCGCTGCATGATTGTTGTTCCTTTGATGGTGCCCGATTTTCTCATTGAAAGATATATTGGCTACGCTCGAGGAATATCAGGAGGCAATTTTTTGATAATGTGCAAAACCAAGAAGGCTGTAGTGAACGCTGGAAAAGTCGCATTAGACGCCATAAGCAAGGTTGAAGGCGTAATTGCTCCTTTTCATGTTTGTTCTGCTGGTTCGAAAACCGAAACAAAATTTCCGTTAATTGGTCCTACGACCAATCATCCGTACTGCCCCTCCCTGAAAGGCAAACTCGCAGGGGTCTCGAAAGTCCCCCGAAACGTTAACTACATTCCAGAAATAGTGATTAATGGAATATCGATTGATGCAGTCAAGAAGGCCATGCAGGCTGGCATTGCCGCGTCATTGACTGTTGATGGCGTGGTGAGAATCTCGGCTGGAAACTACTCTGGCAGACTTGGGAATCATAAAATACATCTTCGAGAGTTGTATTGATGACGTTGTTCGATGCAATCGGGTTTGGAGCGTTGAACGTAGACAAGCTCTTCAGGGTAAACAGAATAGCTTGCGCAGAAGAAGAAAGCGTAATAATTGATCATGAGGAAGCATGCGGCGGCTCGGCGGCCAATACCATGGTGGCCTTAGCAAGGCTCGACTGCAACGTCAGCTTTCTCGGAAAGGTGGCACGCGATAGAGAAGGAAGAATGCTTCTTGAAGATTTTCGCAAAGAAGGCGTGGACACGACCAATGTGATCGTTGCGAAACGAGGAAGAAGTGGAAACGTCATTGGCTTCATCGACGAAAAAGGTAATAGGGCACTGTACATCGATTCAGGCGTCAATGACGACATAGTGCTTCAAGAACTACCCACAAAACGCATTTTTCAAGCAAGATTTTTCCACCTAACATCGTTCGTCGGGAAAAGATCAATGCAAGCTCAGAAGGAGCTTTTGGATATGCTTCCAGAGAACGTCTTAATAAGCTTCGATCCGGGAGCCGTTTACGCAAGGATGGGCTTCAACGAGCTGGAACCCATCATAAGAAGAACTCACGTTATGATGCCTAACGCAGGCGAGCTCAGGCTTCTGACTGGGAAAACCGATTATCGCAAAGGGGCAGAGTTTTTGCTTGCTGAAGGCATAAGTGCCGTAGCGGTGAAACTCGGAGCCCGAGGCTGCTACGTGACCGATGGTCGGGAGAGCTTCCTGATAGAGGCATGCAAGGTCAAAGTTGTTGATACAACTGGGGCGGGAGATGCCTTTTGTGCAGGTTTCCTTTATGGCCTAATTCAGAAGAAGAGCCTCTATGATTGTGGAAGGATGGGGAATTTCGTAGCATCGCGGTGCGTAATGAAGGTTGGTGCCAGAACAGGGCTGCCCCATGTCAGCGATCTAGAACTTCTTGCTTAGAAACTCGATCATACTCTTAAAGATCGGTTTGCCGTCACCGTATTCGGCCTTTTGTGCATCTCTTGTCCAGTCAGGCTGCTGCCACCAGTAGAATGCCCTTTCAGGGTGCGGCATTAACCCGAAAACTGTTCCTTCAGGATTGCATATGCCTGCAATATCATAGAAAGAACCGTTAGGATTAGTCGGAAAATTGCCTTTCGCATATTTGCCATTTTCGTCGCAGTACCGAAAAACAATCTGATCATTTTCTTCCAGTTTGTTTAAGAACTGTTCTTCTTTGTCACTTGGAAATATGAACCTCCCTTCAGAATGTGCCACTGGCATGCGCAGGATCTTCCCTTTAGGTATTACTGAAGTGAAGAGGCAATTTCCGCTGCTTTCATTTTTCAAATGAATCCATCTACAATTGTAACCTGGCGGAACGTTCATGGCTAAAGCAGCATCAGGATAACGGCTAATTCCCTCAAAACTTGGAAGCAAGCCTGCCTCAACGAGCACCTGAAAGCCGTTGCATATTCCGAGCAATGGACGACCATCATCAACAAAGTCTCTCAAATCCTTGCCCAGCTTAGTCAATATCCACTTTGCCCATATTGCCCCCGCTCGAACGTAATCCCCGTAGGAAAACCCTCCTGGAAAGACCAGAGCATCGTATTCGAACAGGCTTCGGCGTTTAACTATTTCATTAGCATGAACAATCTTGGCTTTGGCCCCTAATTCTTCGAGGGAACGTTTTGTTTCTGCATCGCAGTTAGTTCCACCGACGCGTAGCACGCAAACTTTGATATCATTAGCGTGCATGAACCGAACCTCCGCTGAACGTTTGCTTCCAACTTGTTCGCAAGTCGTCGATTGATGAATCGAGTATGATTTTTCCTGCCATTCCCATGACGCGCAGCCTCGGGGTCTCGATAACCTTTCCGATTTCTGCATAGGGTTTTCCACTGATTAAAGCTTGAAAGCGACTATTATCACTGTTTGAGACTTCAAGCAGAAAACGACTGTTAGATTCGGAAAAGAGGGCAAAATCATCTCGTGTTACCCTCGTCATAGGCAAATTCGACAAGTTCAATTCGATTCCATAGCCTCCTGAGAATGCCATCTCCGCTGCCGCAACAGCCAAGCCACCTTCCGAAAGATCATGGCAGGCCTTCGTTAGGTCTTCATCGATTACTCGTGTAACAGTGTTGAATATCTCTCTAGCCGTTCTCGCTCTCGTTTTTGGCACGGTTTTTCCCAAGATTCCATTGAGCCCGTAGTATTCTGACCCACCTAATTCTTTGTACGTGTTTCCGACGATGAATATCGAATCGCCTGGGGTCTTTACGTCCATCGAGACTATGCGTCGAATATCTGGGACGAGTCCTAGCGCGGTAATCAATAGAGTAGGCGTTACTGGTCCACGTGGGGACTCATTGTAGAGGCTGTCCTTGCCGGAAATAAAAGGTGTACCGTAAGCCTTAGCGATGTCGTAGCAAGCCTTGCAGGCCTCAACTAAGCTTCCGAGTCTTTCTGGTCTTTCCGGGTTCCCCCAAGTGAAATTGTCGAGCAATGCTATTCTTCTTCCGCCGACTGCAATGTTGTTCCTTACGGCCTCGTCTACAGCTGATGCAGCCATCCAATAGGCATCAATCTTCCCGTAGTTCGGGTTCAATCCACACGAGATCACAATCCCCTTCCAAGAGCTGTTCAGTGGCTTCAGTACAGCTGCATCATTTGGGCCTGCGTGGCCTCCTTGCAAAGGCTTTAGAACGGTGTTTCCTTTGACCTCGTGATCATAGCTCCGGATTACGTTTTCTCTGCTTGCAATGTTGTGTGATGACAATAGGTTCATCAATACAGTGTCTAGGTTTTTGGGCTCACGGAAGCGTGGTTCGTTGAGAACCGGCTGCTCGAGTTTTGCCGTTTTCTGGGATCTCGGTGGTTTGAAGAGAAAAGGAATGCTCATGTTTGCCACTTCAATGCCTGTATAGTTGATCCTTAGAATCTCTTTGCGGGTGAGCTGTCCGATTGCAGTAGCCTGAACGTCTTCGTTTTCAAAAACTTCTTTAACTTTTTCGAGGTTCTCTACGGGCACTATAATGAGCATTCTTTCCTGGGACTCGGAAATGTAGATCTCCCAGGGGGCTAAGTGGGCGTATTTTAACGGAACTTTTTCAAGTTCCACAGTTGCACCGCAGCTATACCTTCTGGCAATTTCGCCGACTGCTGATGATAAACCACCGCCGCCCAAGTCCGTGATCGCTGAGGCCAGTTCAAGGTCTCGAATTTCGATTATAGCTCTTTTCAGTTTCTCTTCTTCGATGGGGTCTGCAATTTGGACCGCAGGGCGAGAGATCACCTCTGACTTTTCAGTTAATTCGGCAGATGCAAAAGTCACCCCATGAATGCCATCTCGGCCAGTTTTTCCTCCTGCCAAGACTATTATATCATCCGGTTTAGCGTTTCTCTTGATCCTCTTAAGCGGAAGAAGTCCTATGCACCCGCAGTACACGACAACGTTTCCTGTGTAGCTCTCATCAAAGTATATTGCACCGTTCACCGTTGGGATTCCCATGTTGTTTCCATAGCTTCCGATCCCACCTGTCACCCCGATGTAGATGTATTTCGGATGCTTGACGCCCATTGGAAGTTTTCCGTAGTCAATGTCCAATGGTCCGAAACCTAGGACATCAGTGCATGCAATGGGATCAGCCCAGACGCCTAGAATATCACGAATTACTCCGCCAACGCCCGTGGCGGCTCCGCCGAAGGGTTCCACTGCCGAAGGATGGTTGTGCGTTTCTACTTTTGCGGCTATTCCATAGTCTTCGTCCAGTTCCACTATGCCCGCGTTATCCTCGAAGACCGAAAAGCACCAAGGCGCCTTGATCTCGTCGGTGGCTTTCGCAATGTATGTTTTGAAAAGACCATCAATGTCTTTCCCATTGTACCTTATTCTTCCCTTGAATGTCTTGTGGAAACAGTGTTCAGACCACGTTTGGCTTATGGTCTGCAACTCTAGATCCGTTGGATTTCGCCCTCTGATTCTAAAGTACTTCTTGACAGTGTTCATTTCTTCCCTGCTTAGGCCTAGTCCCAACTCTCCACCTATTTTCCCCAGTTGTTTGTCTGAGGCATTTAGGATGTCTATTTTGAAAAGTAAGAAAGGAGTCTTCTCTCGGATGAGGATGTTGATCGTCATCTCCGTGCTTTTATCGTGAGACAATAATCATCTTTAGTCGGATTTGCCAAGAGTCTTTTGCACATTTCTTCACCCTGATCTTCCGCCTCCTTGTGTGATCGTACTTTGAGAGCTACGTCGTACATTTTCGCGACATTAACAGATTCAACAGCATAGCCGAGCTCTCTCAATAGTCGTGCTGTCGTTTCGCCTTCAGGATCACTGTGACCAGGTTTCAATTTGACCTTTATTCCTAGCTGATATTTCATGGGCTAAGTGAGAAATTCCAATGGATTTAAGCACTTTCATCACCAACGAGGCAACAGTTACTTCAGGATTATCTTCTTGTTCTTGTAGATGATTTCGATATGTCCTGATCCTGTGGCTCTGCCGATCTGCTGCGCTTCAGTCCGAGTTTTTTCGAGGGAATCCATGGCTTCGTCGACATCGGTTCTGTTTACAACTATTGCGAATCCCCATCCCATGTTAAAGGTCTTAAGCATTTCCTCATCGGTTATCTTGCCTCCCACATCTGAAGCAGTTTTTTGGATCAACTCAAAAATAGGATGGGGTTTGAAATTATAGAATTCGAACCCAAAGTGTTTTGAGAGCTTTAGTAGTCTATCAAACTTCAAGTATGCATCGCCTGTGATGTGTATTGCAGCTTTCAGCTGAACGCTTTCTGCAACTTTTAACAAAGGCTTAACATAGATTTTGGTTGGTTCAAGAACATCCCATATTAGCTCCCTTTCCAAACCTGTTGGAATATCGTAAGGATCATATTGGCCACCCCATTGCTTGAAGAGAATTCTTCTTGCAAGAGATATGCCATTGCTATGGAGTCCCGAGCTTCTCAGGCCAATAATTGCGTCATTAGGTCTTATGTTTTTTCCCGTAACTATTTTCTTCTCTTCAACTTCGCCTACTGCCGCAACTATCATGTCGAAACTTCTGCCTTCCACCAGACCTTTTATCAGTTCCGCCACATCTCCAATTTCTCCGCTCGGCACAATGCATTCAGCCTCGGTTGCTCCCTCTGAAATGCCTTTTATCCATTGCTTGACCAAGTTCGGGCTAGAGGCTTGTGCATGAATGTTGTCTGCGATTGCAAGAGGTCTAGCTCCGGAACGTATGACGTCGTTCACGGCCATCGCGACCCCGTCAATTCCTATGGTGTCGTATTTTTGAGCCAGTTGAGCCACAAGCACTTTTGTGCCTACGCCTTCAATCTGTAGGTCCAAGTAGGTCTTTTTACCCGAGGGGAAAATGTTTCCAAAGGGGAGTCGAACGATTTTGCCATAAAAGCTCAGCTCGTAGGTCTTTTTCAATACGTGCAATGCTTTCTTGGATTCGGCTCTCAGTTCTCTGTTCACGCCTGAACTAGCATATGTAAATTCCTCAGGGAGATGTCTCCTGCTATTTGAATGTTTTCGAGCTAGCCCTGTCATATGTGTTTCTTTTTGGGCTCCAAGAAGATAACACTTTTCGTGTCAGAATCAGGTGGTGTTCAGGGTGGAAGATTCCCTCTGTTTCTCTTCTATAATCGCATTTCCAGGTAACGGCTGATTTACATCACAATTGAGATTGTTGTGAGAAGTTGCTATGATCTTCCGACTTTGGCATACGGGGTTTGATAAATTGACTGGTTCTGTTCCCCCAGTGTGTATGTGTTAATCAACATCCCCAAGAGCACATAGTACTGCTTGAGAAATTCAAGCCCTCTCTCAGTCGCACAATAAAGGATCTGCTGATCCCTCATTCGTACTTCCACAAAGCCTATTTTGGCAATGGACGCCAAGTATTTTTTCAGCTGAGCATAATTGATACCAGTGCGTTTCATTAGAGAGTACTTGTCTCCACTGCCGTATTTGATGGCATCAAGTATTTCGGCTATAATCTCAAAGTGGCTTCTGTATTTTTTGCTCAGGGTCAATTGGCATGGACTGTTCTTCTTCAGCAACGACAAATTGTATGAGTCATGATCTGCTGCAAAGTCTGCCATCATTCTTTCCCAAAGTATATGTCGCCGTTTAAAGGCTTACTACTTTCTTCCGTAGACTTAGTTGAAGACCTGATGAAAACTGAATAAATGAGTTGACAAAGTTTAAATCTCCCATCACTCTTCGAATGGTTTATTATAGCGCTTCAATTGAATCTGTTGAATAGGAGAAGACTGTTTGGACCAGCTCAAGCTGTCCCAAGATGACTCGCGTTTTCTGCAGAACGTCTTCAAGACCGACTATGCGCCCGCAAGTATACGTTTGCGTGTGGGTGAGCAGCAATATGGCCTAGCAGAGGCAATTGCATCCTTCATGTTTGAGCTTCATTTTCCAGATGTCAAAGATCTAATTAAGAGATTATACGGAGAACAAAAGGTAAACGACCTTTCATTTGTTCGAAAGATCCAAACAGTGCTGAAGAAGATGGAGAAGAGTGGCATCGTAAAGATAATGCCTAAATCGAAGCCATGGGAGTTGCAGAGATACGCACTTTCAAGTTTCAAGTTTCTCGATAGTGACAAGAATCCAGTGAGTTTTGCCACTGAAAAACAGATTGAGCAGACGCAGAATCTGCTGCGATCCCAATCGAATCGGCGAGAACAACCGAGAATGAATTACATCAAGCTTTCCATCCTTGTGCTAGCTGTTTGTGCATCATACGCATCAATCTTGTGGTCTCTATTGCAATCCGTCATCATTCCTGCCATTTTCGTTCCATCATTGTCAATCTCGGTGTTGTGCTCGCTTGTGCTTGGGAAAATTCTCTCCAAAGGATAATCGGAGAAAACCGAAAATTAATGTTGGAATGAGAACATGTTAAATTGGGCCGAGTTGAAGAAGGTAGTTTCAGTTTCATTCCTGCTCTTATTACTACTGATGATGGTGACTGCTGCAATCCACTGGACTATGCCTGTAGCAGCAAGCCCTGAGACTCTTGATGTAGGACCGTCGAGTAAATACTCAACGATCCAGGACGCCATCGACAATGCAAGTTCAGGCGATCTGATCTTTGTCCATGATGGTGTCTATTCCGAGAACATCGTGATCAATAAGAGCGTGTCGCTTGTTGGCGAAGATAGAGACCTAGTGGTGGTGAATGGAAGTGAGGTCGTGGTTGCAAGTGGTGTGACTGTCGAGGATCTCACTATCAGGGCGAGCTCTTCAATTCAAAGTCCGTTTACCATATATTCTGCGGGGAATGTTCTGGAGAACGTTGTTATCGAGAGTGGGTTTTATGGGCTTCAGCTTTTATCTTCTTATGGCAACACGATCTCGAATTGCGTCATCTCGAGTAACCAATTCGGTGTCTACATTTACACTTCAGATCATAATGTGTTTTCGTTCAACAGTATCGTGAACAACCTTGAGGCAGGTGTCGAGCTTCATTCCTCGGGTTACAATGTGTTTTCAGGGAATACTATCTATAACAACACTGATGGGTTGAATCTTTATTCGTCAAATATCAGCAATATATTCTATCATAATAATTTCAACAATACGCTTCAAGTGTCGACGGACTCGGTGAACTCGACAAATGTTTGGAGTCTGAACGGAGAAGGCAACTACTGGTCTGATTACACTGGGCAGGAATTTAATGGCACCGGGATAGGGGACATTCCGTACAATACAGACTCAGTAGGCGGTGATGGCTACCCTCTCATGGGGCCGTTCTATGATCTAGAGCCTTCATTAGCTGGCCAAACATATCAGGTCGATCTTATCAGCAACTCCTCGATCTCAGGTTTGAAATTTACCTTCGGACAAGAGACAGGGAACAAGATTGTGCTCTTCAATGCGGCAGGAGACGAAGGTACAGTTGGGTTTGGTAGAATAATGATTCCTCTAGACCTCATGAACAACACTCCATTCATCATCTTAGGAGACCAAGGAGAAATCAATCCAAAAAAGCTGAGCTCGTCAAACACAACAGATATCTATCTGTACTTCACATGGAGCAATAGCAATCAGACTATCTCTATAATCTCTTCAAAAGCGCTGCAGCTCTACAGTGATCTGCTTGGTGATTATAACTATACGTTGGATGAATTTAACAATTTGACCGTCATACAAAGTGACCTTCTTGCGAATTATAGCACTCTTCTAGATAGTATGACATACCTTGAAAACAAGTATTTAGCGTTGAATTCCTCTTACTACAGCCATCTTTCAGATTATTCTAGAAACATGGAGAACCTTCGGAACCTCATATACGTCTTTGCAGCTACGACCGCAATCTTTCTCATTGCGACCGTTTATCTTTCAAGAAGTTCAAGCACGGGTGGCAAGCGGAAATTCGAAAGACGCGAAAATGCAGATTAACTTTTATTGAACCAGTTCTTTTCCTTTTCTATATGCCTGTAGGTTCGATTGCGCCGCCCGCTTTTCTATTGTGTCGCCTATAGCTTTCTCAATAGAATTATCGCTCACCACTTTCGTCACCTTTGCTAGGGCCCCGAGCATAAACATGTTGGCGTAAATTTTTGTGCCAAGGATCTTCTCAGCGTTTTCTGTTGCAGAGATCTCGAATAGCTTTGTTTTCTTTTCTGGGTGTTTAACGTTCGTACTGTCTATTATCAGTATGCCATCATCCCTCAGGTCTTTCAAATGCTTGTCCAGAGCTTCTTGGTTCATAGCTACAAGTATGTCGCATGCCGTGACCTTTGGAAAGCCGATTTTTCGGTCAGATAATAGCACTTCACTCTTGGCCAAGCTGCCTCTCGCTTCTGCCCCGTAGCTTTGCGTTTGCACGACTTTCTTTCTATCGTAAGCCGCCGCTTTGCCAAGTATGTGGCCTGCAAGAATGACTCCTTGACCCCCAAGCCCTGCAATTACTATTTCAGTTTTCAATTTTTTTCTTTGCCTCCCGCATGGTAGCCTGTACTGTTTCAGTAAGCGTTGGTCTATGCTTTTTCGCGAATTCACCCACAACTATCTTTGAGATCAGCTTGTCTTCGCTCATTTTTTCTATCTGTTCGACTGGGACAGTGTTTTCTCTAAGCCATCTAATCATCTCACCTGCATCTTTGAATCCGGCTTTTCTCCCAAAAGCGGTGGGACACTGGCTTACTACTTCGATAAATCTAAAGCCCTGTGTTTTCAACGCTTCCTTTATGGACATTTTGAACTCGTTGGGATGAGCTGTTGTCCATCGTGCAACGTAGCAGGCTCCAGCAGTCACAGCGAGTTTCGTTGCGTCTAAAGGGTATTCGAAACTGCCGTAGGGTGTTGTGGTCGTCACAGTCTTGAATGGGGTTGTTGGAGCGACCTGTCCGCCTGTCATTCCGTAAACCATGTTGTTCACCATTATGACAAGAATGTCCAAGTTTCTTCGCGCGGCGTGTATGAAGTGGCTCAAGCCTATCCCGACTATGTCGCCATCTCCGCCGAAAACGACGATATTTGCGTCGGGTCGGACGAGTTTTATTCCCGTTGCTACAGGTATGCTTCTTCCGTGCAGGGTGTGCACTGAGTCTGCCATGAAATGGGGCGATGGGATCCATGCAGAGCAGCCGATTCCGCTGCAGAATATGAATTTGCGTAGGTCTTCGTGGCCTAGTTCGTGGACTGCTTTGAGGAACACGTTGGTCACTGTGTAGGCTCCGCAACCTGGACAGAACGGGGGTGTTATGCCCCTCAGATACTTTCGAGGTGAAAATGTTTCAGTCATATTCTCTTCCTTCATCAGTGATTTTGGTGAGGAGTTCTTCAGGGGTGATCATTTCCCCGCCTCCGATCTTGTTCATTGGTTCAACGCGAGCGTGTCCTTTTGTGGCTCTCTTAACTTCATGGTAAAGTTGCCCAAGGTTCATTTCTGGGACGATGATTATCTTGGCTGTGCGGGCCATCTTTTCGATTATCTCGTTGGGGAACGGCCAAATTGTTCTGAGCCTCACATAGCCTGCGTTTATTCCTTTGTTCTGGGCGTTTTGGACCACGTCATAAACAGTTCGTGATGTACATCCGTATGAAACTATTCCGACTTTACATTCTTTGATGTTATAGGTTTCAAAATCGGCGAGTTCTTTTTCGTGGTTTTGTATTTTTCCATTGATTCTTTCGACGAGTTGCCTGTGAACGAGCGGATCGGCGGTCGCTCTGATTCCATACTGGTCGTGAGTTGAGCCCGTTACTACAACGTTGAAGCCGTCTCCGACTGACGGCATCGGCGGAACTTCATACGAACTAAAGAAGGCTTTTTCGCCTGTGGTTGGTTTTCGGCGGTTTATTATCTTGAGTGTTTTAGGGTTCGGTAGAACTATCTGTTCGCTCATGTGTGCGATTATCTCGTCGGCGAGCAATATGACAGGGGTTCGATATTCCTCGGCCAAGTTAAACGCCTTGATTGTCAGGGTGTACATTTCCTGTACTGAGTTTGGCGACAGCACGATGGCTGAGTAGTCTCCGTGCGTGCCCCATCGAGCTTGCATTACGTCACCTTGACCGCATTTCGTGGCCTGACCAGTGCTCGGGCCTGCTCTTTGTACATCGACTATGACGCATGGTGTTTCTGTCATAAATGCGTAGCCTATTCCTTCCTGCATGAGGCTGAAGCCAGGGCCAGAAGTGGCTGTCATTGATTTGGCTCCTGCCCAGCTAGCGCCCACGATGGCTCCTATCGATGCGAGCTCGTCCTCCATTTGAATTGCTGTTCCGTCGACTTGTGGGAGTCTTTTCGATAGGTGTTCAGCGATTTCGCTTGCTGGCGTTATTGGGTACCCAGCGAAGAATCTGCAGCCTGCCGATATAGCTCCTTCAGCGCAAGCTTCGTTTCCCTGCCAAAAATGTGTGTTTGTTGTTGAGGTTTTCTTCAACTAACCATCTCCCATCGGGTTTTTACGTAAGGCTTGAAAGTTTGAACCTAAAAGGTTTTATCTTCTCGTTCAGCAGATTATGCTCCACGAGGTCGCGGGAAATTGGACGAGGATATTGTCGATTATGCATTAGAATGTGCGCAGAGCAAGAAAGTCGATTATGCTGAGGTCAGGGCCAACAGCCAGGCGCAGGACAGAATCATCCTGAGAAACGAAATCTTGGAAGCCTTCGTTTCAGCTGTTGACAGTGGGTTCTGCGTGCGAATCATGGCAGACGGTGGGATCGGCTTCGCTTCAACCAATAGCTGGTCAAAGGAAGAAGCGAGGAAAATCGTAGATTTGGCATTTAAGTATGCCAAGGCTGCGAAACGAAAAGATAAGTTGGTCTTTGCCAAAGAAAAGGCAATCAAGACTAAGTGGGCTGTTGAGCAAAAGAAGAAGATAGAGAATGTTGCGCCCGAAGAGAAGATTTCGGCTTTTGCAGATGTCAACAAAGCTTTGGCTTCGTGTGGCGTGAAGGTTCCTTCGGTGATGTCTCAGGTTTTCGTAGACTTGATTACGAAATACTTTGTTAATTCGGAAGGTTCAAGGATATCTTCATTCGTTCCGAAGATCGGAGCTTTTCTGTATGTCACTGTTGCTGAGCGGGGCAAGACGGAGCAGGGTTATGAGCAGTTTGGTTACAGTGGCGGATGGGAAGCCCTTGACCATTGGAAGATTCAGGAGAAGATGGTTCACGATGCGACTGTTCTCAGAGATGTGATTACGAAGGCAAAGTCAGTGAAGCCTGGAGAGATGGATTTGGTGTGCGGTTCGGAGGTTACTGGAATAGCGGCGCATGAATCCTGTGGTCATCCGATGGAGGCTGATAGGATACTGGGGCGGGAGATGAGCCAGGCTGGAAGATCGTTCATTTATAAGGGCGGTGAATACTGGATCGGTACGCGAATTGGCAGTGACGCAGTTACTGTCGTTGACGATCCGACGATTGAGCATAGTTATGGTTATTATCCTTATGATGATGAGGGTGTCAAGGCTGGTCCTAGGTTCCTGTATAAGAAAGGGCTCATAAACGAGTTCTTGCAGAACAGGGAGTCGGCAGCTAAGCTTGGAACGAAGAGCAATGGTTCTTCAAGGTCTGTGAATTATGACAGGGAGGCGATAGTTCGAATGGCGAATACTTTTGTGGCTGCTGGTGAATTCACGGAGGAAGAGTTGATCGAGGATGTTAAGCAGGGTGTGTTTATGAAATCTTTTACGGAGTGGAACATTGATGACAAACGTTTCAATCAGCGTTACGTCGGCAAAGAGGCTTATCTGATAAAGGACGGGGAACTGTTGCATCCTGTTGCTAGGCCTGTGATTGAGACTACGACGTTGAAGTTCTGGTCGGCGGTGGATGCGGTTTCTAAGAAGGTTGAGTTTGACGCGGCTACGTGCGGGAAGGGTGATCCTTCTCAGGGGGTTCCAGTGTACACTGGTGGTCCGTGTATGAGGCTTAGGAGGGTGTTTGTGAAATGAGCGATATCCTTGGTAAGACTGAAGACGTGGTTATGAGGGCGAAGAAATTAGGCGCGGATGAAGTGATTGCCAAGACGACGTTTGGCAAGTATCGACAGGTGCGATTCAGCAACAATCAGGTCGATATTACGGTCGCTTGGGATGATTACGTGACTGATGTGGCGTTGGCTTGGAAGAAACGTGTCGTTGCGACGCAGATTCATGATTTCCGTGATGTTGATGCGACTGTCAAGGGTTTAGTGGCCTTGGCGAAGGTGTCTGGTGAGAATCCGATGTTCGGTGGTTTCGCGGAGGGCAGTTTCCGTTATCCGAGAAGTCAGGCCGACAGGAAGCTTGAGTCTCTGGAGAGTCCGACGGAGCTGGTTTTTGAGGCTATTGGTGCTGCGGAAAAGGAAGCAGGGTCTGAGGTTGACAGTGGAGGTATTCTTTTTACGAAGTTTGAGGATGTTTATTTGGTGTCTTCGGAGGGGCCTTCAGGTACTGATTGTAGGTCGGCGGTTGAGCTTTCGATAAGGGCTTTTTCGGAGCGTGAGGCTTCGGGTCATGGGGTTGAGTGTGGTTCGACGTTGAAGGATTTTGAGCCTTCTAGGGCTGGGAGGAAGGCTGGCGAGATTGCGCGGCTGGCGAAGAATCCTAAGGTGGGTGATGAGGGCGTGTATGATGTCATTTTTGATCCGTTGATTTTTGGTTCTGTGCTAGGTGTGTGCGGCGGGATGGCTTCGGCTTTCAATGTGATGGTTCAGTTGTCTGTTTTTGTGGATAAGCTTGGGAAGAGGGTGTCGCCGGAGATTGTTACTTTGACGGATAATCCTGCTGCGTATTCGATGTCTCAGAGGGTTTTTGATGATGAGGGTGTTCCGACTAAGGCGAACGTGTTTATTGATCACGGTGTGCTGAAGACTTATCTTCATAATGCTTCTACGGCTAAGGTTTTCAAGACTGAGACGACGGGCAATGCTGGGCTTGTTGCTCCGAATCCTTGGAATGTGGAGATGTCGCCTGGCACAGTGAGCAAGGATGAGCTTTTCAGGGGGGTGAACAGGGGGCTGTATTTGACTAACACGTGGTATACGCGGTTTCAGAATTATGTGAGGGGCGACTTTTCAACGATACCTAGGGACGGCATTTTCCTGATTGAACATGGCGAGGTTAAGAAGTCGTTGAAGGACTTGCGCATAAGCGACAACGTCTTGTCCATGCTGGGCAACATCGCTGGCGTGTCGAAGGAGAGGCAGCACGTGCACTGGTGGGGTGAGGCTGATCCGCCGTCGCTTAGCCCTTACGTGCTCATCAAGGACGTGCACATGACGAAGTCCCGATAGCCAAGCCCCTTTCTTTTTTCTTCTTTTGTTGGGTTATCAAAAGGCTTATGTTAATTTCTTGGCTTCTAGTCCTGTTGGGGGCGGTCGTAGTCTAGCTTGGTTAGGACATCGGCTTCCCAAGCCGACAACCCGGGTTCAAATCCCGGTGACCGCATCTGGAAAAGCCTGCTTTTTGGAGATTCTGGCTTGTGTGGTGATCCCTCGGTCGGCTAGGTTTTTTTCTTTTTGTTTTGGGCTGGTTTTTTGTGGAGGGGTTTGGGTTTTGGTTTGGTGATGGCTTGAAGAGTCTTTTTTTGTCTCGGATTGTCTTTTTTTGTCTTAGATGGGCTGTTTATGTTGGGCGTTTTTTGGTTGATGTCTGTTGGTGTGGGTTGTTCCTTGTTGTCGTGATGCGAGGTTTGTGGTTTGAGTTAGCTCTTGTGTTTGTTTTGGGTTTTGGGTTGGTGGTGCTTTGGGTCTGTTTTGGTTGTGCTTAATGTATTGTTTGTTTGTGTTTTGTTTTTTGTGGGGGTGTGGGTTTGGTTGGGTTTTTGTGGGTTTGTTGTGTGAGGCTTGTTTTGTAGGTTGTTAGGATTTTTTCTGTTCTGTTTGGGTCGGTTAGGGCGTAGATGTTTTGGCGGCCGATTTGTTCTCGTGTTAGGATGTTTTTTTGGACT
>Ga0187778_10001370_pt1 | contig 17061 bp, 14 predicted proteins | sample 1015_Q2_SP5_20_M_FD_132418 | JGI IMG/M metagenome (GOLD analysis project Ga0187778, IMG submission 132418) | Tropical peat soil microbial communities from peatlands in Department of Meta, Colombia - 1015_Q2_SP5_20_MG | ecosystem: Environmental > Terrestrial > Soil > Wetlands > Peat | place...
AGCCTTGCATGCCGGCGCAAACCCCGATGCACCGCGCTCGCGTGAGAGTACCAGCCGCCGTCCCAAGCCGGATCGCTGGTGATGGCTTCAATGAAAGTCTCAACGAGGAGGCGATTGTGTGGAGTGCCTTTGGCCAGTCCGGCGACCGGTGCTGCGCGCTTCACAGCGCCGGGAAAACGCACAACCCAATCGTAGGTCTGCTGCGCTCCCATGGAACCGCCAAGAACCAATTCAAGCCTCTCGATGCCGAACTTCTCCGTTACGAGCTTGTATTGAGCCCGCGTGTCATCCCCAATCTGCACCCGCGGAAAGGCGGCGGCATTGAATGGCGAGGGCATATTCTGCGGTGAACTCGAAAGCCCATTGCCGATCTGGTTGACCACGACGATGAAATACTTGGCTGGATCGAGCGCGCGGCCGTTGCCGATCAACACTTGCTCGATGATCTTGTTGGTGCCGGAGTACCAGGTGGGAATAAGGATGGCGTTGTCTCTCGCAGCATTGAGCGTACCGAACGTCGCGTAGGCCAGCTTGCACGCGCGGATTGTGCCGCCCTCCTCCAGCGGGAGATCCCCGATATCGTACAGTTCGTACGGCCCATGCACGTCCTGCGAGTAATAGCTGATACTTATCACGGTCTTCTCCGCTTTGGTGGGAATCAGTCAGGCGCGGGGCCATCGCCCCGCGCCTCGCCCGTTATTGTTGCGTTCCAGGCTCGGCTAGGCGAGCTGAAATCCCTCGTAGTCCTTGGCCGCGACCTCATCGCACTTTTTGCGATAGCCGCCCACTCCCTCCGGTCCGAGGTAGGGCAGGAAGGCACGCGGCTTGCCCGCGATGTTCGCGCTCATATACCAGGAGTTGGCGCTAGTCATCAGCGTCATGTTCACGATCTCGTTGACGTGCGCTACCCACTGGTTCTGCGCTTGCGGCGTCGCCTCGATGGTAGTCTTGCCAGTCCTGCGCATCTGGTCGATGCAGTCCGTGATCCACTCGACGTGCTGCTCGATGGACACTGGCATGTTGGAAAGCACCGACGGGCTCTGCGGCCCGGTGATGGTAAACAGGTTGGGGAAGCCAGCGACTGAGATGCCCAGGTAGCTGTGCGGACCGTCCGCCCACTCTTTGTCGAGCGTGCGACCGCCGCGCCCTTTGAGATTGAGCGCCTTCAGCGGGCCAGTCATGGCGTCAAATCCCGTGGCGAAGACGATGACGTCGAACTCGTACTCTTTGCCCCCGGCGCGGATACCCTTCTCAGTGATCTCATCGATCTTACCGTCAGCGTTGGCGTCGACCAGCAGCACGTTGTCCTTGTTGAAGGTTTCGAAATAGTTGGTGTCGAGCGGCTGGCGCTTGGTGCCATAGTAATGACCCTTTGGGATCAGCTTCTCGGCGACTTTCGGGTCCTTCACCGTTGCACGGATCTTGCGCTTGAGATAGTCGGCGATCACCTCGTTGGCTTCCTTGCTGAAAAACATGTCCTGGTAGTTAGCCAGCCAGAATGCGAAGCCCCCCGCGTCCCAGCGCTTGTCCAGCTCGCGTTCGCGCTCCTCGCGCGAGACTTCCAGTGCCGATTTCGGAATAAAGTAATGCTCTTGGCCGAAGAACGATTCGCGCAAGCGCTTGATGATGCCGTCATAGTCCGCCTTACGCGCTTTGGTAACCTCTGGATCAACCTTGCCGTTGCGTGCGGGCACGCAGTAGTTCGCCGTGCGCTGGAATACGGTGAGTTGCTTGGCCTGCTGCGCGATTTCCGGAATGGCCTGCACCGCTGTCGCGCCGGTGCCTACGACCGCCACGCGCTTGGCAGTGAAGTCCACGCCCTCCTTGGGGAAACGGCTGGTGTGGTACCACTTTCCCTTGAATTTCTCGAGGCCCTTGAACGGCGGGATGTTAGTTGCCGACAGGGTGCCCACTGCGGCGATGAGGAAGCGTGCCGTGACCTCCTCACCCTTGTCGGTGCGCACCTTCCAGAGGTTGGTGGATTCGTCGAATTCGCCACTGGTAACGCGCGTGTTGAACTGGATGTCGCGAGTCAGGTCGTGGCGCTGACTCACATGCTGCAGGTAGCTCAGGATCTCCGGCTGCGTGGGGTAGCGCTCGGACCACTCCCATTCCTGCAACAGCTGTTTGTCCCACATGCAGACATAGATATAGGCGTCCGAATCACAACGCGCCCCGGGATAACAGTTCCAGTACCAGGTGCCGCCCACAGTTTCGCCTGCCTCGTAAACGCGGACCTTGAGTCCCAATCTGTCCCGCAGCGACTTGAGCATGTACAAGCCGGAAAAACCTGCGCCGATGACAACGGCGTCGAAATCTGGTGTTGTGCCAGCCACTTTCTCCCTCCAATCCGTTATGGGCGTTGGATGATGGCGGCGCTTCTTCTGCGAGCGGCGCCGCGCTACGAGCTCTCCGCTGACGATCCGTCACGGGCAAGACCCGGACAAACACGCAGGGGATGACAATTATGGACCGAAAATCGCAACCGGCAACCCCATGCCCCGCTTCACGTGGGAGTGGAACTTCGATACGCCCACATTCTTGTCTATCTACCGCGCGTTCAGTCGTGGACATTTGATTTCAAATCCTCATGTCGACGACCCTAAGGTTTGTTGTCTTTGTTGTTGTTCGGCAGGTCATCCTCTTCGCTATGATTTCCCCGTTGGTCGGGCCTCGAGTCCTCAGCGGGCACAGCAAAGCGGATTTGGATACAAGCAGTTAGGGACCTTGATAGCGTTGGCAGCCGTGGCCATGTTATTCCAGTCCGTAGCCAGGCGAGCGCAGCACTGCAGGATGTCGGAGTGCTCAAAAACTGAGGGCGGGCGGGAGGACTTCAGGCGAAAGCCGCGGAGCCAACAGTCAGCGGTAAAGTATTGGAGGAATTCTAAACTCAACGGAAGCTAGCTCCCCCGCAGAAAGCACTCCCTTCGCGGCGCTGTGGTTTAGACCGGAAGCGAAAGTCTACGGCGGCGCAGCAGCGTGTCACCTCATCTTTTCACTCGGAGAATTTGCGGAGAAGCGAATGCGTGTTGTAATTTGCGGCGGTGGTGTGATCGGAGCTTGCTCCGCATACTTCCTGGCTCGGCGCGGCGTTAGTGTCGTGGTCGTCGAACGCGCAGTGGTAGCTGGTGCGGCTTCCGGCAAAGCGGGCGGGTTTCTGGCTCTGGATTGGTGTGCGGGAAGTCCACTCGACTCGTTGGCTCGCCGCAGCTTTGCACTGCATGCTCGCCTCGCGAATGAGATCAGAGCCGATTGGAGCTATCGGCCGATGACCGCGTATGGGGGCTTCGTCGTTCGCGACCAGGACTCGCGTCGGCGTGTGCCGGCTGCGTTGGATTGGCTTTGCGATGGCGTAGTCATCTCTTCCCGGCTGGGCACGCCGCAAACGACGGCCATCGTTCACCCACGCAAATTCACCAGCGGCATGATGCGCGCGGCGCAAGAACAAGGTGCCCAGGTCCATCTCGGAAGAGTCACCGGTGTAGTACATCGAGGCGCCGGATCGAAGTTGAAAGGCGTCGAGGTCGATGGTTCCGTCGTCGAGGCAGATGCCACCGTGATCGCAATGGGGCCTTGGTCCATGGTTGCGGCCAGGTGGCTGCGGTTGCCCAGCGTATTCGGACAACAGAGTCCGAGTCTCGTCTACGACACCGGTGACGACGTGCCGGCTGAAGCACTCTTCCTGGAATATCAGCTAGAGTCTGCAGCGGTCCTCAGTGTCGAAGTGTTTCCGCGCGCCGACGGCAGCACGCATGTCACCGCCTTTTCTAGCGACGCAGCGCTTCCACCCGATCCGGCTGACGTCGCACCGGAGCCGGACAAAATCGAATATCTGCAAGCGATATGCGAACGCTTGTCCCCGGCATTCCGCAAGGATCGGATCGTGGCCAAACAAGCATGCTTTCGGCCCGTTACGCGGGACTTCCTGCCACTGATTGGTCGCGTTCCGGACATCGAGGGAGCGTATATCGCGACGGGCCATAACGTATGGGGCATCCTCAACGCACCCGCGACCGGCGAAGCGATCTCGGAGCTTATCGTTGACGGCAGAGCACATACTACGGATTTGACCCCTTTTGATCCCGTCCGCAAAAACTTACGAAAATGACAGTTCGCAGCGGTGCCCGGTGTTGAAGCGACTCCCCGCGTAGCTTGCGCGAGCTTGGAACGAGCGAAGTAGCAGATCACGCCAACCGGCACTGTACGTTCGGTCATCCTATCGACACCCGTGAGATGGCATTCCCGCCCCGCTCCGAGTGTTGCCTGGCGAAGCGGGGTGGTCGCTGCCGCAGCGGATCAAGCTTTTCCGTAGCTGACCGGGATGAGTACGCTAGTGTTACACCTCGATGGACCTCTTCTATCGAGGAGCCGGTGGTACCGCGCCAGCGACTGGAATCGTTCGCTTGATTCACAACCGGTAGCAGCTTCGGTATGGGTGTTTCACCGTTTCTTGACACCCATTGGCAATAGTTTTCGCCGCACCGCGGTTGATGTATGTTGCCCTCCCCTATTGCAACAACGAAGGAGAGCACGTGGCGATTTCGATGAGACTGACCATATCGCTGGCGTTCGGGATTGCTATGGGATTCTGCCTGGTCGCGGCGACGACCGCGTATGTGCAAATACCCTCGCTCCAGTTCTGGCTCACCGCTCTTCTGCCGTGGCAGACGCAGTAGTTGCACGCTGAAAAGGTGCGACCGCTGGTCCAGTGCATTTGGCGCGGCTCCCGGCAGCGCCGGCTCGAGCGCTCTTCACGAGCAACCCGCCATCGGACGCGCGCAGTGCTCGGGCTTTGCCCTGGTGGCCCTCAGCGAACCTCATTTCCCGTCGCTTCAGTCGCTCTTTGACAGACAAGACACAAGATTAATGGAGACCGTTGACATTCCCTCGATCGCAAGGTCTCTGACTAAAGACTTCAGCTGGCTGCCCAGAAGCAAGCGAATGCTCCTGATCATTTCGCCCTTCTTGGCGATCGTCGTCGTGCTCGTCTGGCTTGCCACCGTTAGCATCGACATCCTTGCTGCCGGACGGGCGTACGTCGAAGGCGAAAGCTTGTGGTCGAAGAACCAAAAGGAAGCCGTCTTCTACCTGCTGCGTTTCGCGCAGACCGGCCTGGAGTCCGATTTTCACAACTACGAAAAAGCGATGAGGGTGCCGCTCGGCTTCCGCAAAGCGAGGCTCGAACTCGAGAAGCGCAAACCGGATTACTCAGTCGTGCGCGACGGCTTCCTCGCGGGCGGAACACACCCAGATGACATCCCGGGCGTGATCAATCTGTACGAACGTTTTGAGCACGTGAGCTATATGAAAAGCGTGCTCGACATCTGGAGAACCGGCGACGCCTTCATCGCCAGGCTCCAGGCAGCCGCCGACGAACTCCACGCGCTGTACTCTTCCCGCAGCGGCCGATCCGCAACGCGCGAGGACATTTTGAGCCGCATAATCCAGATTAACGAGGAACTGCGTCCTTGGCAGAACCGATTCTCCAACACTTTGGGTGACGCGACTCGCTGGATTCGATCCACGCTTTTGACCGTTCTGCTTGCCGTAGCCGGCGCATTGATCCCAGTGGGGGTGGTGCTTACCCAGCGCATGGTAAGTCGCGTCGATCGGGCCGAGCGCGAACTGAAGGAACTGAGGCTGCGAGAGGAATACGCTGCCAAGGTCGCTTACCACGCGAGCCACGACCCCCTCACCAACCTCCTCAACCGCCTCGAGTTCGAGAACCGCCTGCGGATGGCCTTGCAGACGGTTGCCACCCAGGGCAGACAGCACGTCGTCATGTACCTGGATCTCGACCAGTTCAAGATCGTCAACGACACGTGCGGCCACGCAGCCGGTGACCGGCTGCTGCGACAGGTCAGCACTTTGTTGAAGCAGCAAGTGCGCGATGGCGATTCGCTTGCACGCATTGGCGGTGACGAGTTCGGTGTGCTTCTGGAAAACTGTCACATGCAGGACGCCATCCGCATCGCGGAGGAGCTGCGCCGGTGCATAGCCGATTTTCGCTTCGTAAACGACGACAGATCGTTCAGTATCGGCGCAAGCATCGGCGTCGTCCAAGTTGCCGATAACACGCTCAACTTCACTGAGGTCCTCAGCGCGGCCGATGCGGCATGTTACACAGCCAAGGAAAAAGGCCGCAACCGCGTCCAGTATTACCGTCCCCATGACAGCGACGCATCCGTGCGCCGCTACGAAATGGAATGGGCGTCTCGGCTGCAGCGCGCTCTGCAAAACGGTCAATTCGTGCTCTATGCGCAACGCATCATGTCAATCCCAGAGCAGGGTTTGAAGGAAGATCATCACGAGTTGCTCGTGCGGATGGTAGATGAGCACGGCAAGATCGTCCTACCGATGGCTTTCATCCCCGCCGCTGAACGCTATAGCCTGATGGCCAGCGTGGACCAGTGGGTAATTCAGCACGCCTTTAGCACCATCAGTTCGCTGGGCAAGGGCGGTGGAACCTACGCGATTAACGTGTCTGGTACGTCGATCGCCGATGAACGCTTTCTCGAATTCGTACGCGAGCAGTTCAAACGCTATCGGATGCCGTCTCACAGTATCTGCTTCGAGGTCACGGAGACGGCCGCAATCGCCAACTTCGACAAGGCCGCTCGCTTCTTCGGGGAAATGAAGTCGCTGGGCTGCCTGTTTTCACTCGACGATTTTGGTGCCGGAATGTCCTCGTTTGGCTACCTCCGACACCTACCCGTGGACTTCATCAAGATCGACGGCAGCTTCGTCAAGAACGTTGCGCACGACGACGTTGATCGCGCTACGGTACAGGCGATCAACGATGTAGGGCACGTGATGGGCAAGAGGACCATCGGCGAGTTCGTTGACGGAGAGATGGGGTTGGCCGCGTTGCGCGAGATCGGAGTTGACTTTGCTCAGGGAGACTGGATCGCACGCCCCGTCCCGTTTGTCGCACAGCCGGTTCCGGCCGCCAGGACTCTCGCTAGCCCAATCGCCGTGTTGAATTGAACCGCCATTCCTGACCCAGGTCTTGTTTATCAGTCAAGAGATCCACCGTATGAACCCCAGCGCACTACGAAAGATTTCAACCCCGCCGTTGTGGGTTGCCTCGTTGTACGAGTTCGTAGCCCCCCACTGGGACGGGCTGGTCAATGGCCCTTGGGCCGAGTCGGTCGCCTCGACACGCCTGAGCGTGGAGCAAATGCGGGGCTGGATTCTCGAGCTTTACCCCTTCATTTATGACTTTCCGAAGTTCTTGGCAGAGGGGTTGATCAAGGTCGAGGACGAGTTCTCGCGCACCTTCCTGATCGAGAATATCCGAATCGAGAAGGCGCATGCCGAGCATTGGCTTTGGATGGGAGAGGGGTTCGGTTTGAACAAGCAACAAATGTTGGACCTGGCCGAGGGTAAGACGTCGGTACTGCGCGACGTGCAGTCGCTGACCGACTGGCTCTGGCGTGTGAATGCTAAAGGGGCCCTCGCTGAATCCGTGGCGGCAACTAGTTTTGCCATTGAAGGCGTCGCCGGCGCACTCTGCCGAAAGATCGCCGCCGGCTTCGAGTCCTACCGCGGGCAGCCCGGCGTGGACATGAACCCGCGGACCTACAAGTGGATTCGGGAGCACGCGCACTATGACGACGAGCATCCAAAGTTCGCGCTCGAGATCGTCAAGCGCTATGCCCTTACGGAGCAGATGCAGCGTCAGGTCATGTTCGCCGCCAAGCGCAGCTTGGAACTGCTCGATCTTGCCTTGCTGACGTCGAGCAAGATGTTCGCCCCCGCAGGCTTGGCCTGATCGAGACGCGCCCACGATCTAACTTCTCTTCGGACGGCGAACGGCGCGGACCTTTCCACTTGAACCGCCTCCGCAATAGAAGAGGTCTGCCCCGTCGGACTCGAGCCCGCTAACGCCGGTGCCGAGCGGCATCTCCAGCCGCTCCAGTACCGCTCCGCTCTCGGGGTTGATTCGACGGATATCGCTCTGATCGCCCTCCCAGGTGCCGTGCCACAGCTCGCCGTCGACCCAGGTCACGCCAGTGACGAAGCGGTTTGACTCGATGGTGCGCATGACCGCGCCGGTCTCCGGATCGATCTGGTGGATCTTGCGATCACGGTACTGCCCCACCCATAGGCTGCCCTCAGCCCACGCGAGTCCCGAGTCGCCTCCGTGACCGGGCGCTGGGATCGAGGCCACTACATCACCGGTGGCAGGATCGATCTTGTCGATGCGCGCTTCGGCGATCTGATACAAGTGCGTTCCGTCGAAGGCGGTGCCGGCATCGCACGCGCGCTCTAGCGTGCGCGTGGGCTCACCGCTCTCGGGATCGAAGGCGACCAGCTTGGTCCCAGTGGCGGCCCAAACGCGGCGGCCGTCGTGGGTGACACCGTTTATGCGGTTGACGCCGGCGAAGGGCCCATATTCGCGCACAATCTCGGCCCCACGCCCCGGTGCCTCGGGTCTGTCTTTGTCCATCTTGCGCATCATCGCTTGGCTCCCCCTCGAGGCGCCTCGGATCGGCGCCGCAAGAGCAATTTACTGGAACGGGAGCGCAGCGGGGAGTAACAAGATTGTCGTGAATCCTGCGAGCGGTGGCGACAGCCAGCGACGCGCTCGCGCCCGGCCTATCGAGCGCACCCGTCCGGCGGCTTCGAGTTCGACCAACGCGCGCTGAACGGTGCGCTGACTGGCCCGCAGGGCGAGCGCCAGTGCCGAGGTTGACCACGCCGCACCGTCGGCGAGCAGCGCCACCAGCGACGCCTGATCGCCGTCGATGGGCGGTGCGAGCACGACGACGCCACGCGCGCCGCTCGGCCTGAGCACAAAACCTCGTGCGGTGGCCTCGATGCGCGCCAGCGCTGTGAGGAGCAGGCGCAGACGGCCGATCTCGACCCGCAGGCGCGCTCGATGCGACTCGTTGGGACGCGGGGCGCCGAACGCAAACGCAATCAGGGTTTGGCGATCGACATCGCCGGGCCACGCCTCGGCGAGCGCGCGCGCTAGCGCGAACAACACCGGCCGGCCAGCCAGCGGCCGCCACACGGCGCCGGCGCGTACCCCGCGGCGGCAGGCGTCCACTACCAGCGCGCCCGAGGCCATGAGTGCCGCGACCTCGTCTACGCGCAGCGCCTGCTCACCGCCGGCGAGCAGGCGCCGGGCGGCGGGGCGACCGAGCATGGCGCGCGCTTCTGAGACCTCGGCCAGGAGGGCCGGCACGCGTGCGCGCTCGGCCGCCTCTTGCGCGCGGGCGAGCGCCGCCTGCGCCCGGTCGGTGCGCAGCGAGCGCAGTGCCAGTTCCGCCGAGGTCAACTCGGCCACCGCAGCCAGGGAAGGTGCTAGGTCACGCGCATCGAGGCGTGCCAACGCGGCGGCGGCCTCATCGAGGCGCCCGAGCAACAACAGGCGGCGAGCCGCGATCAGCCGTGCCTGCAGCGCGTTGGCGCGATCGCCGCGCGCCTCGAGCGTGGCAGCTGCCGCCGCCAGCGAACGCGGCGAGCCGCCGAGGTCGCGCATGGCGAGCGCCACCTCCGCTTCAGCGACGACGCAGCGAGCGCGCGCCAGCTCCTCGTGGGCGCCAAAGCCGCGGGCGGCACGCCGCAGGAGCTCCCGGGCGCGTGGGTGCTCGCCCAGCTGAGCCATGGCGATACCGCGCAGGGCCAGCGCTGGCGGGTCGTCGCGCAAGGCGATGCGCTTGAGGGCGCCGAGCGCGTCGCCGGCGACGAGCGCGCGCGCGGCGGCAGCGATCAGGGAGTCCATAGCGAAAGGCTACTACGCCGTGGCGATTTCGCGCAGTACAGGTTACTCGGCGCGCGCCCAGCGGCGTGTCGAGGCCCAAATCCCAAGAGGACGCGGCGTCTTCGGATGCGAGCGCATCACCTGATCGCTTCGGCTACGCGGGGCAAGTGTTGCTGCACTGGCGTCATGCTGCTTCAGCCATGCGTCGCTCGCGCTTCATGACCCACCGCTAGCCCCCTGAGGTGTCGGCCTCCCGTCCTGAGGCTGCTTGGTCCTGGCCTTTCGAACCGAGGGAACGGTCGCATCATTCAACCGTTGGCTCAATTCGGTACCGGGCAAGATGCGCCTTTGCAGCACCAATGCGCTAATGCCCCCTAGCGCTACCGGCCGAGGGATCAATACTGATGGCGTGTGCTTGATCTGGGTCAACTATCCCTCGTTTCGCGAGAGTACGGTGTATTGCGGCTCGCATCGAAACGACATGGGTAAAATAGAAAGCGTTCAAGTGGACAGGACTTAGAAACGAACGCAACAATTCCCGCAACGAGTAATTTCGATGCGCGCGCTTGCGCATGGTGGTCGAGCTGCGCAATACGAGTTCAACCTCATCGAGGAGCAGAACATAATGCCTAAGGCCTACATGGTGACCACCTACCGCTCGATCAAGAAGCCCGAGGCGCTGGCAGCCTACGCGAAGATCGCTACACAGGCAATGCAGGCGGCCGGCGGACGATTTTTGGCGCGCGGCATGCCAGCGAGGGTATTCGAATTGGGCATGAAAGAACGCACGGTGGTGATCGAGTTCCAAACCCTGGCCAAAGCCCTCGCCGCCTACGAGAGCCCCGCCTATAAGGAAGCCCTGGGTGCCCTTGGCGCAGACGCCGTCGAGCGCGACATGCGCATAGTCGAAGGTACTGAGTGAGAGACGCGCGGGCTAACTTGGACAATCACTAACAAGCCAGGCCGACTAGGCCGGTTCTTCAGTCGCACCATGCGCTGCGGTAGCTGGTCGGATTTGGCCATCCGGACGTTCACCGCACAGTTCGCCAAGCCCTTAGAAATCCCAGGAGGCGAGCGCCAGCCCGTGTTGCGCTGATTGCGGTTAGATCAACCTCGTTGATCAAATTCGACCTTGGCCAAGACGCAGTGATCGGTGAATAAATCACAAGACGGATGCAACTTCTGAGGTTTCCGAGTCGTGGCTGCTGTTGGACCATTGCAGGGTGTCGCCGACTTGAATTGGTTCTTTGAGGAGACCGTCATGCGTCCAATGCACTTGGTATTCGCGTTGCTGTGTCTTGCAAGCATCCCCCTAGAGGAGGTCGCTGCCGAGGGCTCAAACGGGATCGACTTCGTTACCTGGCGCGATCCCAAAGAGGGGGCATTCACAGTGAGTGTCCCGCAGAGGTGGGAGGTGGACGGCGGGATGCGGCGCGTGGGTCAGATCGATCCCCGAACTATGGTGGAGGTGCGCTCGCCGGATGGTCAGCGGCGAGTGTTGTGAGGAGTTTCCGACGTCGGCATGTATCAGGTTCCACACTAGCTTCGGCTGCAGATGGGCATGCATGAAGGCCAAATCATGAAAAGCGCCTTGGCCAGTGTCATGCTGCTCGGCTATCGCCCAGGGTCTCATTTCGCGCAAAGTTATATCGGCTGGAAGCTATGCCGCCAGCCGCGAATTGTCGGCGCGGTCGACCTGCCGGAAGACAGCCGGGCCCTTGCCGCCGGGGTGGCAGCGGCCAACGCGCAGTACAGCCAGAACACCCGGTTCCGTGCCGACGTTGGCGAGGTCGCGTTCCAGTGCGGGAAGCAGTCAGGCCTTACGCGGGCCGGGACGGCCCTGGCGAGCCCCGCCGCGGGCGGCGGCATTGCGATCTGGAGCGCTCCATTGCTGGCAAGCTATGTTGTTGACGACCCAGCGCAAAGTGAACTGGGGAAGTACGTCATGAACGTGGTGCTAGCAAGCTTCCGCTACGACCCCCAGTGGCAGAAGCGATTTAATGAGCTCACGTCCCAGGTCACCGGCCAGGTCATTGCCGATCAGAACCAACTCCTGCGCGCCGTGCAGGAGCGCGCACATCAGCAAGCATCCGCGTCCGGCTTGAATCATCCGAACACTTTTTCGCCCTCATCGCACACCGTAAAGCCGGCTGACACGACCGGAAACATTCACGTCTGTGACGGCATCGGTCGATGCGGAACAGTGGCGAACGACTACAACGAGTACTACATGGACCACAGCGGCAACATCCGCGGCACCTCGAGTGGCCCGCCGGACAACACGGGTGTGTGGTCACCGATGCACAAGCAGTGACGGACCTGGTCTTGCAGGAGAACATGTGAGGTCATTGGCAGGTCCAGACCGGACAAAGGCTTTGGTGCAGCATGGGACCTCGCGCAATAGTAACTGCCTGGCATCGGCGCCGAAACAGAGCATGCCGAATGGATTGAATTCAAAATGAAGGAGGAGGCCATGGAGGCTGTGAAGACATTCTGCACTGCGTTTGTCATTGCGACGATGGGAAGTGCGTTCTTGGTTACGCCTGTGCTTGCTCAAAAGATACTTCACGACGCCGGACCCGCAGGCGAGAAGATGGATTGCTCCGGGTCGGAGCGGTCCAAACAGCAAGTCTCGAGCGACGCAATCAAGCCAGGGGATCGTCCCGACCATGTGCTGGTGCAGTTCGTTCGCATTGACGTGTATTCGAGCAACAACCCCGAGTTCGACGGAAGCGAAGTGACGTGGTATGGCCACATCGACGGCATAGCGGCTTATGGAGCGCATAGCGGATATCAAGCGCAAACTCTCAAGAGCGGAGAAACGCTATGGGCCCAGTTTGACGGCGTGGGCTATACGGTCGGAACTCGCGACGCTTGGGAGATCCGATATCAAGGCCTTTTCCACTTCGTTGGTGGCACAGGAAAATACAAGGCTATTCGGGGCGGGGGTTACTACAGCGGAGTATTGACGCCTGCGGGCGTCAATGAGGAGATTCCTGTCTGCTCAGCTGAATATTGAGCAGCATCGCGGATTTCATGGGTGCCGAGGGGCTGCTTCTCGTGTGCGCAGAATTGCGAGGCAGTCCTTAGGTGTCCGCAACCACATCAAAAGCAAGGGGAGCCTGTTAGCACAGTTCGTCTGGCTGCCGCGGCATGTCCTTTGACGAGAGCCACGCTATCCGTAGCAAACCGATCTACGCTCAGCAGAAGTATGCCATTGCTCAAGCCCGGGTCAGCCGCGGCGAGTATGTGAACATGTTGTTGCCGTGGCGGATGTGCCGGGCTTCGACTGCGAATCTGCGAAATTCACCACGATTCACTACGCGACAATGCCTTTCCCGCAGTGCTGCGAAGTTCCGCTGATCGTCAATGGGGAAGGTCGAAGTTAGACTGAATCGGCCAAGGTCTTCCGATCGCGAAATTTGTCAGACATGGGCGAGCGGATCCACTCAGTCCCATAACTGCAAACTGGTGGCCTCCTTGCTGATTGAGGGGCCTGAGCCTCACAATGGATGGACAATGAGTGGGCACTTCAGTTTAGCCACAACGTTACCCATCGGGACATACCCCGTTTGACCAATTAATCGCCCGTACAACCTGGAATGAAGACGAGGTTAACTGAGGCGTTTGCAGTTCGACATCCGATCGCTTGCGCGCCAATGGGATTTGTCACGGGAGGCAGATTGGCGGCGGCTGTGTCGAGTGCGGGCGGGCTCGGCATCGTCGGCGGGGGTTACGCCGGCGCTCTCGGGGGCTACGCCGGCACTCCTGGCGGCGAGCCCGATCTCGGAAAGGAGCTCGCGCATGTCGACGGACAAAAGTTCGGCATCGGCTTCATTACCTGGGCGCTAGCACGCGTCCCTCACGTGCTCGATGAAGTGCTTAGCCGTTCTCCCTACTGCGTCTTTCTCTCGTTCGGAGACCCAAGGCTATTTTCCGAACGGATTCTACGGAGCGGTGCCAAGCTGATCTGCCAAGTGCAGTCGCTGCGACACGTCGATCAGGCGATCGAAGCTGGCGCCGCTGCGATCGTCGCGCAGGGAGCGGAAGCGGGGGGTCACGGCGCCCTTCGCTCGACGCTACCGTTCGTCCCAGAGGTGGCGGACTATTTAGCCAAGAAAGCGCCAACGACGCTGCTGCTCGCAGCGGGAGGAATTGCCGATGGCCGTGGCCTTGCCGCAGCGTTAATGCTGGGCGCGGATGGCGTAGTTGTAGGCACTAGGTTCCTGGCATCCGAAGAAGCCCTTACTCCGCCGGCCGCATGGGACAGGGTGGCACGCGCCACTGGCGATGAGACGGTCCGCACTAAGGCGATTGACGCCCTACGCGGGTACTCCTGGCCCGAGGAGTTCTCGTTTCGAGTCCTCAAGAACAAACTGACCGAGCAGTGGGCGCACCGCGAGGGGGACGCAACGGCAGCGTTCGGAAGTCTCGCCGCGGCGTACGCGCAAGCGAGGGCGCGACAAGATCTCGATATGGCCGTAGTGGGCGCGGGCGAGTGCGTTGGTCTCATTCGTGACCGGCCAAGCGCAGTCAGCATCCTCGAGGCCATGGTCGCAGAAGCACAATCGCTTCTCGGACGAGGGGCGACGCTTAATTTCACTCGATAGAACCTGTCATCGGATACACCGCGGCCAAGCCATAATCCGCCGCCCGAATCGACGGCTCGCCGTCGTCAGTGCCGTAGCTGGGCTCCTGGACTGCGCGACAATGGCGGCCGTCCCCTCGCTTTTGCGATGGAGTCAACTATGCCGTCCGCTGCTTCCGATCTCGCTGGCCGCGTTGCCCTGGTTACAGGCGCGTCGCGCGGAATTGGCAAGGCGATTGCGGTCGTGCTCGCCAGAGCGGGCGTCGACGTGGCGGTGAACTACCGCAGCCGGGCTGACGAGGCGCAAGCCGTGGTCGCTGAGATTCGCTCTCTCGGGCGCCGGAGCGTTGCGTTCGGCGCCGATGTAGGCAATGGCCACGAGGTAGGGCGTCTTATCGCTGCGATCGAGTCGGCAATCGGCCCCATCGACGTGCTGGTCAACAACGCCGGCATCGCTCTGCGCCGCGAATTGGACGAACTGACCGAGTCCGACTTCGACAACACCCTCGCAGTCAACCTCAAGTCTGCGTTCCTATGCAGCCAGGCGGTGTGGCCTGGCATGCGCGCGCGGCGCTGGGGACGCATCGTCAACATCTCATCAGGCGCGGCACGCGGCGCGGGGCTGGTCGGCGTCCACTACAACGCGTCGAAGGCCGGAATGGAGGGGCTGACGCGCGGTTACGCCGCCCGCCTGGCCAAGGACGGAATCACGGTCAACGCGGTGGCGCCATCGCTAATTCAGACCGAGATGACGAGCGGGAATAGTCTCGCAGGCGCTGGACGCATTCCGGTTGGACGCCTCGGCAGCGGCGAGGAGGTCGCACAAGTGGTGTTGATGGTCCTGAGTAACGCCTACATGACCGGGCAGACGGTGCAGGTAAACGGCGGCTTGCATTTCAACTGAAGTTCGAACCGACGCAGGCCGAAACTGGGGTCAGAAATGAGGCGCTGCGGCCAAAACGGCTGACCAGTCAAATCCCCCGGATCGGTCGTTCAAGATCGATCCATAGGCGCCTCGCCTCAAAATCGGAAATGCTGTCCTGCGCGGCCCATTCGGACAACGTCGAGATAACGATACTGGCATGGGTCGGCAGACTTGACCTAAAGCCTCACATATTCGTGGCGTTAACGGGAAGAACCTTAGCGATACTTCATAACCACACCCGAGGTGGGTCATGAAGCGGCAATATGAGATGTTCGCAGGCGTGACGATGCCATTAAATTGGCAACCGTCGAGCCATGATGTTCCCACATCTGCTCCGATGGCTTCGTTTCTGATCCTCGGCCATGCCGACTGCGCCTAGACTGGCCACGTTACCAGCAGCCAGGCCTGATATCGAGCGACGGGCTCTCTTGCAGGCCGGGTTGGCAGGCGCGTGGCTGGCCGTGCTGCCTTTGACATTGAGGGCGCAAGCAGCAAAAGGCACCATCGTCAACGACGTTACACAGCTCAATCCTGTTTTGGTCGACCGCGTCGTCACACCGCGCGCCACTCAGGACATCCAGAAAGCACTGGGTCAGTGGTCGGGGCCCGTCTCCATAGGAGGAGGTCGCTACAGCATGGGCGGGCAGATCGCTGCCGAGCGTAGCCTTCACTTGGACATGCGCCAGTTCAACCAAGTGGTCCACTTTTCGCCGGCAGAATCCATCGTTCGTGTTCAGTCAGGGATGCGCTGGCGTGAGCTGCAGGACCTTATCGACCCGCATGATCTATCGGTAAAGATCATGCAGAGCTTCTCGAACTTCACTATCGGGGGCTCGGTGTCCGTGAACGCGCACGGGAGGTATGTCGGCGCGGGCCCGTTGGTTCTGTCCGTGCGCGCGATTGAACTGGTACTCCCGGATGGGCAGGTGGTGGAGGCAACACCAACCAAGGATGCCGAGCTATTTTTCGGCGTTGTCGGAGGGTATGGAGGGTTAGGCATCATCACGGAAGTAGAACTTGAGCTGGCACCCAATGTCCGCATGGAGCGCCGGGCGCACCGCACGCCTGTGACGCATTACCGCGAGTTTTTTATTCGACAGGTGTACCGAAATGCAGATGCCATCCTACACAATGCCGACTTGATGCCTCCCGATTTTAGTGAGGCAAGCTCGGTAACCTGGTTTCGTACCGCCAAGCCGCTTACCGTCCAGGAGCGTCTGGTAGCGCAAGGGCAGGACTATAAGCTTGAGTCGAGTCTGATCTGGGCCGTCTCGGAGCTGCCGGGTGGCCAGCGGGCACGCAGTGACCTCCTCGAGTCCCTGCATTACTTGAAACCAGCAGTGGTCTGGCGCAACTATGAAGCGAGTCTGGATGTAGCATCATTGGGCGCCATTTCGAACGGGACCAGCACTTATGCCCTACAGGAGTACTTCATTCCGATCACCCGCTTTGACGCCTTCGTCCCTAGGATGGCGGCGATCCTCCGGAGAAACCGGGCGAATGTTCTCAATATCTCGGTCCGATACGCGCATTCCGACCCAGGATCTCTGTTGGCCTGGGCGCGGAATGAGGTGTTTTCATTCGTCCTCTATTACAAGCAAAGCACATCACAGACCGCTCGAGCACAGGTAGGCAATTGGACACGTGAGCTCGTGGAAGCAGCTCTATCGCAAGGGGGTACGTACTACCTTCCATATCAACTGCATGCCACGCGCCAGCAATTCGTCCGAGCCTACCCCGACTCACCGCGTTTTTTTGCCCTCAAACGCAAGGTAGACCCAAAAACCAAACTGAGAAACAAGCTCTGGGACAAATACTCTCCTTAGTTGGACCGCG
>Ga0187778_10001371_pt1 | contig 17043 bp, 18 predicted proteins | sample 1015_Q2_SP5_20_M_FD_132418 | JGI IMG/M metagenome (GOLD analysis project Ga0187778, IMG submission 132418) | Tropical peat soil microbial communities from peatlands in Department of Meta, Colombia - 1015_Q2_SP5_20_MG | ecosystem: Environmental > Terrestrial > Soil > Wetlands > Peat | place...
AAGGTGGTCATCGGCGCCGATGGCATCGAATCACAGGTCGGCCGATGGGGCGGGATCAACACCACCCTCGCGCTCAAAGACATCGAGAGCTGTGCCCAGTATCACATGGAAAACGTGGACGTCACGGAAAACACTCTTGACTTCTACTTCGGCTCGGAAGCACCAAGTGGTTATGCCTGGGTCTTTCCTAAAGGGGAGGCGTCGGCTAACGTAGGGCTTGGTGTGCTTGGAAGCAAGCTAGCTGCTAAGCGGCCGATAGACTATCTTGATGAGTTCATCGCAAAACACTTGCCGGATGGCCAATCCGTCGAGCTCATGATAGGGGGTGTACCCGTGAGTGATGCGCTTGACACGATAGTGAGCGATGGGCTGATGCTCGTCGGTGATGCAGCACACCACACTGAACCGTTGACAGGCGCGGGAGTTATAGCCGCGCTAGAAAGCGGAATGATAGCAGGAGCAGTCGCTTGCAACGCCATACGACAAAATGACGCCTCGACGAAAGTGCTTCGTGAATATGAAGCGGAGTGGAACCGTTCGTTTGGCAAGGCGCGGAAACAGATGTACAAGATCAAGGAGTTCCTCGTTCAGCTATCCGATGACGAATTAAACAGAATCGCGCGGGTATTCCACGGCATACGACCCGAGGAGTTCAACACGAAGGACGTTATGAAGCGCTTACTGAAAAAGGACCCTCGGCTTCTGTTTATGCTGCGCCATCTTCTCTGATCGCGTGTTAACGCCGCAAGATTTCTGTTTCGTGCACGCTAACAAAGGGATCCCCCAAGACGCCAGAAACCTTTGCGGAATCGTTTCGAATGATCAAAGCCCAACAGGAAGAAGAGCTTAAAATATGAGCCATCGACCTTTTTTCGCATGACCATATTAAATCCTAAATCTCTGTACATGCGTATGGCGGCAACGTTGGTCTCCCAGGTTGTTATGAGTGAGGCCTCCATGTTGTTTTGAAAGAGTTTCGCCATGGCGAATTGGACGAGCTGTCTACCGACACCGAGCCGCCTGTACTGGGGGAGCACAGCAAGCGTCTCTATGAGACCCAGCCGAGGCCGTTTGTAATCATAGATTACGGCTACGACCCCAACCACGTTCTTTCCAACAACCGCTTTTATCCAATTGCGTCGCCTATCGTTCAGTATACGGGTTATCTTCACGCGAAGATTTTCACCCTCGGTAAGCCTTGGCACAAACTCATCGTCTACCACTTTGAGCACACTTAGTATTGCGTCGTAATCGTTCCAGTTCGCCTCAGTAATGGTCAGCGTTCCCTGTTGCTCGAGCATATGCTACTCTTCCATCCAAAACGGTGCGACTGTCAGCACAGCAAGATCAGTGCGTTCAGCACGATTCGATCATCGGCAGATTCTTTGAACGGTAAGCCCGTATTGCGTGCCGTCTCCCCAACGTCTATACCCATTGCTTCCATCGATGGTCGTGCCTTATAGGGATTTCGGCAACGGTTGCCGACGCCTGCACACTCATCACAAAGCGTGCATTTTCCGGCAGAAAGGGCGGCAGCATACTTTAAGCCCTGCTTAAAGGCCGCAGCCTCGAGACGATCGGCGATCACGTCCAACTTACGCTTAGCGACTAAATAGGTCTCCTCCCACCCCTTGATATACGTCTCATCTCTGTAGAGGGTCGCAAGGTCCTGCGCGGCGTGTATGCGCTCGAGCATCCAGCCCGGCACATCGTAGGAAATCTGGACGAGCAGCGCTTCCGTATAACGCGCCAAGACGTCTCTAAATTCGTTGAGGGGCATGACGTTCGGTGGGCACATCAAACACGCATTATAGTTCTTACATATCGGAACACTGCATTTCAATCGCACCCGCTCATCGACCATAATATCCTTCGCCTTGAATATTCGTGCTGCGGTCGCTCCAAGCTCATGCGCGATGTCGAGAAGCTCGCGAAATTCGTCATCGCCGTCGGTGGCTTTATCCATAACTGACTGTTAGGGGGGTAGTGGTAGGAACTATAAGAACGTTGCCCGCACGAGAGCTTTCATTTGACAATGCCCAGTCCCGCTCCTTTTCTTCGGAGGCTTGCCATCCTTGCACTAGGTAAATAGAGGGACGAACGAGCATTGTGATGATTCACGTCAATAACCTGTGTCGCGATCATATCCCCCTTCGACTGTTGGCAGTTCTGAATATGGCGCACGTGGTTTGAAGCGGCGAGTCGCGCAGCGCTATGTAGCCCATCGTAGGACTGAGTCACGAACCAAAGCGCCGGGAAAACGCGTTCGGCGATCAAGCAAGCCTGAGTTCAACAGCACGTGGCTCCTGTAACTCTTTCAGCTTCTTTGTCAAAAAAGCGTGTTCATCCTGCAGGGCTTTGAGGTCGTCAACGTGCATCCCCTGTTGTAGCTTCTCGAGATGTTTACGATTTACCGTTGTTGTTGCGCGTATTGTTTCGTAACGCCCGCAGGTGACAAGCCTCTGCATATCGCGTAGGAAGGTAAGCATCTCTGTGGGAGCGCCTAGCTTCGATAGAAAAGTGATCATCCTCGGGATCTTGACGATAAGTGACGCGCCCAACTCGTTAAGGGAAAGCTTCAGAGCATCCCGACGCTTAATATCATCAAGCGTCTCAAGCCAGGTGATGTTTGATTCTAAGACCTGTCTGAAAGCAGTTGTATCTGCCACATAGTACGCCAGCTTGTTATCAGAGTACTTTGCGTACTCCAACAGACGGTGCAGTGGGATCGCGGTCATATCCTCCTTACGCACAAAAGCGAGAAGCCTCTCCGCATTCTCATAACTCGGTGGTCGTGGGAATCCGAGCTCTGGATGATAGCTCGCGTCAATGCATGTCTTAAGGATGCCGTAGAGGGCGGCCTGCTTGAAGAAGTCCTCCAGAAATGCGCCGACGGTGCTGTTATACGTGTCGATTCTTGTTGCTAAGGCAGCGAGCTCGTCAAAACTGGCGACCTCAACGTGCTGCAGAGACTGGTAATACGCGGTCATCTCTCTCATCTCGCTCTCCGCGTTCTCACATCGAGAACGTAAGGTCGCATAGGCTCTCTTGTATTCCTCAAATAGCTGGCGCTGTCTCGGTAAGAGTCCTAAAACAGGGATGCGATCAAGCTCTTTGGTGGCAGCCTCGAACTTACGCTTCTTGAGAACGGTAAGGGCCTTATCGAAGTGCTCGGTGTAGTCGAGTGAGCCGTCCGCGTGCGCTTTTTCGACTCGGCGGGCGATCCGTTCGAGACGCTTCGCCAGATCGACGTAGATCCGAAAGGTGTCGGGAGTATCTTCGAAGGATTGTATAAGACCGCGCAGTTCACGGTTAAATTGCTCGACCAGCTCCAGTCGCTGGCGTCCGGCATCTCGTATTCTTCCGTTAACGGCTTCGATTTCGGCGAGAAGATCAAGGGGTTCCAACAACAGCCCCCATCCAGCAAGTTAGGTCTGACAAAACGCTTTGACTTCTACTTCGTGCTCTATAGCAAGCTCTTGACGAAGCTCTCCGAACGTTGCCACACGCTCGGCGAAGGCATTGTGGCGGTGAATACTCTCCTCGTTGACTTGCTTTATGGTGACGATGGAATCGTCCGGCAGATAGGGAAAAGCTTCAACCACTTTATGCGCCATGACTCTGACGCAGTCTTCGACGAACTTTGGGCTCTTGTGTGCCGTTTCGACGACGACCGCTTCATCTGTTCGTTTGAGAAGCTCATAAATCTTCGAGCTCATGGACTCTTCGACGATTTCGATGATTGTATCGAGCGGTACCTCATAGCCAGTACCCACCTCGATTGAAATCGTCCCACGCCCTCGCTGGTTGTGTGTTGCCAGCGGGATATCCCGGAGAAATGCGTCAATATTTGCTTGCGAGATGTTCAGCTCCTTCAGACGCATCTCAACCAGCTCTCTGACGTGCTCTTGCGCACAAGGACAGGCAGTCATGCCCACCACTTCAGCACCTATCATGCGACGCGTCTTGTGTCGTTTGTCATCTGTGCGATACGTCGTCGTTTCGGCGAAGATGTTGGTGATCTCTTGGGTGGTTATGCCGGTGCTCGGTGTCTGACGCTTTACCATGTACTGACTTCGCATGCGCACCTCGGCGCGCGACGCGTATTCGTGTCGATCGAGCAATTTCTCTGCGACATCACCGCAAAACTGCTCTATCTCGTATACCGGAGCGTTTAAGGCATCTTCCAGAGCCTGATCCATGACCTCGAAGTTTCTGCTAAGATTGGCACCTTTACGATCGGACGGTAGGTCAACGAATAGATCGAATTCAGAAACTAAGATGATCGGACGCTTGTCGCGACGAGTGACCTTGATCAGCTTTTTGACGTCTGTCACACCGACACGCGTGAGATTTATGGAGAATTCTGGCCGATTCGCCTGTACGTCAACTTGTAAATCCATCATGCTCAACTTGCTTCTACTATAAAATAATGCTTTTGACCAACCTTTAAGTAGCTCCGCTCAGCTGCGCGACACGAGCTACGTACGATCTGATCCATCCTGCTCCCCCCTCCTATCCGCCCTACTACGACCGCCCTTAGCGACGCCCAGCTTGACTATAGGTCTAAGGAGCTTCAGTAATCGAGGGGCCTTGGTGCTCAACAACAACTTACGAAGAACAACAGAGGGGCGGTCCATGTCGCCGTATCGCGATATGATGTCCCGTGTTCGCTCATCGTCAAGCACCTTGATGAGATAGTTAAGATCTTCATCGGTGAACGCGTTGAACGCCTCTCGTACACGCAGACCCATTGCGAGTTCCCGCCCGACTTCAGATCGCCACCTACGATCGTACGCCATAAGCGCCTCCTTCGAGGTGTTATTGTGCTTTGCTGCTTGCGCGGCAACCGCTCCTGCGATCTTGGCACAAAGCGTTCCTGGGTAAATCCCTCCGCCGCTTGTCGGCTTGACCTGCCCTGCGGCATCTCCTACGATCAAGACGCCATCCGTGACCGTGGATGCCGGCGGTCCGAGCGGTATCCCTCCTGCTGAAAAATCCAGCAGCGACGTAGCGTATCGTCGCGATAAGCGTTCTATAAGAGGGTACAATCGATCGATCGAGCGCTTGGAGGAGCAGAGGCCGACCCGCAGCGTATCCCAGTGCGTAGGTATTGCCCATGCAAAGAAGCCGGGCGCGACGTCGCGCCCGAGGTAGAGGTCGACGAAATCGGGATGAGCGAGATCTGCAGACACCTCGGCCTGCACGCATGTAAGCACGGTTTTGACGCGGCTTAATCCTGCGTCTCTACCGACCGCGCCTTGTACTCCGTCGGCACCGACGAGCACGCGAGTTCGCAGTTCGATCGGTTCGCCGTGACGTACCGCGGTAACAGCGATACGGCTCCCCTCTCGTTGAAAGCTGCGATATCGGGTTTTGACGAGTGCTGCTGCCCCGGATTTGAGAGCCTCTAGAGCCATAGCGCGGTCGAGCTCTCTTCTATCGATGACGTACGCCATCGTTCGCTTGCCATCGACGCACAAAACGCGTCCGTCGGGTGCGTGGATGCGGGCCCCCCGGATCGTGCGCTTGCCAAGCGAGTCCGGTATTTCACATCCCTCGTACGCTCGCGTGCTGATAATGCCGGAGCACTGCACGGGCTGCCCGATAGTCGCGTGCTCTTCGATCATCAGCACGTTGACCCCTGCTCGGGCTGCGTACTTTGCGGCCATTGAGCCGGCAGGACCCGCTCCCACCACCACAACGTCATATTCCATGCGCGTAAGCGTTAAGAGTTTACCATTTATATAATAGGTCAGTCTTAGGCTCAGAGTAATAGTAGAGAGGTAACGACCCACATGAAAGATGGACGCATGGAGTACAAACAGTGCCTCATCATTCGGTCTGATCTCAAGCTTACTCAAGGGAAAGTGGCAGTGCAGCTCGCTCATGCCGCTGTCAGCGCTTACGAGCGTTCAGATCATATCACCAAGAGTCGGTGGTTCAACGAAGGGCAAAGAAAAGTCGCCCTCAAGGTCCCGACGCTTAAGGACTTGTACGAACTCAAATCAATAGCCGAAGCACGCGGTTTGCTTACGGCGCTCGTCATCGACGCAGGACTCACCGAGGTGCCGCCCGGAACGGTGACCGCCCTCGGCATCGGTCCGACAAAGGAAGAGGACCTCGACAAGGTGACGAGCGACCTCAAACTGCTCTAAACGTAATTAATGACGAAGAGCACGGTGCGTGTGCCAGAAACTGATGCAGTCGCAGGAGTGAACGCGTATCTAACCGCATCTGACGGCATCGGTGGACACATACGGCAGCGCGCGGAGGATTTTCTCGTCGATGAGATCTACACGGATCGCAACGACGAACAGGGACGCTATCAGCTTGTCAAAGTAACGAAAACTGACGTAGAGACGCATCACGCGGTGCGCGAACTATCGCGACGCTTGCGCATCAGTCAGAAGCGGATCAGCTGGGCGGGAACAAAAGACAAGCGCGCCGTTACGACCCAACGCATGAGCATCGACTCGGTACACCTCGAGGCGCCTCTCACTATTCGCAAGGTCGTCGTAGAACCTATAGGGAGGGCGGACAAACCGATCTCACTGGGCGATCTCCAGGGCAACTCCTTTTGCATTACCATTAGAGCCGTCGAAGGGCCGTACGAGCGCATCGTGCAGGCAGTTCGCAGCGTCGTCGATGAGATGCAAAATGCCGGCGGAGTCCCGAACTTCTTTGGTATTCAGCGTTTCGGGTCCATTCGTCCGGTGAACCACCTTGTCGGGCGGGCGCTCGTCGAAGGGAACATCGAGCGAGCCGTCATGACGTACATAGGTAAAGCATTCCCCGATGAGCCTGAGGACGCCAAAGAAGCACGACAGTCAGTAGCCAACACGTACGATTTCAAAGCAGGGCTGAGGCACATGCCGACTCGTCTGCGTTATGAACGCGCGATGATGAACCATCTCGCGAAATACCCGAATGATTTCGACGGTGCTCTCGGCTGCCTATCCATGAACCTGCAGAGGCTCTTTGTCCACTCCTTCCAATCATACCTCTTCAACAGAATGCTCGGCAGCAGGGTGGAGCGTGGGCTCCCGCTGAACGCGGGCGTTGATGGCGATCGTGTGTCGATAGCCGAACAGAGACGCGTGAGAACAGTCGTGCCCAAGAACATCGAAGAGATGAATAAGAGCCTCGCTGCACGAGCCGCCTCCGTGCAGATGCCCGTTCCCGGATACGATACACAGTTATCGGATGGTGTTATCGGCCAGATAGAGCGAGAGGTACTCGCCCGTGAAGACGTTGATCTCGATGCTTTCAGGGTGGAGAGCTGTCCACGGCTCGCATCGAAGGGGGTTATGCGAAACATTCTTTTGCAGACAGACATACAGTTTAGCGTTGCCCCAGACGAATGCAACGCGGAACGAGTTGAGGTCGAGCTTGTATTTTCCCTCGCTAAGGGAGGCTACGCCACGACGGTTCTTCGTGAAGTAATGAAGACGAGGTTGTTTTGATGCACGTAAAAACATCACTACTGGTTATCGTGTGTGCCATCGTCGCCGCAAGCATGCTGGCGGCGTGCCTTGGCCAATATGCGCTGAGTAACACGAGTGCAACGACCATTGCGGTATCGAACCACGCACCGACCACAAGGGTTGGATCTACCGCCCTACGCGCGAAGCCGGCGAGCTATCGAGTTACGATCGGCAGGGCAACGGTGTACGCCGAGGTACCCACCACACCGCAAGCATTCGAGCAAGGTCTAATGTATCGGACGCATTTGGCCGCGAACGCAGGCATGCTCTTCCCCTTCACTAGTGTGCGGCAGCAGAGCATTTGGATGAAGAACATGCGGTTTCCGATAGACATCGTGTTTATCACTGCAGGCAAGCATGTGCTTGAGGTGTACCGCTCAGCACCACCGTGCGCTCGAGAACCGTGCCCCCTGTACACGTCGAGCGCGCCGGTGCGCTACGCGCTTGAGGTGAACGCGGGCTTTTGCGCACGCCACGGCATCGTACGAGGGACGCCGGTCTCCATTGCACGACTCTAGATACCTGACGCCTTGTACCGATTGTCGACGGAGGTGCACTCTTGGTGAATAGGACAGGAGAAGCACTCAGGGCTACTCGCGTGGCAAAACTCAAAACCATGCTGGATGAGGAGGAGGTGACTTTCGCCAGGATGCGTAAGCTCAGTCTCAAGTGCCTCTTTCGCAAGCTCCTTTGATCGATCACTTCCGCGGATCTTCTCGACGTTAACGTTGAGCTCGCGCCTCAGCGCAGCACGTTCGATAAAGCCAAGCCTGCGGGCAACCCGTTCGACGTGTGTATCAATGGGCACGATGTCGTGTCCTGCCGCGTAGAGCAGGACGCAGTCGGCAGTTTTAGGGCCCACTCCAGGGAGCGAGAGCAACATCTCGCGTGCTCGGTGCGGCTCATCGTACACCCACGACATATCCCCTCCCCACCGTCGCGCGAGTTCTCGCGCAGCGGACACGAGGTATTCTGCTTTCCTGTGCGGACCACACCGGCGAAGGAGCGGCACGATGTCCCACGGGTTGGCCTCACACAGTGTCTGTGGAGCGATCGGTTCAAATCGCTTAGCAACCTCATAAAACGCCGCTCGCGCGCGCTCTGCGGTTTTATTTTGGGTCAATATGGTGAGTACAAGGCATCTGAACGGATCCTGTCCGTTCATGAAGTATATGCCCGCACAAAAATCTCGCAGCTTTCGTACACATGGGTTATCGCTTGGCAGCTTGCAAAGGGGTGTCCAGTGGAGCTCGTCTATGTGCACGTGCTCTACGTCGAGCTCCTGCGCTAACGAACCGCGGAACACACGAGGGTTGATGCGCTGTGTCACGCCGTCAACATGTCTGCTATACCCATCTCCCGTGCGTATCCATTCAAGCGCGGGAATCTGAATCGTCATGGTTCGTTCAAGATCAATAGGTGGAACCATCTTCAATCGCACGATAGAGTACCTCGTTGTAGCGGTGCTGTTGGGTCACGGTGTATTGTTCGTTCGTACCCATGTGTATATAGTATGCCTGTTAATACACCTTACACGTCGCATCGAGCGTCGACGAGCGAGTGAGTGCCGAATGGCGTTACATAAAGCAGCTTTTTTAGACGAGTGCGAGGTTTCGCCGGTTGGCGATGGAAGGCGGCTTTTTCGTGAAACGATAGTCGATCTCATCACCAACGGCGAACCGCTATTTGATGGTGATGACGGCACCCGTGTGGGAACTGCCGACGTACACGAGCTGGACGCGCTTCATCCAGGCGCGCACGGTGCAACCGTTATCGTCCGCCTCTACGACGTAGAGATTCGGCGTATCGCTTCGCCAGGTACCCCAACGAGCGTCTCGTTTGGCACGATGGCCGACGATTCAGGACAAATGCGCTTCGTAGCGCTCGATTCTGCCGAGCTTCGTGATGGAAACGTGCTCAAACTAGTGAACGGCGAAGTCACAGAGCTTGCCGGCGAGCGCGTTTTTGTGGTTACCCGTCGCAGTTATCTCATGCCAATAAAGTACGAGGAGATGACCCCTATCAAACGACTCGCCGAGCTCAAAAGCGGCGAGAAAGGAATCAACTTACTTGTCGCCGTGCTTTTAGCAGAGCTAAAGCGTGTCGGGTCGCGATTTGCCCTCTTAGGAACGTTGTCTGATGAGAGCGGGAAGCTCCCCTTTACCTCTTGGGGCCCCCACCTCGAGGAGGGCACGATCGTGCGGATTGAAAACGCGTACGTGAAAAGTTGGAACGGGATGCCGACGGTGAACGTGAGCGAAATAAGCGTGATATACGAGATCGAGCATGAGATCCCACCCTGCCTCGCAGCCCCTCGAAAGGTATCAATTAGCGAGCTCGCAACTCGAGAAGGGGCCTACGACGTGATGGTCGCGGGCAGCGTGATATCGATTAAGCCCAGTTCAGGCGTCATTCAACGGTGCCCGAAGTGCGGGCGAATCGTACACGCCGCGCGTTGTCCAAGCCACGGGGCTATCGTTCCTACTCGTGACTTCAGGATAAAGGCCCTCATCGATGACGGCACGGGAACAGTGACCGCAATCATCGGTCGGAGACCGGCTGAGAGAGTATACGAGCAGCTCGTGACGCAAGGGATGGCGGCACGGCAAGCGACATCGCTTAATACGTTTGAAGGTAACCTGGGACTCCTTCTCGGAATGACGCTAAACGTGCGAGGAGATGCGACCACGAGCGAACGTGGCACAACGTTCGTGGTGAAAGACGCTGCGGTCGAACTGGATGAAAAGGCACGCATCGAGCAGATCAAAAAGCGATTGGAGAATATTCTATGGTAGCACGAGAACCTGCGTGGCGGGTATTCGCTCACGAGTTTAACCAATCAACGCTGCAATATAAGGAGGACGAAGAGCACGGCCCCACCTACGTCATCTCTCCAACTGGTGCGAAAATGAACCGCATGTTCGTCGTTGGCGTACTTACTGAGGTAGAAGATCTCGCGAGCAGTGATTTGCGGCGTGCGCATATTGCCGATCCCACAGGGAGCTTCACCGTTTACGCAGGAAAGTACCAGGCTGATACGGCAGCATTTCTAGCGCAGGCCGAGGTGCCGCAGTTTATCACCGTTTTGGGAAGAGCGCGCCTCTACACGCGCAACGAGACTTCATACGCGTCGATATGGCCAAAGGAAGTCAATCCAACGACTGAGACCATTCGTAACAACTGGGTCATAAACACCGCCGAACGAACGCTCGACAGACTTGAAGCGCTTCGGATTGCCTCAAGCTCGGGCTTGCAAAACGATGAACTTCGAGAGAAGTTACTTGCGAGCAACGTCCATCCCTCGCTCACGGAAGGAATCGTTCGTGCGGCTGCGTATTATAACGCACCTGAGGTCATTGCTGATATGGCCCCGACGATTGCACTGGCGATCGATGCGATTGCCGAACCACGTGGATTCACGACGGCAAAGGTAGGGACGCAACCGGCGCGTGACGACGCGAGTCGAGATGGGATCAGCCAGGAAAACGAGCGTGCTGCAGAGGAGCAAGAAGATATGGAGGCAGAGCGTGAGCCCTCGCAAGCAGCTGGCGAGCAATCGATCAATAGGGAACGCGTGCTTGCCACGATGAAGGAGCTTGATACCGGCTCCGGTGTCCCATACGACACTCTTATCGAAAGACTGGAGGCTCAAGGTCTGGAAGAAGACGACGTCGAAGAAGTGGTGCAAGCACTTATGGACGAAGGGAAATGCTATGAGCCTAAGATTGGCATCCTCAAACTAATCTAATATCTGAGTTCTATAGCCCTTGACTTTGTAGACGTGTTGCTCCTCAATGTGCTACCGATGCTTGCTGAGCAAAAGCAGACAGTAGCTGATAAGTTCGCACTAGGATAGAGGGAAGAAGCAACACTCCTCGCTCTTATACTCCCGTGCTATCGTCAACTTGCAACTGGATAGCTCACGCATCGTAGTTATCGCGTCCTTTTCGACGGCAACTCGTGTCCAAAAACAGCTCCTACACCGTGCCTCAGTCTCTATGGCGCTCTCATGGCCTCGTGCGACGCGTCACATGTGCTGCGCAACGCCGGGGACTGTTACATACGTGTAGCGGAGGTGATTACCTATCAATCAGGTCAGTAGCGCTGCCATTTTTCGGTGGGGCGTCTCTCAGGAATGTGGTAAGGGACCTCTTTTTCGCCTTTGGCGCACTCCTCGCTCACATATAACCCGCAATAGCACGCGCCGTAATCGGCAACGTCGGGATCACAGTACACGCAAGGACATATAATGTCCCTATCCCACTCCTTGTCATTGGCCGGCATGCGACAGGGACAGCAATGATACCCAAAGCGCTCCTTATTCGTCAGTATTCCGTCAACAAGAGCGTTCACGATGTCTCTGTCGGGGTTTAGGTAGCGTCCCATACGTGGTGCTGCTTTCGTTATCGCCGCAAGATATTGTTCGCGATCCATGGAGATGTTTATGACGCCACTCACTCTTTAATCTTGCTTCAAGGAGTTTCTTGCAGGAAGGGAACGAATCGGAGCTTGCTGCATTGAAGCGCATAACAAGGTTGACAACGACGGCATCGCCAGCGAGAACGGGAAAATGAGGGACTGTTTGCCGCCTGCAAGGCCAATAAACGGCGTGAGAGAGCGCCCGAATGGCACCTACACGAACTTTTTGAACATCATCGCTTGGAGTTGATTGATGCCAAGCCCCTTCGATAAGAGAGCCACATCATCACCCACAACCGCAAGGGCTTGCGATGGCGGCAGCGCCTTTGAGCCTCGGGCATAAATTGCGCCCCCACGCTTATTGGCTCCAAGGTAACCCTCTGGCATGCCGCCTATAATGAGGATGCCGGCTTTCATGTCAATTCCTGCGAACGCGCCCGCGTTGCCCTTTATGATGACCGTCCCTCCTTTGAGAAGGGCGCCAGAGTTCATGCCTGCGTTGCCGGTGACGATGACTGTCCCTTGGCGCATCAAAATACCCGTACTTAGATCGACATCGCCGCCGATCTGGATACACGCGTCGCACGCACAGCGAGCGCCAACGGTATCTCGTACGATCGCATCGGATACGCAAAGGTGCCTGGATGAAAGAGAATTAGGCGGGATGAGCTCATCGCCACCGAGTCCGTTGCAAGCGACGTCGGTGATCGATCGGTACTTGTGATAGCCTGTCCGATCGGATGCGACCTCGACGATGTTTCCGATAGGAGGCTTGACCAAACCAGTCACGTAAACGGTCCCAGCGACCATGCTGATCCCCATACGCGTGTCGACATTGCCATCAACGATCACGCTGCCCACAGCGATACCCCCTCCAGTCCCTGAGAAGAAGCGCAAATCCACCCCTAAGCTCGAGCAAAGCCGATGCCCGACATCTCCACGAATGTGGACGTCGTCGCCGCGTTTCAACGCCTCTACGACATCGCGATACGTATGCGCGCTTCCTTCTTGATGCGGAATTGGCGCATCTGGCTCCAACTTCGTGCCTCGGTGCTGCCAATAGAAGTTGTACGTAAAATCGGCGATGCAGTCGACGGGTGCACTCAATTCAAGCTGCATTTTACACACATTATCGTGCACACAGCAAAAAAACTTTATCCAAACGGCATTCGTTCTAAGGAAAACGGCATCTTTCCTCGAAGCACGACGCGCCCTTCAGCAGAAACGATCTCAAGCCCACTCAGTCCTGCGGCTCCGCAGAGCACGTCCTGCTCAGGATGCGTACCCTTTTGGATATCACAGCGTATGACAGTGCGCTTTCCCACTGAAGCGACCACCTTCAGTCGAGACGATGCCGGATGATCTTTAGGGAGCACGATTAAAGGTGAAGAAGCATCACGGATAAGTGAGAGCGTGCACGAAATCGCTTTAGTAGTCGCAGGGGCGTCATCAAACCCCGATGCAACAAGGAGATCATCAGGATCGACCGTCATGACGAGTTCCTCATCTACGGTCTCTATAAAGAGTTGCCTTACGCTGCCTGACTTAACGATGCCGATTACTCCGTCTGTACCGCGCACGAACAGAATTTCATCGGCAGTAAGCGGTACCGACTGCTCCATAACGATACCTGCGACCATCCAAATCTCATCGTAAGAAAAGAGGGTAGGGGATTTAGGCACCGCAATGCGGTGTCACTCTTCGAGATCTGTTATATCCTCTGATTGGCAGGATGGGCATACAGGATTCTTGCCTATACCCTTGAACTTCGATCCGCACTCGTTGCAAGTGTATTGTCTTGATTCAAGTCGCTTTACATCCTCGTTGCCAAACGGCCCACCGACTGTACACATAGCATGTCCTCGTGTTTTTCTTATGACAGTTCCCGCGTATAAGGGTTTGCATAGCGACGTCTCTGCCGCAGCAAGAACGGAAGGCGGACAGGCAGCTCGGTTGAGCTGCGAACATAGCCACGCGTCTTTTGCCGCCGTTCCACGGCTTTACGAAAGACGCAGTCACGTACAAGAGCCACTCGCGCGCTCTTCGCGAGCGCCGTCGGCCCGTCGACAAGGCACATCGCGCCCGTTGCATCAGTTTCAATGCGTCTAAGATAAGATTATATGGAGTGGATGAGAAACGTACTGCTAGCATCGCTAGCTCGCAGTATCATTCTGTAAGATTGTATTACGTTCAGGTAATAATCCACCCTCTATTTGAGTCAGCACACTTGATGTCGCACGATTGATAATGTCCGCGTTCACACTCACGTCACCTTTTAAGCCGAGAGGAGACCAGCCCAAAGCAATTGCCGAGCTCGTTACAGGCATTAACAGGGGGGAAAAGCATCAAACGCTCCTTGGGGTTACTGGATCTGGAAAGACCTTTACCATTGCGAATGTCATTGAGCAGGTGCAAAAGCCAACGCTCATCATCGCTCATAACAAAACGCTGGCAGCACAACTCTACAAGGAATTCAAGGAATTCTTCCCTCACAATGCGGTTGAGTACTTCGTAAGCTACTACGATTACTATCGTCCAGAGGCGTACATACCGCACACCGATGTGTATGTCGCGAAAGAATCATCCATCAACGATGAAATCGACCGCCTGCGACATTCGGCCACGAAATCCCTGCTCACACGCCGCGATACTATCGTCGTCGCAAGCGTTTCGTGTATCTTCGGCATCGGCTCCCCGGAGGACTACCAGGAGTCAGTCCTCTCGCTCCGTGTCAGTGAGACCGTGAAGCGCAGCGAGATATTGCGAAAGCTCACGTTCATGCAGTACGAACGCAATGACGTTGACTTCTTCCGCGGAAAGTTCCGCGTCAGAGGCGACACCATCGAGGTATTTCCCGCATACGGTGATACGGCTTATCGCATAGCGCTCTGGGGCGACGAAGTTGAGGGACTCTATGAGTTCAACCCTGTCAATGGGAGAAAGGTGGCTGCGTACGATTTTATGACCATTTTCCCGGCAACGCACTTTATCACCAATCGCGCGCGATTCGGAGAGGCGCTGCACTCCATCGAGGCTGAGCTTGTCGATCGCTTGGAATACTTGCGGGGCCAAGGGAAGCTGCTAGAAGCGCAGCGGCTCGAGCAGCGCACCAGATATGACCTTGAGATGTTGCGAGAGGTTGGCTACTGCAGCGGTATAGAAAATTATAGTCGCCATCTTAGCGGGCGCGCCGCCGGTGAGGCTCCGACCACGCTTGTCGACTATTTCCCCGATGACTATCTCCTCGTAGCGGATGAATCACACGTCACTATCCCTCAGCTTGTCGGCATGTACGCGGGCGATCGTTCGAGAAAGGATAGCCTCGTCGACCATGGATTCCGGCTCCCCTCAGCATACGACAACCGACCGCTCACGTTCAACGAGTTCGAACAGCGGGTTAATCAAGTCATCTACGTATCAGCTACGCCAGGGCCGTATGAACTGGGGCAGTGTGACCCCCTCGTTGAACAGATTATTCGTCCTACAGGCCTGATCGATCCAGCCGTCGACGTTCGCCCTGCCCGAGATCAAGTCGACGATCTTATCGAAGAAATCCGGAAGCGGCCCGGCGAGCGAGTGTTGATCACCACGCTGACAAAGAGGATGGCAGAGGATCTCGCTGAGCACCTTCGCGAGATCGGCATCAAGGTACAGTACTTGCACTCCGACATAAGCACGCTCGAGCGGGTGGATATCCTTTATGACTTAAGGCGAGGGGTATTCGATGTGCTCGTCGGGATAAACCTTTTGCGCGAAGGCATAGATCTTCCCGAGGTTACCCTTATGGCCATACTCGACGCAGACAAGGAAGGCTTCCTCCGCTCCGAGCGGTCGCTCATTCAGACGATCGGACGGGTAGCGCGAAACGTTGACGGTCGCGTCATCATGTACGCGGACAGCGTCACCGACTCAATGAAGCGCGCAATCGGCGAAAACAATCGTCGACGAGCGTTGCAGATCGCATATAATGAGCAGCACAGGATTACCCCGCAGACGATAGTAAAACCAATCGAGGAGCTCGTACAGCGTCAGCGTCCTGCACCTCTCGCTGAAGAGGACCTCCTTGAAGAGATACCAGAGGATGAGCGTGAACAGACGATCGCAGGGCTCCGTGACGAAATGCAGCGTGCCGCCCAGGGACTCGAATTTGAGCGGGCTGCGCTTATCCGCGACATGATTCGATCGCTTGAAGAAGGGGTTTAGCAGTGACCGAGCACATTCGGATAAAAGGGGCGAAAGAGCACAACCTCAAGAACATCGATGTCGAGATACCGCGCGATAAACTCGTGGTGATAACGGGAATCAGCGGCTCCGGCAAGTCGTCGCTGGCCTTCGACACGATTTACGCAGAGGGACAACGAAAGTACGTGGAATCGCTGTCGGCCTACGCTCGGCAGTTCCTCGGCCAGATGAAGAAGCCGGAGGTCGAGCATATCGACGGGTTGTCGCCGGCAATATCGATCGATCAAAAAACGACGAGCAAAAATCCCCGCTCCACTGTCGGCACGGTGACAGAGCTCTACGATTATCTCCGACTCATGTTCGCACGCGTGGGAACGCCGCACTGTCCGCGATGTGGCAAGGAGATCGCCCAGCAGACCGTTCAAGAGATTGTCGACCAGGTGCTAAACCTCCACGAAGGAACGAAAATCACGATTCTCGCGCCCGTGGTGAAGGACAAGAAGGGAGAGCATCGCAAGATCTTGGAATTCTTGCTTAGTGATGGGTTCGTCCGCGCCCGTATCGACGGGGAGGTACGCGATCTTGACGATGCCATTGACCTCGATAAGAACAAGCGGCACACCATAGAGCCTGCTGTCGACCGCCTCACGATCTCTCGTAAAGAGCAGCAGCGGCTCGCAGATTCGATCGAGACCGGCCTTGTACTCGGGAACGGCGTGGTCATCATCAACATCACTGACGGCGAAGAGCTCCTCTTTAGCGAGCACTTCGCGTGTCCTGAGTGCGGCATTAACATGGGAGAAATCGAGCCACGGATGTTCTCTTTCAACAGCCCACACGGGGCGTGCGCGGCGTGTCACGGGCTCGGCTTTGAAAAGACGCTCGACGAAGATCTCATCGTGCCGGACAAATCACTCAAGGTCAAACACGCGATCGCGCCGTGGGGAAGATCAAC
>Ga0187778_10001372_pt1 | contig 17033 bp, 14 predicted proteins | sample 1015_Q2_SP5_20_M_FD_132418 | JGI IMG/M metagenome (GOLD analysis project Ga0187778, IMG submission 132418) | Tropical peat soil microbial communities from peatlands in Department of Meta, Colombia - 1015_Q2_SP5_20_MG | ecosystem: Environmental > Terrestrial > Soil > Wetlands > Peat | place...
GGCTGACGCGGCCCGACGAGGCGAGCTCGTCGGCGGCGGCCGCGCCGGCGGCGCCGAGGGCGGCGACACCGAGGCCGATGCCGGCCCCGGTCAGGAAGCGACGGCGGTCGATGCGCTTTTGTTGGGCCTTGGCCCGCGGCGACCCCGGGCGCGGGACGCGCGCCGGGACGGCGCCCCTTTCCGGCGACACCCCGGTCGGCTCGTCGGCCTCCGGTGCGGACGGGTGCTCGCTGTCCACGGGACGGTCCCTAGCGCGACGCGTGGAAGGCCATGCGCGAGCCGTGGTGCGACACGAGCCGCACGTCCCGGAAACCGACCTCGCGGAGCATGGCCTCGACGCACAGGCGGTTGGGTCCGAAGAAGTTCGACGCGTCGTTGTTCAGCGTGTCCCCGGGGTAGAAGACCATCATCGGGCGGTCGTAGTCGAGCCCGTCGACGTGGGTCTCGAGGATGAGGGTGCCCGCGCACACCGAGTGGACGCGGCGCAGGTACCCGAGCGGGTCGGGGGAGTGGTAGAGGACGCCGAGGAAGAGGACGACGTCGAACATGCCGACCGTCTCGGGGCCGATGTCCTCCACCGGGATCCACCGCTTTTCGACGGTGCTGCGCCGGGCCCAGCGCGCGATGTCGAAGCCCTCGCCGTTGGTCATGGGATCGGCGGGGTGGCTCCAGCAGTAGTCGTCCGCGGCGACGACACGCGTCGCTCCCCGGGTCTCGGCCTCGAAGGAGAAGAACCCGTCGTAGGCGCCGACGTCGAGGACGGTCTTCCCCTCCAGCGATTCCGGGAAGTCGAGGAGCTGGAGCTTCGCCCACGACTGGTCGATGCCCGGCGTCACGATGCCGTTGCCGAGATCGATCGTGTGGAACCACGGACGCGAGAAGACGAGCTCCTTGAGCAGCTCCACGTCGACGTCGGCGGGCAGGTCAAGATCGGGCACTGGACAGATCCTTCCCGGGGACCCTACCGGCCCGCAGGAGCTCGCGGTAGAACCCCTCGGCACCCTGGGCCATCGCCTCCAGGGAGAAGTGCGACTCGTAGCGTGCTCGCCCCGCCGCGCCCATCGCCGTTCGGCGCTCGGGGGACTCGATCAAGGCGGCGAGGGCGCCGGCCAGGGCGGCGGGGTCGTCGGGGGGGACGAGCAGGCCGGTCTCGCCGTCGACGACGATCTCGGGCATGCCGCCCACCGCGCCGGCCACGACCGGCTTGGCGAAGGTCATGGCCTCGACCACCATCAGGCCGAACGACTCGTAGCGCGACGGGGCCACCAGCAGGTCGCAGCCCGCGTAGTAGCGCCACAGCAGGGGGTCGTCGAGGGCGCCCGTGAACTGCACGCGGCCCCGCCAGCGCGGCGTGGAGTCCTCGAACTCCTCGCGGTAGGTGCGCCCCGACGGCGAGGGGAGCGAGTCGTCGCCCACCACGGTGAACATCACGTCGGGGAACCGTTCGGCCAGCCCCGGCACCGCGGCCAGCAAGGTGTCGATCCCCTTGCGCGCCTCGAGGCGGCCCACGAAGAGGACCTGGACCTTGCCCGGGCGCGTCGCCGGGCGGACGGTGGCCGGGCGGTCGGCCACCCCGTGCGGGACCAACCGCGTGCGCTCGGGGCCCAGGGTGATCCCGTACTCGGACTCGATCTCCTCGACGATGGCGTGGCTGTTGGCCAGGATGCCGTCCGCCCGGGCGTAGCAGTAGCGGTCGAGGTCGATCATCTGGCGGATGGTCGGGTCGTCGCCGGCGAGGCGGGCACCCATGGCGGTGTCCACCCGGGCAACGGTGGCGATGGGCGTGTGCAGGCTGACCAGCACCCGGAACCGCCCGTCGACCAGCGCGGCGATCCCCTCGGAGTCCCAGTTCGGTGCCTCGACGATGTCGACGGGTCGCAACCCGTGGATGCGCAGCAGCTCGGCGTGCATGGAGGCGGCGTAGTCCCACAGATGTGCGGGGACCGCCGGCAGCCCCGGGTGCGCGCCCGCCGGGGGCGGCTGGGCGGCCACGGGGATCCGGTGCACCCACACCCCGTCCTCCAGGTCGATGCGCGGGTGGTCCGCACCCCTGGTGAGCACCCGCACCACGTGGCCGGCGCGGGCCAGGCTCGTCGCCATGCCGTGGACCACGCGGGCGATGCCGTTGACCCGCATCGGCGGGTACTCCTGGGACAGGAAGCACAGGTGCAGCTTCCCGCCCGGCGGCCGGGTCGTCGGGAAGAGGAGGAACGGCGCATGTCCCTCGCCGAACCACGCCGCGGGCCTGGTGCGCGGCGGACCGGCGAGGAACGCCCGGTAGCCGGCCTGGGGCCCGTCGCGCCGGTCGAGGTCGAACGTGGCCCGATCGGCCACCGACAGGCGGCCCTGCGCGGCGGCGTCGTCGGCCTCGAGCGTCCGGTCGTGGAGGAAGGACGTGAGATCGGCGGCGATGTCGGTGAAAGGCAGGTACCCGGTGGCATGGCGCAACGCGAAGTAGGTCTTGTTCTTGAAGATCGAGTAGTGGTCGCGCACGAGGTCGGGCTCGTCCCGCACGGTGCTGGGCAGGAACTTGTGGTAGACGAACCCGTCGTCGAGGGGCCGGACGAGGTAGCCGGCGTCGACGAGGCGCCGGCAGAGGTCGGATTCGTCGTGGTAGTACTCGAATTCCTCGTCGAAGCCCCCGACCGCCACCAGGGCGTCGCGCCGGAAGCTCGAGTTGGTCCCCATGGTGTACGGGATGACGTTGCTCCCCGGCGCGCAGATGGAGGGGACGATGTCGAAGTCGGGGTCCCGTTCCACCCAGGCGTTGCCGAGGCGGTCGACGAAGCTCGACCACGCCTGCACGTAGAACCCCGACTGGTTGTAGACGGGCCCGCCCGCGGCAGCCACCTCGGGGTCGTCGTAGGCCTGGACCAGGGGGCCGAGCCAACCAGGGTCGGGATAGGCGTCGTCGTCGATGAAGGCGACGATCTCGCCTGCCGCCAGGCGAATGCCGATGTTGCGCGACTCGGACAGGTTGCGCGATCCGCACCGACCGGTCTTGATGCGCCCGGCGTACTCCGCCAGGACCGCCTCGGTGTCGTCGGTGGACGGCCCGTCGACCACCACCACCTCCAGGGCCTGGTGGTCGAGCTGTGCCAGCGCCGCCAGGGTGAGACGCAGGCTCTCCGCGCGGTTGTAGGTGTTGACCACCACCGACACGGACCGTGCCACGGCAGGACCGCGTGCCGTGCTCATGGAGTCACCTCTGACGCACCCGAGAGCTCGTCGAGACGGGCGTCCATGGCGGTGCGGAGGTTGCCCGAGAGCCCGGCGGGCGACGCCTCGGCCAGCTCGGCCACCAGCGAGATGAAGCGCCGGGTGTAGGCCGAGGCCGAGTAGTCCTCCAGGTGGCGGGCCACCGCCGCGGACCACGTGGCGAAGTCCGCGTCGCCCGACGCCGTCGGCATCCGGACGGGCGCGACGCCAACGCCGGCCGAGGACAGGCGCCCGACCACGTCGCGCAGTGCCTCGGTCAGGCCCGCCACGTCGCCGGTGGGGACCAGCGTGCCCAGGCCGCCGACGACATTGGGCAGGTTGCCGGCGTCGTAGCCGACGACGTAGCAGCCCGCCGTGTACGCCTCGACCACGGGGACGCAGTACCCCTCGTGGTACGAGGGGATCACCAGCACGTCCGACTCGGCCAGCAGCTCGGCGATGTGCTCGTCGGACGGCGTGGCCACGAGCGACAGGCGCCCGGCACCGCCATGGCGGTCGAGGCCGCGCTCCACCTGGTCCATCACCAGCGGGTCCGAGAAGCGCGGGTTGCCGGCCAGGGTCAGTGTGAAGCGGTCGTCGCCCGCCGCCCAGAGCGTGCCCACGGCGTCGAGGAGGTCCGCGACCCCTTTCGCCCGGACGAAGCGCCCCAGGAACAGCAGGCGGACCGGGCCGTCGAAGGAACCGAAGTCCGATCGTCGCCGCGACGCGGCGACGTGGGCCGGGGGTAGGTGGAGGACGGCGAGCCTGTCCTCGGGGATGCCGATGGACCGGTCGAGCTCGACGTTGAATTCGCTGTCGCACGCCACCCGGTACGCCAGTGCCAGGTTGTGGCGCTGGAGGATCGACAGCTCACAGCCGCGCTTGACCTCGGGCACGTCCACGAGCTCGGGCGGCGTCGTGTTGTGCTCGGTGACCATGATCGGGCGACCGGGCGGGACGACGAACACGGCGTCGAAGATCTCGTAGCGCATGCCGAACTCGAACATGTGCGCGTCGGCACGCCAGAACTCGTCGTGGCCGAAGAGCGTGGCCGCGTTGGGTGCGGCCCGGATGAAGGGTGCGTGGAAGTCGCTCGCCTGTGCGAACACCGTCGTGTCGACGCGGGCGCCGAGGCGGTTCAGCCCGTCGAGGACGTCGAGCTTGCAGGTGAGGCTGTTGGACACGGCGTCGTGGCGGACGTAGATGCCCGAGTACAGGGCGACGTGCAGGTCGGCATGGGCACGGGTCATCGGCTCAGGCTCCGGGGGCGCGGCGCGGCACCGGCCGGTCAGCGGCGCGCGTCGTCGCCGACGATCTTCTCCAGCGCCTCGACGCGCTCGGTCAGCTCGGCGACCGCCTCGCGCAGTGCCTGGAGCTCGCGGGCCTGCATGCGGGCGTGCGCGTTCTGCGTGGACACGGCGTTGAGGATCATGGAGATCGACCGGTCGAGGTTGACGTGGGCGCCCCCGAGCGCGGCACGCAGCTCCTCTTCGTCCCTCCGCAGCGGCTCGGTCGCCTCGGCGATGCGCTGGTCGATTCGCGCGTAGGCGCGGCTCGTGGCGGGGCGTGCCATGCGCTTGACCCAGTCCTTCGCCGTCATCTGCCGGTCACCGGCCGCTCACTCTAGCAGCGCACCCAATTCGCCCCCCTTCCGGCCGTGCGCCGTGTCAGGGGTTCATCTGCGGTTGGCCCGGTTGGACGGGAAGCTGGATGGAGACGGCCCCCCTGGGCGGCGTCCAGCGCAACAGGGTCACGCCGTTGCGGTCCAGGAGCGTCCGGGCGTGCAACTGGTTCCGCACCGTGTCGCGCGCGGCGACCACGACGAAGCCCGGAGTCGTCTGGGCACCGGCCGTCGAGATCACGAAGTAGACCGGCCGCCCGTACAGGATGAACGGCTGGAGGTTGCTCCACCACACGCTCATGTACTGGCGGGTGGCGAATCCCCCGGCGACGCCCTGCGAGGCGATGACCTGCGCGTCCTGCGGGATCATCGCCCGGGCTTGGGCCAGCGTGGCGGCGGCGGCGGGCGGCACGACGGCGAACTCGTGGCGCGCCCCGTCGAGCTTCGGCAGCGAGTACGCCAGCGACGACACGAGCACGAACGCACCGAGGACGCCGGCGGCGACCGCGGCCGCCCGGCCGGGCCGGCTGTGGGACGGGCCGCCGCCGCGTATCCCCGCCGGACGGCGCGGCTGCCGTTGGAGCAGCCACTCCAGGACCATGACGGTGCCGACCGGCACCAGCAGGAGCACCACCAGGTTCTGGAAGGCGAAGGTGATGAACACGTCGTTGAGCTGCAGGGCGTTGGGCACCGACGTCGCCAGCGCGACGAACACGACCCAGGGCGAGAGGATGCCGATGACGCCCCCCGCCTGCAGGTTGTGGAACGCGAGGCGCCAGCGAAGGTGCAGCATGTGCAACGGCCGGCTGGGGTGTCGGATCATCCCCCAGATCACGTCGGTCATCGAGATCGGATGGCCGGGTGCCACCGTGGCCAGGTACCCGAGCCCGCCGGCGATGTTCGAGCCGATGTTGGCGCCGAGGAGCGACACCATCTCGAGCCACGCCACCCCGGCGACCGCGATGACCGCGCCGATGCGGCGGTTCGGGCGCGAGGTCACCGCGGCGGTGACACCGAGGGCCACCACATAGGTGGCGGCCACGTCGCCGTTGAGCAAGGTGAGCACGATCCACACCAGGGCGCGTCGCCGACGGCCGTTGTAGAGGTCGCGGGCCGCGAGCACGAGGAAGAAGGTGGCGAGCGCCTGGAAGTGGAAGTCGAACCAGTCGGCGAGATAGAAGCCCGGGTTCACCAGGAGCAGCGTGACGAATCCGAGCGCCAGCGCCGCGCGGGGCAGGCGCCGCTCGTCGTGGCGCTCGAGCACGTCGAGGACCCACCGGAAGCACACGAGCTCGGCTCCGACCTGGGCGGTCTCCTGGACCCACTTGAGGTCGACGGCGCTCGGGTGCAGCCAATAGAGCAGTGAGAGCGGCCACATGGCCAGCTCGAGATGGTTCTTGGCGAACCCGAACGGTCCGATGACGGTCATGGGCGCGCCGAGGTGGCCGTGGGCGATGAGGTAGAAGGCCTGCGCGTACACGGAGAAGTCGCCGGTGAGGTCGAAGTGGTCGTAGAGGCGCGTGCCCACCACCAGCATGAACACCCACTGGACCCCCAGCGCGGCGTAGCCGGTCCACGCCACCCAGCGGGGCATCGGGTAGGTCGGGCGACGCGTCGGTGCGGGGCGCGGCTCGTCGTGGCGGCCGGCGCGTGCGGGCTCGGTCAGCACGGGAGGCGACGTGGCGGCCACGACGCCCGATGCTACCGAGTGCCGGTGCTCGGGGACCGGAGGCCCGGGGCGGGCGGCGGCTCGTCCGCCCCGGCGGGACGGGGCGGTTTCCCACCCGATCGGTGTCCCGCGCGACGATAGAGACGATAGAGCAGCCCCCGGCGCTGGAAAGCTGGCTGACGAGCCCGAATGCCCAAGAAAGTCGCAGTGGTCATCCCCTGCCTCAACGAGGCCCGCAGCATCGTCGCGGTGCTGGAGAAGATGCCGGTGAAGGAGCTGGCCCACGACGAGCTGGAGCTCGAGGTCCTGGTCATCGACAACGGGTCGACCGACGACACCGCCGAGCTGGCGCGCCGGGCGGGCGCGCAGGTGGTCCACGAGGCTGCACCCGGCAAGGGCAACGCGCTGCGCACGGGCTTTCGCAACTTGCCCGACGACGCCGACTACGTCGTGATGCTCGACGGCGACGACACCTATGACCCCCGGGAGATGCCCCGCCTCCTCGAGCCGCTCACCTCGGGATTCTGCAGCGTCGTCATCGGCTCCCGCCTCCAGGGCAAGATCATCGACGACTCGATGCACCAGTTCCACCGGCTGGGCAACTGGGTGTACACGCACCTGGTTCGGCTCAGCTACCGGGTGAACGTGACGGACGTGCTCACCGGCTACTTCGCCTGGACGCGTCCCGCGCTCGACGATCTGGCGCCCGAGCTGCGCTCCTCGGGCTTCGCCATCGAGATGGAGGCCATCACCAAGCTGGCGCGCCTCGGGTACGACATCTACTCGGTGCCCATCAGCTACCACCCGCGAAGGGGTGAGTCGAGCCTGCGCCCCTTGCTCGACGGGTTCCGGATCCTGCGCATGTACCTGCGCAACCTGCGATGGCGCCCGAGCCGGTCGCGGGCCCCGGCGAGCCCGCGTTGACCGACGTCGCGCTCGAGCGGCAGGACGCGGCCGGGCCACGGCGTCCGGCGCCAACGGGCGAGGGGTCGACCTCCGGCGCAGGGCCGGCACCGGCCGGCGCCACCTGGGCCGGGCGGGCGGTGCGGCGGATCCGGCGCCTCTCGCTGTCCTCCTGGTTCGTGATCCTGGCGCTGGGCTTCGGGACCTTCCTCGTCTTCGCCCAGCCGCCCGGCCAGGGGCTCGACGAGATGAACCACTTCTACCGGGCGTGGACGCTGGCCCACGGGACACTGGTGGCGCCCATCACCGACAAGCGGGCCGGCGCCCAGGTGCCGGCCTGCATCTCTGCCTATTTCGCCCACTTCTCCACGGTGGCGGCGGGGCGCGCCCCCTTCTCGTTCGGCGACTACTGGCACTCGATCGCGCACTGCCCGTCGGGCTCGGTGTGGGTGCCCTTCGAGAACACCGCGGTCAACGGGCCCGTGTCCTACGCCCCCCACGTGGTCGCCATCGCGGTCTTGAGCGGCCTGGGTGCGCCGCTGCCGGTCGTGTTCTTCGGCGGCCGCCTGGCGTCGCTCCTGGTGTACGTCGCGATCTTCTTCCTGGCCATCCGGATCACCCCGGTGGGCAAGCACGTGATGGTCGTGTTGGGCCTGCTCCCGACGACGCTGCTGCTCGCCGCGGGCTACTCGGCCGACCCGATGGCCATCTCGCTGGCCGTGCTCGCCGTCGCCCTGACCCTGCGGTGCTGTGTGTCGGCGTCGGCGTCGTGGCGCACGTTCGCCTGTCTGGTCGGCGTGCTGGCGGCGATGGCGCTGACGAAGAACACCTATTTCATCCTCGCTCCGCTGCTGCTGCTCGTGCCGAACGCGGTGACGGGGAAGTGGCGGCACCCGCTGCTGGTGAAGCTCGGCGCGATGGTCGTGGTGGTCGCACTGGCCGGGATGTGGTACCTGGCGATCCGCCACGTGTCGCTGGCGGCCTACCGGCCCGCGGGACCGCAGTTCCCGATCGACGAGGCGGCGCAGCGCCGGTTCATCCTGCACCACCCTGTGGCGTACGTGAAGGTGCTGGCGCGCACCATCTTCGACAACACGAGCGAGGCGCAGATCATCCCCGGGTTCTTCTCCTCCGTCGGGTACTACCGGCCGGCGGTGGGCGACCAGCCGTTCGCGCCGTTCGGCATCGTCATCGTCGGGTCCGTCACGCTCTGGTACGCGTTCTGGCTCCAGCTCGGGGCCCGCCGCCTCCTCCACGGCGCACGCCGGGTGTTCGCGTGGGTGCCCGTCGTGCTCGCCCTGGCCGGCGCGCTCATCGTGATGACGACGTTCTGGATCTACTGGACGCCGGTGCGCCAGCTGGTCGTCGTCGGCCTCCAAGGGCGCTATTTCGTGCCGTTCGTGGCGTTGCCCCTGGTCACCATCGGATTGTTGCGCCAGCCCAGGATCGTCCGGCACGCGAACCGGTGGGTGCTCGCCGGGAGCACGTCCATGCTGGTGTGGCTGGTCGTGAAGATCTTCGTCCACGACTACGGACTGTGACGGTCCCCGCCTTCACAGCTTCGCAACATTTCGTTGTCACCAATTGCGGCTGACCCGTTGGTAGAGTCGCGGACGCTATGACGACGCGGTGGCGTGCCCGTGTCGTCGGCCCGCCTACTGCAACCGCACCTGGAACACGTTCATGACGGATCGTCATCGCCCGCGTCGCGTCCTTGCGCTCCTGCTCCCCGCCGCCGCGCTCGCAGTGTCCAGCGTGGTCGCCGTCGTCGCCGGCGCACCGCCCGCGCACGCCGCGACGGCGTCGTCGACGTTCCCGCTGACGGAGTTCATGTCCAACCCGGGCGGCGGCGCGCCGTGGGGTGCGTACGACGAGTCGGCGACCGCCGTCGGCCCGACCGTCCAGGGCACGCCGGCCGTGATCGGCGATCCCGCCGACGGCCTCATCCACGCCTACGTGTGCGGGGCCAACGGCGACCTCGTCGAGTACGTCGACGACGGGGCCAACAACCGGCAGTGGAACGCCTATGACCTGACCTTCGGCGGCGGCGGGGCGACCCCCGTGACCGGCACGCCGAGCGCCTTCTACGACCCGGCCGACCACCTGATCCACGTCTACACCCGCTCCGTGTACGGCGACCTCGTCGAGTACGTGGACAACAACCTCGGCGGGCACGTGTGGAACCAGTACGACGTCTCCTACGGCGCGCCCGGGGGCTCCCCGATCAACGGGACGCCGAGTGCGTTCTACGACCCGGCCGACGGGCTCATCCACGTGTACGCGGAGGCGTCCGACGGGTACCTCGTCGAGTACGACAACGGGGCGGTGAAGGGGCACCCGTGGGACGCCTGGGGCCTGTCCATCGGCGCCTCCGGCGGCGGGATGGTCGCGGGGACCCCCGATGCCTTCTTCGACCCGCAGGACGGGCTCATCCACATCTACATCCAGGCCACCCAGGGCGACCTGGTGGAATACGACAACGGGCACCTGCTGGGCCGGCCGTGGAACGCCTGGGACCTGAGCTTCGGCGCCAGCGGCGGCGGGGTGGTCACGAGCACGCCCAGCGCCTTCCTGGACCCCTCGGACCACCTGATCCACATCTACGTCCAGGGCCCGACCTCGAACCTGATGGAGTACGTGAACGCCAACTACGGGGGCCACCCGTGGAACGGCTGGGACATCAGCTACGGCGCCTCCGGCGCGATGCCCATGGTGGGCAACCCGAGCGCGCTCTTCGACCCGGACGACGGCCTCATCCACGTCTACGTCCGCACGCCGAACAACCTGCTCCTCGAGTACGACAACGGCAATCTCGACGGGCACCCCTGGAACGGGTGGAACATCACCGCCGGCTCGTCCGGACCGACGATCGGCATCGACCCCGCCGCCCTGGTGTGGAACGGCCACATCCACGTGTACACGGGCGGGCAGAGCTTCGTCGGCGTCTACGGCTTCGCCTCGTGGAACGCGGCGAGCTCTGCGATCGGCGACGGCTGGTCGATCGTGGCGGACACGGGTGGACTGGGCACGCAGGGCCCGCCCTACGCGCAGCAGCTTGCCTCGAACCCCGACCTCAACATCGGTGACGCCATCGGCCAGACGCAAGCCTCGGCGACCTGGCTCTCGTTCTGGACGGTGAGCGGGCCCACCGGGGCCGACTCGTGGTACACGGCGGGCGCGGAAGGCGGCCAGACCGCGGCCACGTCCATCGACAACGATGCCAACACCAGCGGTCGCAAGCCCCAGTTCGTCATCCTCGACCCCGAGGGCTACAACATCCCCGCCGCCAGCGCCGACTTCCAGAACTTCATCCAGGGCTTCGCCGACGGCGTGCGCTCGGTGGACGGCTCGCTCCGCCCGGCGTTCTACTCGGACCAGTCCCAGTACTACGACTACCAGCTCTCGTCCGTCGCGCTCCCCGCGTTCATCGCCGTCACGCCCATCATCTACTCGTCGGGGACGCCCGACCGCCCCTTCGACCCGAGCTACAACCTCGGTTCACCGGGGCCCAACATCATGGGCTACGTCGAGTACGGGGACTTCAACGCCAACCCGCCGCAGCCCAACTGTCCGGCCGCCGTCTACGAGGACGCCATCCGGACGTGGGGCGGGTTCATCAACACCTTGCAGTTCCCCGACAGCGGCGTCGACTGTGCCCCCTGACGGGCGCAGGGCGTCCGTCACCCTGACGCTGCTCGCCTTGTCCATGGCCTCGGCGGCCTGCTCGAGCGGGTCGAGCAGCGGCTCCCAGGCGGGATCGGTGACGACCACCTCGTCCACCAACCCGACCAGCGCGCCGGAAGGGTCCACCACATCCCTCCCCTTCGTGACCACCACCACGAGCAACCTGCCCGTCCTGGGCTCCACCTCGGTGCAGGCGCAGATCGTGGGCTCCACGGTCGTCATCACCATCGGGACCCATGTGTCGGACCTGGCCGCGCGGGTGGGCAACGCCCGCCTGGTGACCACCACGGAGTTCGACATGGACCTGGCCGGCATCGAGGTGACGGCGCCGTCGCAGGTGACCTCGGCGTCGGGACAGGTGAGCTCGGTGGCCATCACCCAATCGGCGTCCGACACCCACGTGCGCGTCCTGTTGCGCACTCCGGCGAGCGGGTTCGAGCCGGCTGTGGGCGGCGGCACGCAGGTGCAGGTGACCTTCTCATAGGTTCGCGCCGGCGGCGGGCGCAGATCGATCAGTGGGCGCCGCGGGCGACTGGGACGCCCGAAGGGCCGTGGCGGGACGCCGGCGGTCGAGGAACATGAGGACCGCAGCGGTCGCCAGGGCCACGAAGCCCACCGCCTCGACGACGATCGACATGCCCGCGTAGGGCGCGCCCAGGGAGTCGGTGAACCCGAACAGGCCGACCTCGACGCTGAGCAGGAGCCCCCCGACGGTCGACGCCAGGAAGAGGGCGCCGACGAGCGGGACGAACCAGCGGTGCCACACGACGACGACCGCGGCCAGGACGAAACCCGCGATCCACTGGAGCAGGAACAGCGTGCCGATCGTGGCGATCGACCGGTAGCCGTGCATCCAGAGGTGGAGGTGGACGAGGGCCGTGCCCACCAGGGCGAGGACCCCCACCGCCAGCGCCGCCGCCCTCAGGGGCCTCGCTCGCCCTCCGCGGTGTTCGTCGGTCGGCCCCATGCCCATCACCTCCCCGGGTACCCGGCGGGTCCCGGAGGTGATACGGGTCAGCTGTCCCCGGGGTTCACGATCCGGTCACGACGGGGTGAAGGCGGTCCATTGGGTGGGGGCCACGTAGCCGATGATCGGGTACCCGAAGTCGGTGGACGACGCGGGGTCGAAGTACCCCGACTCCATGACGGCCGTGGCGGGCCCGTTGTCGGCGTTGCCGGACACCACGTCGATCTGGCCCTGGCTCACCCCGATGACGACGGCGACGTGCTCCGCGTAGCCGGCCGCCATGTCGCCCCAGACCACGGCGTCGCCCGGTTCCGGGTCGTTGGTCGCCCCCGGTTGCCAGGCGCCGGCGTGCTGCTCGGCCCACTGTACGAAGGTGAAGGCGTAGCCCGTGATCCCCCCGGTCGGGATCCCCGAGCCGGACCAGACCCAGTCGGCGAAGTCCGAGCACCACTGCTCGGCCGCCGTCCCGGGCGTGCAGCCGGCCGTGGAGCCGCGGCCGAAGGCGGCCGTGTAGGGATTGCACTCGGAGCCCGGCGGGCTGTCGGAGACGGAGCCGTAGTACTGGTCCTGGCTGGTGGCCAGGGCCACGACGTGCTGGACGAGCGGCGGCGGTGTCGGCCCGCCCACGAACACGTGGTACATGCCGCCCCACCACGCCCCCGTGGGATCGCCGCCGATGACCGGGCCTTGGGAGCCGTAGGTGAGGTCCCAGGCGTTCCATGGGTGCCCGCCGACGTTGCCGTTGTCGTACTCGACGAGGTCGCCGTTGGCCGCCCGGACGTACAGGTGGATGAGGTGGTCGGGACCGGACGCCACGAGGCTCGGCTGGCTCGCCACCGGGCCGCCGCCGCTGGCCCCGACGCTCAGGTCCCAGGCGTTCCACGGTCGCCCGCCCCAGTGGCCGTCGTCGTACTCGGTCAGGTCCCCGCCCGTGCCCACCGCGTAGACGTGGATGAGCCCGTCGAGGGGGTTGAAGAACGCGGTCGGGTCGGAGGTCACCGGGCCGCCGCCCGTGGCGCCGATCGAGAGGCCCCAGGCGTTCCAGGGGACGCCGCCCACGTTCCCGTTGTCGTACTCCGTGAGCTGGCCGCCGGGCCCCTGCGCGTACACGTGGATGAGCCCGTCGGCGGGGTCGAGGAAGGCGCTGGGTGACCCTGCCACCGGGCCCCCGCCGGTGGCGCCGGCCGAGAGGCCCCAGGCGTTCCAGAGGTGGCCCAGGAGGCCGCCGTCCACGTACTCGAAGAGGTACCCGTCCGGGCCCTGGACGTAGGCGTGGATGAGCCCGTCGGCGGGGTCGTAGAAGACGCTGGGCGTGCCCGACACCGTGACCGGGTCCGAGGCGCCGGCGGTCAGGTCCCAGGCGTTCCAGCTGTGGCCGTCGACGCCGTCGTTCACGTACTCGACCAGGTGCCCGATGTTCGACACGACGTAGACGTGCACCAGCCCGTCGGCGGGGTCGTAGAAGGCGCACGGGCTCCCGTCCAACGGCGAATTGCCGCCGTCGGCCGCGGTCAGGTCGGTGATCTTCCACCACGGGTTGCCCTGCCCGTTCACGAGCTCGTAGAGGTCGCCGTTCGCGCCCCAGACGTAGACGTGGAGGTCGCCGTCCTTCGGGTCGGTGAACAGGCTGGGACGGCCGAAGATGGTCGGTCCGTCGGCGTTGACCGACTGGTCGTACGCGTTCCAGGGCCGCCCGTTGAGGTTGTCGTTGGCGAACTCCTGCAGCGTCAGCGGCGCGCTCGAGGCCTGCTGCGCCCGGGCGGGCGGCGGGGCGACGACGTCGGCGATCCCGACGACGACGAGCGGTGCCAGCAAGATCGCGAGCAACATCGCGGTTGATCGGCGGGCTAGGGGCATCGAACTGCTCTTTCGGCCTGTCAGCAGCCGCCAGCGGTTCGCCGCTGGCCGTCCGTGGCGTTGCTGCAGATGGTGGCGGTAGGGACGTCGGCGATACAGACGTCGGCGTTCGTCGCGCTCAGCTTTAGTCCCCGCAATGCACCTCAACTCTGGCGTCGCCGACGCCGCTTCGCAACGACCTGTCGAGGAATTGTCGATCGGGCGTGATTCGCCGCGCCCGATCGCGCTCAGCGTGGTTGCCGACCGTCACGGACGACCTCGGAGAGTCGCGTAAAGGCGCGGAGACGGCCGAAGCGCCCCAGGCGGCCGACGTTGACACCGATGTCCGCGGCGGCGAGGAGACGCCGGTCACCGGCGCTGTTGCCGTATGCCCACACGTAGGCGGAGGACCAATCCGTCGCCGCCTGGTCGGCGATCCAGCGCCGGAGTCGCTCGACCTTCTGATCGCCCCGGCAGTTGCGCCCGTCGTAGCGGCCGGTGATCCTGCCCGTGGGGTCCACGGCGAGCCGGGTGGCGATGACCGCGTCGACACCGAGCTCTGCGGCGGCCGACGCCACGTAGGACTCGGGAGACGCGGAGACGACCACCACCCGATCGCCACGCGCTCGATGCCACTCGAGCCGAGCCCGGACGTCGGCACGCGCGTGGCGGTGGTAGTGCGCCACGCCGAACGCGGCGGACCGTTCCTCGAGCTCGTGCGCGTCGAGCCCGGCCAACGTCCGGACGAACAGCGCCTCCTTGGCCGCGTCGATGGCGGGACCGCCCACGACGGCTGCGTAGGCCAGCCGGGGCAGGATGACGAGCCCGGCGAGCGCGACCTTGCGCCGGCCGACCATGGCCGCCACGTAGCGCCACACGCTTCCGCCGTCGGTCAGTGTGCCGTCGAAGTCGAAGGCGGCGACGACGAGGGCGCTCATCCGCGCTCGGGGGAGCGCCCGTGGCGTCCCTCGCCCGCGGCGAAGCGCTGCGCGCCGGCCATGGTCTCGCCGCTGTCGATGGTCTCGAGACCGACGCGCGCCTCGTTGGCGAGCGCCTCTCGTTCCGTCAGTCCCCACTGCGCGATGGCGGCACGTCGGTCGTTGCGCATGCACGTCTGGGGGAACGCGGCAATCTCGGTTGCCAGCGCGACGGCGCCTGCCAGCGCCTCGCCCGGGGGGGTGACGCGGTCGACGAGGCCGATGGCGATCGCCTCGGCGGCCCCGACGCCGCGGCCGGTGAGGATCAGGTCCATGGCGCGGCCGTGGCCGACCAGCCGGGGGAGCCGGACGGTCCCTCCGTCGACGAGGGGGACGCCGAAGCGGCGGCAGTAGACGCCGAGCACAGCGTCTTCGGCGGCGACCCGCAGGTCGCACCACAGTGCGAGCTCGAGGCCCCCGGCCACCGCGTGCCCTTCGATGGCGGCGATCACCGGCTTGCCCAGCTCCAGCCGGGTCGGCCCCATCGGCCCGGGGCCCGATTGGGACACGGGTCGATGGTCGCCCTCGGCCAGGGCCTTGAGGTCGGCGCCGGCGCAGAAGGTCCCGCCTCGGCCCGTCAGCACGGCCACCGACGCGCCGGGGTCGTCGTCGAAACCGGTGAACGCCTCTCGGAGGGCGGTGGCGGCGGAGCCGTCGACGGCGTTGCGCCGCTCGGGGCGGTCGATCGCCACCACCAGGACGGGTCCGTGCCGCTCGATGTCGATCCCATGGGCCATGAGGCGGCATTCTCCCAGGCCGGCGAGGTGGGGACCCCCACCTCGGGACGTTCTTCCCGTGCCAATTGCGCCTCGCGCTTGCTGGTCGCGAACGCGAGGCGCAATTAGGACCGGATCCGAACACCGCGGTCACCCCGCCGGGGGGCCGGAGCGGCCCGGGGCCCGGACGAAAGGCCAGGCCAGAGGCATGGCACTGGGTCGAGGAGCCGGCAGGCCTAAAAATCCGACTTGCGGGGTCGACAATTGCGGCCGAGACCGGTAGGGTCGCAGGCGCAACCAGCGACCGGTACCGGCGGGACGCTCCGCCACCCCAGGATCAGGAGGACCAATGGCAGTTCGTTTGGGCGACGTCGCCCCCGACTTCACCGCCGACACCACGGAGGGCACGATCAACTTCCACGAGTGGCTCGGCGACTCGTGGGGGATCCTGTTCTCCCACCCCAAGGACTTCACGCCCGTCTGCACCACCGAGCTCGGCGCCTTCTCCAAGGCCAAGGGCGAGTTCGACAAGCGCAACACCAAGCTGATCGGGCTGTCGGTCGACTCGGTCGAGAGCCACGACCAGTGGAAGGGTGACATCGAGGAGACCCAGGGTGCGGCGCTCAACTTCCCGCTGATCGGCGACCCCGACCGCAAGGTGTCGGACCTCTACGACATGATCCACCCCAACGCCAACGACACCCTGACGGTGCGCTCGGTGTTCATCATCGGCCCGGACAAGAAGGTGAAGCTCATCATCACCTACCCGGCCTCCACGGGCCGCAACGTGGACGAAGTGCTGCGCGTGCTCGACTCGCTCCAGCTCACGGCCGACTACTCGGTGGCGACGCCGGTGAACTGGAAGGAGGGCCAGGACGTGATCATCGCCCCGGCCATCTCGGACGAGGAGGCCCAGACCAAGTTCCCCAAGGGCTACAAGGCGCTCAAGCCGTACCTCCGGGTGACCCCCCAGCCCAACAAGTAGCCCCGGTCCACCCGCCACAGGCGATCGGAGCCGGCCCGCCACGGGCCGGCTCCGATCGCGTCTAGCCCCGGACGATCTTGACCTCGCCGAGACCGGCCTGGACGTCGAGCACGAGGTGCCCGCCGCCGCCCGCCTGGGTGCCCACGCCGGGCGAGTCCAGCGACCGGGTGGCTCCGAACCCCCCGTTGTCGTCGCCGAACACCCACACGTCGCCGATCCCGCTGTGCGCGGTGACGCTGACCTCGGTGGCGGCGGGCACGTCCACGACCACCTGGCCGATCCCGACGCTGGCGGTGACGTGCGTCGTCCCGGGCGGGAAGCTCACGCCGCGCAGGTCGACGGTGAGCTTTCCCACCGCCAGGCGGTACTCACGTGCCACCTGGGTGCTCGTCGCCGGTTGCCACTGGCTGTTGCCGATGCCGCCCCGAAGCGGCACCCCCGTGAGCGCTTCCGCCGTGAGCACCGCGGCGAACGTGA
>Ga0187778_10001373_pt1 | contig 17019 bp, 15 predicted proteins | sample 1015_Q2_SP5_20_M_FD_132418 | JGI IMG/M metagenome (GOLD analysis project Ga0187778, IMG submission 132418) | Tropical peat soil microbial communities from peatlands in Department of Meta, Colombia - 1015_Q2_SP5_20_MG | ecosystem: Environmental > Terrestrial > Soil > Wetlands > Peat | place...
ACGGCGGGGCGGGTGCTTCGGCATCCGCCCCGTTTTTCTTTTGGCGCGGCCGCCGCATTGTCATCCCGAACCCTGTTCCGACGCATTTAGTCGGGGATGGCGGTGAGGGATCTGCTGTGACAGTTCGCGTCGAAGACGAAAAGCAGATTCCTCGGCCCCGTCCAAAAGCAGGCCGGCCTCGGAATGACACGCGCAGTTGTGCGGCGCGCTGAATGGGCAGCGCTGAGGTAAGGTCGTTTGCCGGGCACAGCATGCTGTGCCCCTACAAGATCCGTCGTTGAAGCTCACCCGCGGACGAATGGGCGGCGCGGTGCCAAGATCACGTGCTGGGTATCCGTCGCGGCGGACTGCGCGCCTACGAAGAAAGCGCGCCCGAGAGCGAGCGCCTCAGCTGCTACTGCTGCGGGGCGGCGGGGGGCTCGTAGGACCAGTTGGTGTCGATGAGATCCTTCCCTTGGAGCGCGTCCTTTTGCTCGAGGATTATGCTCTGCACATCGACGATGGTGGCCTTGTCCTTGCACGTGACGATTCCCTTGTACGAATACTTCTGCGCGAGCATAGCGCTGAAGGCCTTCTGCCAAGCGGCGGGCGAAGGCAGTCCCTGCGTGTCGAAGGGGTCGCTGAAGTAGATGGTCGGCTTCTTATCGTCGGAATAGCAATAGGACGCGCGCGGAGGCGGGCCGCTGGGAGCGGTGTCGGCGCTGTCATCTTTCGGCTTGTCGGCGGGAGCATCGCCTTTCGAGTCTTTCGCGGGCTCGGCGTCGGCGTAGGGATTCGTATGCGAATTGGGCGCGCGCCTTCCCTGTTGCGCGGGATTCCAATTCACCTGCACGACCTGCAAGCCACCCTTTTGCCACGCGTTCGTTTCCATGGCGATCATGCGCTGCTGATTCGTCGGGTCGGCACTCGTCGGATTGCACACCGCGGACGAAATCGTTTGCTGCGGATACGCCGCGTGCACGTAAGCGGACCAGGCGCTGGTCAGCGCAGCGCGCTGGCTCGCGTCGCCCGGCATGATCTGGTTGACGTAAATCGTGGCATGGCCGGCTTCGACGGACGTCGCGATGCATTGAAACGCGCCGGCGTTCTGCTGCGCCGATGCGTGCGGCGCTGCGAGCGGGAGAACGAAGATGGAAAACAGCGATGCCGCCGCGAGTGACGCCTTCATGGTGATGACCTCCGCGCGAGAACACGCAGGCGTTGGCGAGCCTGTGTGCGTTGCGCGGAATGTTATCGCCGCGAGTGCGAGCGGGTCAACACGGGATGAAAGGTTTAAACGTAGCGCCGTGCTTTAGCTCGGCATCTTCGTTCTGACGCAGTGGCGCGCTGAAGGCTGGTAAAATGGGGCGAACGCTTCGCTAGGATGCGCGAATGAGCGATACGCTGACGCCGCTGGTGCTCGATCTCCTGGAATGGATTGCCGCGAAGCCGCGGCCATATTCGGAAGTGATGGACGCGTGGCGGACGTCGTGTCCGCGACTCACTGTGTGGGAAGAGGCGAGTGATCGCGGGTTTGTGGCGCAAAGAACTGTCGCCGGCCAGGAAATGCTGATCGAGCTGACTCCGTTGGGCAGAATCTTCCTTGAAGGCAGCGGCCGGATGGCGCCGGCTGCTGTGCGCCGGTAGACCCTTCGGGTTCGCTGAGCATTCTGGGCGACGCTACGCGATCAGCGCGTAGGACAGAACGACGTTGCCATTGGCGAAGGCGCGCGAGCGAGTCCGCGCGAGGCTCAGAGGCTTGGTGACGCCCTCGAACATGGTGCGGCCCTTGCCGAGAATCACCGGAATCACTGCGAAGTCGAATTGGTCGATCAGTCCCGCCTGCGTCAACTGCGAGACGATACTTCCGCTACCCAGAATGCACATGTCCGCGCAGGGATCGCTTTTCAATTTTCGAATTTCCGCCACAGGGTCGGTCTTCACCAGCCGCGTGTTGTTCCACGATGCCTTGTCCATCGTTCGCGAAAAGACGAGCTTCGCGGCGCGGTTCATGCCCTCGGCCACGGCCGGCAACTGTTTGGCCGCCATCGGAGTGGGCCAGTAGCTGACCATCAGGTCGTAGGTGATCCTGCCAAAGACGAGCACGCCTTCGCCGCTGGCGTTGCCAGCAACAAATGCATCCCACTCCGCGTCCGGCTTGGAGTTGTGCGCCCAGCGCATGCTGCCGCTCCCGTCCACAAAGTAGCCGTCCAGCGAGACGTTGCTAAAGACGCTGAGCTTCCCCACGTTCGGTCCCCGTTTGGCCGGTTCCCGCGACCAGCACGCGACTATGCTGCGTCCGGAGCATCGGCGTCAAGGCGGACGTGAGCATTGCGAGGTTGTCGATGTCGGCTCCGGAGCGTAGCGATCGGCTCCACGTCCGGAGGTGTGGATGTAGCGCCGCGGTCTTCAGCGCGGCACGCAAGCGAAGATGCCGTGCTAAAGCACGGCGCTACGTTTACGCCTCTTAGTAGCCAGTAGGAATCGCCAGGTTGCTGATGTAGGCGCCGGAGCGGGGCGACTCGTTCCAGACCTGGAAGCCGGTAACGAAGTAGAAGATGTACGCCGAGGCGAGGCCGCCGCTGGTCCCGTAAATCGGGAACACGGTTTGCCCGCCGACGTCGTAGAAGTCGATGTCCTGCATCACAGCGCGCCCCCAGTGCGAGAGGTCGAGGAAATCGACGCGCGTGGAATTGGCGTTGATGCTCGACTTGATCGGGACGCCGGCCATCGTCTTCTCGCCGGTGAAGAGCAAGTCGAGATCGCTGGCGCGCCCGCCCGCTCCCTCCTTGATGATTTGCGAGATCGTGACGCCGAGCTGCTCCCACTGATGCTCCTGCTCGAGGGAAGTGTAGGCGATCAGCTTGCTCACCTGATTGGTGCCCAACGATTTCCGCACTTTGTTGATTGCGAGGCGCACGGCGCCGGGCGTGAGCGCGGAGTTGTTGCCGTTGACGGCGGGCGTGGCGAGCTCGACCGGATACGTCGCGCGGTTGAGGTTGAGCCACGTGCCGGTGGTGGCGTTGGTCTGGTGATAGAGGATGCCGAAGAGCGACGTGGGCTGCGCGCCGGTGAGGCCGTCGTGCACGACGAGGTCGTTGGCGCTGGTTCCGCTCGGCAGCGAATCGACCTGAATCAGCGAGTTGAACGGATCGACGAGCAGGACGTTGGCTGAGCCGCGATTGGTGGTGAGCGTCGGGTCGTACACCTGCACGGTCTGGTTGTAGTAGAAGAGCTGCGCGCCGGGCGGCTTGGCCATGTTGAACTGAGCGGCGACGCCGGACGGCAGGCCGCTCGTGGTGATCGAGCTGATCGTGCCGAGGACGCCATTGCCGTTGGTCTGCATCACCTTATCGAGGAACGAGCGGAACTGCGCCATTGCGTTTTTCACTTCGCGCTTGGCGGCGTTTTCGATCGCTTTCTCGGGCGCGTTGCTGGCGTACTCGACGAGCTTGGTGATTTCGACGGCGTGCCGGAAGAAAACCGGAGTGACCTGCGCGACGTCGTAGAGCGTGCCGGAACCGCGGCCCAGGTCGCCGCCGTCCATGTTGGCGAGACCGGCCTTGCCTCCGGGACGGATTTGCAGCGGGAGACGCATATTGCGGGAGCTGACGCGTTCGACGTCGCCGCGCTGCTGGATCATGGTGAGCAGGATGTCGTCGCGTTCGTAGAGAAGCGGAAGTTTGTCGCGGACCTTTTCGAGCTGGAGCGCGACGGATTGTGCGTTTTGCATTTGTGCCATGGGCGTTGATTCTCCTTGAGAAACATTCGTGAGGCGTTAGGTGTTGCGAATGCGGAGATGTTGCGTGGTCGAAGACATGGATGTAGCGCTGCGCTTCGGCGCAGCATCTTGCGCGACGCCAAGAATTTTGGCCGGGCACAGCATGCTGTGCCCCTACGAGAATGCCGGAGCGGGATTACTTGACGGCGAAGGCGGGGGAATTGATGTTGTAACGCCAGAGGCGCAAGGTGTCGCCGTCGCGGCGCCAGACGATCTGCTCCTGCGCGGTGCCCTTTTCAAACGTCGTCGTGAATGCGGCGACGACGAAGTGGCTGCCGCTCTCCACGTTCAGGTTGAGGTGCGTCAGTTGCTCGGACGTGGCGTTTCCGAGGGTCGCGTGAACCTGGCCTAGGAACGACACGAGCCGCAGATGTTTCTCTATCGGCGAGAAGGCTGGATCAGCCTCCTGATAGATTTGTTCGTACTCGCCGGCGTTGAGCTCCTCGTGGAAATGATGCGCGGCCGCGCTCGCTTCGAGCCAGCCTGAGTGGAACGTCCTGTAAACCACCACGCCGCCCTTCCACAGGCCAATCCCTCCGAGCACGACGAGAACTCCCAGCACCACGATCAAAACAATCCAGAGAGCGCGCTTCGAACCGGACTTCGCAGGTTGCGGGACCGCACCGGGCTGAGGAAACGTCGCGGCCATGGAGCCTCCCGTCGCGGGAATGTCAGCGGCGCGAGACTAGCACAGGTAATTCGTCAGTCAACAGGATTGCCGTGGACTCCTGTGCTTAACTCCCTGGCTTGAAAGTGCGACAATCCGGCGGGAGGTGCATGATGCAATTATTGAAGGCAACAGTAATCCTTTGGGTTTTGATAGTGTCGGCAGCGCCGACGCTTGCACAGCAGAATCAAGACTCGCAGCCCGCGTTTTGGGAAAGCGGCAATGCTTTCCTCAGTCGTTGTGACGAAAGCACCGCGGATTTCGCACAGCTTTCTCCTCAAGACAAGCAATCGTGGATTTTGATGTGTGATTTTTGGATTGAAGGAATCCGGCAAGGGATTGAAATGACCCAGCAAATTAGGCCGGAGCCTACGAATTCGCCTGCCGCAGAGAAACAGAATAAAGAAATAACGGAGTTGCTTAAAAAGCGGTACGGCATCGAGCCTGTGTTTTCGACGCCGTTCGCCAATATGTGCATTCCAGAAAACGTCACGGTCAATCAGTTGCGATTGGTGGTGATACAGTGGATGAAATCTAATCCCACGAAGCTTGGTGAGCACGGGGCATGGCTCGCATATGCGGCTTTGACTAACACGTATGCCTGTGCGAGCAAGAAAGAGCAGCAACCATGAGCTTCGAACTATTTGTTTGGCATGATGAACAATGGAGACCGACGGGCAAGAGATTCAAGACGCGCGAAGCCGCTGAGGAGTTCGGTAAGCACTCGTATACCTTGGAAAGTGCGGGTCGGGCTTCTTTCGAAGTCCGTGAATCTGCGGAAGAACCGAGTCAGGACAGTTAAGTATGGATTCCGTATTGCCGCACCGCCTACATATTCAGGATGTCGGAATCGGAGAGGCGGGCATAGTCGATGTCGCGCGGGGACATCGGGCGGATGCCGTCGTTCCCTGCTCTGCCGGAGCCGGCAATGTCGACGCGGCTTTCGGCGGCGCGCTGACGTGCGCGACGGTCGTGATTCGCGGCGACGATGGTGGACGTCCACTCGCTCAGCACGCGCTTGGCGACGCCGGGCAGCGCCTGTCGCGCGCGGCCGGTGATCAGTGAGACGACGGCGCGCTGATGATTGGCGTCCATCGCGCCGGAGCGGAAGGCGTCGCGCATGTGCTGCGCGAGCTGGCGATTGGACTGTAGCGTCGAATCGAGCTCGCGGTAGATTTCGCCGACCACGCGGTTGCGCGCGCTCTTCGAGACGCCATCGGGCAACAGGCGCTCGACCTGCGATTCAATCGCGTCGAGGACGTTGCGGACCGCGGCGGCGTTGGCCGAATGGAAGAATTCGAGTTGCGCGAGGGTGGGGCCGGAGGAATGTCGCTCCGGCGATTCGTCCGATCCCCCAGGCTCGACTAACCGTCGACCTGGGGGCCCCGTTTGCGCGACGGCCTGCGGCAGCAACGAAGGGCTTTCAAGCCCGTCGTTTTTCGCAGGGCTAAAGCTCTGCGCTTCCACCGAAGGGCTGAAACCACGGTAGCTGTCATTCCGAGCGGAGCCCCGCGCGGGGTCGGCCTTCCCCTGGTTTTCAGGGACGCGGGGCGAAGTTCGAGGAATCTGCTGTTGGGTTTCGGTCGGAGAGGTAAAAGCAGATCCCTCGTCGGCCGACTGCAAAGAGCCGACAGTCGGCCTCGCTAGGGATGACACAGAGGTGGAATTGTGCGCGGCGGTGGAATGGGCGGCATCACGCCAAGGATCGGCGCCTGGCACGCCTGATTCCCCAGGCTCGACTAACCGTCGACCTGGGGGCCCCTCCTGCCGTGCCCCTAGGGAAGAAACCGCTGGCGCGGTTGCGCTACTCGCGTGCTGGGCCATCGCGCGGGCGAGGGAGGCGAAGGCGTCGGGATCGAGCGCGGCGACGGCGCGCGAGAGTTCGGCATGGTCCTCGGGGCGGCGCGAGAAAAAGAGCGCGTCCAGGCGATCGAGGTCGGCGAGGAGAGCCGTGGCGGCGCGGGCTTCGTCGGGCGTGGCGAACGATTCGCGGTAGGAGTGCGCGTCGTGCCAGGCCTGGCGGAGTTCGGGATTGGCGTCGAATGTGGCGCGGAGGTTTTCGGGTTCGGGGGCATCCGAAGAGGAGGAACTACGATGTCGCTCCGGCAATTCCGCCTCCGCGACGGTCTGCGGCAGCGAGGAAGGCGCTTCGCGGCCGTCGTTTTCCGCGGGGCTGAAGCCCCGCGCTTCCACCGAATTCGCCCCGACAGCAGTCGGGGCGCTACGCGAGCTCTCGGACAAATCTAGCCCGAGGATTTCATCGTCCGTCGGGACGCGATTCGGGCGAGCGCTTGCGCGGCGCGAGCGGGCTGCGGCGCGGTCGGATTGAGATGACTGCGGCGCGGATTCGCGCGGCGATGTTTGCGTTGTTGCCATGAATAACCTCCATAACAGAAACTTAAACGGGGCGTACGATTGCATGGGAACCGGTCGCTAGCCGTTACGATTAGCTGTAACTCGCTGAAACGGAAGGGCGTTACGCTTTCTCTTCGCTGGTACTTCGGGGCGGAAATTGTGACTCTTGTACTATTCGTCGGTTCGGAGCTCATCTATAGATTTACGTGTGCGGGGCAAGCCGAAAGCAGAGCTTGGGGCACCCCCAGAGACCGCGAAATTCACTGAGGGAATGGAAAAAATGCAATCCACAACCGCAGTCCAAGAGGCAAATCCGAAATCATCGGCGTCCGCGGGGCCGGGCAGCCAGGGCTTCGTCGAGCGCCGCCGCAGGCGCCGCGCCAAGATCACGGCGCAGCTGCACGTCCGCGCGACCAAGGCGCCTGAGCCGTTTGAGGAAGTGTGCATGACCGTCGACGTCTCGCGCGACGGCCTGCTTTTCACCGCCAACAAACAGGGCTATCGCGTCGGGCAGGCGCTCAACGTGACCTTCCCCTACTCGACCGACGCTGGCGCGATGAACCAAGCGCAGCCGGCGGAGGTCGTGCGTGTGACCGAAGCGCCGGGCGGAAAATTCCACGTCGCGGTGCAGTTCCAAGCCGCGGCCGTGCAGGGCAAAGATGCCGGCGCGAGCGGCGTATTTTCGGTGGGCAGCGGCGCGATGGCGGCTGAGAAGTCGCAGGCGATGGTGCTCGCTGTCGAGCCGGATATGCGAACCGCGGAAACGATGCGCAGCGTGCTCGGGCAGGACGGCTACAACGTCGTGATCGCGTCGAACGCGCAAGAGGCGCTCGACATTCTGCGGACCACGGTGCCGGCGGTCTTCATCGCCGAGGTCGAGGCGCAGGATATGTCGGGACAGGACCTCTGCCTAATCATCAAGCGCAACGAGAGATTGCAGCGCGTGCCGGTGATTCTGCTGACGCGATCGGCGCAACCCGCCGATTACACGGCGAGCCACCAGCTCGGCGCGGTCGTCTGCATGGCGAAGCCGTTTCAGCCGGACCGGCTGTCGCATGTGGTGCGGCTCGTCGCGCCGCCGCCGAAGATGGCGAGCGCTTACGGCGCGCCGCGCGCGATGGGCAGCACGATCGAGAGATCGCTATAAGAGTTCGCTCGAGGCCAATTTCTAGATCGGGCTGTGCTGACGCTTCCCCGACAGAGTCTTGATCGCTCCCACTTTTTTGCCGGGAGCGAGGTTCCGCGGTTTGTTGTTCGGCTTCCGGGCGTTTTTCTTCGCCATTCGCTTCTCTCCTGTCAGCTGGTCACCCCCGTGACCAGCTTGGGACGACTGTCTCAGCGAATCTTGTAACCGAGACACCACAGCCAAGTCACGTTTTTCGTTCACGTCGGCGCATCAAACACCGCAAGCGGACCCCTCGTCGTCCGTCAGAATTCGGCGGACTCGCTCGGGATGACAACACGCGGCGGATGGGCGGCGTCCCACCAAGCATCTGCGCCGGGCACAGCATGCTGTGCCCCTACAAAACCTTTGTGCGAGTCGTGGTACGATGGCGCGGATGAGCGAAAAAATTACGATTGGGCTGCTGCAACTGCGCTCGGTGTCGGGAGCCGGGGCTAAAGGCCAGGAAAACGGCAAGGGCGATCGCGGGGCTGAAGTCTCGCGCTTCCACCGAACGGCACAGCAGGAAAATCTCGCGCACGTGAGCGACAAGATCCGCGAGGCGGCGAAGCGCGGAGCACAGATCGTCTGCACGCACGAGCTTTTTTGCAGCGAATATTTCTGCCGCACCGAAAACGCCGCCCTCTTCGATCTCGCCGAAGCCGTTCCGGGTCCGACGACCGACGCTCTCGCGAAAGTCGCGAAAGAGAATAAAGTCGCGATCGTCGCTTCCCTTTTCGAGCGGCGCGCCCCGGGCGTCTATCACAACACCTGCGCGGTGATCGACGCGGACGGCAGCTTCCTCGGCAAATACCGCAAGATGCATATTCCCGACGATCCGCTCTACTACGAAAAGTTCTATTTCACGCCGGGCGATCTCGGCTTTCCGAATTTCGATACGAAGTACGGGCGCATCGCCGTGCAGATCTGCTGGGACCAGTGGTATCCCGAGGGAGCGCGGGCAGTCGCGCTCGGCGGCGCGCAGGTGATTTTCTATCCCACGAGCATCGGCTGGCACCCGAAGGAAAAAGCCGAATTCGGCGCGGCGCAGCTCGATGCGTGGCGCACGATCCAGCGCGGGCACGCGATCGCGAATGGCGTGTACGTCGCGGTGGTGAATCGCGTCGGATTCGAGGGAAATCCCGCAACGGGCGATACCGGGATCGAGTTCTGGGGGAATTCGTTCGTGGCCGATCCGTTTGGGCGCGTGGTGGCGGAAGCGTCGAACGATAAAGAGGAAGTGCTCGTCGTTGAATGCGATCCTGCAGCGAGCGAAGAGACGCGGCGCAATTGGCCGTTCCTGCGCGACCGCCGGATCGATGCATACGAACCGATTCTGAATCGGTGGCTTGGGAAGTGATCCGTAGAGAAAGCGGAGCGGTCCCGCCCAACGTAACTGATCCCCCAGGCTCCCCTTACCGGGGACCTGGGGGCCCCGTTCTGCTTCGCATGCCGGCCGAATGGGAGCCGCACGAAGCGACCTGGCTCGGCTGGCCTCACGAACTCACCGACTGGCCCGGAAAATTTTCGCCGATTCCGTGGGCGTTCGCGGAGATCGTCCGGCATCTGACGCAGGTCGAGCGCGTATACCTGATCGTCGAAGACCGCACGGCGGAGGTGCGCGCGCGGGCAATGCTCGAGAAGGCGGGCGCGGTGATTGAGGCGGTCACGTTTTTTCATATTCCGACCGACCGCGGATGGATGCGCGATTCCGGGCCGATTGGGGTGGTGGCCACGAAGCGCGGCGAGAGCGCTCAGGAAGCAGAAGAGATATCCCTGCCCCGCCGGCAGGCGGGCTTCGACTCGGGCCCGCGCCCCACAGAAACCGTGGGAGAACCCGAAGCGCGAAGCTCCGCTCAGGATGACGGTTCGCGGGAATTGGCGCTGCTGAATTTTTCGTTCAACGGCTGGGCGAAATACGACGATTGGAAGAAGGACGCGCGCGTCGTCGCATACGCGAACCGGCGGCTGAAGCGCGACGTCATTTTGCCGGAGCACAAGCAGCAGCGCGTGGTGCTCGAGGGCGGCGCGATCGATGTTAACGGCGCGGGCACGCTGCTGACGACCGAAGAGTGCCTACTGAGCGACGTCCAGTCGCGCAATCCGGGATTCACGAAATTCGACTACGCGCAGGTGTTCAAGAAATATCTCGGCGTGACGCACGTCCTGTGGCTCAAGCGCGGCATCGCGGGCGACGACACGCACGGCCACATCGATGATCTGGCACGGTTTGTCGATGCGCGAACGGTGGTCGCGGTGAGCGAATCCGATCGCGCGAGCGAAAATTACGAGCCGCTCGCGGAAAATTTGGCGCTGCTGCGCGAGATGAAGAACCAGGACGGGCAGCCGCTGCGCGTCGAGACGCTGCCGATGCCGACGCCCGTCTGTTTCGCGGGGCAGTTGCTGCCGGCGAGCTACGCGAATTTTTACATCGCGAACAAGATCGTGCTGGTGCCCACGTTCAACGATCCCGCAGACCGCGTGGCGCTGAACACCCTGGCCGAACTCTTCCCCGAGCGCGAAATCGTGCCGATCTATTGCCGCGATCTTGTCCTCGGACTCGGGACGATTCATTGCATGACGCAGCAGTTCCCTCGAATCTAGCCTCCTTCATACCAACCTTATCGCTCCGCCGGTGGAACTGATCCCCCATGTCGTCCGCCAAGACTAAGGGCGGACGACATGGGGGCCGCCCGCTGTGCACCTATAAAAACAGCGGCGGCGGCGAGGTGGTTTTGTAGGGGCATAGCACCGCCATGCCCGGTGAGGATTCTTGGCGAAATCAGCACTATCTGACGCCGACGACACGACGAGACGGATGGGTGTCGCCGCGCCAAGAATTTGTGCCGGGCACAGCATGCTGTGCCCCTACGAAGACAACGGCGGCACCGAGAGCGGTTTGTAGCGCCGGCGCCCACGCCGGCGGTTTTGGTGTTCGTCATCCGCAGGGAAAATCGTCCCGACCGGAGTCGGGGACCCTACGAAAGCCGTCGCGGACTCACAACCCGGGTCGATAGGCGACATCCTTCCAAGGAAGGCCGCCGAGCACGATATATCGTGCCCCTACAGGAGAAACCCATCGCACCGGTAGGGCCGGGCCGTCAGCCAGGGGTCGCTGTAGCGTGACCTCAGCAGCTTGGGGCCTTAGAGGCCTACGGGAAACACGGTATTGCGATATACGAACTAAGTACTAGCAGTCTATTGCGGAGGGCGAAGGCGGTCCGGACAATAAAAGGCAGTCGGCAACCCGGGCAAATTGCCCGTCGCCGTGCGGGGACGGCGCGAGATGGGCGGCCGGGCGTGTAAGTAACGCACGCACGGGGATTTGTCGCCGGCCCGGCTGAAAAATTTGGGGGCTCAACGCTGATGCCGGAAATCTCGTCGGGCGGGGTGAGAATTAATGCCTGATCCCGCGCGAACCGCCGACGCAAAAGTTCTCGAAATCCCTGTCACCATTCAGGGGTCGAAGCTCGTCGACGGGACCGATCACCGCGAACTTTTCACCGAGACGACGAAGACGCAGGTTGTCTTCGACGGCGGCGCTGCGCTGAATCTCGAAGCGCGCGTGGTCGCGGGACAATCGCTTTTCCTGCGCAACGAAGTCACGGGCCGCGAAATCTTGTGCCGCGTGATGGAAGCGCCCGCGAAGGGACAGACCGGGCCCACCGAACTCGAGTTCACGGTTTCCGAAGCGGGATTCTGGGACGCCACTCCCGAACAGATTCAAGCTGCTTCCGAAAAAGTCGCCGCTGAAAAATCGGCGGAAGAAGCCGCAGCGAAAGCCGCACAGCCCGCGGAAAAATCCGAGACGCAGAATCAGCCGCACGTCGACAGCACGCTGGCGATGATGGGCTCGACTGCGGCGACAATGACCGTGCCACCGAAGCGCACGAGCATTCAGGAAGAGCTCATGGCGGCGCACGAGGCGGCGCCCGAAACGCCGTCCGCGCCGAGCGCTGCGTCTACCGAATCCCACGAAGAAGTGATTCCCGCGCACGAGCAGCCAAACGTCGAGACGACGTCGGAGGCGAAAGGGCCGGATGCCGCGCCGGAATTCAATCTGAAGAAATTCGAAGACACTCTCGCCGCGCTGCTCGACGGCGATGCGCGACGCGCGAGGCGAGCTGCGTCGGGCAAAGAGAAGGCAGCGGCGAAGGCGGCAGCGGGCGACGTCACGATCGCGGACGAGCACGCGGAGCCAGGTGCGGAGGCGCCGGCGGAGCCGGAAGTCGTCGTCCCGAAAATTTCGATCGAGCAACGGCTGACGACTGGCAGAGGCGCGGTGATCACCGGGGCGTGCGCGTCGGCTGTGATTGCGGTGTGCCTGTTCTTGATTGCGCGCGCGGTGTTTTATCCAAGCAGTTATGAAATCGAACGGCCGGCGCCCGTTGCGATGAAAACGAAAGCGCCGGTCGGCCCGCAAAAGCCGATCACGAAACCTGGCGCCACAGTTGCAGCTGAGACAACCGCGTCGGCAGCGGTGAATGGCAAGAAGCCGGCGGGTTCAACGCCGTCGATTCCCGTGGCGAAAAATTCCGTCCCGAAAGCGGCGCCCGAGGGAGCTGCAAAAGCCGTCAAGCCCGTAGAAAGTGAGCCCGAGCCGACAGGGCCGCGAGTGCTCGTCAGCCGGAGCGCGATCACGGTTGATACCGGCACGCGTGAAAATCACTCCAAGCCCGAGCCGGATGCGAACGGCAACATTCCCGCGAAAATCCTCTCGCAAGTTCAGCCGATCTATCCCTCGTGGGCCAAAGAGCTCGACGTCAATGGTGTAGTGACGCTCGACGCGACCATCGATACGCGCGGAAACATCACGCAGACGAAAGTGCTCTCAGGCCCGCGCGAGCTGCAACACGCGGCGGAACAGGCCGTCGGCCTGTGGATCTTCGAGCCGGCGAAAGCGAATGGCGTCCCCGTCGTAAGCCACATGACGCTGACCGTGGAATTTCAGCGGTAGTCGCGAGAATTTCCCGCCGTTCAATTCCCTGCTGAACATTGAGGAGAGATTCTTCGACTGCGCGGCCGCACGTCCGGCTTGCGCCGAACAGAAAAACAGCTGCGGCCACTCCGCTCAGGATGACGAACAACGCGCGCTGGTTGCGGAATGGGCAGCATCACGCCAAGCATCCGTGCCGGGCACAGCATGCTGTGCCCCTACGAAGAACGGCGGGGGGCGGCAGGTGGTTGCGACAACTCGGCGGATTGCGCTGCGGCCTGGCGCTGCTGCTTGAGCATGTAGTCGCGGTGGAAGAGGGCGTGGGCGCGGACGTTGGCGTAGCCGGCGGGATTTTCGGCTTTGGCGACCTGGCCGGCGTCGGAGGAAAACCAGCGCATGCAGATTTCGAGTTCGACGGCGTGATTGTCGGCAAATTCGTCGGGCATGATGCTGGGGAGGATGACGTCGACGGCGGGTCCGGTTTGTCGCTGCGCCGATGGCTCCGCGACAGCCTCCGGCAGGGCGGAAGGCACTGCGCGCCCGTCGTTTTTCGCGGGGCTGAAGCCCCGCGCTTCCACCGAGGAGTCCGCCACCCGAGAGCCGTCATCCTGAGCGGAGGGCCGACCCGATCGGCCCGGAGTCGAACGATCTCTCTTCGTATTCGATTGATCCTCGGATGCTGCGCCGAAGAGGGATTCTTCGACTGTGTGCGCCGGCGCGTTCGCTGAATCGGCGAACGCAGAAGACAATGAATCGGGCGCACTCCGCTCAGAATGACGACCAGTCGAAGCGGAGCCCTGGGCGGAGTCGGAGCTGACAACGATTGGAGATTCGGCGACGAGCTGCGCGATTTCGCGGTACTGCTTGGTGCGCGACTCCTCGTCGGGGATGACAAAATCCTCGAGTCCGATCAGCCGCTTGATCAGCGCGAAATTTTCGGGATGGCCGAGCACGGATTGAATTTGCGGATCGGGGCTCGTCATCAGCTGTAGCAATACCGCGCGCTGCTGCGACCAGAGCGTCGGATACTGCTCGTCGGTTTCCGGATAGCTGAACAAATTCCCTTTCAGGTCGGCGAGGCGAATCCATTTCGATTCGAACGCGGCGCCGGCGCCGAGCAGCGTCACCTCGACATCGTTCGGGCGGTTGCGGCGGAAGCAATCGACCGCGAGCAGCATGACGTCCGCGTGAAAAAATTTCATGCGCCGCCAGACGAGACCGATGCGCCCCATGGCCTGATCGCGCGCCATCGAGTAGCCCGCGGCGGTCGAGGTGTTTTCCATCGCGCCGCCGAAGAGCGCCGGAAACGCGCCGGTGAGGAATTGCGCGATCGGTCCCATCAAGTTTGCGGCGTGCTGCGCGAGGTCGGGCGGAACTTGCGCGGGCTCGGGCTGGAAAAATCCTGAGGCCAGCGATTGTCCCGGCTTGGCGCGCGCGGGGTAGTGCGAGCCGGGCTCCGCGGTCTGCGATTGCAGCGAATCGAAATCGAGGACTTCGCTATCGGCGTAGATCGGCGGGATGCCGTACTCGTAGGTTTCGATCTGCAGATTCGAGAGCGTGTTGAAGCGCTCCTGCACGCTGATCAGCGAATCGCCGAGCGCGGGGCGGCCGGACGAGCCGTCGCCAGGAAGCGAGTGCATCACGCGCCAGTGATCGTCGAGATTTTCGTTGCGCGATTCGCAGTAGGCGTCGCCCGCGAACGCGACGTACGCGCCGTCGGGGAAAAGCGCGAGCAGTTCGTCGCGCAGGGATTTGTCGTCGAGCGCGAAGAAGGCCCACGGGCGCAGCCAGGTACGCTGGAAGGTGATGAGATTGGGATTGAAGTCGCCGCCTTCGGTGAGCGGGCCGCCCTGCGATTGCGCGAGGCGTGCGAGGCGTTCGTACTCCTGCGCGCTGGTGGCGACGGGCGGGCCGATTTTGTCCGCGGCGTGCGGATACGCGGCGCGCAGGCGCGCGGAATGCACCTCCATATTCCATTGGAGGTAGGGATATTCGTGCATGTCGTTGGCCCACGGAGGAGTTTTCAGTTCGAGGCCGCCGACGATGGTGATCACTTCCTGGCCGTTGGCGACGCGCAGGCGAGTCTGCGCCGCTGGAACGGTGATCGTTTCCGCGGCGACGAAGTCTTCTTCGGTGAGAAGAGCGCCGCAGGCTGAGCATGAAATAGCATTGTCATCCCGAGCGGAGGGCCGACCTTCTTCCCGCTCCGGGTTTTGGAGTAGTCGGCCCGAAGTTCGAGGGATCTGCTGCTGGTTGTCGTTCGCAAAGGCAAAAGCAGATCCCTCACCGCCATCCCCGATCGAGGGCGTCGGGGCTGGGTTCGGGATGACAGTCGCATTGTTTCGTGCGGGCGAATGGGCAGCATCGAGCCAAGGATTTTCGCCGGGCACGATATATCGTGCACCTACGGTGCTATTGGCGTCGGCAGAGGCGGACGTTTCCGCTCCGCATTCCGGACAGACGTAGAGATCGTCGCCGAGCTTGACTTCACGCAGGCCGATTTCGGACTCGGGATGAAAGCCGAAGCGCTGTCCATCGACCACGTAACGCACATACGCGCCGACTTTGCCGCCGGTCCAAAGCTGAAACGCTTCGTCCACGATCAGATTGCCGACGCGATTGTTGCGCTCGACGAGCTGCGCGACTTCCGTTGCGGCCTTCGCGGCGGCGACATCTTCTTCGGCCTGCGCGGACGACGGGAAAAAGCGCACGCGCGGCACGTCCTGCGAAAGCACGGAGATGATCGAGAGGCCGAACGCCTGGTATATGTTGGTGACGAATTCGTAGCGCGGCAAATCCTCAACCGAGCTGTTGTCAACCAGCTTCTGCTCGAACGGCAGGTGCCAGTTCTGGTCGCGCTCGCTCCACCAGAGATATTGCAGGCCGCGCCAGAATTGGTGCGCCTGCTTGATGCGGCGGATTTCCTGGCGGCGTGAGAGCTCCGATTCGGTCGAAAATTGCTGGACGATACGGCGGAGCACCTCTTGCAGGCGGTGGGGAGCTGCTCGTTGTTGGGACCGTATGAGGATGCGCCTTGTGCGGGAGCCTCGACGGGGACGATCATGGGATCAGCGTTTGGAATTTCGGATTGTGTGGGCATTCGTAGTTCGCTCAAGATTGAGTTTCTTTGGTAACCTATCGAGCCATGCCGCGGAGAAAGAGCACGCTCAGCCGATGGTCCATGCAAGTATTGCCGCAGCGCCGAGCAGGCACGTTTCCACCGAACCCATGGCCGCCGCGGATACGGCTTGCGCTAGGATTCGCTGGGCTGCTCACTATCTTGTCTGGGGCGGGCACGCTGCTGAGAGGACAACTGCATTACCCGAATTACTGGGGCGGAGCCGTCTTCGCGCCATTTGCACTGCTCATCGGGGCGCTCGCGATCTTCATCGCGATCGTTCAAGGCCGCCAGAGCTAGAGGGAAGGCTGGCGAGATACCGGCACCACAGGCGAATCCTAGCTCGCTGGGTGATAACCGATAGGTAACGCGCGGAGCGGCGGCCGTTCGGATGACGCTAAAATTGGGTATGGAAATACTCAGAGAAGTGCTTTTCCTGCTCGGCGGCGTGGCGTTTCTGTGGGCGCTGGCGTCGATGTTTTGGGCGTCGCATCAGGCGCGCGCGCTGGGACTCGATCACGTCCAATACACCACGCTGCTTTTCGGCTCGCGTCCGACCGATCCGCATGAGCTGGTTGTTTGGCGCTGGACGCTGCAATTCTGCTGCGGGACGCTGCTCGGAGTGCTGTGCGTCGTCGGGTGCGTTTTCCTCCGGCACTAGCGTCGCCGCCAACTTCCCTTCCCGCAATCCGCATTTCACATCCAAAATGTGGTCGCCGCAAGAATATGCTCACGTGCCGAAGCTCGTGCGCCGATAGAGTTGGGCGAGTCGGTAATGCATAAAGCAAGCGGCGTGTGGTAGGGTGCGGGAGTGAACTGCGAAACGCGATTGCGGAGATGGCTCGCGTGCGGGGCGGCGTGCGTCGCGGTATTTGCGTGCGCGGTGGCAACGAACGCACAGGATCAGACAAGGACACCGTCCGCGCAGCAGCCGCCGGACCCGATGGTCAAGCCCGTGAATCGCTCGATGGATCCGGGAATGGTTATCCCCGCGCCGCAGGACGTCGATCCTGGAATCAAT
>Ga0187778_10001375_pt1 | contig 17000 bp, 16 predicted proteins | sample 1015_Q2_SP5_20_M_FD_132418 | JGI IMG/M metagenome (GOLD analysis project Ga0187778, IMG submission 132418) | Tropical peat soil microbial communities from peatlands in Department of Meta, Colombia - 1015_Q2_SP5_20_MG | ecosystem: Environmental > Terrestrial > Soil > Wetlands > Peat | place...
CCATGAGCGATCAGGAACTGGCGGAGACGATCCAGAAAGAGGCTGCCCAGCATATCCCGTTTGATCTCGCCGATGTGAATCTCGATTATCAGATTCTTTCCGAAGATCAAGGCAATCCGCAGATGGACGTGCTTTTGGTCGCCGTCAAGAAGGACAAGATTCTCAACTACACCAACGTACTCTCGATGGCGGGCAAAACCCCGGCTATCGTGGACATCGATGCCCTCGCCCTGCAGAACTGCTACGAATACAACTACGAGCCTGCCCCCGGGCAAGTAGTAGCGCTTCTCAATCTGGGCGCCAGCGTGATGAACATCAACATCGTAAAAGGTACCACCCCGCTGTTCCCGCGCGACGTCAGCGTGGGCGGGCACCAGTACACCGATTCCCTGCAAAAGGAATTGGACCTGAACTTTGAAGATGCCGAAAAGCTGAAATTGGGCGAGAAAGTTGGCACCGTCAGCGAGGATGCCAAGACCCCCATTCTGCAGCAAGTGACTGAAATTATCGTGCTGGAAATTCAAAAGACCTTTGATTTCTTCCGCGCCAGCGCGGCGGGGGAGCACATCGAGAAGATTTTCCTGGCCGGCGGATCTTCCAAGGTTCCCGGCCTGGTGGAAGCTTTGCGCCAGGAGTTCTCGCTGCCGGTGGAGATTCTGAATCCTTTTCAGAGAATCTCGCCACCCGCCGAAGGACCGGGCGTCGAGTTGATTGAAAAGAATGCCGGGCAACTGGCAGTCGCGGTGGGTTTGGCATTGAGGAGTTTTGAAAACCTATGATCCGAATCAACCTGCTGGGAGCGCCAAAACCGAAGAACAAACGCAGCGCGGTTCCTGCCGTCACGCTGGATATGGGGGAGCCGGGCTCGCCGAAGATCAAGATCCTGATTGTGCTGTTGCTGGCGGCTTCGGCCAACGGGATGTACTGGTTCCGCTTGGACCGGCAAAGCCAGGGGATCGAGAAGAAAATGCAACTGGCGGAACAGAAGAACCGCGAGTTGGCCGATGTGAAGGCCCGCTATCTGGAGCGGCAGCGGGAAGCTGACAATTACAAGCGTCGCGTGGACGTGATTGACCAGTTACGCGCCAATCAGGCAGGTCCGGTCGAACTGCTGAACACTATTGGGGACACGGTCAACAGTACGGAAGCGGTGTGGCTGACCACCATGAAAGACTTGGGCGCCACCGTCGACATCGAAGGCATGGCTCTGAGCACTGATGCAGTGGCCGCCCTCATCAAGAACCTGGAAAAAACCGGCCGCTTCCGGAATGTCGAAATTAAAGAAACTTTTCAAGATGATTCGGTCAAGGATATGCAGGCGTTTCAGTTCACGCTGACCTGCGAAAAGGCCAAGTCGTAAGAGGCGGGAGAGTATGGAAAAACTCAGCGAGATGCCGGCTCTGAAGCAGTGGGGCGCCTTAATTATTGCCGCCGTACTGGTGACGGTCGGACTGTATTTCACGGTGTTCAAGTCCAAACAGGAAGCCAACGCTCAGGCGCAGCAAAAGTTGAACACGAAGCTTCGGGAGAATGCCGAACTGGAGTCGTACCGGCCGAAGCTCAAAGACATGGAGCGGCAAGTGGCGAACCTGAAACAGCAGTTGGAAATCGAACGCCGCATCGTTCCCGATGAAAAGGAAGTGGATAACTTCATCAAGATTCTTGACGCCGAGGCCTTGAAAACCGGAATTGAAATCCGCCGCTATACCGCCAAGCCGGTGATGAGCCGCGAGTACTACTCGGAAGTACCGTTTGAGGTCGAACTGGATGGACCGTACTATTCGGTGCTGAGCTTTTTTGATCACGTAGGAAAGTTGGAGCGGATTGTGAACGTTTCGGACCTGCTGATCGCGAACACCAAGAAGCCGTCCGATGCCAAGGCCAAACACATGTATCAGTACGGCCCGAGTGAGAGCATTGTGGCGACCTGCCAAGCGTCCACCTTCTATACCCACGACACAGTGGCCAGTGCACCCGGCAAAGTCAAGGGAGCCTTATGAAACTGAGAATCGGAATTCTGGCTTTGACAGCGATGCTGGGGACCGTCTGGGCGCAAAACCCGGACGTGGTCCAAAGCACCAGCAATATTCTGCAGAACGTTCAGAAGAAGCAAGCTATCGACCAGAATGCAGCGCTGGCGGCTGCCGGACAGTCTGCCAAACCGACGCCCGTGAAACAGCCGGCCGCGGTCCAACCGGCTCCGAGCCAGCCGACTACGAGTGGCGCGGCCACAACTGCGACTCAAAAACAGAGTCCAGCAGTAACTCCGGTCAAAGCAGCGGCTGCCGCAAACACGGCTAAGAGCGGCGCTCCAGTAGCAACCCCAAGGAAGCAACCTAAGACAGTCGTGGCGGTAAACAAGCCGGCGCAGCCCAAGCAGGCGGTCGCCGTGGAAGACAAAAAAGCTCCAGAGGAATCGAAGAAAAAAGAACCGCGTGAATACAGCGCCGCCGGGCGGCGGGATCCGTTTATCAGCCCGGTGGTAGCTCACATGACGGGCGGTTCGGGCTGCAGCACCGGCAAGCGCTGCCTGGCCGTCGACCAAATCATTCTCACCGGCATCGTGAAATCAGAAAACGGGATGATTGCGGTCGTGATGAACAGCATGAACAAAGCTTATTTCCTGCGTGAAAACGATCCGGTCTTTAACGGGTATGTGGTGAAGATTACCGGCGACTCGATCATCTTTAACGAGACGCTCGAGGACAAGCTGGGGAAACCGTTTACGCGCGAAGTTACGAAAAAGATTTCTACCCCCGCGGTTTAGGGTGGTAGGAGCGGGCCGGATGGCGCGGCTCGTCAAACGCACATAGGGGAGAGAAGTCACGAGGCGAGTCGAGGGCGCGCCCGTGGGGAGAAGGGAAATGCGAAAGCAACTGCTGGTTGTTTTACTACCGCTGCTGGTGGTGATCGCGGGTGCGGAAACCCCGAATACACCGACAGCCACGACCGATCACGCTACCTTGCAAAGGGTGGAGGTGATGCGCGGCAACGACGGAATCAGCGTAGAGATCACTGCCCGGGGCTCCGTGACGCCCAAGGTCAGCAAGCTGGATTCGCCGGAGCGCCTTTTAGTGAGCCTGCCCAACACCGTGTCGGCGACTTCACGCAACCATTTGACCGTCGATTCCGACGGGGTGAAGGACGTGCGCATCGGAACGAATGGGCGAGTGCCTCCGACTACCAGCGTGGTGATCGATCTGCTCGCGGCTTGCGCCTATGAATTGGCGCCAGGCGGCCAGGACAAGGTCATCATAAAGTTGCACCCGGTTGCCGGCTCGGCCACTGCTCCGGCAGCCTTGAGCACCCCAAAGGCTGAAAAGACGCCGGCGTCGATTCATCGTACCGAGGTTGTGCCGGTTTCCACTAAACCTGTGGCCAGCCTGAACTCATCCACGGTCACCGAAGCCACTCCGCCGCAAATAAAAAAAGATGCCGACGCCTCTGCGAAGAATTTTGTTTTCGTGGACCCGTCTTATAAACCAAAGTCCGAAGTTGCTGAAAATCAGCCTCCGGTCATTGCTCCGCCGGCACGGGTGGTAGAGGCCGCCTCAAAATTTGTGGATCGTCCGGAGGGCAACCTATTGCCCGCGCCGAGCGCCGCGCAAAATTCCCAAGCGCCTTCCACCAATTCCATTCAGCCGGCCGTAAATCTGGCGGCAGAACAAAAAGCACAGATGGCCCAACAGTCATCCTCTGGCTCGGAGGCGAAATATACCGGCGAACCGATTTCGGTCAACCTCAAGGACGTGGATCTGAAAGACTTTTTCCGTCTGATTCATGAAATCAGCGGGCTGAATGTGGTCCTGGATCCCAACGTGAAAGGCACGCTCACCATCGTGCTGGATGATGTGCCCTGGGATCAGGCGCTGGACATTGTGCTCAAGAACAATGATCTGGCGCGACAACTGGATGGCAACATTCTCCGCATCGCGACGGTGGAAACCTTGCGGCATGAAGCTGACCAGCGGCGGGCCCAGCACGAAGCTGAGGCTTTGGCCGTAGACAAAGTTACATTCACCCGCTTCCTGAGCTATGCGCATGCTAAAGACCTGGTAATCACCTGCAAGAAATTCATCTCACAGCGCGGCGACGTCATCGCTGATGAACGCACCAATGCCATCATCGTGACCGACGTGCCTTCCACCATTCCGACAATCGACAAACTGCTGACCCAGTTGGATCGCAAGACTCAGCAGGTGGAAATTGAAGCCCGTGTGGTCGCCGCCACGCGCAGTTTTGCTCGTGATATCGGCACACAGCTCGGTTTCGGATGGGGCAATCATGCGTCCAGCGTGGGCGGCGCGAGCAGCGTCGGAACCTCTCCGGTCGGCACTTTCGGCCTGAATCCGCTGTATCCCGTCGTCGGTACTTCGGCTCCGTCTTCCTCAACACTTACTCAGATTCCGCTGTTTTCAAACCTGGGTTCAACCAGTCCGACCAGCGGTGTAACCTTGCTGAACTTCAGCAAGAACATTCAGCTGGATGCCATTCTGACCATGGCCGAATCCCGCGGCTTGGTGAAGATTCTTTCACGTCCGCGGGTCGTGACCCAGAACAACATCCAGGCCCTGGTTCGGCAAGGTGTGCGCGTGCCGATCGTAACCCAGGCCCAGTTGGGTGGTCCGCCCACAGTAACCTATGTGGATGCCTTCCTGCGCTTGACGGTGATTCCGCAGATCACGTCGGAAGGAACCATCTTCCTCAACGTTGACGTGGAAAACACCACCCCGGACTTCGCGCAGCAAGTTCAGGGCAACCCCACTTTGATTACGCAACAGGCGACGACACAGGTGCTCGTTACCGATGGGGGCACGGTCGTGATTGGCGGTGTGATTCAGACCAACAACTCTGTCAACATCGACCAAGTGCCGCTGCTGGGCAGCATTCCGTGGTTGGGCAATCTGTTCAAGCACACCCAGGTTGCGACCAACAATCAGGAGTTGATCTTCTTTATCACTCCGCGAATCATTCAGACATAGCCAAGGGTTAGCAGTAAGACAGCCGCCGGCAGCCCAAAAAGGCGCCGGCGGTTTTGTCATTTACGGTAATCTGAAATAGCGCCATTCGTGTGCTGATACACTGCACTTTCCATGGATCACCGAGGCAGGCAAGCCAGGCTGCAGAACGCTTTAGAACGCCACCGCTTGGATGCCCTGCTGGTTACACATCTCCCCAACATCCGATACCTTTGCGGATTCACAGGCAGTGCCGGAGCGCTGCTGGTGTCTCGAAGTAAAGCGGCATTCTTCACCGATGGGCGCTATCAAGAGCAGGCTCGCAGCGAAGTCCAGGGAGCACGCGTAAGAGTTGCTCGTGAACCCTCTCTGCTTAGCGCAGGGGCATGGTTGAAAACCAATAGGAAGAAGGCAGGCATTGGAGTCCTCGGGATCGAAGACCGGCATCTGACCGTCGCAGAACACAACCAGTTGGCAAAACTGGTCCGGCCCGGAATCCGAATACGCAACTCCCCTGCTTTGGTCGAACAAGCCCGAATGGTAAAAGACGAGGAGGAAATTAACTGCTTACGTTCCGCAGTTCATTTGGGATCGACCTTATTCGATCCTCTGGTCCAGGCTGTCCGCCCAGGAGTCAGCGAAATACAAGTCGCTGCGGAAATCGAATATGCGGCGCGGCGGGCTGGGGCAGAGGCGATGTCGTTCGAAACCATTATTGCCTCAGGCCCTCGTTCGGCTTTGCCGCACGGCCGCGCCTCGAGAGCGCAGATTCCACCCAACGGTTTCGTGATCTGCGACTTTGGTATCATACTCGCGGGCTATTGCTCGGACATGACGCGCACTTTGCACGTCGGCAGTCTGTCGGTTGATGCTCAGCGGATGTATGACTCTGTGCGGGAGGCTCAACAAGCGGCTGTCAGCAAGGTACGACCGGCCGTAACAGTTGGCGAGGTGGATCGAGCAGCTCGCCAGGTCCTGATCAGAAGAGGGTTCGGAAAGTACTTTACCCACTCCACCGGCCATGGAGTTGGGCTGGAGATTCACGAGATGCCTCGGGTTGCAACCAGCCAACATGAGACGCTGCAGGCTGGAATGGTTATAACCATTGAGCCCGGTGTATATGTCCCCGGAGTTGGCGGCGTGCGCATCGAAGATATGGTTCTGGTAACGCAACACGGGTGCGAGGTGCTTACACCGACGAGCAAGGAACTCATCAAGCTATAGCTTCCCAGTCATCGGCCGCCGGTTTGCGGCGCCGAAGAACGAGCAGTCCCGCCACACACGATGAATCAGAAAGAGCTAAAAGAACTCATTGAGTTCTTAATCGAAAAAGATATTGCCGAGTTCGAATTGGAGCGAGGCGATGTCAAGGTTCGCATCAAACGCGGCGGTGAGCACGGAATGGCAGCGTCGGTCGTTCCCCTCGCCGGTCATGCGCCCACGGCAGCCCCCCTTCCGGTCGCTTCCGCAACCCTCCCGACCAGCGTTGCCTCGCCCTCAGCAGCGGCTGGGGCAGCTCCAGCTGAGGAAGAGACGCTCCACATCGTACATTCCCCAATTGTCGGTACTTATTACGAGTCGGCTTCACCGGGTGCGCCACCCTTTGTCGCGGTTGGCGAAAAAGTCGAAACCGGGCAGGTGTTGTGTATTGTGGAGGCGATGAAGTTGATGAACGAGATTGAGTCGGATATCGCCGGCGAGATTGTTAAGAAATTTGTGAATAACGGGCAGCCCGTCGAGTATGGCCAGGAATTGTTTGCCATCCGGGTAGGTTGACGTGGGATGCCCGGCAGCAGACCGCAACCCTTGAGCTGCATCGCTGAACTTTGAGCACAGCAGGAGGCCTTCCGAACCACTACCGGCAATGGCCGGCGCGATCTTCATGTTCAAGAAAATTCTCATCGCAAATCGCGGGGAAATTGCCCTGAGGGTGATCTGCGCGTGCAAAGAGCTCGGCATCCGCACCGTCGCAATCTATAGCGAGGCCGACCGCAATTCCTTGCCGGTGCGCTTTGCCGATGAAGCCATCTGCATTGGCCCTCCGCAGCTCTCGCAAAGCTACCTCAACATTCCCGCGGTCATCAGCGCGGCTGAAATCAGCAACGTGGATGCCATTCATCCCGGCTATGGACTGCTGGCGGAGAACGCCAATTTTGCCGAGGTCACCGAAACCAGCAATATCAAATTTATCGGGCCGCCTCCTGAAATCACTCGTTTGATGGGTGAAAAGGAGAAAGCTCGCGCCGCCATGAAAAAAGCCGGGGTCCCCATTCTGCCCGGTTCCGAAGGCATTCTGGCCAGCGAAGGGGAAGCTCTGGAATGGGCCCGGCAGGTTGGGTTCCCGGTGATCATAAAAGCGTCGGCTGGGGGCGGCGGGCGCGGAATGCGCATCGTGCGCAATGAAGAAGAGCTTCCTGGCTTGTTTAAAGCGGCCCAATCAGAGGCAGCAGCGGCGTTCGGCAATGGCGATCTTTACATGGAGAAGTTCATTGAACGCCCGCGGCACATAGAGTTCCAGATCCTGGCCGATCAATATGGCTCGGTAGCAAGTTTGGGAGAACGCGAGTGCAGCATTCAGCGACGTCACCAAAAGTTACTGGAAGAGTCGCCCTCCACCCAGATGACCCCGCAATTGCGAGAACAAATTGGGCAAATCCTGTCCAAAACTTTGTCGGACATTGGGTACGTGAACGCCGGAACTATTGAATTCCTGATGGATGAAGACAGGAGACTGTACTTCATCGAGATGAATACCAGAATCCAGGTGGAGCACCCGGTGACGGAGATGGTCACGGATGTCGATCTGGTCAAAAGCCAGATTCTGCTGGCCGCGGGCGAGCGCATGGAAACCGTCCTGCACGGCCCCATTGTGCATCGCGGCCATGCGATTGAGTGCCGCATCAATGCCGAGCATCCGGAGAAATTCACGCCCTCTGCGGGCAAGATCACGGCGTTTCATCCGCCGGGAGGGACAGGTGTGCGCATCGATACCGCAGCCTATGCCGAGGGTGTGATTCCTCCTTATTATGATTCGATGATTGCCAAGTTGATCGTGCGCGGCAAAGACCGGGACGAAGCTTGTTCGCGGATGTCCCGCGCGCTGGAAATGTTCATTATCGAGGGGATATTCACCACGATCCCTCTGCATCGCAAAATCCTGGCGGACCCGGATTTTCGCGCCGGCAAAATCGACACCACATTCATCGAGAGATTTCTGTCGAGCAATGACAAAAAAAAGCATTGAGACCTCGGACAAGGGTAGTACGTCAGTTTGAATTTCGTGCGGGTATTCTTGGGTGGCACGGCGTCATCCCGAGCGAAGCTGTTCTGCAGGCGGAGCGAGGGATCTCGCGTGCATTGTCACCCGATTTGTGCTTCCACGCGAGATTCCTCGCCCCGCTGGTGAAAGCGCGGGGCTTCGGAATGACGCCTCCATAGTAAGGGTGAAAAATTAGAAAGTAATGGTGAAAAATTCAAAGTGAGACACCGCCCCAATAAGAATATTCAAGCCAGGTTCGTTGGGGTTGAGCTCTACTTCAAAGACCTGGACGCAGCCAGAAGCTTCTACACTGGAACACTCGGCCTTCAGATCTCCGATGAGCAGGCCGGCCATCACGCCAAGTTTGACAGTGGTGCGGGATTTGTTTGTCTGGAGCGCAGGGGCGCGGAGGACTATCCTTCTGCCGATAAGGCGGTCCTGTTCTTCGAAGTGCGTGATCTGAAGGCGGCAATCGCAGCCATTGGCCCGGAAAAGTTGGTTCGCCGCGAGCGTACCTGGGCGGTATTGCACGATCCGGAGGGGCATAATGTATTGCTTCTTCAGGCGCGCCGCGCTAAAAGTGTTACCGGGCCTCCGGCCCGCCGCACGCGTTAATATTTTGCATGCTGCACTTAGCCCGGCTTTACGCCATGCTGGACACGTCCTGCTTCCCGCGCGTTGACGAGCTGCTTTCCGCGGCGGAGGAGTTGCAAGCTGCCGGTGTCACGCTCCTGCAATACCGCAACAAATCCGGCCATGCGCGGCAGATGCTGGAGCAGGCGCGGGAGCTCAGGCGAAGACTCGGGAACTCCATGCGGCTCATAATGAATGACCGTGCCGATCTGGCTCTGGCGGCGGGGTTCGATGGGGTCCATGTCGGCCAGGATGATCTCTCGCCGGCGGGTGCCAGAAAAGTTATCGGAGAGACTCTGTGGCTGGGTGTTTCCACTCATAACCCGCAGCAGGTGGATGAAGCGAATCGCACCTCAGCGGATTACCTTGCCATCGGGCCGGTGTTTGCCACCACAAGCAAGGCCAAACCTGACCCTGTTGTTGGGTTGGAAGGAGTGCAAAAAGCGAGGAAGATGACCCCTAAGCCTCTGGTCGCGATCGGCGGCATCACCCGCGCGAATTGTCGCTCTGTGATCGAGGCAGGGGCGGACTCAGTGGCGGTCATATCCGATCTGGTTCGGGAACCGCGAAAATCAGCAGAGGAATTTCTACGCATCTTAGGATAGAGTTCTAGCGGCGAGACGCTGGGGCTACCAACAAGCATGGAGGATGGGCTTTATAACTCGCCACTTCGCGGGCGAGACCACCCCCGCGCTAGACGAAACATGAGCACTGACACCAAAACCCCGATTGGAGCCATTCCCACCGATTGGGAGATTCACACCCATCAAGATACGGAACTGGTCAAAGGATTGGGGCTGACCAGCGCCACCATGTTGATTATGGGCTCGATGATTGGATCGGGCATTTTTATTGTCTCAGCGGAAATCGCTCGCGAAGTAAATTCCCCAGCCTTGCTGATTGCCGCCTGGGTTGTGACCGGCTTCATGACCATCGTTGGCGCTCTCAGCTATGGCGAACTGGCCGCGATGCTGCCACGCGCTGGCGGTCAGTATGTCTATTTGCGCGAAGCCTTGGGACCGCTGTGGGGTTTTTTGTATGGCTGGACGTTGTTTCTCGTGATCCAAACCGGAACGATCGCAGCGGTCGGTGTCGCCTTCGGAAGATTCCTCGGCGTGTTCGTTCCTTCAATTTCCTCAACCCACTGGATTCTGCATTTCTGGAAAGTTCCCCCGATTCCCATCGGCCCAATGGTCCTGGGAAACATGGATGTCGGTCTAAACACGCAAAACCTGGTAGCGATCCTGGTGGTAGTGGCCCTCTCGATCATTAATATCTTTGGCATCAAGACTGGCGCGTTTATTCAAAATATCTTCACTGCTGCCAAAGTTTCGGCCCTGTTCGGTCTGGTCCTTCTGGGCATTTTTCTGGGACGCAATGCTCAGGCGTTGGCGGCGAATTTTCAAGGAAATTTTTGGCGCAATGCCGGACTTGGGGCCATGCACGACATTGGCGGGGGAGTACTGGTGGGGACGTTAACTGTCCTCGCGGTGGCCCAGGTGGGATCGCTGTTTTCCGCCGATGCCTGGAACAATGTCACTTTCACCGCCGGCGAGGTCAAGAATCCCAGCCGCAACTTACCGCTTTCTCTGGCGCTGGGAACCGGCGTCGTAATCGCACTTTACATTGGCTGCAATTTCATCTATCTGAATGTGCTTCCGCTGGACGGCATCCGCAATGGGGCCACGATTCTGGAGCGCGGCATCAAGTACGCCACCGAAGATCGCGTCGCTACTGCGGTCATGACCCAAATGTTCGGAGCGGCCGGTGGCCTGTTGATGGCAGCGGCCATCATGCTTTCCGGCTTCGGTTGCAACAATGGACTGATTTTGGCCGGTGCCAGAGTCTATTACGCCATGGCAAAAGATGGCTTGTTTTTCCGCAATGTGGCGAGGCTGCATCCCACATATAGGACCCCTGCGGTTTCGTTGATGGTACAGATGGTCTGGACCTGCGTACTCTGTGTCTCGGGAACGTATAACCAGTTACTGGAGTACATCGTTTTCGCAGTGCTGGTGTTCTACATTCTGACCATTCTCGGACTTTTCATTTTGCGGCGCACCCATTCAGAAGCGGAGAGACCATATCGTGCCATTGGCTATCCCGTGCTGCCAGCGATCTACATTTTGATGGCGCTGTTTATCGATGTCGTACTATTACGCTACAAGCCGCAATACACGTGGCCGGGGCTGATTATCGTGCTACTCGGGATACCGGTGTATTACCTATGGCAAAGATACGGAGAAGCCATTGTCCGGCAGGGCCAGACCTCCACAGGAGAATTGAATGCCTAATCTTTGGGCAACCAAACCACTGAACACGATTCTGTCAGAAGCCGCGGAGACCGGTGAACATAGCCTCAAACGGGCGCTGGGTCCTACTAACCTGATTTCGCTCGGCATTGGAGCCATTATTGGCACCGGCATTTTCGTGCTGACCGGGACCGCTTCTGCGAATCACGCCGGGCCGGCAATTATTCTGTCGTTCACATTAGCCGCCATAGCATGCGTGTTTGCCGGCCTCTGCTACGCCGAGTTTGCCTCCATGATTCCGGTAGCTGGATCGGCCTACACCTATGGCTATGCCACCCTCGGCGAATTCATTGCCTGGATCATCGGCTGGGACCTTATCCTGGAATACGCCTTAGGCGCGGCAACCGTAGCCAGTGGCTGGAGCGGATATGTGCTCAGTTTCCTCGGGGAATTTGGCATCCGGTTGTCCCCGAAGTGGGCAGGGGCGCCGGGCACGACCTTCCTGCTTTACCACGGTCATTGGGAGCGCCTGACAGCCCAGTTTCAGAGGTTGCTAAATGTGAATCACATCGATCCCGCAACTCTTCCCCACCAATACTCTTCGTTCAATCTCTTCGGATTTATCGGCATCTTGCTGGTCACGACGGTTCTGGTGATTGGCATCAAGGAATCGGCCAACTTCAACTCATTTATCGTGATCGTTAAAGTCTGCGTGCTGCTGGTTTTCATCGGGCTGGGTACCAATTACATTCTTGGTCACCGGGCAGAAGCCATGGCGAATTGGACGCCATTCCTGCCGCCGAATACCGGCCATTACGGGGATTTTGGCTGGTCGGGGATTGCCACCGCCGCAGGTATCATATTCTTCGCGTATATCGGCTTTGACGCTGTTTCAACTGCGGCGCAAGAAGCTAAGACTCCCAAGCGCGACATGCCGATCGGTATTCTGGGTTCACTCGCGATCTGCACGGTCTTATACATCGTGGTGGCGGGAGTACTGACCGGACTGGTGAAGTACACCAGCCTCGACGCTCCGGACCCCATTGCCATCGGTATCGACATAACCGGAGTCGCGTGGGGGAGCAGACTGGTAAAGCTGGGAGCGATCTGCGGACTCAGCAGCACCATGGTGGTGATGTTGCTGGGTCAAACTCGAGTGTTTTTCTCCATGTCGCGGGACGGGCTGCTCCCAAAGTGGGCGAGCACAGTGCATACGCGCTTCCGTACACCATACATCTGCACCATTCTGGTTGGAGTTTGCGTCGCAACCGTGGCGGCACTCACCCCGATCAACGTGCTCAGTGAGCTGGTCTCCATCGGCACTCTGCTGGCTTTCGTCATCGTTTGTAGCGGTGTTTGGACTCTGCGCCGCCGAGGTACCGAAGTCCCGCGAGCCTTCGTTGCTCCCTGGATTCCGTTCACACCCATTATGGGCATCGTCATCTCCTTGCTGATGATGTTTAGCCTTGCTTGGCAGACTTGGGCCCGGTTGATCATCTGGCTGGTGATCGGCCTCGTCATCTATTTTTCATACGGACGCTACCATAGCCAGGTGCAGTCACTGGAAAACTCGGCCACGCCGGAACGTGCGCCTTCGATGGCCGATTAATCCCTTCGATTTGCAGCAGGCCTTCCGCATGCGCGGAGGGCCTTTTTGTTTTATAGTCGGGGGTCATCGTAGACCGTCGTTCGTCATTGGTTGTTGGCCAGAAATGCAGTATCCGCGACCGTCGGCGCGAACGACCCACGACGTACGACCAACGACTTTCATGAAAGCTCTTCGCCATCTGCGGCTCATCGGAATTGCACTGGTGCTCCTGACTCTGATCGGAATGGCCGGGTTCCATTTCATCGAAGGATGGTCGTGGTTCGATGGCTTCTATATGGCCCTCACAACCTTCACCACGATCGGGTACCAGGAGGTTCATCCGCTATCGCACACCGGGCGAATATTCAACGTGGCACTGATATTAGTTGGTGTCTCGCTGGTGTTTCTGGGGATCGGTTCGCTCACGCAGGCTTTGCTAGAATTCGAGCTTCGGGACTTCTTCGGGAAACGCAAAATGGAACGCGGAATCGACCGGCTCACGGATCATTACATTATCTGCGGCGCCGGACGCGTGGGCCGTAGTGCAGCGCGGGAGCTGGCGCGCAAGCCAGCAAAGTTTGTGATTGTGGAACAGAATGAAGCCAAGGCCTCCCGATATGCCGGTGAATGGCTCACGCTGGTGGCAGATGCTACGCAGGAACAAACCCTTCGCCACGTGCATATCGAACGTGCACGCGGGCTGGTTGCCGCCACTACAACGGACGCTACGAATCTTTACATTGTTCTTACGGCCCGCGGGCTGAATCCGCACCTGACAATCATTGCCAGAGCCAGCGAAGATGATGCGGAGAAGCACCTACTCACCGCCGGCGCCGACTCCGTGGTCTCCCCCTATCACTTTGCGGGACAGCGCATCGCCCAATCGTTCTTGCGGCCTCATGTGGTGAGCTTTCTGGACGCCGCCACCACTCACCTCGGAATCGATCTTGAGATTGGAGAGATCCAGGTCCCGCCGGGTTCGGCGTTCTCCGGCAAGACCGTCGAGACATCGCGGATTCGCCAGGACCGTGGTGTCATCATCCTGGCAATCAAGCGCGAGCATGGCATGCACTTCAATCCTGCCCCCGAAGACCGCATCGAAGCCGGGGATTACCTGATCGCCATGGGCGAGCCCTCTCAACTGCGCCAACTCGAACAGATGGCAGCGGCACGATCATGAAAATCGTCACGGCGGCAGAGATGCGCGAGATTGATCGTGTCACCAGCGAACGATTCGGTGTGCCCTCCCTCACCCTCATGGAGAATGCGGGGAGCGCCGTTGCCGATTTCGCTCTATCGCGGTGGCCGTCGGCGAAACGGTTAGCAGTGATCTGCGGCAAAGGCAACAACGGCGGCGATGGATTTGTGGCGGCGCGCAAATTGCACCAGGCCGGGCGCGAGGCTCACATATTATTGCTGGCCGAGCCTTCCGAGCTGCGGGGAGATGCCGCCGAAATGTTCAGCAAACTTCCGGTAGCGCCCGTTATTGCCAGCTCGGATCAAGCGCTCCAAGCGGATCCGGCGCGACGCGCCCTGGATTGCGACGTCATCATAGACGCAATTTTAGGCACCGGTTTTCGCCCGCCGGTCAGCGGCTTGTATGCCCAGGCCATCGAGCTGCTCAATTCAACCCGTTCGCCCGTCCTCGCGGTCGATATTCCATCCGGAGCCGACGCAGATGTCATGGGCGAGCAGACCGGCGCGGTGGCTCGCGCCGACGCCATCGTGACTTTCACCGCGCCACGTCCCGCGCATGTGTTTGGAGGTCTAACTTCAGGCATTACACGCCTTGCGCCCATTGGCTCGCCCGAAGAAGCAATTACCTCTTCACTGCACCTGAACCTGATGACACCTCGGGAGATTGCTCCACTGGCGGCTTCCCGCCCGGCCGCGGCAAACAAGGGAAGTTTCGGTCATGTGCTGGTGGTTGGAGGATCGCTGGGCAAAGCCGGAGCGGCCGCTATGGCAGGAATCTCTGCCTTGAAGGTGGGAGCTGGCCTGTCGACCGTAGCAACTCCCAAATCCGTTCTGCCGACAGTGGCGGGATTCCATCCCGAAGTTATGACCGAACCTCTGCATGAAACCGCGGAAGGCACTATCGCGGAAAAGGCGTTAAGCCGCATTGGCCAGCTTGCGGTGGGTAAGACAGTTTTGGCCGTCGGGCCGGGCATCTCGCGCAATCCAGAAACTAGCGCGTTAGTTCGTGATCTCCTGAAAGGGCACACCATCCCTGTCGTTCTCGACGCCGATGGCCTGAACGCTTTTGAGGGTAGAGCGGCAGAACTGAACGGAGACTCAAGACCGCTGGTTCTAACGCCCCACCCCGGCGAGATGGCACGTTTGACCGGGATGACAATTGCCGCAATTCAGCGCGACCGAATTAATGTCGCTCGAACCTTCGCACGCGAACACAAATTGATTCTCGTGCTGAAAGGTCATCGCACATTGGTTGCGAAACCCGATGGCGAAGTTTGGGTCAACACCACGGGAAATCCCGGCATGGCGACCGGTGGCACGGGAGACATACTTACGGGCATGGTGGCGGGCTTTGCCGCGCAAAATCCACAAGGAATTTCCCTGGCCGTGACTGCCGCCGTTTACATTCATGGCTTGGCCGGCGATGTCGCCCGCGCGAGCGTCGGCGAACATTCCTTGGTTGCAACCGATCTGGTACAAGCCTTGCCAGAATCCTTCCGCCGAATTCGGGCAGACGCCGACAAGCCCTACGTGGAGATACATGGGTAAAAAGCGTGCGCGGCAGCAAAGGAAACCGGATGGAGCAGATTACCTGGAACGATTTCGACAAAGTTGAACTGCGTGCAGGAACCATTATTGAGGTTGAAGACTTTCCCCAGGCGCGCCAACCGGCATATAAGCTCAAGATTGATTTTGGCGAGTTGGGCGTAAAGCGCTCCAGCGCCCAGATAAAGGCACTGTACAAGAAAGAAGATTTGCTTGGGAAGCAAGTGCTGGCCGTGGTGAATTTTGCTCCCAAGCAGATAGCTACATTCATTTCGGAGGTGCTCACGACAGGCTTTTACTTGCCTGGCGGAGAGGTGGTCTTGGTACATCCGGAGAGGCGAGTTCCCAACGGCGCTAAACTGGGTTGACGCTGTTCTTGGGTGTCAATCGCGGCACAACCAAACATAAGGCGCATCGTGATGGTCAGCAACCCGCAGAATTCTGGGCAAAGTTCTCTCGACTTTGATCGATTCAAGGCACTTACCTTCGATTGTTACGGCACTCTGATCGACTGGGAAAGCGGCTTGCTCGGCGCCCTGCGGCCGATTCTGCGTTCCCACGGTCACAATTTGAGCGATCCGCAGATTCTGGAACTCTATAGCGAAGTAGAACCAGAAGAACAAAAGCCCTATCGTCGATACCGCGAGGTGCTCGCCAATGTAGTACGCAGATTCGGCGAGCGCTTGGGATTTTCTGTTTCGCCCCAGGAGGCACAATCATTGCCGCTCTCGCTGAAAAATTGGCTGCCGTTCCCCGACACACTGACGGCGCTACAGAAACTGAAGACAAAGTACAAACTGGTGATTATCTCCAACACTGATGATGATTTCTTTGCCGCTTCAGCGCGTCACCTGCAAGTTAAGTTTGACGAAGTAATTACCGCCGAGCAGGCAAAAGCCTACAAACCTTCCCCGGCGCCTTTCCTGCTGGCACTACAGCGGCTTGGCCTGCCGCAAGAGCAAGTCTTGCATGTTGGACAGAGCGTCTACCACGATGTGGTACCCGCCAAGTCTTTAGGCATTTCAACAGTATTGGTGCAGCGCAGAGGTTTTGGCGCGACCAAACCAACTCAGGGTGACCCCGATCTCAACGTACCCGATCTTAAGACACTCGCCAGTGTCGCTGTGCCTCAGAAGCAGTCGCGCAGTCCATCTTGACCGGATAGCTACCAAAGAACGCTGGGCCCGTCAGATTGCTTGCTGGACGGGCCATTTCAGCTTGACCGGTGGCGTCTTTTCAGTCAAAATCGCGGGCTGTCTTCTTCTCGCATAAAACACGACCCAATCGACACTTTCCGTCAAATCAGCCTGGGAGGAAAAATGACGCGCACGCTCAGAATTCTGCTGGACTGGCTTGCTCTCGCAACCTGTGCCCTTGGTTTGGCCGTCACCGCCAATGCTCAAAGCAGCATGATCATTGGTCACGACCTTTACCACGATCTCTCCTTGCCAATACGCCAATATGCTTCCTCGCCAAGCAACGATTCCTCACACCCATCGGAGCACCCTCGGCCCCTACGGCGGCCTCTGCCCGGCCCAGTTCCCGCGGCCGATGCTGCCGAACAAACA
>Ga0187778_10001376_pt1 | contig 17000 bp, 18 predicted proteins | sample 1015_Q2_SP5_20_M_FD_132418 | JGI IMG/M metagenome (GOLD analysis project Ga0187778, IMG submission 132418) | Tropical peat soil microbial communities from peatlands in Department of Meta, Colombia - 1015_Q2_SP5_20_MG | ecosystem: Environmental > Terrestrial > Soil > Wetlands > Peat | place...
CAGAAAGAATTGGACGAAGGGCATGAGGAAAATGTCGTCAACCGGCTCCGAGCCCATCTGGAAGAAAATCAGAAAAAGCGCAAGCCGTCATCCTGATTCGGAGCGCAATAGCAACAGTTCCGTATGGCTCCGGTCAACCTTCCATTCCGAAAATCTCTACGCAACCTGTGATGTGCAGTGGCCGCACCGCTTGGCGGCTATGGGAATGGTCATCGCGCACTGCGGACAGTCCTTCATCGTAGGCGCGGCGGCAGCCGCAGGCTTTCTGGTCCAGCGATTGACTTGCTGTACAACGATGAACACGCAAAAGGCCACGATCAGGAAATTGATTACGGTGTTGAGAAACACTCCGTAATTCAGCGTGGCTGCGTGGGCTGCTTTCGCCGCCGCCAAGGAATCGTAACTCTTGCCATCAAGGCTGAGAAACAGGCCGGAGAAATCCATGTGACCGAGAAGCTGCCCGATCGGCGGCATCATCACATCTTCTACTAGCGACGAGACGATTTTCCCGAACGCTGCTCCAATAATCACTCCGACTGCCAAATCCACCACACTTCCGCGCATGGCAAATTCTTTGAATTCCTTCAGCACGCTCTTTCTCCTTTGATCTTCCGATGAAGGGAATTGACTGCCTGGGCGGATTCCCCCGACTTTTGGGAAGGCCGTCAGTAGCGCGGATTATAACGAAGCAAGGCCCAAAAAACAGTGAGGAAGCTTACTGTCGCATTGGGTGGATTGTACTGCCGGGAATTGCTCTCTAACGAGGCTTGAGGATGAATGCAGTGCCGATAATTCCGCGCAACACGAGAATCATTCCACCAACGGCAAGCATGGGTCCCACCCACGCGAATGGCACCCATTTGATCGCCAGCATCAGGCAGCCAATCAACATTAGTGAAATCCCGCGTGTCCAAGATTCCCAATGCACCCACCATTGGCTCTGCCGCGGCAGCGCTCGCAAGCCCCAAAGAATAATCGCAACGCTGAGGATCAACCAGCCCATGCTGTGCCGGTCTACGGTTCGCCCATAGATAGGGCCGCGCACGCCCAGCCACACCAGGAGCGTGCCCAGCAAAACAAAAATCAATTCAACAGTGAACCGCAGCAGCCGCTCGGGGGTGAGCATGGCTTTCTCGCCCGCTCAGGCCACGCGTTCGATGCTTACTTTCTGGAGAACCACTGGCGTGCGCGGGCGGTCGTTCGAATCCCGCGGCACGTTCGAAATTTTATTCGCGACGTCCTGTCCTTCCACCACTTCGCCGAAAATCGTGTGCCGGTTGTCCAGCCAGGAAGTTTCCGCCACGGTAATGAAAAACTGGCTTCCGTTCGTGTTCGGCCCGGCATTGGCCATCGAGAGTTTGCCGGCTTTCGAATGCTTCAGTGAAGGATGAAATTCGTCGGCGAACTTGTAGCCAGGTCCGCCCATGCCGGTGCCGTGTGGACAACCGCCTTGAATCATGAACTTCGGAATCACGCGGTGGAAAATCAGCCCGTCGTAAAACGGCCGCTTTTCCTTCTGACCGGTTTTTTCGTTGGTGAATTCTTTCGTTCCTTCGGACAGCCCGACGAAATTTGCGACTGTTTTCGGCGCTTCTTTTTCGAGCAGTCTTACAACAATGTTTCCCTGCGAAGTTTCAAAAATGGCGTAGGTTCCTGCCGGTCGGCTCATGCGCACTCCTTCGATTCCGCTTCATCCTACACGAGCCGGGCTGCGCCGCGCCAGTTTGCGAGCTTCTTACCAGCCTTTTTTCTTGCGCAGCTCTGTGATATGCGCCGTGTGGTGCCTTCCATGCCACTCGTACACAAATAGCAGCCAATCCACAGTGCGTTCTCCGTGGTCCGGATGAATGAGAGTACGCGCAAAATCTTCGGCTTTCAGCGAGCGCCAGATGCGGTCCCACCGGTCATGTATCGTCGTCAAGAGCATTAGCGATGTTTCGATCGGAGTGGACTTCGAATCTGCCAGCTTGGCCCACGCCGCTTCATCGTATGGCTTAATTGTTGGTTTCTCTTCGGTGAGCGCCAGCTTTAGACGGATGTACGCATTCAAGTGACTGTCCGGCACGTGGTGCACGACCTGCCGAACGGTCCAACCACCATCGCGATAAGGTGTATCGAGCTGCCCTTCGCTCAAGCCTTTCACGGCAGCGCGAAATTTGGCCGGCGCCGAAGCAATCTCCTCGATTGCTTGCTGGCGCCGTGCAGGCGTCACCTGTCCCGGCCCCGGCATTTGAAACTCACCGATCGGGTAGCGCAGGTCCATGTTCACGTCTCCTTGGGCAACCATACTTTGATTTCCTGGCACTATAACGGTCCTCGCTCGCGCCCGTCAAAACGCTTCAAGCTAAACGTCTCTCCAATTTGGCTGTCCCGATTCCTGAACGCGCAGCGGGCAATGTTACAATATCGCCTCGCCGTATCCGCCGGGCGCAGTGATGAATCTAATGGTTGGAGAAAATTCGAATGCACAATGTCGTTATCATCGGCAGCGGTTGCGCTGGACTGACCGCCGCCATTTATGCCGCGCGCGCCAACTTGAAGCCGCTCGTTCTCGACGGGCATGAGCCCGGCGGGCAGCTTTCTCTCACTACGCACGTCGAGAATTTTCCCGGTTTCCCCGACGGCATCATGGGTCCGGAACTCATCGAGAACATGCGCAAGCAAGCTCAAAAATTTGGCGCCGAATTCAAGGCCGGCGCCGTCACGGAAGTCGATCTTCGCCAGCGCCCTTTTAAGGTGATTGCCGGGAAAGACACTTACGAGACGCAGGCCCTAATCGTTGCTGCGGGCGCTTCCGCGCGCTTGCTCGGCCTGAAGGGCGAAAAGGAATTGATCGGCCACGGCGTTTCTACTTGTGCGACCTGCGACGGCTATTTCTTTCGTGGCAAACCCATCGCGGTCGTCGGCGGCGGCGATTCCGCAATGGAAGAGGCCAATTTCCTCTCGCGCTACGCCAGCAAAGTCTACATCGTTCATCGAAGAAAAGAATTTCGCGCGACGAAAATCATGATCGACCGCGCCAGGAAAAACGAAAAAATTGAGTTTTTGACGCCGTTTGTGGTCGAGGAGATTTTGGCCCCTAAAGGTCTGGTGGAAGGAATGCGTTTGCGCAATACCGAAACCCGGGAAACTCGCGAGATTGCTCTCGATGGCGTTTTCGTCGCTATCGGCCACGATCCCAACAGCACCGTTTTTAAGGGAAAACTGGAAATGGATTCGAACGGCTACCTGATTGCCAAACACGGCAGCCTTACGTCTATCCCTGGTGTTTTTGTCGCCGGAGACGTGCAGGACCATCGTTACCGCCAGGCTGTTACGGCCGCAGGCTCCGGCTGCATGGCCGCTATGGACGCGGAAAAATTCCTCGAGGAGCACAAACAGTAGTGCCGCTTCAACTTGTCTTTTTGCTTTCGCGGCTTGTTCTTGTTCCGCAGGCTGAAGCCATCCAGGATAATTTGTTAGGCAAGAAGAGCCGGAGCGGCACTGGTTTCGCTCTCCTCACGCTGCCATAATTGACGCCGCATGCTCCGCTCCACACTGCTCAAGCTCTCCGAAAGCACAAAGTTCGCAGGCTGGGTCACTTCCAATGGCACCACGCGCCGCATGGCGCGCCGCTTTGTTGCCGGTGAAGCACTCGATGAGGCCATTGCTGCTGCCCGCGCCTGCAATGATGCGGGCATGATGGTCAGCCTCGATCATCTCGGCGAAAACGTTTCAACGACTTCCGAGGCGCAGCGCTCGCGCGATGCCTATCTCGAAGTCTTCGAGCGCATCGCCGCGGAAAAGCTCCACGGCAACGTCTCCTGCAAGCTGACGCAACTCGGTCTCGACATCAACGTAGAATTCTGCGAGGGGCTGGTTCTATCGATCGTCGAGCGCGCCGCGGGCTTCGACAATTTCCTTCGTGTCGATATGGAAGGCTCGCTGTATACGCAGCGCACCATTGACTTGGTGAAACGAGTACGCGCACGCAATCCCGCGGTCGGTACGGTGATCCAGTCTTATTTGTATCGCAGCGAAACCGACGTGACGGATCTGCTCGCTTACGGCTGCCGCATACGCCTGTGCAAAGGCGCGTACAAAGAGCCGGAAGACGTCGCGTATCCGAAGAAGGAAGACGTCGACGCAAACTATGTTTATTTGATGCAGATTTTGCTTTCCAGCGGTTTTTATCACGCCATCGCCACGCATGATCCGCGGATGATTGCGGCTACCATCCGCTACGCCGCTGCAAATCAGATTTCCAAGGACGATTTCGAATTTCAGATGCTCTACGGTGTTCGCACCGATTTGCAGCAGCGCCTGGTGCGGGATGGCTATCGCGTGCGAATTTATATCCCTTTCGGTGTCGACTGGTTTCCCTATTTCATGCGCCGCTTGGCCGAGCGCCCCGCCAACGTCGGCTTCCTCCTCCGCAACTTCTTTAGGTAGTCGTCCAGGGATAGGTTGCTTCGCACGGCACGAAGATAGGCTTTGCCGCCGCCATACTTTGCAAAGATATCTTTCATGGCCGAATGATAATCCTCTTGCCAAGCCGCATGAACATCCCCTTCCCCAGGAATAATTTTCATGGCGACCCGCCGGATCTCCACGCAGATTCTTCCGAAGTGGCGCGATTGACCGCAAAGCCAAGCTCGCCGGAAGAGAAATCAATTGCTGCATGAATTAGGATTGCGGGCCAAAGGGACTTCGTCAGAACCACGACGGCGGCTAAGAACAGGCCAACGAGCGCTGTTCGCGGAACTTGCCGGTAGCCCAGATAGATGTGCGCCCAACCAAAAACAATGGAACTGATAACGATGGCGGCAATTATGCCGATCCATGCGCGAAGGAAGCTAAACAGGAAACCTCGGTAGAGGATTTCCTCGCAAATTCCGGCCGTGATTGCAACAGACCAAAAATGGTAACGTTCCGCGCCGGTGCGAGGAACGAATGGATCCGCAAAGCTCATCTTCTGCCGGACGCGTTCGATAAGCTTAGGCCGGGCCAAAATTGTGCGCTGCTGATTCCAGAAGAAGATGATGACCGCCAGCGCAAAAGCCAATCCCAATCCCAAACGGAAAAGCGAACTGCGGCCGAGATAAAGATCGTCCCAGGGGCGGCGAAATACGACCCACAGCGCTAAAACGTACAAAGTAGGAATCCACTCGGCCACGATTGTAGCCCAATAATGAGTAGCCCGAGCGCCGCGCACACCAGCGGCGGTAGCGCGGACGACGCGCGGCCAGAGCCAGAACCAGTCCACAAATGGGCCAAGCAGAAAAAAGGCGAATACCAGGTAATCTGCTGCCAACGGCTTACTCATGAGCGTCCTCCGCCGGGTCTAGACACAATGTAAAAGTAAATTTACATTTGCAAATAACTGTTGTCAAGCCTTATTATGAAGGACGAATGCCAAACAAACCCCTACCCGCCAAGCAGGCCCGCAGCCGGCAAACGCTGAAGAACCTTTTAACCGCGACCGTGCAGATTCTGGACGAGAAGGGACTCGCAGGCGCCACCATCCCGCGCATTGCAGCCCGCGCCGGCGTCACCCCGGGTGCCGTCTATCGGCGCTTCCAGGACAAAGACGCGCTCCTGCGCACCCTGTCGCTGGAAGTGATGCGTTCCGCCGCGGAGCACTCGGAGAAGGTGCTGACTCCTGAGGCAGCCGCGGGAAGGTCTTTAGCCGGCCTCGCGCGGCACATGGTGCGTACCACGCTCGAGAGCCATCGCCAGCACGCCGGATTACTCCGCGCCATCCACGATTTCGCCAAGTCGCATCCCAATGCCGCGTTTCGCCAATCATTGGACGAACTCGAGATTCGCAACTTCCGCTGCGTTGCACGATTCGTGCTGTTGCGCCAAGAAGAGATCCGGCATCCCCGTCCTGAATCGGCAGTGCACTTCGCTCTGCTACTCGTGGGCTTGACCATCCGGGAAGTACTGCTGCTGGAGGCCATATGGCCTCTCTGGCGTCCGCTCCTCCCGAAAGACGATGACGCGCTGGTTGGGGAACTGGTGCGCGCCTTTCTGGCATACCTGGGAGTCGAGAGGACCGAAAACGGCGTCTAGTCACACCGGGGCCGTTATTCCGAATAGCGGAACGTCGCTACCTACGATCCCCGGCTCTTTGAGGGAAACTCCGCCTTGCTGTTCTTCTTACCTCCGTCGTCCACCGATGACACCCAGCGGTTTGTCGGCAGCAGACCGGAAATTATCGCGAACCACCGCGCTGCAACGAAGCGCTCCCTCATATCCTTTTCTCGCGCAAGAAATTGGCTTTTTGCCGCACGGTCATCGGTGGGTATACCATCCGCTTGTCGGCTAATGATATAAACAACCATTCAACGAACCTCGTACAAGCGTTCGGCTGTTCGGATAGCTAATCAGATATCCGAGGGATCACCCTTACGCAGAGGCCAAAGACGCCAGCGAATCTTCTCAATATGAAACGCAATGTTTTTCTCTGGTTTGCACTGCTGCTCGTTGGAATGGCCATCCTGCGTTCCGTCATCGCCACCCGCCTAGACAGCTTCACTATTGATGAGGCCTATCACATCGCCGCCGGCGTATCCTACGTTCGCTACCACGATTTCCGCATCAATCCAGAGCATCCACCTCTAATCAAACTTTGGGTCGGCGCCTTCATCGCTGCAACGGGATTTCATTTGGATTCCCTCCGCCAGTTCGACGACAAAGTCGGCGAACGAACCTTCACCGAACGCGCGGTCTTTCGTCAAAACGATCCCGACTCCGTCCAGCGCCGCGCGCGTGTGAGCATGTTCGCTCTCAACGGTCTCCTCCTGCTGGCTCTCGCATTCGCCCTCGAGCGCGTCTTCAACGCCCCCGTTTCCCTCGGCACTCTCCTTTTCCTCGCCATCGATCCGACAGTCGCCGCGCACCTGCCCGTCGTCATGACGGACCTGCCAGTCGCGCTTCTCTCGACGACTTCTGTGGTCCTCGCCGCAAGAGCTTTTCGCGAATGGATTTGGACCGACCTTGCTGCTTGCTCCGCATTTCTCGGACTTGCTCTGACCGCAAAACACTCTGCCCCCGTCGTGCTCCTCAGCGTGGCCCTCGTCGGCGCACTGCTCGCCGTTTTTCAGCCGCCATCGCCCCGAAACTCGCGCGGGTTAAGACTTGCCAAGATTGCCGTGGTTCTCGTTGGCGCAATGCTCATCCTCTGGGCTTCCTACTTCTTCCGCTACTCCGAATCCCCCGGCCGATTGGAGACCTTCAACAGCCCTCTTTCGGGAAAAATCAACGACATCCTTTCGCCCCGCTACCACAGGGTTCTCGCCGTCATGGCCGCGACACACGTCGTGCCCCGCGCCTATCTCTGGGGCTTTGCCGACACCGTCCGGGCAGGATTGGAGGGCCGCGAGTATCCTCAGTTATTTTTTGGCCGGTTCTACCAGTTCAGGGCCCCAAGATATTTCTTTCCAGTGATCATGGCCGTTAAACTGCCGATCGGCCTGCTCGCACTTTTGCTGCTCGGGCTCTTTCTTTTCTTTGCCCGGCGCATTCCCGCGGACTGGAATTTGCCCGGTGGAGTTGTCCTTGCCGTGGCCGCCTTGTTTTTGCTGATTCTTTCCACTGGAGCGACCTATGCAGGAATCCGCCATGCTTTGCCCGTGGTCGTTCTGCTTTCCGTATTTGCGGGCATCAGCTTTGCCGTGGCGCTATCCGCTAAAACACCACAATTTAAGATTTTTGTACCTCTCGCTTTCGTCGCCGCCGCACTTTCCGCTCTTCCTCAAATGCGGCCCTGGGAATATTTCAATGAGTTCGCCGGTGGCACCTCCAACGCTTACAAATACTTCAGCGATGAGGGCGTGGACCTGGGGCAACGGACGAAAGAACTCGCGCGATTCTATACGAGGGAATTGCAGCCGACCCGCGTGCGACCTGACTGTGTCTATAATTTCTCGGATGAAGAAATGTATGGGCGGGGCATCGACTGTTTTGGAAGCGACAAGGTTCACGACCGTCCGCTAGAAGCTCTCCCCGAACGGTCGGGAACTATCTTAACTAGTCCATATTTCCTTATTCCAACGAGCTATTGGGATCGTCCCGCTTTGCGTGAGGCTCAGCCCACAAAGCGTTTCGGCAATCTCTTGGTCTTCCAAGGGACCTTTTATCTGCCCGGACACGCCGCCGCGGCTCTTTACTCGCAGGGTATCGATTACACCTTTGGTGAGAAGCCCGATGATGCGGCAGCGGAAAAAGTGTTTCGCCGCTCCGTGGAACTCGATCCCTCTGCCTACTTTGTTCACATTCAACTCGGAAATCTCTACCTCAAGCGCGGTTCCCGCGAGCAATCTGTCCACGCCTATTCCGATGCCCTCAAGTACGCGCCGGACGAACCCCAGCTTCGTTCTGCGCTTCAGAATCAGATTCAGCGTGTCGGGCGCGATCCCCTGGCCGGAGTCACACCTCTACGCGACCCGAACATGGAATGATGATTAGGAAAGAGCACTTCTCAAAGGCGGGAAAATCGTCGCCCCCTGGATAGCCATGTTTGCCATCCGCTTTTTCGGAGCAAGCCGGTTCACGTAGACTCCGGGCGGATCGTCGGCCATCCGGAAGTGATCCTGCGTCGCCTAGCCCGCGCTCGATCGTGCCTAGGTGGAGCTTCGTGCTGGCGAAGGAATAAGGTGCACACCCACGACGCGTGCCGGTCGGTTTTCGTTACAGGTTCTAAAGTTTGCGGCAAACGGTGACGCCGTCGCGCAGCGGAATCAATACCGGATACAACTGTTTCGATTCGTACACCAGCCGGTTGAATTCCTGTACGCCCTTGGTGTGATTGTCACCTTCTGCTACGGGGCGCGCGGCCTTTCCCGACCAAATCGTATTGTCGGTAATCAGTAGCCCGCCGCGGCGTAGTTTTGGCAGCGCCGCGCGCAGCGCCGCCGGGTATTGCTCCTTGTCCACATCGTTGAAGATCATGTCAAACGTTCCGGGAGTTTTCTTCAACAACTCCATTGCGTCGCCGACTTTTACTTCAATTCGTTTCGCCACGCCCGCCCGGCGAAAATAATCCTGGGCACGCTGCGCATTCTTCGGGTCTCCATCCGTGTAGAACACTCTCCCTTTCGGTCCAGCCGCCCGCGCCAGCCAGATCGTCGAGTACCCAATCGCCGAGCCCATCTCGAAAATGCGCTTCGCTCCCGAAATCTGTACGAGAAGCGACAGCAGCCTTGCCACGGCCGGCCCGATAATCGGGATGCGATTTTCTTCCGCGTACGATTCCATTTCCATCACAACTTCGTCTCGCCCCGGCAGCAATTGGTATAAGTATTGTTCGACGTCGTCCTGAATATAGCCGCTGCGCAAATTTTCGCTTCGAATCATAGCGACACTCCCGGCTTCAGCGCACGAATCTTCAGCTGCGAGTTTCTTCGATTCTTTTCAAAAAGTTCTTGGCGTGACGGTCAGAAAAAAGAAGATGCATAGCGTATCGATATGTGGCGCTAATTGCTCCCCGCGCCGATCAGCGAGCGAATCGCCTCTTCATATTCTTCGCGCTTGCGTTCGCCAACAAACTGTCCGACCTGCCTTCCGTCTTTTCCATAGAAAAACGACGCCGGCAGCGACCCGTTCCATCCCGGCAGCACCGCATCCCGGAACGGCCCTTCTTCGCCCGGCTTTTTGCGGTAGTTAGGGAAGACCGGTTTGTACCGCGCGATAAACCGCCTCATCAGGATCAAGTCGCCCTCATCGTCCAAATTCACTCCGACGACTTTTAGTCCCTGCGGCGCGTATTGCTTCGCAAGTTCGTTCAGCATCGGATATTCGTCCCGGCAGGGTTCGCACCACGTCGCCCAGAATGTCACCAGCAATGGCTTTCCTCGATACTCTCGCACCAGCTTCTGATATCCCTGCGCGTCAATAAGCTGCGGATCCGGCTGCGCCCCCGTCTTTTGGCCCTGTGGTGCGCCAAGCACGCCCGCCACTGCCAGCAGGCAGCACAAAATCACTGCAACTTGAATTTTCATGGCTCTTCCTTCCACTCACATTCTATCCATACCCTGTGCGGTTGAGAAACGCATCCCCGGCGCGTACAATTCTTTGGACGGCTTGTAGTGCCAAGCAGCCTCATGGTATAAGGAATTTTTCGCCGGTTGTGCCGATGGTCACAGAAGCCCCGGCCCGATGTTTGACTAAAGGAGACCTCGAATGGCTTACGTGATTGCCGAGCCTTGCATCGGCACGAAAGACACCGCCTGCGTGGACGTCTGCCCGGTTGATTGCATTCACCCCCGCAAGGACGAGCCGGATTTCGAGGCCGAAACCCAGCTTTACATTCATCCCACCGAATGCATCGATTGCGGCGCTTGCGTCCCGGTCTGCCCGGTGACCGCCATCTTCGCCCTTGAGGACTTGCCGGAAAAGTGGTCGAAGTTCACTCCCATTAACGCCGATTGGTACGCCAAGAAAGGGAAGTAGCTTCCTCTGTCGTCTTCCTGCTTCCAAAGCTTTCTGCGGCACGCTCAGGCGTGCCGTTTCTTTTCAGCCTGTAGGCTGTTTGAAGTACTGTTCGCCGCAATCAGCAGTCTTCTATGCCAACTTTTTCTTGCCCCGAATCATCTACTGTCTAAGCTGCTCACCCCCGGAGGTTCGCTTTGAAGTCCGCCATCATCCGCCTGGTATTCCCGCTAGCAGCTTCACTTTTCATTCTTTGCGTGGCCTTCGCTCAGTCGCCGCAGACCGTTAAGAAGCCGCCTGTCCACCACTCTTCCGCCACCCTGGAAGGTGATTGGGCTGGCTCTCTCGAGGCAGGCGATGCTGTCCTTCATCTTGTCCTGCATGTTTCCAAAGCGGCAGACGGCGGCTTCAAAGCCACCATCGACAGTCTGGACCAGGGCGTCTACGGCATCGAAGTCACAGCGATCGCTCTGAAGGATTCCAATCTGAAACTGTCCGTCGCTTCGGTCGGAGCTTCGTATGACGGGAAAGTTTCGGCGACTTTTAGCGGGATTGAAGGCGTATGGTCGCAAGGCAGCGTCGGCCTTCCGCTCGCGTTTCATCGCAGAGCTGCCGGAGCCGGCGCCAAGGAGCCCTCGGATGCTATTGCAAGCTCCGAGGGCGTGTGGCAAGCAGCGTTCGCTGCGAATGGCCTGCGTCTTCGACTCCAGCTCCACGTTTCTCACGACGATGAGAAGCAACTCGTCGCTGCACTGGACAGCCCGGATCAGGGCATCAACGGCCTCCCCGCCACGAAGGTCAGCCAGAAGGAAAGCGTCTTTCACTTCGAAATTCCCGTCGTGGAAGGCGTCTACGAAGGCACAATTAACGCCGCCAAAAACGCCATCGCCGGAACGTGGACTCAGCACGGCGTCGAGCAAAAACTTGAGTTTAAGCGCTCAGACAAAGTGCTCGAGGTCGTTCGCCCGCAGAATCCAGTGAAGCCTTATCCTTACCACGAAGAAGACCTCACCTTTCCCAATGACAAATCGAAAATCACGCTCGCCGGGACTTTGACGATTCCTTCGGGTACTGGACCGTTCCCTGCCGCCGTGCTCATCAGCGGCTCCGGTCCGCATGACCGCGATGAAAACATTTTGGGCCATCGCCCATTCCTTGTGCTTGCCGACCACCTCACGCGCAACGGCATCGCTGTGCTCCGTTTCGACAAGCGTGGCATCGGCAAATCCACCGGCAATTATGACCAAGCCACCGGCGACGATTTTGCCTCCGATGTGGAAGCCGCCGTCGCCTTCCTGAAATCCCGAAAGGAAATCAATCCCGCGAAAATCGGACTGATTGGCCACAGTGAAGGCGGAATCATCGCTCCTCTCGTCGCCACTCGTTCGAACAGCGTTGCTTGGGTCGTCCTTCTCGCGGGTCCAGGGCTGAAAGGCGAACAACTCCTTCTTCTCCAGGCGGAGGCCATCTTGCGCGCCTCTGGCGTGAACGAAGGCGAAATCTTCCGCACTCTTGCTTTCAACAAACAGTCTTATGCACTCGTGCGCCAGGAAAGCGATCCAGTCGCTCTCCAAGCAAAACTGAACGATTTAGTGCAATCCACAAGTACCGGTGCTGCCATGTCGCCGAGCGCGCTGCAAGCGCAAATTCACTTAATGGTCTCGCCCTGGTTCCGTTCGTTTCTCGATTACGATCCGGTGCCCACTTTGCAAAAGACCAGTTGTCCCGTCCTCGCTCTCAACGGGGAAAGAGATCTTCAAGTTCCCCCGAAAGAAAATCTCTCAAAAATCAAAAAGGCTTTGGAAGACGGCGGCAACAAGGATTTTCAAACCACCGAGATGCCCGGACTGAACCATCTTTTTCAGCACGCTCCCACCGGTTCGCCCATCGAATACGGCGCCATCGAAGAAACGTTTGCTCCCGAAGCGCTAAGTTCCATCTCCGATTGGATCGGAAAACATACCGTCCCCTGACGTTCCACTTGTCTGGCTCAGGCTTAAGATTTGCCGCCCGTTCCGCTAAAGTTGCTCCTTTGTTGTATCGCATTCGCGTTTTGAATTCATAAAATTTCGCGGCAGGTTATCATGTTAATGGAAAAAACTGTCCCCATGCCGCAGACTTTTCATCTCTCTCTCCTCATCCACGCGCACCAACCCTGCGGAAATTTTGATCATGTTTTGGCAAAGGCGTACGACGACTCGTATCTTCCGTTTCTCGAGCATCTCGAAAAGCATTCCGGCATTCGCCTCGGCCTTCATTACTCCGGCCATCTGCTCACCTGGATCGAGAAGAATCGGCCAGAATATTTTGCGCGTCTGAAAGCTCTCGTACAGGCCGGCCAAGTCGAACTTGTCGGCGGCGGCTTCTTTGAGCCCATCCTCATTTCCATTCCGCCCGAAGACCAATACGAACAGATCACTCGCCTCGCCGCGTACCTCGAAAATCATTTTGGTCCGCGCCCAACCGGCGCTTGGCTTGCCGAGCGTGTCTGGGAGCCGCAGCTTCCTTCCATTCTCGCGGCCGCGAATGTCGCTTACACGCTCGTCGACGACATGCACTTTCTCGCTGCCGGCTTTGAGCCCGAAGAACTCTTCGGCGCCTATATCGCCGAGGACCGTGGCAAATCGGTCTGGCTCTATCCCGGCCAGAAGGCTCTGCGCTATCTCGTTCCGTTCGGCAAAGTCGTAGACGTCATCGCTTATTTGCGGGATGCCGCCAGCGTCCACCCCGGCGGCGTTGCCGCCATGGGCGACGACATGGAAAAATTTGGCGTCTGGCCCGGCACCCACGAGCATTGCTACAAAGACGGATGGCTCGCCGAATTCTTCTCCGCCCTCGAGAAAAACTCCGATTGGCTGAAAGTCTGCACTCCCGGTGAATACCTCGCTTCGCATGCTCCTCTTGGCCGCGCCGATCTTCCCACCGCTTCTTACACCGAAATGATGGAATGGGTTTTTCCCACTCGCGTGCGCCAGCGCTTTCACGCCGTTCTTCAGGAATTCAGCTCCCGCCCCGAAGTGCTTGCCTTTCTTCGCGGGGGCTCCTGGCGCGGCTTTTTCCGCAAATATCCCGAGTCCAATCTGCTCCACAAGAAAATGCTTCGCGTTTCCGCGCGCATCGCCGCCGTCCCTCCGCGCCGCGACGCTTCAAAATCCTCTGACGAGCTTTGCGAAGCCCGCGACCTCCTCCTCCGCGCGCAGTGCAACGACGCCTACTGGCACGGCATCTTCGGCGGCATCTACGCTCCGCATCTCCGCACCGATCCCTGGCGCAATCTCATTCGCGCCGAAGCCATCGCCGACCGCCTCACTCCCGGCGAGCTCGTTCCCCGCGTCGAGCTTCTCGATTACGACGCCGACGGCGCGAACGAATTGCTTTTCACTTCTCCCGAGTCCCAGGTCCTTCTGAAGCCTTCCGACGGCGCCACCATAGCCGCTCTCGACTTCCGTCCTGCTCCCGCCACGCTCATCAATTCCATCCTCCGCCGCCCCGAGGCCTACCATACGCGCTTGCGCGAGGCCGCCAACAAGCCCGCTGCCGGCACCGCCGTTTCCATCCATGAACAAACGCGCGTCAAAGAACCCGGCCTCGAGCGTTACCTCCGCTACGACCGCTGGCCCCGCCACGCTTTCCGCATCTTGATTTTCGATCCCGTCCGCACCCCCGCCGACTACGAAGCTCTCGAACTCCGCGAAGATCCCGGTTTCGCCGGTGGCGTCTTCTCCGTCAAAAATTCCGCCGCTCATGAGGTCGAGCTTTTCCGCTCCGATTCGCTTCTCTTGCACGGCAAGCCCGAAGCTTCCGCGCCCAAGCTGCTCCTCATCAAGCAATTCACTTTCAGCCCTGCTCCTCGCGGCTTCGAGGTCACCTGCGAAATCTCTCTCAAGCTCAAAGCCCTTCTCGACGCGCCTGTCGCTGTCGGCATCGAATCCATCATCAATCTTCTCGCTCCCTCGGAGCCGGACCGTTTCTTCGAAACTCCCTCCGGCAACACCAATCTCCGCTTCAGCGGCGCGCTCCCCGGGCCCATCCTCCGCATGGAGGACGGCTGGCAGCGCGTGCGTGTCGCTCTGCACGCGCCATTGTCCGAGTGCTTTTGGGTGGAGCCGATCGAAACCGTTTCCGAATCCGAAGAAGGCTTCGAGCGCGTCTACCAAGGTTCGCAGATTCTTGCCGTGTGGCGCCCGCCTCTCACCACGCAAAAATCCTGGTCCGCCCGCCTGGTCTGGCGCGTCGAAGCGTTTTAATCTCCGTTTTCGAATTTCTGACGTTGACCTTGTTCTTCCCCTCACCCCATAATTCCACGGGGGTTCCTCCATGGGCCGGCCAGCGCACCTTCGGCTCTCGCAAGCATGGTCCAGCTACTTTGTGCTGACCGCCTGCCTTCTCTCCGCCTCGGGGTGCCAAAACACCTGCATTTCCGGCACGGCCAACTCCGCCCAAGTGCAGGCCTCGAACCCGCCGCCCTCCTGCAATCTCAGCACAGCCAACGGCATCGTCCACCTGGAAATCGGCTCGACATCTGGAGCCATCGCGACATCCGGCCCCAGCATCGCGCCGCCGCACATCGCGCATCTGTTTGTCACCTTCGCGGGAGTGGAAGTCCATTCCAGCCCGCTCGCCAACGACGACACTCCCGGCTGGCAGCCGCTCGCCCCCGAGCTTGCGGCGCATCCGCTCCAAATCGACTTGCTGGTGGACGCGCGCGCCAACAGTTCCGCCGCGCCATTCCCCGACGCGGTTTTGCCCGCAGGTGTGTACCGGCAGATTCGTCTCCGCCTCGCCACCGCGCTTCCGCAGGACTCCGCTCTTGGCGCAAGCCGCTGCGTTGGCTCGCCCCACTGCGCGGTGATGTCCGATGGCCGCGTCCGGCCCGTCGCCTTCCCCTCTTCCCGGCCCGAACTGCGGATTCTGCTCGACAGCGGCTCCGGCCACGAGCTGTACGTCCCTCCGGACGGCAGCGTTGCCCTGCGCATCGAGCTCGACCGCGACCGCTCCTGGGCTTGGCCCTCGGCCTGGCCCTCCGGCGACTCGCTCGTTCTCCATCCCGTCTTCCGCCTCACCGTCGAACAGTCCCCCAACACGAACTGAGCCAGCCTCCCCCGGCTTTTTAGAGGTGCTGGTTCTAAAGCGGTTGCAGGGGCGTGATCCGTGTTCCGTGACCCGTGGAAAAAAACCCGCACAGGGCTTCGGGCGATGCGGGGCAGCAAGGTACGGACTTCAAGTAATACTTGAAAAATTTTCTGTTCGAGCTACCCCACCCCCGGTATTTTGCGTAAGAACGGATTCTAAAGAACTTACAGGGGTCACGTTTTGTAAGAGCAGAATCTAAAGGAGTTGCCAGAACGGGGATTGCGTCACACGCGTAAGAGCGGAATCTAAAGGACTTAGCACGAAATTGAGAGAAGGTAGGGAGCTGCTCGCGGGGAGTTAGACGTACCGCGCGGCGGGCGAGCATGGCGACAAAGGGCGAAATCGTGCCCCAGTAACACGGCGAGTATAGCACTTTTTAGGTATTTGTCAATAGGTATTATAAGTTGTGTGTTTACTGGAGGATAGCGTCAAGCGACAGGGAATTAGGGATTGGGGATTAGGGACTTACTGCGAGCGTCTGTTCACCGACGCATGTGATGCCTGCCCTTGCGGCAACTCTTTGTCCGAACGTAGGCTGAAACGTTCAGGAACATCTGTTCCCAGGAGGCGCGTATGTTCTGCAGTGCCTGCGGAGCCCAAATTCAACCCCAGTTCACGGTCTGCCCCAATTGCCGGCAGCCGATTCCCGCTACCGTAGCCATAGCGTTGCCTGGCCGTCTCGACCGGCACCTCCGCGTTCTTGGCATACTCTGGGTTGTTGCTGGTGCGCTCTTCGTGATCCCGGGCTTCGTCCTCATGACGCTCAGCGGCGTTGTGCGCCTGGCCCTCCCCGCCGCGGAGACGGTTGGGCGTTTCCTTGCGCCGCTGGTCTTGTCGATCATCGGCGGCTCGCTCTTTATCGTTGCTGCGGGCGGCATTGTGGTGGGTTGGGGATTGCTCAAACATCAGCCCTGGGCGCGCGTAGCCGCCATCGTGCTTGGGATCGTCTCGCTGCTCCATCCTCCGTTCGGCACGGCCCTCGGCATCTACACGCTCTGGGTCCTGCTCTCGGACCAAGGTGGCGCTGAATATGGCCGGCTCGCGCACGCAACTTGATGTGAGCATTCTGCTTCTGGCGTGCCGCCGTGAAAGCGTCGTTTTCTTTGTGGTCAGAAATATTCGTGCCCCTACACCGCGAAGATACCGCCCTGAAGGGCGGCGCTACGGGGAGAAACTTCAAGACCGGCCGACGTGATATCCCCTGTGGTTCGCGTCAAAGCACAAAGGGAATCAACGCCTTGACGCGCGCCTTGTAGGCGGGGTATTCGTCCGGAAAGGAGCGCAGAAGGAGGCGTTCCTCCTGGCTCAGTTTTATCCAGAAACCCACCACGAACGAAACCAGTCCTGCAAACGCAACGAGCCGGCCCGAGGCAATGGCCGTACCGAGGCCCATGAGCAGATGGCCAGTGTAGATCGGATGGCGCATTAAGCTGTAAGGTCCACGTTCCACGAGC
>Ga0187778_10001379_pt1 | contig 16964 bp, 18 predicted proteins | sample 1015_Q2_SP5_20_M_FD_132418 | JGI IMG/M metagenome (GOLD analysis project Ga0187778, IMG submission 132418) | Tropical peat soil microbial communities from peatlands in Department of Meta, Colombia - 1015_Q2_SP5_20_MG | ecosystem: Environmental > Terrestrial > Soil > Wetlands > Peat | place...
AGCCGCGGACGGCGCGGAGAAAATGAAGTCGACGCGGCGGTTGTGGCTGCGTCCGCTGGCGTCCTCGTTGGAAGCAATCGGGTCGCTCTTGCCCAGTCCCACGGCCGTGAGCCGCGCGGATGGAATGCCGAAGCCCTCGACCAGATACTGCTTGGCCGCCGCGGCTCGACGCTCGGACAAGGCCTGGTTGTAGTCGTCGGTTCCGATCGCATCGGTGTGCCCCTCGAGGGCCACCGCGCCCTCGCGCAGATCGGTAACCAGGGCCTCGCCAAATACGTCCAGGTCGAGCTTGCCCTGCGACGTGAGGCGATCGGAATCGAACTCGAATTCGATGCGGCTGGGAATCCGTGCCGTGCCGCCGGAGGCAGTGTGGTCGCGCCTGGCCTCCTGCACCTGACGCACGATGCCGCGGGTGGTGTATTCAGTGGCCCCCGGAGTTGCAGCGATGGCGAACTGGTAGCGGCGGCTGGCGAGCTTCACATGATCGGAGTCGAGTTGCGTCAGTTCCTGCACGAACGCGGCTGCCCCCTCGCGGTCCCCGCCGAGGTCGCGCGTGGTTCCGCCGTGCGGAAACAGGGCGTCCCACGGGGCGCTGGCGAACAACACGATGAGCTGTTCGCTGCCGAGCGGCGGTTTGATGACATAGGCCGCGCTGCCACTCTTCCTGGCGCCCCTGGCCGGGTCGCGATACAGCGTCAGGTCGCCGTGGCTCGAGACCCTCAGGTAGGCGAGATAGCCCGGCAGGGCGGCCTCATAGGCGATCTCGAGGCGTTGATTCAGCACCGCCTCGCCGTCCTTGGCACCCGTCACGTCGATCGAGAACAAAGCTTCCGGCCAGGTGCCCGAGATGGATTCCAGAGTCTCGGAGACGGCATCGCGGTCGCCCGCCATCGCCAGCGGCTGCACTGCGAGCACCCCAAGCAAAGCGCCGGCCAAAGCGGCTCTTGTGCGCACGTTCATATCCTCAGGGTTAGACGATTACTTTGCACCCACCACAATCAGCTGGCAAGGGTGCGGTCAGGCACCCGCCCGGGTCCTCGGGGAGGCCGCGTTGCAAGGCGGCTCCCTATCACTTGATAAGACGTAGGCCGCGCGCGCATCCGGCCATACGACCCTGCAGCGCCCAGCAGTCTGCGAAACGACTGGCCGCGCGGCAGTGCGGCAACCAAGCTCGCCCCGGTGGGCCGGCGGGAACATCAACCTCAGCCAGGTCCTTGCCGACCAGAACGATACTGCTCGAGGACTAGTACGTCTTGGGACCCGTGGCTTGAAAGTCACACTCGGGGAATTGCCACCAGTAACGCGCTTCTTGCAAGTGCTGCTCTTCGAACTGTGCCATCACCTGGCCCGGGACACCCACGCGTGGCCATACGGAAGCCGTCTTGCCCGACAAGTGCGGGATCGGTCCAACATATCGTTTGCGACTCATCGCTGTAACCCCTGCGGGCACCAAGCTCCGCTGGCACACTGTTCCGTCGAGCACGCGCTCGAATTGGGCGCAGTGCGATTTGCTGTGGATGACGATTTCGCAATGCGAAGCGAGGTCATGGCGCCGTTCCCCAGTACGACACACCATCAGCCCTTGCCACCTGCGGGAGCGGGCCTCCTAAGGCCAGCCGATCCAACAAGCACCAGACGTGATAGTGCTTCCTGTCCGTCCATATAACGATGCCGCCATCGGCCTGAACGCGCAGCGGTTGCTGGCACAGGGAGCACTTGTCCTTCCAGCTCAGCGGCGCGGTGTTCCACTTCCAGCTCATTGCACCGCCCTCCGACACTCAGCGGCCCCCATCCGCTCGGTTTCCCGCAGGTAACGCTCGAATGCCCATGCCGGGAAGTCGTCCATCGACTCGTGGCCTTCCCAGTAGTAGCGGTCAAGTAAGTCATCGAAATGTACTCGAACGAACTCACAGAGCGCCTCGAAGCACTTCGACTCGAAGGAGGCGAACTCCGTACGCCAGCGGATGTACGTGGGATCGAAGGAGGAACGATGGGGCTTCATGTGCGGCCTTCAGCGAGTGCGTACCGCACGTCCGGAAAGCTGCTCGAGGAGGACTTCACGCAGCGCGAACTTGCGTCCGGCGCCGGAACGATCCCAGAGCGTCTGGCGTCGCGACTCCGACGTTACCATCCGCAGTTGCAGCTGGTAGCGCTCGGCGCTCCCGGCGAACATCGCGTGCTTCAGTTTCATTGACGGCGTCTCCAACAGGCCTCTATTGCGGGCTCATTGTCCGTTGCGGAAGTCCCGAACCTGTAGTGCCGAAGGTCATGCGGTGCAGACGGAAGCGGTGATCAACAAGAGCATCAGAGCACCTGTCGCGTGACCTTCGACACTACGCGGCGGGCCGACCTGCCGGAGACAATGGGCCCCATGCGGCAGTTTTCGCTTTGCACGTTAAGAGACTTGCTCAGGTGACGAAAATCCTCGCCCGGCTGATTTTTTATTACCTGGTACTGGTGTCCGAGTACCTGATCTTCATGCACCCGTGGGGAATTGCTCCACACAAGCCCGTTGCAGTTGTGGACGGGCCAGAATGGCCGGCGTCCCCGGACAGGGAGCCGCCGTCTGCGTTGCGAATGGGACTCGAGAGCGAAGTTACCAAAGACACTGCCGACCCTGGTCGCCCTGTCACATAGTGACACCCATGCGTAACCAGATTTACAACATCACCGCGGCCGAATTGCGCGGATACTTCCTGCAGCAGTTGCCCAAGCTGAGCGACCTGGAACGGGCGCGGTGGGAGCGCTGCATCGAGAGCCTCGCAGCCTTCGAACGCGGGGAGCGCAATTCGACGCACCCCGCAAGTACGACGCTTCAGTAATCTCCCGGCAGGCAGAGTTGCTGCACGCTCGTGTGCTCCACTGGAGCGCGCATCGTCGGCTCCTGCAAAGTAAGGGAAGAAGTTGTCCAGATAAGTAGCGCCCACGATTGTTCAAAGGGCGTGAGATGTATAAACGTGTTTCCGGGCCACAGGGCCGAGCGAGGAGTGGAGGGCCCGGAAATGGCAGAGCGCAAAGATAGCGTTGATATCGCCGGCGCTGATGCAAACAATGTCGCCGCTTGCGTGCGCGCGCTGAATCGCACGATCGGAGAGCTTGCCAGGCAGCATGGCCTCTCCACGGTCGTGGTGGCGCTCACGCAGGTCATGGGGTGTTCTTCTTGCACGACAGACCGCGTTGAGCGCAATGCGAGTATTCGGGCGATAATCGAGCGCATAAGCCTCACCTGAGTGCCGACATTTGCCTGCGGCGCCGGCAGGTTCGATCAGCGGTAATCTCGCTCTTTGCGCAGTGTCTGGTCCGCTTCAAGTTGGGGTTGCCGGACCAAGCGACAGCGCGGCCTCGAGCTTTCGGGCGAGATCCTGATTCACCATACCCTGGAGCGTGGCGCGCAGCTGCGGATTTCGGTCGCTGAAAATGCGCAATTGGGAAACCGGCCACTCGATATAGCGGCCGCTTTCGGTGAAGGAAGCACTCACCGGCGAGGGGGCGTCGGTCAGCGCCAGTGCCGTACCGATGAGATAGCCGGGGCGCAGCGTCATCAGGCTCTGGCCCTGCCGACGTACGTCAATCGCTCCGGAGATGGGAACGCAGACGGCGGAAACGCGCTCACGCTCCGTCAGCACTTGATCGCCCGCGCTTGCATCCCTCCATTCACCGATGAGAACCAGTGACAGGAACTGACGCGGTTGCATCGATCGGAAGCCCAGCTCGTAGAGCTTCTGTTCATCAGCCGAGAGCACCACCGGTCGGCGTGCCGCGTACAGGCGGGCGATTTGGTAGAGATTGATCGCAGTGAATACCAGCGCCCAGAAGACCGGTGGCCAGAGAATTTTCTCCTGCGCCACGTAGTAGGGGACGACGGTGAGGGCGGAAGCGACGGCAAACCACCGCAGCCATAGCATGCTGCGCACCGAATACGAAATGAGCAGCAATACGTTCCCGAAATGCACGAGAAGTTCGAGTGGGTCGATTTTCACGGCTGACTCCAAGGGAGGGCCGGCACTGCGCGGTTCGCGAGCTCTCCGGCAACGCAACGCCACGACATTGGCGACTGTTCCATAAAAACTGCAGAGGTGGTACCCGAGCGCCGCGCCGGGGCCGATGCGAGGCGGCGTTGCAGAAGGTCTGTAGTTTCTGAGGCGCGCAGGCGTAACGCTAGCTGCGCGGCCGTACCCCGCTCGGGTCGTAGAGCGGCCGAAGGGATGCGCGCGCAGGCACGGTGCGATTGCCGATCAGGATCTCGAAGCGCCCTGCGGCAAGGAGCTCGTCGGACACACCTCGCTCGTCATTGACGTAACCGAGGCCGGCAGCGGCGCCGAGGGTGTGCGCGAACATTCCGGAGGTGATCAGGCCCACGCGCTTGCCGTTCAGCAGTATCGGCTCGTTGTGATAAAGCAGCGGCTCAGGATCGGACAGCAGGAACTGTACCAGGCGGCGGCGGCGCGGCTGCGACTTCGCAGTGAGCAGGGCGTCGCGGCCGATGAACCCGTCCGGCTTCGTCCACGCACAGGTGAACGCAAGTCCCGCATCGAGGGGTGTGTCATCGGGGCCGATGTCATGTGACCAGTCGCGGTAAGCCTTCTCGATGCGCAGCGAGTTGAGCGCATGGTAGCCGCAGTGCCTGAGACCAAGTGGCTTGCCCGCTTCCACGATGGCGTCATACACGCCGATGGCGAAGGGAACGGGTACATGGAGTTCCCAGCCGAGCTCGCCGACGTAAGTGAGCCGCACCGCAAGTGCCTCGTGGTAACCGATCTGCACCTGACGCGCGCTGCCAAAGGGAAACGCCTCGTTCGACCAGTCGCCGCTGGCGATGCTCGACAGCAGCTCGCGCGAGCGCGGGCCCTGGACGTTGAGCGTGCACCAGCCGTCGCTGACATCGGTGACGACACAGTGGCAGTCCGCATGGATATGCTCCCACAGCCACGCGATGACGTGGGTTGCCGTGAAGGCTGCGGTGACCACCAGGAATCGATCGCTTGCGAGCCGGGTGAGGCTGACGTCCGCCTCGATCCCGCCGCGGTCATTCAGGAATTGGGCGTATACGACCTTGCCGATCGGTACGCGGCAATCGGCGGTTGCGATGCGATTCAGGGCGCGTTCGGCATCGCGTCCCTGGACAAGAATCTTCGCAAACGAGGACTGCTCGAACAGGCCGACGACCTCGCGCACGGCGCGGTGCTCCTGCGCGTTGTTGTCGAACCAGTTCTGTCGCCCCCAGCCGTATTCGTACAGCGGCTTCTGCCCCGGCTGCGCATACCAGTTGGGGCGTTCCCATCCGGCGGACTCGCCGAAGCAGGCCCCCGCCGCTGCGACGCGTTCATGAAGGATGCTGCGCTTCACGCCGCGCGCGGTGGCCCACTGCCGGAAGGGCCAATGGTCCTGATATCCGATCCCGAGCGTCTCTACGACACGATCGGCGAGATAGCGCGGGTTGTTCTGCCAGGCGTGCGTGCGACGGATGTTCACCGACCAGACGTCCAGCGGAGCATTGCCATGCGCGATCCATTGCGCCATGACGAATCCGACCCCGCCGCCGGAAAGTATCCCGAGCGAATTGAAGCCGGCAGCGACGAAGAAGCCCTTCAGGTTCGGAGCCTCGCCCATCAGGTAGTTGTGATCTGCGGTGAAGGACTCGGGCCCACAGAAGAGCAGCTTGACGCCCGTCTGTGCGAGCACCGGAACGCGGGCACAAGCGCGCTCCAGATACGGCGCCATGCGGTCCCAGTCCGGCGGTATCTCCCCGAAGGCGAAATCGGCCGGAATCCCGGCGACGTTCCAGGGCCGGGCGACGTCCTCGAAGAGGCCGACCATGAGCTTGCCGGCTTCCTCGCGGATGTAGGTGCTGCGCCCCGGGTCGCGCAGGATGGGCAGTTTCGGGTGCACCCCCGCCACCGGCTCGGAGATGAGATAGTAGTGCTCGGCGGCCTGCAGTGGCACGTCGACGGCCGCCAGCCGGCCGATCTGCCGGGCCCACATGCCCGCGCAGTTGACGACAATGCCGGTGTCGACTCGACCCAGCGCGCTCACGACCGCCGTCACTCTGCCATCCTGCTGCTCGATGGCCGTAACCGGACATTTCTCGAATATGGCTACGCCCGCCCGGCGTGCACCCGTGGCGAGGGCCCGGGTGAGATCGGTGGGATTGATGCGTCCATCTCTCGGGAAGTGGAAGGCCGCCTGCACGTCGCCGACATACGCCAATGGCCACAGCCGCTGCACCTCGGCAGCGCTGATCTCCTCGCACTCGATGCCCCAGCTCTGCGCGGCGCGATATCCGCGGCGCATCTCTTCGGCCTTCGCGGGCGTCAGGGCGAGCTGAATCGATCCGCACTCGATCAGACCGGTCGCCTGCCCGGTCTCCGCTTCCAGCCCGCGGAAGAGCTGCTGCGAGTACGCGGCGAGGCGGGTCTGCGTCTCGGTATCCCTGAGCGTGGTGAGGAGGCCTGCCGCATGCCAGGTCGTGCCGGAGGTGAGCTGCGCACGCTCGAGGAGCACTACGTCCGTCCAGCCGAGTTTTGCGAGGTGATAGGCGATCGAACATCCAGCGACACCGCCGCCGATGATGACCGCGCGGGCGTGGCCGGGGAGAGTCTTGTCGCTGTTCGCGGGGTTCATGGCTTAAGCACTCCTTCGGACGCTCAGTGTAGAACGCGTGTGCCGCTTTCTGAGCGCGTACCTTGCGTGTAGCAAGAAAGCGAACCGACGCGCGCGCTATCCGCAGGACGTGGTGTCCCCCGTCTATCCCTTTGATTTTCCACAAGAGAGTTGCGACGTCCTATGCGCGGAGCGTGACCTGCGGGATGGATCAACCCACAACGGTTCGTGGTCAGCATGGCGTCCTTTAGTCGCAAGGTCCGCGCGATCAGCGCCGCAAGAAATCCTAAGCCCTTGCCGGTTGCCTTTGACCCGCTCACAGGAGCAATGTGTGCGCCCGACGTCGGGCGGGTCAGCGGATGGAGCAGAAATGTGAAGACGCGAGCTGTTCAGAGCGCGATGGTGGTGTTGCTTGTTGCCAGCGCGGCCGCGAGCGCGGTTGCCGCGGCAGCCGCGCCCGATCCACTCGCCGCGGCGATCGCAAGCCCCACACGGACACCGAAAAATGCAGCCCGTGACGTGTATCGCCACCCGCTCGAGACCTTGCAATTCTTCGGGCTGCGGCCGGATCAGACCGTGGTCGAGATATGGCCAGGACGTGGCTGGTACATGGAGATCCTGGCCCCCTACCTGCACGACCGGGGCAAGTACTACGCAGCAATCGAGGCTCCTGGTGCCTCCACCGAGGCCAAGGAAGATGCGTCGTTGCTGCGCAAGCGTATCGCCGACGATCCGACTCACTACGGCAAGGTGATCGTCACCGAGTTGCAGCCGCCGCAGCTCACCGAGATCTGCCCGCCCGGCACGGCTGATGTCGTGCTGACGTTCCGCAACGTGCACAACTGGATCGACGCGGGCGATCAGCAGGCGCAGTTCGAGGCGTTTTTCAAGGCGCTGAGGCCCGGTGGCGTGCTGGGGGTGGTAGAGCACCGCGCGAAGCCCGGAACCAGCCTCGAGCAGACGCGCAAGTCCGGGTACGTCGACGAGGCTTACGTCAAGAAGCTGGCCGCCAGCGCCGGCTTCCGCTTCGATGCCGAATCGCCGATCAACGACAATCCGAAGGACAGCAAGGACTATCCGAAGGGGGTCTGGACGCTGCCACCGACGCTCACGCTCGGTGGCAAGGATCGGGACAAATACCTTGCGATCGGCGAGTCGGACCGGATGACGCTGAGATTCGTCAAGCCCGGCAAGTAGACAACTCCGACCGTCGTCCCCCAAGTATCGGTCGCGAACGTGCGCGCCAGGCCCACCATGGACTTCCGGAGGTTGGCGGTGAGGAAGACCTCGAAGCTTGGCCTTTGTCTGCTGACGATTGGCGTCATCGCTTGTGCGGGCGCTGCGCCGCCCAAGCAGCCGTTCGAACAGCTGGAAGATGACTTCGTGTTCGGCACATTGACGTTGTCACCGACGTCGGCGACCGGATTCGGTCTGCACCAATACCGCGGTGCATCGCTGGATGACGCACTGGACGATTACAGCCCGGCGGGCATCGAGGCTTCGCGCGCTCTGCTCAACGATATCCAGTCGCGCCTGGCGCAATTCGACGTCCGCTCACTCGACGCAGAGCAGCGGGTCGACAGGGACATGATCAGTGACGCTTTGAGCGAGTCGCGACTCGAACTCGAGGAGATCCAAAGCCATCGCCATAACCCGACCGTTTACGTGGAGCTGCTGGGCAACGGGCTCTTTACTCCGTACGTGCTGCAGTATGCTCCGCTCGCCGAACGATATGGGCACATCATCAGCCGCCTGAACAAGGTGCCAACCCTTATTCGGCAAGCGCAGGCAAGCCTGCAGGACTCTCCGGAGGTGTGGAACCGGGTGGCCCGAGAGGAAAACGAGGGAAACATCCGACTCATTGACACGACGTTGCGCACCAATTGCCCTGCGGAGAAGCGCAGCCAGTATAACCAGGCGGCGCTGACGGCGATCGCAGCGCTCAACAAGTTCAATGAATGGCTGGAAGTCGAGCTGGCAAAGAGACCGAGCGACTGGCGGCTCGGGAAGGAGCTGTACGCGGACAAATTTCGTTATACCCTCGCGACCGGGAAGTCGCCCGAAGCGCTGCTCGCCGAAGCAGAAAGTGATCTTGTGAAGACGCGCGCGGAGCTCGCGCGCCTGGCTGCGCCCGACAGCGTCGAAAAGGCGCTCGCCGAGGTCGCAAGCCACCATGCGAGTGCGGCAACTTACATGGCCTCGGCACAGCAAGCGCTCGCAGACGCAACGAAGTTCGTACGGGCCAAGAACCTCGTGACGCTGCCGCCTGACTCGAATCTGCGGGTTATCGAAACCCCGGAATTCCTGCGCGACAGCTACAGCGTCGGAGGCTTCAATCCTGCTCCGGCGTTGGAGCCGCAACTCTCGGCATTCTACTGGGTGACGCCAATCCCCAGCTCCTGGCCCCGGGCACGCATCGAGTCGAAGCTGCGCGAATATAACGAGTCGGGCATGCGCCACCTTACCGTTCATGAGGCGATGCCGGGGCACTACGTGCAGGGACAATATGCCAACGAAGTGCAGCCGAGCTCGCGCCGTCTGTTGCGGATCGTCTTTGGCAATGGGCCCTATGTAGAAGGCTGGGCGTTCTATGCGCAGCAACTCATGGCGGAGCAGGGTTTCGCGGGCGACTCTCGGGGGTACAGACTTACCCTGCAAAAGCAGCTATTGCGCGTCTTGGCCAATACGATCATCGACGTGCGACTTCAGACCATGAACATGTCCGATCAGGAAGCACTCGATCTGATGATCCAACAAACTTATCAGGAGCCGGAGGAGGCGAGCGAGAAGCTCGAACGCGCGAAGCTCACCTCCTGCCAGTTGCCGACGTACTACGCTGGCTACAAGGGCTGGCTGGCCGTGCGCGAGCAGTACCGAGCCCGGCATGGCGCCGCCTTCAGTCTGGAGGAATTTCACGACGGCGCTCTCAAACAAGGTGCGGTGCCCCTGCCGTTGCTCGGCGGCTTGCTGCAATAGTGCCCGCAGATAAGCGCGCGACTGCGTCGCAAGGCGCCGTCTCAGGCAATCTCGCGCCCACTTTCCGCAAATACCTCGTTGGCGATCCGAAAGCTATCCACGGCGGCAGGTACGCCCGCATAGATCATGACCTGCAGGAACACTTCGCAGATCTCGGCCGGCGTCACGCCATTGGTGAGCGCGCCGCGGATGTGAGCCTTCAGCTCGTGCGACCGGTTGAGCACGCCGATCATGGCCAGATTCAGGAGGCTGCGCTGCTTGCGATCGAGTCCCGGCCGTCCCCAGACCTTGCCCCAGCAATACTCGGTGACGAGCTGCTGCAGCGGGGCGTTGAAGCTGTTGACGCTCGCCAGCGCACGATTTACATACTCTTCGCCCAGAACAGCCTTGCGGATCTTCAAGCCTTCTTCGTACGGGTCATTTGACATCGGGACTCTCCTTGGCATCTCGGGGACCGCAGCACGCGACGCACTGCGCAAGCCCCTGCGGCGAGGGGAGATGACCGCGGCGCGCCGCAGCTAGCCTATCGCGTCCGCGAATGGCGAGCGAGGTAAGGGGGAAGCTGTGTCGGAATCGTTTGATGTCGTCACCGTCGGCTCGGGTCACAACGGTCTCATTGCCGCGGCTTACCTCGCGGTGGCCGGCAGAAAGGTCGTGGTGCTCGAGCGCAACACGTGGTTCGGCGGCGGCGTTGTCACCCGTGAGCTCACGGTGCCGGGATTCCGGCACGATCAGCACTCGATGGCTCACATCTTCATTCAGGCCAACCCGCTGCTCTCGGCTGATGAGCTTCAGCTCAAAGCTCGCTATGGGCTGCGCTACGTGTTTCCGGATCCCCCGGTCTCGGTTCTCTTCGAGGATGGGCAGACGCTCTCTTTGTATCGCGACCGCGAGCGCACCTGCGCGGAGATCGCGCAGCTCGCGCCGCGGGATGCGGCCGCCTTTCGGCGGCTGTCGGAACAGGCGGCGGCGTGGCTGCCCATGATCGCCGCGACGCTGTATTCAGCGCCCCTGCCGATGGGTGCGGCAACGGCGATGCTCGATCAATCGCGTGAGGGGCGAGGGTTCTGGCGGATCAGCCAGATGAGCACGCACGAGCTGCTGAGCCGCACCTTCGAGAATGACCGCGTGCGGCTGCTGTTCGCGCGCGTCGCCGCCGAAAATCTGGCGGCACCCGACGAGAAAGGGACCGCACTGGGTGTGTACGTGTCCCTGGGATTCCTCGAGGCGTACGGCTTCGGTGTGCCCGTCGGCGGCAGCGGCAGCCTGACGCGAGCGCTCGTCAGTTGCATCGAGGACCATGGCGGCACGGTGCTTGCTGGCGTGGATGTCGAGCGGGTAGCGACTCGCGCCGGCCGGGCAAGCGGCGTGCGGGCCAAGGATGGCCGCGAGTTTGCTGCCCGGGAGGCCGTGATTGCCGCCATACATCCACACCACCTCGGACGGCTCGTGCAGAGCATCGATCCGGCGGTCGCAGCCGAGGCCGCTGCGACCGAGATCTCGCCCAACGCCTGCATCACGGTGCACGGCGCACTGCGGCAGCCGCTGCGCAACCTGCGCGGCGGGCTACTGCGGTCGGTGATGACCGAGCTGCTGCCGCCGCGCTACGAGATGCTGCGTCGCTCATTCGACGATCTGCGCTACGGTCAGCTCGCGAGCTCACCACTCATTGGCCTCGGGTCGCTTTCGGAGTTTGACGGCTCGAGGGCTCCGGCGGGGCAGGCCACGCTGCACGCCTGGGACTACGTGCCGTATGAACGCGCGGACGGCCGCTCCTGGGACAGCACCAAGGAAGACTACGCGCGGCGCATGCTCAGTCATATGTCCCGCTACCTGCCGAACCTGACGGAGGACAACATCATCGCCTGGCACTGCGATAGTCCCCTTGACATGGAGCGCACTTCGTCGAGCTTCGTGCGCGGGGATCTGCACGGCATCGCCATGTCGGGCTACCAGCAGGGCGCGCACCGCCCGACGCCCGATCTGGCGCAGTTCGTCGTGCCGGGTACTGCAGCTCTCTACCTGGTCGGCCCGTTTCAACATCCGGGCGGCGGCGTGTTCGGCGCCGGCCGGGCTACGGCGCAGCGCGTGTGTGAGGACCTCAAGATCGATTTTGCGAAGATTCCGCGCCTGCGCTGACCGTGACCGGAGACTTGGGCGCGTGTCCGCGCGGGCGCGCGCTCGACGCGCCCGCGCCGCCAGGCGGGTCCTCAACCGGCGGCCGCTATGCCGCCATCCACGTGCAGGATTTCGCCGTTTATGAATGCGGCCGCAGGGCTCAACAGGAAGAGCGCGGCGGCGGCTACGTCGTCCTCGTGTCCCAGCCGGCGCAGCGGGATCGTTCGCGCGCGCCGCTCGTATTCGGCCTGATCATTCAACCCCATGGCGCCGGGCGTCGGGACCGAACCCGGTGCCAGCGCGTTGACACGTATTCCCCGCGGTCCGAGCTCCGCGGCCAAGGTCTTCGTCAGCGTGACGAGGGCGCCTTTGGCCGCACTGTAAAGCGCAGTGTTCGGGTAGCCGCGTTCGGCTACCGGTGAGGTCATGTTGATGATGGCGGTGGAGCGATTCGCCTTCATGTAGGTGAGTAACGCCTGGGTGCCCCAGATCGCGCCCTTCACGCCGATGCCGAGCATCTGATCGGCGACGGCTTCCGTGACCGTGGCAATGGGTTCGTAGCGCAGCAGCATCGCATTGTTGATGACGCCATCGAGGCCCGAGTGAGCGCGGGCGAAGCTGCCCGCAGCATCGAGCAACGCTGCACGGTTCGCCACGTCGGCGGCATAGGCAGAGGCTTTGCCGCCTGCGGCGCGGATCTGTTCGGCTGCCGCAGCGCACGTCGCGGCGTCGATATCGACCAGGCCGACGGCCGCGCCGTGTTGCGCGAGCCGGACAGCCATCGCACGTCCCAGCCCGCGTCCGGCACCGGTGATCAGCACTGCTTGCTGAGAAAGCTCGGCGATCGGTAACACGATGCCTCTCCTTCCTGACAGCCTCCCGTACCGCGCCGCCGAACACAAGAGCCGTTCGCCGTGGAAACGGGAGGAGGCCGGCCCGCGCCGGCGAGGTCCCGGGGACGAGCGGGGCGCGGGGGGTTGACCTTGGGGCCCGAACCGGGCGGGATGGTGGCAACCCGAGGAGGTGACGGGCGGGTGGCGCGTCGGTACGGTAACGCCCCGGTATGGCCGGCGCCGGTCGTGTAGTCCGGCGGGGCGGTTTCGGGGACCGCAAGCAAATGAACGGGCAGGGGGACACGTTCGACTACATTGTTGTGGGGGCCGGCACGGCAGGTTGTGTGCTTGCCGGCCGGCTTTCGGAAGAGCGCAACGCACGCGTTGCGGTCATCGAAGCCGGTCCACCCGATCGGCACCCCCTCATCCACATACCGGCCACCGTTGCGGCCGCCATCGCCAGGCCCGCCCTCAACTGGCGCTTTACGACGGTGCCGCAGCAGCACCTCGCGGGCCGTTCGATTCCGCTTCCGCGTGGGCACGTGGTGGGCGGGTCCGGCTCGATCAACGGGATGGTCTATTTCCGCGGCCACCCGAGCGACTTCGATGACTGGGCGGCGGCGGGGAATCCCGGTTGGAGCTATCCGGAGGTGTTGCCGTACTTCCTGCGCTCGGAGAACAACGCCGATTATCCGGATTCCAACTATCATGGCCGTGGCGGCCCGATGGACGTCACGCACATCAAGCGGCCCAATCCCATGACGCCGGCCTTTCTCGAAGCCATGCGGGCACTGGGGTTCAAGCGCACCAGCGACTTCAATGGCCCGACCTCGGAAGGCTACGGGCCGCGACAGGGTACGATTCTGAACGGGCGCCGCGTGTCCACAGCCACCGCGTACCTGTGGCCGGCGAGCCATCGCAGCAACCTCACGCTGCTGCCCAAGACCCGGGCACTCGAGATCCTCATCGAGAATCGCCGCGCCGTGGGCGTGAGGGTGTTGGGCACCGCCGGCAAGCGGCAGCTCACCGCGCGGCGCGAGGTCATAGTCAGCGCCGGCACGATCCTCTCGCCGCACCTGCTCATGCTCTCCGGCATCGGCGACCAGGACGAGCTGCGCGCCGCCGGCATCAGCGTCAAGCACCACCTGCCCGGCGTTGGTGCGAACTATCATGATCATCTGGCGGTGGCCGTGCTGATGGAGATGAAGAACTCTGACTCCTACGGCATCTCCTGGCGCGCAGCCCCGCGCAATGTCGCGAACCTCTTCGAGTACGCTCTCTTTCGCACCGGGCCGCTCGCCAGCAATGTGTTCGAGGCGACCGGCTTTGTTCGCACGCTGCCGGAGCTGCCGCGGCCGGACGTCCAGGTGGTTTTCCAGGCTGCCCGGCGCAACCGCAACACATTTCCCTTCCCGCTGGGCCATGGCTTTGCCATCAGCATCGTCGGCATCTACCCCAGCAGCCGTGGGCGGGTGCGTCTCGGCAGCAGCGATCCTCTGGCAGCGCCGCTGGTGGATCCGCAGCTGCTCAGTCATCCGGACGATGCAGCGACAATGCTGCGTGGACTCAAGATCGGCCGCCAGGTGACGCGCGCAGCCTCGTTCGCGCGCTACCGCGCCATCGAAGCGCAGCCGGGCCCGGACGTACAGGACGACGCGGCGCTGCTCGACTACATCCGTAGAGCCGCCGTGACGGTCCATCATCCCTGTGGCTCGTGTCGGATGGGTCCCGACGAAAATGCGGTCGTCGACGAGAAGCTGTGCGTCCGCGGGGTGCAAGCGCTGCGGGTAGCCGACGCTTCCGTATTTCCGAGTGTCGTGGGGGGGAATACGAACGCCGCGGTGGTGATGATCGCGGAGAAGGCCGCCGACATGATCCGCGGCGTTCGCCCGCCGCAGAGCATCGATCCGCGGCTCGCGCATTCGGCCTGATGCGGCGGGTGTGAAGATCGCAGGGGTTTGAGTCCATGAGTGCGGAGCACATAAGGCACTGGCGGGTCGGCGATGTCGAGCTCGCGCGCATCGTCGAGGTGAACGCCTTCGAGGACAACATCGCCATGCTGCTCAAGGACGCGACCGCTGAGTTCGTCAGGCAGTACGACTGGTTGCGGCCGCACTTCGCCACGCCCGAGGGTCTGATGAGGATTTCCTTCCAGGCGTTCGTGCTGCGCTCGCGCGGCCGGAATGTAATGATCGACACCTGCATCGGCGCGGACCGCAAGCGCGAGTATGACGTGTTCTGCAACCTCCGGACGACGTTCCTGGACGATCTGGCGCTGGCGGGATTTCCACACGAGAGCATCAGCGCGGTGCTGTGCACGCATCTGCATTTCGATCACGTCGGTTGGAACACGCGCCTGGTGGACGGCCGCTGGGTACCCACCTTCCCGCAGGCGCGCTACCTGTTCGGCAGACTCGAATTCGAGCACTGGGCTCACCTGCGGAAAACCGGCCGCTACCACAATGTCGAGCACCTGCATGACGCCGTCGATCCCATCGTGGCGGCGGGACTCGTCGACTACATCGACACCGATTACCGGCTGAGCGACGAGGTGTCGCTGTTCCCGACGCCGGGGCATACCCCCGGGCACGTCAGTGTCCTGATCCGCTCGCGGGGCGAGGAGGCCGTGATCACCGGCGACCTGATGCATCACCCCATTCAGCTCGTCGAGCCGTTGCGCCATGCTAACTTCGACATGGACAAGGTGCAGGCGGCACTCACCCGCCAGGCCTTCGTGGAGCGCTTCGCCAGTTCAAAGGTGCAGGTCATCGGCAGCCACTTTCCTGATCCGACCTCCGGTTGGATCGTGCGCCATGGGCGGGGTTGGAAGCTCAGGATCGACTAGCAAGCGGGGGACAGGTGGGGCACGAGATCTGCATCAGCGACCAGGATCCTTACAGTGCCGCCGCGGTGCGCAACGCACGGGCGGGTGGATCGGGATCGCGCCCCTGGCCCGATCCGAAATCGGTGCGCTCGCAGCCCTGGATGACGGCCATCGGGCACGGTCCGGAGAAGCTTGCGGTGCGATTCACGGCTCAGTGAGCCTGCTGGAGGAATGCGGGTGAGTGTCGAGGGCAGAAGCGCAAGTGAGCAGCTGGTGCTGCGATTCTTCGCAACACTCAGTGGCGGCGATCTGGAGGGTGTGCGACGCATGCTGCACGAGGACGCGACCTGGCAGGCGCAGGTGCGCAGCGTGCCCGGAGCCGGCATTCATCGCGGCCCGGGCGGAATCGTCGACGACTTCCTGAAACCGATCCGCGCACTGTTTCGGCCGGGCGATCCGCAGATCCACGTGGACAGCATCGCCTCACGGGACAACTTCGTCATGATCGAGTCGCACAGCGGCGGCTGCCTCGCGGACGGCCGGCCGTACGATAACCTGTACGCCTGGGCGGTGGAGGTCCGCGAGGGGAAGATCTACGCCTTGCGCGAATACCTCGACAGTCACTACGTGATGCAGCTGACGGCACCGGGGTGCAAATGAGCGAAGCACTGTTCGACCGCGAGCGTCTCGAGCATCTGCGGCGGGCGATCGCGGACGATGTTGCCGCGGGGCGCTACTACGGCGCCGTGATTGCAGTTGCCCGCGGCGGGCGCCTCGGGCTGCACGCGGCAATCGGTCAGGCGGATGCAGCGGGCAAGCTGCCGCTGCAGCTGGATTCGGTGTTCAGCATCTTTTCGGTGACCAAGGCGATCACCAACGTGTTGGTGCTGCGCTCGGTCGAGCTCGGCCACTTCGCCCTGACGACGCGCATCAGCGACCTGGTGCCGCGGTTCTCGGGCGGCCTGCGTAACGAAATCACGATCTACCACCTGCTCACACACACCTCGGGGCTGCCGATCGTGTTCGCTATCAAGCCGGACATGTACATCGATCGGCTCGACGAGATGGTTGCGGCAGTCTGCGCCAACATCTTTCCGACCGAGCCGCCGGGGGAGCGGGTGGCTTACTCGCCGCTGGCGAACCATGTATTGCTCGGTGAGGCGCTGCGGCGCACCGATCCCAAGCGCCGCTCCTATCGCGCGATCGTTCAGGAGGATCTGCTGGATCCGCTGAAGATGCGCGATACCTCGGTAGGGCTGCGACGCGATCTGCGTGCTCGCCATGTCATACCTGATCTACGCGGCAACTTCCCGATCACGCACCCTGGACACAGCAATCTCGGACCGAACGGTGCATTTCAGGAGGAGGACGCCGAGATGCCCTGGGTGGGTGTCGCTTCCACGGTATCGGATATGCTGCGTTTCGCCGAGATGCTCCGCCACCGCGGGGAGCTCGACGGCGCACGGATTCTGTCACCGGCGACACTGGTGCTGGCGACCCGGAACTGGACGGGCGAGAAGCCCAACGAGCTGACCAGGACACGCTATGAGCAACGCGGCTGGCCGGCCGAGCCCGCCTACATGGGGCTGGGTTTTGCGCTGCGCGGCACCGCA
>Ga0187778_10001380_pt1 | contig 16962 bp, 16 predicted proteins | sample 1015_Q2_SP5_20_M_FD_132418 | JGI IMG/M metagenome (GOLD analysis project Ga0187778, IMG submission 132418) | Tropical peat soil microbial communities from peatlands in Department of Meta, Colombia - 1015_Q2_SP5_20_MG | ecosystem: Environmental > Terrestrial > Soil > Wetlands > Peat | place...
GAGCGTCGCCTCGAGCGCGGCAATGGTGAGTTTATCAACGCGGAGCGCGCGAAACAGAGGATTGCGGCGGATCCGCGCTACGATTTCTCGTTTGCCTGCGATGATTCCCGCTTGCGGGCCGCCTAGCAGCTTATCTCCACTGAAGGAAACGATCGCCGCGCCGGCGCGGCAGCTTGCCCGCACAACCGGCTCGGCGATTCCCGCTGAAGAAAGATCGGCGAGACAGCCGGAGCCGAGGTCCTCGAATATGGGAACACGCTTGCGGCGGCCGAGCGCCACAAGCTCTTCGAGCGCAGGCCGTTCGGTGAATCCGGAGACGTGGAAATTCGAAGGATGGACGCGCAGGAGCAGCCGAGTGTTTTTGTTGATGGCTCGCTCGTAATCGCGCAGGCGCGTGCGGTTCGTGGTTCCGACCTCGCGCAGCACGGCACCACTTTCGGCCATGATATCGGGGATGCGGAAACCGTCGCCGATTTCGATCAGCTCGCCGCGCGACACGATCACCTCGGCGCCTTTCGCGAGCGTGTTGAGGACGAGGAAGACTGCAGCGGCGTTGTTGTTGACGACGATGGCCGCTTCGGCGCCGGCGAGATCGGCGAGCAGCCGGGCCGTATGGACGTCGCGCTTGCCACGCTGCCCCGATTCGATGTCGTACTCGAGATTGGAGTAGTGCGGCGCGCACTCGGCGATGGCGCTGACAGCGGCTGGAGCGAGCGGCGCCCGGCCGAGGTTGGTGTGCAGAACCACACCCGTTGCGTTGATGACGCGACGAAGCGACGTGGCCAGCAGGTTTTCGACTTCGAAAGTGATGCGCTCCTCGATCTGATCTCCGGAAGTACCGACCGGAGCGGATGCGCCGTCAATTCCCTTGATCAGCCGGGCTCGAAGTTCGCCGAGCACACTGCGGGCGACCCGCGTGACGACGGCGCGTCCAGCCGAATGGGAGAGCGCCACGAGCCCGGGTCGGCTGAGAACTTGGTCCACGGACGGGATTTCGCGCAGGCGGGCGGCTATCTCCCCATTTTTCTGCGGTTTTGCCTTTGCCAGGGCCATCGGGGGCCTATTTGACCACGCGCCCGCCGAGCGCGCAACCAGTGGCTTTTGGGGCGGGATTTCCCCTTGCGACAAGCCGGCTCGCGGTTTCATTGACGCAATCCGGCTAGTCACTTTACGCTGGAATCTCGCCGGTCCCGGCGCGTCTATGGCGACCATCGACGAGGATCTCGGCCAAATCGAGAAGGATATTCGCACGCTGAAGATCGAGTACGAGCAGTTCTTCGGCGGCGGGCGCCCGCGTCCTCCTTCGGACACGCAGTGGCGCGTCGAAAACCTGATCCGCCGCTACAACGAGCGGATGGGCGACCTGAGCTTCGGGCAGCGCTTCCGTTTCAACAACATCCAGCAGACATACGCCAAATATCAGGACATGTGGCGGAAGAAACTGATCCAAAAGGAGACCGGCGCGCAGCAACATCATTACGGTGCCGCCGCCAAGGCCATCGAAGCCGAGCGCGCGCGCAAGGCCGCGCAGGATAGCGGCAAGGCGGTTGCGGGCAGCGAGCGCGCGGCAGGGTCGGGACGCGCAGCGGCGGCTTTTGCGCTTTCGTTCTCGAATCCGGCCGAAGAAGGCGACAAGGTCCAAACGCTTTACGAAAAGCTGATCGCAGCACGCGCCGAAACCGGCGAAAGCGCCGGAGCGCCGAGCCTGAAAGACTTCGAGCGGTTCGTCCGGCAGAAGACGAAGGACCTGCAAGAAAAAGGCGGCAACGAAGTCGAATACAGCGTCAGCATCGAAGGCGGCCGCGTGAAATTGAAAGCCCGCGTTTCGAGCTAACCTTTTTCATCCTCTTCCGAATTTCTCCGCAAACGCATACACTGACGGTTCTCTTCGCTCGAATTCATTCGGGAGGCGCAGTGTGGCAATCGAACGGGCGCTGATCAGCGTCTATGACAAAACCGGAGTCGTCGAGTTCGCGCGCGAACTCGCGTCGCTTGGAATCGAAATCGTTTCGACGGGCGGGACGGCGAAACTTTTGCGCGAAAGCGGCGTGCCAGTGCGAGACGTGGCCGAGCTGACCGGCTGGCCCGAAATGCTCGGCGGGCGCGTGAAGACGCTGCACCCGAAAGTGCACGGCGGAATCTTGTTTCAGCGCGGAAAGGCCGAGGACCGAAAACAGGTTGCCGAGCACGGAATCGGTCCGATCGATTTGGTGGTCGTGAATCTCTATCCGTTTTCAGCGACGGCGGCGAAGGTCGGCGTTACAGCGGAAGAGCTCATCGAGAACATCGACATCGGCGGACCGGCAATGATCCGATCGGCGGCCAAGAATTTCCAGAGCGTCGGAGTGGTGACCGACCCTGCGGACTATGCGGCGATCGCGGGCGAGCTGCGCGAGAGGCGCGAGCTGAGCCTTGCGACGAGGCTTGGACTTGCGCGCAAGGCATATGCGCGGACCGCGCGCTACGACGGCGAAATCGCGACGGAGCTTGAACGGCTCGCGGCGAATGGCGCCGTATCGATCGAAGCGCTCGAAAAACTGCCGCAGCGAATCCACATCGCGCTCAAGCGCAAGCAGGCTATGCGTTACGGAGAGAATCCGCATCAAGCTGCGGCACTGTACATTCCCGCGGGGCGCGCGGCGGCGGGGCTCGCAGGCGCAAAACAGCTGCAGGGCAAGGAGCTTTCCTACAACAACCTTGTGGATCTCGATGCGGCGGCGGCGCTTGTCTCCGAGTTTCATCGCCCTGCCGTGGCGATCATCAAGCACAACAATCCGTGCGGCGCGGCGGAGCAGGAATCTTTGCGCGAGGCGTATCTGAAGGCGTACGCGTGCGATCCGGTTTCGGCGTACGGCGGAGTGCTCGCGTTCAATCGCACGATCGACGCGGCGACGGCGGAGGAAGTGGCCAAGCTTTTCGTCGAGTGCATCGTCGCTCCGGGATATGAAGCGGCGGCGCTTGAGAAATTCGCGTCGAAGAAAAACCTGCGGCTGCTCGATATGCCGGGCGACGCGGGTGCGGAAGCGCTGGCGTTCAAGCCGATCGCGGGCGGAATGCTGGTGCAGGAGGCCGATCGGCACGAGCTCACGGAGGCGGATCTCAAGGTGGCAACGCAGCGGGCGCCCACGGCTGCCGAAGTGCGCGCGATGCTCTTCGGGTGGAAGGTCGCAAAGCACGTGAAGTCGAATGCGATCGTCTTCGCGCGCGAGGGGCAAACCGTTGGCGTGGGCGCGGGGCAGATGAGCCGCGTCGATTCGGTGAAGATTGCGGTGATCAAAGCTGCGACCGCGGGGCTTTCGCTTGCGGGCAGCGTGGTTGCATCGGATGCGTTTTTCCCGTTTCCCGATGGCGTCGAAGAAGCCGGGAAGGCCGGCGCGACAGCTGTGATTCAGCCGGGCGGCTCGGTACACGATGAAGATGTGATCGCCGCCGCGAATAAACTCGACATGGCGATGGTGTTCACCGGCGTGCGCCACTTCCGGCACTAGCGCCCAAATGAGTGACTCAACTAAAGCGGGCGGGCTGCACGGGCTGCGCCTGCTGTCGCTCGAAAGCCGTCGCGCGGCCGAGATGGCAAAGCTGATCGAGAATCACGGCGGCCATGCAATGGTCGCGCCGTCGATGCGCGAAGTTCCTCTTGAATCCAATACCGAGGCGCTGGCCTTTGCACGATCGCTCGCGGCGGGCGAATTCGATGTGGTCATTTTCCTCACCGGGGTGGGCACGCGTGCGCTGGCGCGGGTAGTCGAGAGCGTTTATCCGATCGAGAAATTCGCGGCTGCGTTGCGGAAAATTTCGGTCGTGGCACGCGGGCCAAAGCCGGTGGCAGCGCTGAAAGAATTGGGCGTGGCCGTGGCGCTCACGGTGCCCGAGCCGAACACGTGGCGCGATCTACTTCACGCGCTCGACGAAAAGAAGCACTCGCTGGCGCTGGACGGCCGTCGCGTGGCCGTGCAGGAGTACGGCGAGTCAAATCCCGATCTGCTTGCGGGTCTCGCCGAGCGAGGAGCGCGCGTGACCCGCGTGCCGGTTTATCAATGGGCGCTGCCGGAGGACACTACGCCTTTGCGCAAAGCGGTGGAAGCGATTGCGCACGCTCGAATCGATATGGCGCTGTTCACGACTTCGGTGCAAATCGTTCATCTGCTGCGGATCGCGCGGGAAATGAACGAGGAGCAAGAGCTGCGGCGCGGTTTTGCGGCAATGGTTGTGGGCTCAATTGGGCCGGTGACGTCGGCGGAGCTGCGCGAACACGGCTTTCACGTCGATTTCGAGCCGCCGCATCCGAAGATGGGATTTCTGGTGAACGAAGCCGCGAAGCATGCAGCTGCTATGCTGAGCCGGAAGCGAAAGGGAGTTTCTAGCTGAGGTGTTCCCTGGTAGTCGGCGAGCGGCTGGGCCTCGGAAGGTTTGGGTGGGGGGGAATGCCGCGACCCAGCCGCATCGGCGAATGCAGGCACTGTAGCAGACGATTCTCGCGGCGCGTTCGTCGATTTATCGATTGAAGCGATTCGTCTTCCGAATCCCCCGCAACTGGTTGAATCATTTCACCTTCTTCGGCGGCGTTCACGAAAAATTAACATCAAAACGCGCTACTTTTGCTTGCGTTTCTGGCGGCGAAGAAATTCGTCGAAGGAAAATTCGCTTGCGAGGCGGTGCAGGAGTGTCTTGCGTCGCTCAGGTGGAATCGATTTCGAGAAGAGTCTTCTGCGCGCGGCGCCGATCTCTTCGAGCCAATGCTCGTACTCGTCGCCGAACTCGCGCTCGAAACGCTTGCGAAGCCGCTGCGCGAGCGCGGGACTGTGGCCGCCCGTCGAAATGGCGATTTGCAGCGATCCGCGGCGCACTACGGAGCCATAGTAAAAATCGCAGCGCTCCGGATCGTCGACCACATTGCAGAGAACGCCGCGCCGCTGCGCTTGTTTGAAGATCTGATCGTGAAGAGCGGGAGAGGAAGTGGCGGCTACAACTAGGAAGGCTCCACTCAGATCGGAGCTGCGGAATTTGCACGCGTCCCAGCGGATTTTTCCGGCGCGCGCCCAACTTTGAATCTTGCGAGTGGCCTTCGGAGCGACGACTCGAATCAGCGCGCCGGCTCGCAGCAGCCCTTCAATTTTTTCCTGCGCGATTGGCCCCGCTCCGACCACCAAACAACGGCGACCGGCCAACTTCAAGAACGCGGGGAACAAAATCATCGGCGCTACTCCTCGCCGCGAACGAGGTCGTCATACGATTCGCGCCTGCGCACGACACGGAAATTTCCGCCTTCGACGAGAACCTCCGCCGAGCGGCGGCGCGAGTTGTAGTTCGAGGACTGCACGAAGCCGTACGCGCCGGCGGTCCAGACGACGAGCAGGTCGCCCGCTTTCACCAGCGGCAGCGCCCAGTCACGCGCGAAAAAATCCCCCGATTCGCAGACGGGCCCGACAACATCGAGTTTTTTCGCCTTCGCGGAAACTGCGCGGCTGCGAATCGCGGGCGTGATCGCGTGCGTCGCTCCATAGAGGACCGGGCGAATCAGATCGTTCATCGCGGCGTCGACGACGACGAAAGTTTTTCCTCGATTTTCCTTCACGTAGAGGACGCGAGTGAGCAGCACACCCGCCGGACCGACGAGCGCGCGACCGGGCTCGATCAGCAGCCGACAGCCGAGCGGTCGGACGATTTTTGAAAGCGTGCGCGCATACGCCGCAGGAACGAGCGGCGATTCCTTGGTGTATTGGATGCCGAGGCCACCGCCGATGTCGACGCACTCGAGTGGAATCCCGTTGAACGCGAGATCTTTGACATATGAGGCCAGTCGAGTGAGAGCATGGCGATATGGAGTCAGACTGAAAATCTGGGAGCCGAGATGAGCGCTGATGCCGCGCCACGTGATCCAGTGTGAATCCTTGTGCGCGAGGTACAGCCGTCGAGCTTCCTGCCAGCTCACGCCGAATTTGTGGTGACTCGCGCCCGTAGCGATGTGCGGATGGCCGCCTGCCATCACGTCGGGATTCACGCGGATGGAAACGGAAGGCCGCGCACCGCCGGCGGAAACGTGACGAGCCGCTTCGGCCAGAAGGGCGTCGAGCTCTGCGGCGGATTCTATGTTGAAGAGAAAAATTCCGGCGTTGGTCGAGCTGTCGACGCAATAGCGAATCCCCTCTCGAATTTCGTGCGCCGTCTTTCCCACACCAGAGAAAACGATGCGCTCGCCGGTGACGCCGACGCGACGCAGGCGATCAAGCTCACCTCCGGAAACGATATCGAAGCTGCTTCCCAGTTCGGCGAGAACGCGCAACACGGAAAGATTCGAATTCGCCTTAACCGCGTAACAGACAGTATGAGGAAGGGAGCCGAATGCTCCATCGAGCGCGCGATAGGCGCTTTCGATGCTCGCACGGCTGTAGACGTACGCGGGCGTGCCTGCCGACTGCGCAATGTGGTCAAGCGAAGCGTCTTCGCAAAATAGCGCTTCGCCGCCAGATGCCACCTTGCGATAGGCAAAACAGGGCGTAAATTTCGTCGGATCGGTGCTGCGCGACCCTGCTGCTTTGCGGCTCGATTTGGATGACGGGGTCATTCCAGCGCGCGGCGATTTTGCGGCAATCTCGCGGAAGAATCGCGGCGCACCATCATACAAATTCCGCGCCGAAAAGCCACGCCGTCGGCGCTCCCCGCGAGCGCTGTTGCTCAATTTCCGGGCTGCGCCCTATCATCGCTCATGCGCACAATACTTTTACTCTGCATCTCGAACACCTTCATGACTGTTGCGTGGTACGGGCACTTGAAGCATCGCTCCGCACCTCTCGTGCAAGTGATCGTAGTGAGCTGGCTGATTGCGTTCGGCGAATACTGCTTTCAGGTGCCCGCAAATCGCATCGGATACGGCGAGTTCACGGGCTACCAATTAAAAATCATTCAGGAGTGCATCACGCTCACGGTGTTCGTCGTCTTTGCGTGGGTGTACCTGGGCGAGCGGATTCGCTGGAATTACGCGCTGTCGTTTCTCTTTGTCGTGGGCGCGGTGGTGTCGGCGTTCGGGGGGAGGCTATAGCTTTCAGATCCACTCTCCCGCGCGCATCACCGGCTCGAGGTTTCCCGCTGGGGTAACGCCGTCCACGTCGATGCGGTTTGATCCAATCATCCAGTCGACATGGATCAGGCTCCTGTTAGCGCCGCGCGCCGCCAACTCGTCCGGAGTGAGGCTGTCGCCATCTTTCAGGCAAGTGCTGTAGGCCTGACCGAGGGCGATGTGGCAGGCGGCGTTCTCATCGAATAGCGTATTCATGAAAAGCAATCCGCTCGCCGCAACCGGCGACGAGTGCGGCACAAGAGCCACCTCGCCGAGGCGACGTGCTCCTTCATCTGTCTCGATCATCCGCTGCAGGACTTGCTCGCCGCGCGCGGCGTGAGCTTTGACAACTTTGCCCGCCTCGAATCGCACAGAAATCTCTTCGATGATCGTTCCCAGATGCGACAGCGGCTTCGTGCTGGTAACGTGGCCTTCGACGCGATCTTTGTGCGGCGTGGTGAAAACCTCTTCGGTCGGAATGTTCGGGATGCAGTAGCGCCCATTCCGCGCGGTAGTGCCGCCACCGAGCCACAGATGACCGTCCGCGAGGCCGACGCGAAGATCGGTACCCGGCCCGCGGAAGTGCAGCGCCGAATAGCGCTTTTCGTTCAGGCGATCGGCGCGCGCGTGCAGGTTGGCGTCGTGTCTTGACCACGCGGCCACGGGATAGTCTTGGTCCGCTCGCGACGCGGCGAAGATGGCGTGCCAAAGCTTGGCCATCGCCTCGTCCTGCGGAAGATTCGGGAACACGGCTGCCGCCCATTCGGGAGTGGCGCTGGCCACGATGGTCCAGTTGATTTCGTGGCGGGTGATCAGTTCCAGCGCCGGGCGGTAGGCTTTCGAGGTCGCGCGATTCAGCCGGCTGACGTTATCCGGATCCTCCTTCGAGAGCAGCGAGGGGTCGTTGCCCGTGATCGCCAGCCGGGCGGCGCCGCTGCGGTATGCCTGCGCCATGGCTTCGTACAACCACGAGGGAGCCGCGTCGAAGCTGGCGTCCAGAGCGTGATGAAAACGAAGCAGCGCCGCCTGCTCGTCTGTAAACAAAGTGGTGACGATGGAGGCTCCGGCCTTATAGGCGTGCTCGATGATCCTGCGCGCGAGCGGGACTGCATCGAGTGTCGCGGTCATCAAGAGCTCTTGTCCCGGCGCGAGTCCTAGCCCGCTGCGGACGGCAACTTCGGCGAGACGGTCGAGATTCTTTTCGAATTCAGGCGTGGGCGCAAACTCTGCTTTCACGAGGCGTGTGGTCGATGTCATAACTGGCATTATCCTGCGATTCCGGGGATATCCACAACGCGATCCTAAGAGACTCCATCCGCGACCTGCCAAGCGAATAGCCTCGCCACTTGGTGGACGGGGTGCACCAATCCAGCTCTCCGGACCTCAATGCGATCGGATAGACTAACCATAGCGACCTCTTTTGCAATTACCTCGAAAGACCTGACCAGCGGCGTGAGATCGATCTTAGCGGGATCGTGTTCGTAGCCTATTACAACGACAGCCCGTCGTTCGACGCCGGAATGCGTTCGAAGTTTGTAGCAGTCCCCGATCACGCTGATATTGCCTGGATATGGGTGCAGAAGATTCACGGACCAGCTCTCGGCTTCCTTGCCGTTATCGCCGAATGGCCGGACTATTTTGAATTCGATGGCCCATTCTCCCGGGACTAACAGGTCTGGCGACCGGCGTGTAGCTGCGGTGCCGTGGTATTTCGGCGAGCGGTTCAAACGGGTAGCGATTAGCTTGACTAGCTGGGGCTCCCCGTAAGGACCCACCCCCGACTGGAAGCCCTTAAATGGTGGCTCAGACGCATCGATGCTGACCACCGCATCAGCGATGTCATCGACGATTTCTTTCAACGATATTGGGGCCATTCGCAGCGATTCGAAGAGTAGCACTTGGGTGCGGAACCGAGAATCTCATTTGCGCGGCCGCACTTGTATCAGCCCAAGCCGCTGAGACAAGCGAAGATGTTGCTGCCGCCTTCCTTGACTTGCTCAGGGTGCGCCGATAGACTCGAATTGTTCCTGGTAGAGGTGCGGAGGCCACAAGTAACCTGGCCGGAAGTTCCGAGCAGCATCGGACGGCCGGGCGAATGGGGCGCTCGATCGAGCAAGCTCCGCCGAAATCGTTTCGATCGCTGCATCGAACGGTTGGGGGATAGGCTGAAAGGCCGATCCACTGTCATCCCGGCAAAGCGGGATGGAGCGCTATCGAGGAGTGAAGACACGAGCCGTCCTCTCGCGTATCCTTCCCCTCTGATTTCGTTCCATTCCAGACAGGCACGCAATGAACGTCGTTGAACTGACTCGAGCGCTGGTGGACATCGAGTCGATCACGGAAAACGAAGGCAAGGTCGGAGCCTACCTGCTCGACTATTTGTCGAAGCTTGCGTCGGGGACTGGCGGGCGCGTCGAGAGAATGGACGTGGAGCCGGGGCGGTTCAACGTGCTGGCGACGTGGGGCGAGCCGATGGTGACGCTCTCGACGCATATGGACACCGTGCCGCCGTTTTTCGCCTCGCACGAGGACGCGGAATTCGTATGGGGGCGCGGCGCGTGCGACGCCAAGGGCATCATCGCGGCGATGATCGCTGGGGCGGAAAGGCTGCTCGCCGCCGGGATAAAGAATTTCGCGCTGCTGTTTGTGGTCGGCGAAGAGCGCAATAGTGCCGGAGCGGCTGTGGCGGCGCGCGTGGGGCGCCGCTCGAAGTATCTCGTGAACGGCGAGCCGACCGAAAGCAAGCTGGCGCTCGCCTCGAAGGGTGTTCTGCGCTATGAAGTCGTGACCCACGGAAAGATGGCTCATTCGGCGTATCCCGAACTGGGCGAATCGGCGATCGAGGCGCTGCTCGATTCCCTGGAAGCGATTCGCCGCGTGCCGTTGCCGAAGGACGCACTGCTCGGGCCGAGCACGATGAATATCGGGACGATTTCCGGCGGCCGCGCGCCCAACGTGATTGCCGACGCGGCCAAGGCCGAAATTCTGGTGAGGCTGGTGGGAGATGCGGCGCCTATTCGCGAGGCGTTTTCGCGCGCGGTCGGCTCGCGCGCGGAGCTGAATGAGGTGCTGTGCATTCCGCCGATTCATTTTCGAAGCGTCGACGGAATGCCGACGACGGTCGTATCTTTCACTACGGACGTTCCCGTTTTCGGGCGCACCTGGGGCGAGCCGCTGCTGCTGGGGCCGGGTAGCATTCATGTGGCGCACACGGCCGAAGAGCGGATATCGAAACGCGAGCTTGCGGAAGCAGTCCAGATGTACGCGGATGTGGTAAAGAAGCTGTTGGCGAACGCCTGAAAAGGGCACGAATGAATCTCGCGATTGTCGGGTACGGAAAAATGGGGCGGCTGATCGAGCAGCTCGCTCCGCAATACGAGGGGCAGGTGAAGCTGCGTCTCGATATCGACAATAACGCGAATTTCGAAGGCCTCACAAAAGAGAATTTCCGCGGCATCGACGTGGGGGTGGAATTTTCGACCCCCGGGACGGCGCCGGAGAACATCGAGCGGCTCGCGCAGCTTGGCGTGAATACCGTGGTCGGGACGACGGGCTGGTTCGGCGAAATGGAGCGCGCGAAGAAGGCGGTCGAGCGCGCCGGGACCGGGCTGGTCTGGAGCCCGAATTTTTCGGTCGGCGTCAGCATCTTCACGCAACTGGTAGCCGAGGCGGCGAAGCGAATGGCGCGCCAGCAGGAATATGGCGCGTGGGCGTGGGAAATCCACCACGCGACGAAAAAGGATGCGCCGTCGGGCACGCTGCTGGCGCTCGTCGAAACGATGAAGCAAAATGGCTACGGCCGGCCGATCGATACGAGCGCGAGCCGCGCCGGTGCGCATCCGGGAACGCACGAAATCGGCTTCGACTCGGCTGCGGACACAATCACCATCCGGCACACCGCGCGAAGCCGCGAAGGGTTTGCGCGCGGCGCGCTGCGAGCAGCGCGCTGGATCGCCGGCAAAAAGGGATTCTTCGATTTTCGCGAAATTGTGAACGAGCTGGAGTAAGGTTTCAGAAGGAGGCAAGGCAATGTTTACGGGATGTGGCACGGCCCTAGTGACTCCTTTTCGGAAAGATTTGTCGCTCGATGAAGAGGCGCTACGGCGGCTGGTGCGACGGCAGATCGACGGCGGCATCAATTTTCTCGTGCCCTGCGGCACGACGGGCGAGAGCCCGACGCTCACGAGCGCCGAACAGCGGCGCGTGGTTGAAATCACGATAGAAGAAGCGCGGCCGCGAAAAGTCCCCGTGGTGGCCGGCGCTGGCGGCAACAACACTGAGCACGTGATCGAGATGGCGCGCGCGTTCCAGTCCCTCGGAGCCGATGGAATACTTTCGGTCGCGCCCTACTACAACAAGCCGACGCAGGAAGGGCTCTACCAGCACTACAAGGCCATCGCCAACGCGATTTCGCTGCCGATCATTCTCTACAACATTCCCGGGCGCACGGGCGTGAATATCGAACCAGCGACAATCGCGCGGCTCGCGGAGATTGACAACATCGTCGGCGTGAAGGAAGCGTCGGGCAACATCTCGCAGATGGCGGTGGTGCTCGACATGGTGCCGTCGAATTTCCTGGTACTGTCGGGCGACGACGCGATCACGCTGCCGCTGATGGCGCTGGGCGGAAAGGGCCTGATTTCGGTGTCGTCGAACGAAATTCCGGCGGAGATGACGCGCATCGTGCAGTTCGCGCTGGCCAATGACTTGGCCGCGGCGCGCGAGATTCATCGCCGCTACGCGAAATTGCTCGAAGTGAATTTCATCGAAACGAATCCCGGTCCGGTAAAGGCCGCGATGGCGCTGATGGGCCTGCTCGAGCCGGTGTTCCGGCTGCCGCTCGTCGCGCCGAAGCCCGAAAATCTCGCCAAAATCCGCAGCGCGCTCGAATCGGTCGGCTTGCTCCAGCAGGTTTATGCTGCCCGCTGAAATCGAACGGCTGTTCGACGAAAATCCGCCGCGCTACACCGACGAGCACCGTCGCCTGTTCCAGCAATTCAAGGACGCACTGAACGCGGGCGAAATCCGCGCGGCCGAGCCCGATTCCACGAGCGCTACCGGCTGGCGCGTCAACGCGTGGGTGAAAAAGGGCATCCTGCTCGGATTTCGCATGGGGGTGATCGTCGACATGTCGATCGACGTGGCGCGCCAGCCGTTCTTCGACAAGTCCACATTTCCCGTGAAGAGATTTAGCGCCTATTCGGGCGTGCGCATCGTGCCCGGCGGATCGAGCATTCGCGATGGGTGCTACATCGCGAAGGGCGTGACGTGCATGCCGCCGATGTACGTCAACGTGGGCGCGTATGTGGACGAAGGCACGATGATCGACTCGCACGCGCTTGTGGGAAGCTGCGCACAGATTGGAAAGAAATGCCACATCTCGGCCGCGTCGCAGATTGGCGGCGTGCTCGAGCCGGTCAGCGCGATGCCGGTGATCATTGAGGACGAAGCGCTCGTCGGCGGAAACTGCGGCGTCTATGAGGGAACGATCGTGAAGCGGCGCGCCGTGCTTGGCACCGGCACGATTCTGAATCGCTCTACGCCGGTCTATGACATTGTCACGGGCAGGATTTTCAGCGCTACAGATGAAGAGCCGCTCGTAATTCCGGAGAATGCCGTCGTGGTGGCGGGCTCGCGAGCAATTTCGCAAGGCCGCGGCAGGGATTGGAATCTCTCGTTGTACACGCCTGTGATCGTGAAGTACCGCGACGCGAAAACCGACGCCAAGGTCCAGCTCGAAGATCTACTGCGCTGAGCCGCTCGGTTACTCGTTGGAGGCTCGCGTGCGTCCTGCTGCTTTCATTGTCTTCGACTGCTCTAATATTTGGATTATGAACGCTACCGATATCCGCCCTGGACCTGCTCTTCGCTCGCGCCTTCCCGGCGGATGGATCGTGCAGCTCTCGCCGTTTGCGCTGCTGCTGGCGACGGCGGCCTACCTCCAAGTCCGGTGGGACGACATTCCGCCGCGATTTCCGGTCCACTGGGGAATTGACGGGCAGCCGAATGGGTGGTCGGTACGTACGCCAATAGGGGTCTATGGGCCACTGCTTCTCGGCGCCGCAATCATCGCCATTGTGGCGGCGAGTGGATACGCAGCGCGGCATGCCTCCCGCGCGGTTCGCACGCCCATCGCGAGCGCGATAGCGCACGACTTTTCCTACCGGATGGCCATTTTCCTGCTGGCTCTTGAATTTTTCCTCGCCGTGATTTTCTCGTTTGTGGGACTTCTTCCTCTGATCGGCAGTCCGGGCATTAAGGCTATCGTGATCGCGGTGATCGTCTTTCTCGTAGCGCTGATGTTTCTGATCGCGTGGGCTGCCAAAGGCAGAGAGGAACAGGCGAGCAAACTGCCAGCGCGAGCAAGCGCATCGGCCGGCGCCGCGCCGGATCAAGTCTGGAGGTTCGGCGTGTTCTACTACAACCGGGATGATGCGGCCCTGTTCGTCGAGAAGCGATTCGGCATCGGATACACACTGAACTTCGCGCATCCGTCCGCGTGGATCTGCATGATCTTGGCGCTGCTGCTTCCCGTGGCCATCTTACTGGTCATTCTGCATCAGCACTGAATCTCCACGGGACTGTGCGCTTGACAACAGCGGCTGCGTAGCTTACCTTCAAAAGGTCATGAAGCTGCTGCGGGCGCATCACGGCCATCACCACCATCATCACGCGAAACCGTGCCCGCGGCGGTGTGGCTAGTTCTAGCAACAGGAACTGCACTCATCGGCCCGCTGGCGCGCAAAACGCCAGCGGGCTTTTTGTTTTCAAGAGAGACCCTTCGAGCGGCAAAACGACAGAGCGCCGCTCTTAGGGTGACGATCCTGGTCGGATCGTCAGGAGAATGCAATGGAACTCGACTTCGAAAAAGAAAACGGACTCATCCCAGCGATCGTTCAGGACGCCACCAACGGCGAAATCCTGATGCTTGGATTCATGAATCGCGAGGCCCTGGCGAAAACGCAGCAGACCGGTTTCGTCACATTTTTCAGCCGTTCGCGCAAGAAGCTCTGGACCAAGGGCGAGACGAGCGGGCAGAAATTGCTGCTGCGTGAATTGCGCGTCGATTGCGATCTTGACGCGCTGCTCGTGCGTGCGGAACTCGAAGGCGGCGCCGTCTGCCACGAAGGTTATCGTAGCTGCTTTTTCCGTCGCCTCGATCGCGAGGGCAATGCGACCGTGGTGGAGCAGCGAGTGATCTCGCCGGAAGAACTCTACGGAAAAGGGGCGAAGCAATGAGCTGCTTGAAACTTGGCATCCCCAAGGGGAGCCTCCAGGAATCGACAGTGGAACTGTTCGCGAAGGCCGGCTGGCGCATCTCCGTCAATTCGCGCAGCTACTATCCGGGAATCGACGATCCTGAGATCGAGTGCATGATGGTCCGCGCGCAGGAAATGGCGCGCTACGTCGAAAACGGTGCGCTCGACGCGGGTCTGACCGGCAAGGACTGGGTTCAGGAGACAGGCGCCGACGTCGAGGAAATTTCTGAACTCGTGTATTCCAAGACGGGTCTCGGCCGCGTGCGCTGGGTGCTCGCAGTAGCGGAAGACTCCACGATCCGAAGCGTCCGCGACCTCGAAGACAAAGTGATCGCCACCGAAGCCGTGAAGATGACGGAAAAGTATCTCGTGCGAAACGGCGTAAAGGCGCGCGTCGAATTTTCGTGGGGCGCGACGGAAGTGAAAGTGCCGCAGCTTGCCGACGCCATCGTCGAAGTGACCGAAACCGGGTCGTCGCTGCGGGCCAACCACTTGCGCGTCGTAGACACGCTGATGGAATCCGCGACATGCTTCATCGCGAACCGCGGCGCGTGGAAAGACGCATGGAAGCGCGAGAAGATCGAGAACATCGTGTTGCTGCTCGACGGCGCCATCAAGGCTTATACGCGCGTCGGGCTGATGCTGAACGTGCGGCGCGAGGACCTCGAGAAGGTGCTCGCGGCACTACCTGCGTTGCGGAATCCTACCATCGCGCAGCTGAGCGATCCGGGTTGGGTCGCAATCAATACGATCATCGAAGAGAAAACCGTGCGGGCGCTGATACCGAAGCTCAAAGCAGCCCGCGCGGAAGGAATCGTCGAATACCCGCTGAACAAGGTCGTTTACTGATGCGTGTTCTCCGGCTTACAAGCTCGGTCGAAGAGAAGGTTTTCGCCTCGCGCCGCGCCAGCAGCCGCGATGCGGAGCGAGTTGCCTCGCGTATCGTCGAAGATGTGCGGCGGCGTGGCGATCGGGCGCTTTTCGCATGGACGAAGCGGCTGGATCGCGTTGCGCTCACGCCGCGGAATGTTTGGGTGTCGCTGGCGGAACTCGTGGCGGCGCGCAAACAAGTGTCGCGAGATTTTCACGCCGCAATCGACCATGCCGCGCATAATATTCGCACTGTAGCTCGCGCACAGAAACCGCGGGAGTGGACTATCGAGGTTGAGCCGGGAGTGCGCGCCGGTCAGCGCGTGCGTCCCATCGATTCGATCGGCTGCTATTTGCCAGGCGGACGCTTCTCTCTCGTTTCGACGCTGCTGATGACTGTCATCCCCGCACAAGAGGCGGGCGTGCGCGAGATCATCGTCGCAAGCCCCCAGCCGGGCCGGGCACTGCTCGCCGCCGCCGAGCACCTCGGCGTGCATCGCGTCGCGCGTGTCGGCGGCGCGCAAGCGGTCGCAGCGCTCGCCTATGGCACGCGGTCGATTCCGCGCGTGGACAAAATCTTTGGCCCCGGCAATCGCTTCGTCACTGCCGCAAAAAAGCTGGTAAGCAACGACTGCGCCATCGACATGCTCGCCGGGCCGACCGAAGCTCTAGTCTTCGCAGCGAAAGGGAATGCGCGGTTCATCGCCGCCGATCTGATCGCGCAGGCCGAACACGATCCTGATGCGATTTCGCTCTTCGTCACCACGTCCGCCGCGCTTGCACGTGCAGTCGCCGCGGAAATCGAGCGCCAGCTTGCGGATCTGCCAAAGACGAATCTTGCCCGCCGCTCGCTCGAAAGAAACGGCGCAGCGCTTATCGCTCGCGACTTGACCGCGGCGGCAAACTTTGTAAACCGCTTCGCTCCCGAGCATCTGAGCTTGCCCGCTGCGGCCGACGGGCTGCTCGACCGTATCGATTCAGCCGGGAGCGTTTTTCTCGGAGATTGGAGCGCGCAGTCGTTCGGCGACTATGCGAGCGGGACGAATCACGTGCTGCCGACGGGCGGCGCGGCGCGGACGCGCGGCGGGCTTTCCGTCTCCGATTTTGTGAAATGCATCAGCGTGCAGGAAGTGTCGCGAGCCGGCGTGAAGCGCCTCGCGCCGGTGGTCGAGCAGTTTGCGCGGGCTGAAGGACTGGACGCGCATGCACGCTCCGTCGAGGTGCGCAAGTGAAGGCGATTCCGGTCCGACGCGCGGTCGAGCGCATGCGTCCGTATCATCCGCCGCTCGAAGGGCGCACGGACAAACTGCGCCTCGACTTTAACGAGAATCCGATCGGCTGCTCGCCTGCCGTCCGGCGCGCGCTGGCTAAATTGAGCGCGGCCACAATCTCGGCGTATCCCGAGCAAGAAACGGTGCGCCGCAAGGCTGCGCGCCACTTCGGCGTTCGACCCGAACAACTGCTGCTGACGAACGGAACGGACGAGGCGCTGAGCCTCGTCGTGAACACCTTCGTCGAATCGGGCGACCGCGTGCTTTTCGTCGAGCCGACGTACGCGATGTATCGCTTCTACTCCGAGCTGGCCGGAGCCCTCATCGTGGCGCCGCGCTACGACGCGGAAATGCGTTTCACGTGGAACAATGTGCTCGCCGAGCTGAGGAAGGGCCCGCGCGTCTTCTTCCTGCCGAACCCGAACAGCCCCACCGGCAACCTGCTCGCGAAGCCCGAGCTGCGGCGTATCCTGAATGCGGCCGCGCGCACCATGGTCGTGATCGA
>Ga0187778_10001381_pt1 | contig 16962 bp, 13 predicted proteins | sample 1015_Q2_SP5_20_M_FD_132418 | JGI IMG/M metagenome (GOLD analysis project Ga0187778, IMG submission 132418) | Tropical peat soil microbial communities from peatlands in Department of Meta, Colombia - 1015_Q2_SP5_20_MG | ecosystem: Environmental > Terrestrial > Soil > Wetlands > Peat | place...
GCGAACCGCTTCGCGATCCCGTCGACGGCGACGACGTTGTCTGGAGTCATGGGCTGAGCAGCCGGGCCAGGGTTTCGCCGAACGCGGCGGCCGCTTCCGGGCCGCTGGCGGTGACGATCGTTCCGTCGAGCACGACGGGCTCCTCTACGTAGGTCGCGCCGCCCCGTTTCAGCTCCACGATGGCGCGGCGCGAGGGATAGGACGTCGCCCGCTTGCCGGCCAGCAGGCCGGCGCGCGCGAGCACCGCCGGAGCCAGGCAGATCGCCGCGACGGGCTTGCCGGCAGCGTGCACCGCCCGCGCGAGCACCTGCAGCGGCTCGCAATCCCAGAGGTGGGCCGGCGCGCCGGCGCCCCCGGCGATGGCGAGCGCGTCGCACGACGCCGCGTCGGCCTGCTGGATCGTGCAATCCACGCGGACCTCGGCGCCGAGCATCCCGGTCGCGACCCCGCCGCGGGTCGAGGCCACGGCCACTGTGGCGCCTGCCTGCTCGAGCGCGCGTCTCGGCTCGAGCAGCTCCTCGTCACGGAAGCGCTCCGGCGCAATCACGTACACGACCTTCGGCGGCACGGGAAGATCTCCGGCGCGGTCACCGGAGAGGGAGAATAACAGCGCAGACTTCGGGGGGCGACTAGGACGGGATCTTCGCGCTCTCCTCCAGAGCGTTCCAGCCGAGCAGCGCGCACTTGACCCGGATCGGGAACTTCGCGACGCCGGCGAGCGCGCGCGCCTCGCCGAGGGCGCGATCCCGCGCCGCCTCCGCGGAGCCGTGCATCATCTCGCCGAACCGCGCGCCGAGCGCGCGAGCCTCCGCCACGGTCTTGCCCTTGATGAGCTGCGTCATCATCGATGCCGACGCCTGGCTGATCGAGCAGCCGCGACCCGAGAAACGCACGTCGGCGATCGTGTCGCCGTCGAGCAGCAGGTCGAGCTCCAGCTCGTCGCCGCAGGTGGGGTTCGACAGCGCGACACGGCGGGTGTGCGCCTCGAGGCTGCCCTTGTTCCGCGGCCGCCGGTAGTGGTCCAGGATCAGCTCCTGGTACAGCTCGGCGAGGCCGGAGTCGTCGCGCTCAGGCATGGGCGTAGCCGAACAGCGCGCGTGCCTTCTCGAGCGCGGCGACGAGCGCGTCCACGTCCTCGCGCGTGTTGTAGACGTAGAACGTCGCCCGGGCGGTCGCCGCGACGTCGAGCCGGCGCATGAGCGGCTGCGCGCAGTGGTGCCCGGCGCGAATCGCGACGCCCTCGCTGTCCACGATGGTCGCGAGATCGTGGGGATGGATGTCCGCGAGCGTGAACGACACGACGCCCGCGCGCTCGGCGGGCCCGTACACCCTGATGCCCTCGACGGTCGCCAGCCGCTCCAGCGCGTAGCCGGCGAGTGCCCGCTCGTGGGCCGCCACCTCGTGCATCCCCAGGCCCTGCAGGTACCGGATGGCGGCGCCCAGCCCGATCGCCCCCTCCACGTTCGGCGTGCCGGCCTCGAACTTGTGCGGCAGCGGCGCGTAGGTCGCCGTCGTGTCCTGCACGGTGCGGATCATCTCGCCGCCGCCGTGATAGGGCGGCATCGCGTCCAGCAGCGCCGGCTTGCCCACCAGCACGCCGATGCCCATCGGCCCGAGCATCTTGTGACCCGAGAAGGCGTACAGGTCGCAATCCAGGCCCGCGACGTCCACTGCGAGATGCGGCACCGCCTGCGCGCCGTCCACGACAACGACCGCGCCGGCATCGTGCGCCAGCCGCGTCAACTCCGCCACCGGATTCACGGTGCCCAGGACGTTGGAGACGTGCGGGAACGCGACGATCCGCGGGTGTCGCTCCAGCGCGCGCCGGAAATCGTCCCCGTCGATCCTGCCGTCGGCCGTCAGCTCGACCATCACCAGCCGCGCGTCGCGCGCCTCGGCCAGCAGCTGCCACGGGATCAGGTTGGAGTGGTGCTCCATCGCCGTGACGACGATGGTGTCGCCCGCGCGCACCCGCGAGCGGCCCAAGGACGAGGCGACCAGGTTGATGGCCTCGGTCGTGCCGCGCACGAACACCACGCCCGCGGGGTCGGGCGCGCCGACGAACGCCGCCACCTCGGCGCGCACCGCCTCGTACGCCTCGGTCGCCCGGACCGCGAGGTCGTACGCGCCCCGGTGCACGTTCGCGTTCAGGGTCCGGTAGTACTCCGCGATCGCCTCGATCACCTGGCGCGGTTTCTGGGTCGTGGCCGCGGAGTCGAGGTAGACGAAGGGACGGCCGTGGATCGCCTGGTGGAGAATCGGGAAGTCCGGCCGAACGTCACGCACGCGGGTCACCTTCCGCCGCGGCGGAGCCCCGGCGATGGAGCCACATCACAAATCTGCTCCTCCGTCCCGGCGCGGACCGGCGACGTGCCCTGCCGCGAGACGTCCGCGCACCAGGCCGTCCAGGCACTCGCGCAGCGGCGCATGCCGCAGCCGGCCCAGGATCTCCGCGCCGAATCCGTAGGTCAGCAGCGCCCTGGCCTCGGCGGGCCCGAGTCCGCGGCTCTGCAGATAGAACAGCTCCTTCGGATCGAGCGGGCCGAGCGTGGCTCCGTGGGTGCACTTCACGTCGTCGGCGTAGATCTCGAGCTGGGGCTGGCTGTCCGCGCGGGCCTCTTCCGACAGCACCAGGTTGTGATTGGTCTGCTTGGAGTCGGTGCGCTGCGCGCCGGGACGAACCACGATCCGCCCGTTGAACACGCCGCGCGCCGCGCCGTCCAGGACGCCGTTGAAATACTCGTGGCTCTGGCAGTCGGGCTGCGCGTGGTCGATGACCGTGTGGTGGTCCGCGTGCTGCCGCCCCGCCAGGAGGTACAGGCCGTTGAGCACCAGCTCTGCGCCGGGCCCGTCGAGCACCGCGGTGATGTCGTGCCGCGCAAGGGCGGCCCCGAGCACCACCGGATGGAGCCGCAGCACCGAGCCGCGCCCCTGGCGGGAGCGGGTGGTCGCGACGTGACACGCGCCGGCCGCCTCGCGCTGCACGCGGGTCAGCTCAAGGTGCGCTTCGTCCTCCACGACCACGTCCGTCACCGCGTTGGTCCAGTAGCGCCCGGCGCCGAGTCCGCCGTACCCCTCGATCACCGACACGCGCGCGCCGCGCTCCACGACGATCAGCGCCCGCGGGTGCGAGACCGTCGGGCCGGTGCCCGGCACGGACAGGAACAGGATCTGGAGCGGCTCGTCGAGGTCCACGCCGGCGCCCACCCGGATCAGCGCGCCGTCGCCCAGGAACGCCGTGTTGAGGGCCGCGAACACGTTCTGCTCCCCCGCGCCCAGGAGGGGCTCGACGAGCCGCGTCGGGCCGGCCAGCGCGGCAGCCAGGCTGCCCGCGCTCACGCCCTTCGGCAGATGCGCCGACGACAGCGCCGGCGCGAACCGGCCGTTGACGAACGCGAGCCGGACCGCCTTGCCCACCGGCAGCCAGGCGGGCTCCACCTCGCGCGTCGTCGGCTCCGCAGCCGCGGCAGCGGGAGCGAACGGCGTCTCGACGAGCGGCGCCACGCTGGTGAAGCGCCACTCCTCCTGTCGCGTGGTCGGGAATCCCGCCTCGGAGAAGCGCGCGATGCCCGCCGCGCGCAGCTCGCGAACCCACGCCGGCGCCGCGCCGCCGCCGTTCGCCGCGAAGGACTCGTACTGCGCGACGTACCGCCGCACCGCGTCCACGGATCCGCTCACCGGCGCCCCGCCCTGCGGCTCACGCCGCCGCCTCGCCGCGCACCCAATCGTAGCCCCGCGCCTCCAGCTCCAGCGCCAGCTCCTTGCCTCCGGAGAGCACGATCCGGCCACCGCTCAGCACGTGGACGTGGTCGGGCGTGATGTAGTTGAGGATCCGCTGGTAGTGCGTCACGACGATGGTCGCGTTGTCGGGGCGCCGCAGCTTGACCACCGCGCCCGCGACCGTCCGCAGCGCGTCGATGTCGAGCCCGGAGTCCGTTTCGTCGAGCACCGCCAGCTTCGGCTCCAGGACCGCCATCTGCAGGATCTCGTTGCGCTTCTTCTCGCCTCCCGAGAACCCGTCGTTCACCGGCCGGTTCATCAGGCTGTCGTCGGAATCGATCGACTTGAGCTTCTCCGCCAGCAGATCCATGAACTCGAGTGGGTCCAGCTCCGGCAGGCCGCGGTGCTTGCGCACGGCGTTCAGCGCCGAGCGGAGGAAGTACGCGTTGGTGATGCCGCGGATGGCGACCGGATACTGGAAGGCCAGGAACACGCCCTCCTGTGCCCGCTCCTCGGGATCCATCTCGAGCAGGTCCCTGCCGCCGTACCGGATGGAGCCCGCGGTCACCGTGTAGGCGGGGTGCCCGGCCAGCACCTGGGCGAGCGTGCTCTTGCCCGACCCGTTGGGGCCCATGATGGCGTGGACCTCGCCCAGCCGCACCACCAGATCGATGCCGCGCAGGATCTCCCGGCCCTCGACCGACGCGTGCAGGCCCGAGACCTCGAGAATCGGAGCTGCCGCCGCCGCGCTCATCCGACGCTCCCCTCGAGGCTGATGCCCAGCAGCCGCTGTGCCTCGACGGCGAACTCCATCGGCAGCTCGCGGAACACTTCCTTGCAGAACCCGTTCACGATCATGCTCGTCGCGTCCTCGGCCGACAGACCCCGCTGCCGGCAGTAGAAGATCTGGTCCTCCCCGATCTTCGAGGTGGAGGCCTCGTGTTCCATGATGGCCGTGCTGTTGCGCACGTCGATGTAGGGGAAGGTGTGCGCGCCGCACTGGTCGCCGATCAGCATCGAGTCGCACTGCGAGTAGTTCCGCGCGCCGCTCGCCCCCTTCATGATCCTGACCAGGCCGCGGTAGGTGTTCTGCCCGCGCCCGGCCGAGATGCCCTTGGAGACGATGGTGCTGCGCGTGTTCTTCCCGATGTGGATCATCTTGGTGCCGGTGTCCGCCTGCTGGCGGTGGTTCGTCACAGCCACCGAGTAGAACTCGCCGATCGAGTTGTCGCCCTGCAGGATGCACCCCGGGTACTTCCAGGTGATCGCGGAGCCCGTCTCGACCTGCGTCCAGGAGATCTTGGAGTTGCGGCCGGCGCACTTGCCGCGCTTGGTGACGAAGTTGTAGATGCCGCCGCGCCCCTCCTCGTCGCCCGGGTACCAGTTCTGCACCGTCGAGTACTTGATCTGCGCGTCGTCGAGCGCGATCAGCTCCACCACGGCCGCGTGCAGCTGGTTGGCGTCACGGATCGGCGCCGAGCACCCCTCGAGGTAGCTGACGTAGCTCCCCTCCTCCGCCACGATCAACGTGCGCTCGAACTGTCCCGACGCCGCCGCGTTGATGCGGAAATACGTCGACAGCTCGAGCGGACAGCGCACGCCCTTGGGGATGTAGGCGAACGAGCCATCGCTGAGCACGGCCGAGTTCAGCGCGGCGAAGTAGTTGTCGGTGTACGGCACCACCGAGCCGAGGTAACGCTCCACCAGGTCCGGGTGCTCGCGCACCGCCTCCGAGAACGAGCAGAAGACGATTCCATGCTGGGCCAGCGTTTCCTTGAACGTCGTCGCCACCGAAACGCTGTCGAAGACCGCGTCCACCGCCACGCCCGCCAGCCGCTTCTGCTCCGCCAGCGGAATGCCCAGCTTCTCGAACGTCTCCACCAGCTTCGGATCCACCTGCTCCAGGCTGTCGAGCGCCTTCGCCTGCTTGGGCGCGGCGTAATAGACGATGGACTGGTAGTCGATCGGCGGGTGCTTGACGTTCGCCCACGCGGGCTCCGTCATGGTCAGCCAGTGGCGGTACGCCTTCAGCCGCCACTCCGTCATGAACGCCGGCTCCCGCTTCTTGGCGGAGATCAGCCGGATGATGTCCTCGTTCAGCCCCGCGGGAACCACCTCCGACTCGATGTCGGTGACGAACCCGTACTTGTAAGGCTGGAGGACCTGGGCTTCGATCGAGGTCATCGGTGCTCCTGCCTCGCTTCGGCGGACGCCGTGTCGCTCGCGCCCGGGGTGATGGAGTACTCGCAGGCGTTGGAGCCCTCGGTGATGTGCGTGCGCCGCTCGACCTGCGCGGCCAGCACCTCGGTCAGGAACCGCCGCTCGGCGGCGCATACCTCGGGATACCGCTCCGCCACCGCCCGTATGGCACAGTTGTGCTCCGCCAGACGAATCGTGCCGTCGGCGGTATTCCATTCCGCCATGTATCCCTCTTCCGAAAGCATCCGCACGAGGCGCTGAAGCCGCACCTCGACCGGCTGATCGGCCAGCTCGCTCTTCAGCGACTCGCTCCGCGAGCGGAACTGGTCGACGAACATCCGGCTGATCTCACCGCGGCCCGCCCGCTCCTCCACGTGCTGCAGCAGGCCCTTCAGCGCGTCCTCGTACCGGTTCGGAAACAGGCTCTCTCCGCGCTGCGTGAGCCGAAACACGAACGCCGGCGCGCCCATGCCCCGCTGCTCCCGGCCATAGCTGACGCACCCGTCGAGCTCCAACTCCTTGAGGTGGCGCCGAACCGCGTTGGCCGACACGCCGAATGCGACGCTAAGTTCTTTCGCCGTAGTCGGTTGAGACTTCTTTATCTGCAGCAGGATCTGCGCTCGAAGGCCGCGATGGCCGGGGATCGATGGTGCGGGAGTTGAGAACGCCATGGATACGTTGCCCCACTTTGCCAATGTTTTTGTTGGCGAAGTAAGGTAACCCTAGTAAAGGAAGGTCCGCAACGCCGCGGCGGAGGTCGCCCCGAGCGCGGCCAAGATATCGGCCAGCCCGATCCAGTCGTTCCGGTGCTCAACGGCGAGTGTCAGCAGCGCCTCGCGAAACAAGGCGTCCCCCGCCCCCCGGCGCGCTGCTTCGAGGGCGGCCACACCCTTGGACCTCAAGAGCGCAACCGAGGAGTCGCCAACCGGGACCTGACTCAAGGGGAGGTCCATCCCGCTCGGCAGAGAGCGCCACGCGCTGTCGGCCTGCTGCATCAGGCGCTGACGCACGGAGTCCCCCTCGATCGCGCCTCGAAACGCTGCTCCGGTCCACTCCGGAATCACTTCGGCGATCCAAGCCGAGCCTGGCCCGGCGGCCGCCACCGAGTTGCCCCACCAGGTGCGCGCGAGCTCGCGCGCAACGTCGGCACTCGCCGGGACGAACTCGGCGTTGGCGGAATCGACCGCAAACCCGTACGGGTGCCCGACCAGGAGCAGGCCGGCGAATCCGCGGACTTCGGGCGTGCCGGTGACCGCGACGTCGACCTCGTCGAGCGGCAGCCGGCCGAACGCACGAGAGCAGAACAGCCACGCCGTGCGGACCTCCGCGGCGAGTGAGTCGACCGTGGCGCTCGACGGCGAATCCTCGGCCGTCAGCCATACGGACACACCGACGCCGCCCTCCGATCGCGCCACGATCCGGAATGGGCCCAGGGCGAAGGCTGCTCCGGCCGTCGCGATCTGGTCCGCGCTCCACGTCACGTGCCGCCGGCCGAGCGAGACGCCGTCGGCGGTCAAGCGCCCGGGCGCCACGGCTCGCCACGCATCGGGCAGATCGAAGCTCAAGGTCACCCGCGGGCGCGGCGTTCGCACGAACTGGAACGTCGAATCGAGGGCCGGTTGGACTCTCGGCAGCCAGTCCACGGCGGCGAAGGCACCCCTCGTCGACAGCTGCATCAGCCGGGGCGGCAGGTGATCCGTTCCCGCCGCGTGGTAGTGAACGGTGAACGTGGTGTTTCCCCGCGGCGGAACGGCACCGGGCAGACGAACCCATGAGACGCTGCCGGACGAGCGAGACGGCAGCAACGCGGAGTCGCCACGCATGGAGTCGACGACGAACGCCGGCCAGACCCAGACGGCCACGGACTCCGCCGGTGAGGCTCCCTGGTTCACCAGGTCGACCGTGACGGCGAAATCGACCCGCACCACCTGCGGATCGTACCGCACCAGGGCGTCGAACGACGTGGCCTGCCACCCGGTCGGCGGAACGACCTGCGCACTCGCGACGCTTTCCGCCACGGCGAGCGGCGGCGCGGGGCTGACCGGCGCACCGCCCCGAATCCTCAGGCCGGCGATGACTCGCTGGTATCCGGCCTCGATCGAGTCCCGCGGCAGCCCGCGCGGGTAGCGCAACTGCAGAATGATGAGGTCGCCGCCGCGGGCGATGGCGTATTCGTCCACGTCGAGGACCACATGGTCGATCGCCCCGCTCATCCGGGTGCGCAGGGCCGGGAGGCCGGACACCCCGAGGGAATCGCTTGCCACCAGCGCGAACGTGCGCCCCAAGCGCCGGCGCCAGGTGGTCTCCACGCGGCTCTCGACGACCCGCTGCAGGGGCACCTCGCCGGGGAACGTGGTCAACACCAGGGCCCCCCACAGCTGCTCGCGGAGCGCCGCCGCGCGGGGGTGGAAGATTACGGTCGTGGTCTGGGGCCCGGATCCGGGCTCGAAGACCCAGTCGGGGAAGGGGCGGGGAAGCGAAACCCCGTACGCCTCGTTCGCGTAAACCGGGGCGTCGAGCGTCGCGGTATCCTGCGGGGTCGGAAGGCCGGCCAGGACGGCGAGCACCATCCCGATCATGGCTCGATCCTACAAGTCGGACGAAAAGCGCGCTACATTGGCCGGGCCCATGTTCCTGCTCCTGCCCTTCGCCCTCGGCATCGCGGTTGGCGTCCTGTACTGCGCCCCAGTCGGGCCCGTGAACCTGGAGATCGTCCGGCGCGGCCTGACGGTGGGATTCCTCGCCGCGTTCCTCGTCGCGCTCGGCTCGGTCATCGGGGACTCGTTCTGGGCGGCCGTCGGCATTCTGGGCTCCGGTCTGCTGATGGGGTCCATTCCGCTCCGCGTGACGATCGGCTTCATCGGCGTGCTGATCCTCCTATTCCTTTCATGGAGCGCCTTCCGGGCGTCCGCCCAGAATCCCGACTATCACCTGTCGGACCCTCCCCGCAAGCGGGTCGGCTTCGCCGTGGGCGTGGCCCTGTCGATGGCGAACCCGTTCGCCGTCTTCTTCTGGCTGTGGCTGGCCGCGTCGGGCGCGATGGCGTCCGCCGGCGTCGACAGCGCGCACCACGTGGCCCGGATGTGGTTCTTTACCGGCCTGGTAACCGGCGCCGTCCTGTACGGCCTCGTCCTGTCGGGCGTCGTGGCGTGGAGCCGGCGCTTCATCTCGGCCCGCATGATGCGAGCGATCAACGTCGGCGCGGCCATCGGGCTCCTGGCGCTCGCGGTCGTGATGACCTTCCGGATTCTCAGACTCGTCAGAAGGATGTGAGCCTGCCGGCCGTGGCCACCCCCTCCTCCCCAGCGCCGCCGTTGCTCGCGCTGAGCGCCGTCACGAAGCGGTTCCCGGGGGTCGTTGCCCTCGATGCGGTGGACCTCACGGTGCTCGCCGGCCGGGTGCATGCGCTCGTGGGAGAGAACGGGGCGGGCAAGTCGACGCTGCTCAAGATCGTCGCCGGCGCCGAGCGCCCCGACGCCGGGACCGTCGCGCTCGACGGGACCACTGTGTCGTTCGCGGCGCCGCGCGAAGCGCTGAGTGCAGGCATCACCGTCATGTATCAGGAGCTCTCGCTCGTCCCGCAGCTGGGGGCCGACGCCAACATTTTCCTCGGGATGGAGCCCGGCCGCCACGGGCTGCTCGACCGCCGCCGCGCGGCCGCCAGCGCCCGGGAGGCGCTCCGGGCGCTGGGGGCGCAGTTCGACCCCTCGACGCCGGCCGGCGAGCTGTCGGTCGCCGAGCAGCAGCTCGTCGAGCTGGCGCGTGCATTGGCTCGCGACGCCCGCCTGATCGCCCTGGACGAGCCCACGGCCGCGCTGTCCCACGTCGAGGCCAGCCGGCTGTTCGAGCAGATCCGCGGCCTGTGCGCGCGCGGCATCGCCGTGGTCTTCGTCTCGCACCGCCTCGAGGAAGTTCGCCGCATCGCGGACGAGATCACCGTCCTGCGCGACGGACGGCGCGTCTTCTCGGGGGCCGCCGCGGAGATCGACGACGCCGGCCTCATCCGCCAGATGGTCGGCCGCGACGTCGAGTACGCGCGCCTGGGCGCGGCGCGGCCCGTCGCAGGAGATCCCGCGCTGGAGGTGCGCGCGCTCGGAAGGCGGGGACGCTTCTCCGACGTCTCGCTGAGCGTGCGTCGAGGCGAGATCGTGGGACTCGCCGGCCTGGTCGGCGCAGGCCGGACGGACGTGGCGCGCTGCATCGCCGGCGCGGACCCCGTCCACGCGGGAACGATGTCGCTCCACGGCGCGCCGTACCGGCCGGCCACTCCACGCGAGGCCATCGCGCGCGGCGTCGTCTACCTGCCGGAGGACCGCAAGACCCAGGGATTGGTGCTCGGGATGAGCGTTCGAGAGAACGTGACCCTCGCCTCGCTGGCGGCCTTCTCGCGGCGAGGGGTGATCCGGCCGCGCGCCGAGCGCGAGGCCGCCTCGCGTCAGACCCGCGCGGTGGAGCTCCGGCCGCCGGAGATCGAGCGGGAGGCGGGCACCCTGTCCGGCGGCAACCAGCAGAAGGTTGTCCTCGCCAAGTGGCTGCTGGCGGATGCGGACGTGCTGATCTTCGACGAGCCGACCCGGGGTGTGGATGTGGCGGCCAAGTCGGAGCTGCACCAGCTGATCCGCGGGCTCGCCGACGCGGGCAAGGCCGTGCTCGTCATCTCGTCGGAGCTTCCCGAAGTGCTCGCGCTCGCCGATCGCATCGTGGTCATGCGCGAGGGCACGGTCGCGGGAGAGCTCGCCGCGGCGGGCGCCACCGCCGAGGGCATCCTGGCCTTGGCCTTGCCGGCGTCGCACGCCGCATGACGGCTCCGCGGGCGGCCCGGTTCGGCGTCCCCCTCGCCCTGGCCGGGCTGGTGGTGGTGGCCGGCGTGCTGATTCCCGGTTTCATGAGCAGGGCCAACCTGACGACCATTCTGCTGCACGTCTCCATCAACGGGATCATCGCGCTCGGGTGCACGTTCGTCATCATCACGGCCGGCATCGATCTGTCGGTGGGCTCGGTCGTGGGCCTCGCCGGCGTGCTCGCGGCCGCGACGCTGACCAGCGGAGAGGTGCTGCGGCTCGTCGGACCGGGGTTGGCGGCCGTGCTCGCCGGCCTCGTGGGCATCGGCGCCGGCGCCGCGGTCGGCGTCCTCAATGGAAGCGTCGTCGCCCGGCTCGGGGTGGCCCCATTCATCGTGACGCTGGCCACCATGACGGCCGCGCGCGGCGCGGCCCGGCTCGTCACCGGCGGCGTGCCGATCGGGTTCCCCGACCCCGGTGATCCGCTCTACGCCCGGAAGATCGCGGCGCTCGACGCGCTGCACACGGTGGGCGGTGGCCGCATCCCGGTGATCGGCCTGCCGAGCGGCTTCCCGGTGCCCGCGCTCGTCATGCTGGCGTTGGTGGCCGCCGGGGCATTCGTGCTCGTGCGCACCCGGTTTGGGCGCCACGTGTACGCGGTGGGCGGCAACGAGGAAGCTTCCCGCCTCTCGGGCGTCGCCGTCGGCCGGATCAAGCTCGGGACCTACGCCATCTCCGGTGCGTGCGCCGGCCTGGCCGCGGTGCTGCTGGTCGGCCAGCTCCGGAGCGGCGGCCCCGACGCCGGCATGCTGTACGAGCTGAACGCCATCGCCGCGGCCGTGATCGGCGGAACTTCGCTGTTCGGCGGCGTCGGAACGGCCTGGGGAGCCCTCACGGGAGCCCTGCTCATCGGCGTGCTGAACAACGGACTCGACCTCCTCGGCGTGCAGTCGTTCTGGCAGGAGATCGCCAAGGGTGTCATCATCCTCCTCGCGGTGCTGTTCGACGTGTGGATGAAGCGGGCGGACGCTCGCCGCCGCGCGCGGGCCGTTCGGATCTAGACGTATCGGAAGGGGGTTCTCATGTCGTCCCGCCTGATGCTGGCGTGCGCCGCCATTACCACCCTGTTCGCGAACGCTCCACTCGATGCGCAGGACCTCCCCATTCACCGGTGGCTGGTGAGGGGACCCATCCCGGCGACGGAGGGTCCGCAGCGCGACTACATCGGGGGCGCGGCGGCGATATTGCCCGACTCCGGCGATTCGGTGGCCGGCGGCCGGTTCATCGCTGCCGACGCGGACTCCCTTGGCGGCATCGATCTCAACCGCCTGTTCGTCGGCCCGACGGACCGATCCGCGGCCTACGCGCACGGCTACGTGTTTTCGCCCGACGAGCGGACCGTTCTGCTGGTCATGGACAGCGACGACGACCTCCTGGCGTGGCTCAACGGGCAGCTCGTGTGGGTGCACATCATCGCCCGGGGCATGCAGTCCGGCAGCGACACGATCGCGGTGCGCCTGGCCTCAGGATGGAACAGCCTGCTGCTCGAGGCCGTGAATCGCAGCGGGGGCTTCGGCGTGCTCGGGCGCCTGGCCCGCGCGCCCGGGGAGCCCGGCCTCGACGGCATCCGCTCGCAGATGCGACGCCCCCCGGACGTGCACGCCCACAATTACCCGGCCTCGACGATCACAGCTTCCGCGCTCCGCTCGAGCGAGCGTCCGGTCTGGACACGCGACCGCCTCGAGGTGCCCGCCACGTTCGCGGTCACCATCTGGGGGCGGGACAGCCTGCCGGGTGCCGTCACGCGGGTGACGCAGGATTCCTCGGCCTGGGCCGCCGAGTCGCTGACGGTGCTTCCGCCCGGCACCCCGCGGACCCTGCACTTCCGGGCCCGATTCGACGACCTTCGGGCCGCCGCACTCGGGGCCTCTCCCTTGGCCGTGACCGTGACGGCGGCCGGCACCGTGCGGCGCGCGGCGCTGCCGGTGGACCCCGATTGGCTCCTCAGGGTCTGGGGCGGGCGTCTCTCCACCGGCGCGTGGGTGACCGATTCGAGCGCCGAGGGGAGGCACGCGCAAGTTCGACTGACCGTGCCGCAGGCGCTGGCCGGACGGACGGTCGACCTGCTGGTGGCGGAGTTCGGACCACGCGCCCGATATCAGGTCAACGGCGCCGCCGGAGCGTGGCGCGACGGCACGTTGGAGCTGTGCGCGCCATGCCGAGCCGGCGACACGCTCGCCGTGTGGATCGCCCTCGAGCCCGGCCGTCCCTGGTGGACGTTCCCCGACGCCCAGGTGCGAGACCTCGGCTACGCCGAGTTCGCCGACGGCTATGGGTACGCCCAGCAGCTGGCGGGACGGGCGCCAGCGATCGCCCGACCCGAAGCCCGTGAGTGGCTCACCGCCCTAGGTGGCGACCCAGGGGCGTACGCGCGGCTGGCCAACCGGTACGCCTCCGCCTACGCGCCGCTCGCGGCCCAGATCCGCCGGGACACGCTGCACCTCGTGGGCAACTCGCACATCGACGCCGCGTGGCTGTGGCCGTGGAGCGAGACCTCGGGGGACGTCATTCCGAACACGTGGCGCACTTCGCTCAAGCTCGCGGCGATGTTCCCCGGATACGTCTTCGCCGGCAGCGCCGCCGCGTACTACGACGCGATGGACCGCCTGCAGCCGACGCTGGCGGACTCGCTGCGGGCCGCAGTCGCATCGGGCCAGTGGGCCATCGTGGGTGGATGGTGGCTCGAGCCGGACCAGAACATTCCCTCCGGCGAATCGCTGGCGCGCCAGGGGCTCTACGGACAGCGGTACTTCGAGCGACGCTACGGTCACCGGGCACGCGTCGGCTGGACGCCCGATTCGTTCGGGTATCCGTGGACGCTCCCGCAGATCTACCGCCAGGCGGGGCTCGACTACTTCGTGACGCAGAAGATCCGCTGGAACGACTCGACCCAGCTGCCGTACGACGCGTTCTGGTGGGAGGGGCGCGACGGCACGCGGCTGTTCACCTACAACCCGTTCGGCTACGACCACGATCTCGATCCCGCCCAGCTCATCAAGGACCGGCTGGACGACGTGCGGCGCAACGCGGGCATCCACCACCAGCTCGTGCTCTACGGCGTCGGCGACCACGGCGGCGGGCCCACGATCGAGATGCTGCAGCGCGCCGAACGGCTGCGGCGCGTGCCCACGTTCCCGGTGATGCAGTACGACAACCCGGATCACGCGCTGGCGACGCTGCGGGCCTCGCAGCCCGATTCGACCTTCCCGGTGTGGCGGGACGAGCTGTACCTCGAAAAGCATCGGGGCACCTACACGACCCAGGCGCGGCAGAAATGGTCCGCCCGCCACAGCGAGACGCTGCTCCGCACGGCCGAGGCGCTCGCGGCCGTCGATACCGCGGCCTACCCGCGCGCCGCGCTGGAAGGCGTGTGGCACCGGGTGCTGTTCAACGAATTCCACGACATCCTTCCCGGCTCCGGCATCCACCAGATCTACCTGGACGCCAACGCGCAGTACGACACCGCCTGGGCGACGCTCGACACGCTCACCCGGCGTGCCTTCGCCGACCTGCGCGCGCGGATGGACACCCGTGGCGGGCCGCCCGGCACCGTGGCCGCGGTCGCGTTCAACCCGCTCACCTGGCCGCGCAGCGTCGTCGTCCGCGTGGCGTTGGGCGGCGCCGACACGGCGGCCGTGATCGCCCGTGACGTGCCCGCCCTCGGCGCCGAGGTGCTCCACGTGCGGCGGGCGGGCGGGATCGTGAGTCGGGCCAGCGCGCCGACCGTCGGACCCAACTGGCTCGAGAACGCGTGGCTCCGGGTCGAGGTGGACACCACGACAGGCGAGATCACGCGAGTCTTCGACAAGCGCGGCCGCCGCGAAGCGTTGGCGGCGGGGGCGCGCGCCAACGTGCTCCAGGTCTTCGGCGACGTGCCGAAGGAGTGGGACGCCTGGGACATCGGGTACACCGGCGAGCAGTGGGCGGTGACGGAGACGGCCGGCGTGTGGCGGCGCGCGGGCGCCGCCGAGGCCCGCCTCGGCTTCACGCGCCGCTGGGGCCGCTCCACCTTCACCCAGAGCCTCGTGCTCGGGCGCGAGGCCGCTTACGTGGACGTCGTGAACGACGTGGAGTGGCACGAGACGCACAAGCTGCTGAAGGTCGCGTTCGCGCTCGCCGTCAGCCCCGACTCGGCCACGTACGAGATCCCGTACGGGACCATCGGCCGCTCGTGCCGGCCGCGGACCCAGGCCGAGCGGGCGAAGTACGAGGCGTCGGGCCAGCGCTGGGCCGACCTCTCGGACTCGAGCTACGGGGTGAGCATCCTCAACGATTCCAAGTACGGCTGGGACTGTCACGGGAACGTGCTGCGGCTCTCGCTGCTTCGCTCGCCGCTATGGCCCGACTCGCTGGCCGACCGTGGGCACCATCAGTTCCGGTTCGCGATCTACCCCCACGCGGGCGATTGGCGGGCCGCTGGCACCGAGCGGCTGGCGGCGGAGTACAACACGCCCGTGCTGGTCGCGCGCGAGGCCGCCCACGCGGGCGCCCTCGGCCGCGGCGTGGCGTTCGCCACGGTGGACGCGCCCGGCGTGGAGCTGACCTGGGTGAAGCGCGCCGAAGATTCCGACGCGCTCGTCCTGCGGCTGGTCGAATGGGCCGGCCGGCCGGCGAGCGCGACCGTCACCCTGCGGCCGGCGATCCGCGCCGCTCACCGGAGCAACTTCCTAGAGGATCCGGGCGAGCCGCTGCCCGTGGCCGCGCACACGGTGCGCGTGACGCTGCGGCCGTTCGAGATCGCCACCGTCGTGGTGGAGACCGTCCAGTGACGAGAGGAGATCACCCCGTGGCCCGTGGCATCGCCGTCACCCGCCTCGCACCGTCGCTGCTCGCCGGCCTGGCGGTCGTGCTCGCCGGCGGCTGCGCCAGGAAGGCGGCTAGCACCCGGCCTCAAGTCGGCGTCACGCTGCTCACCGAGGCCCACGTCTTCTACCAGGACCTGAAGAAGGGGATGCTCAAGGCGGCGGACAGCCTGGGCATGGACCTCCACATCGTGGCGGGGGAGTGGGACCTGGCCCGCCAGACGGCCCAGGTGGAGAACTTCGTCACCCAGAAGATGGACGCGATCATCATCGCGCCGGTGGACTCGCGCGGGATCGTGTCCGCGGTCGAAGAGGCGAACCGGGCAGGCATCCCCGTCTTCACCGCGGACATCGCTTCGGCGGGAGGGCAGGTCACCTCGCACATCGCCTCCGACAACCAGCAGGGCGGCCGGCTGGTGGGCGAGTTCCTCGCGGCGCAGCTCCACGGCACGGGCGACGTGGCCATCCTCGACCAGCCGACGCTGGTCAGCGTCATCGACCGCGTGAAGGGGTTCCGGGACGCGGTCGCCCGCTACCCGGGCCTCCACATCGTCGCCGCGCCGGCGGTGGAGCGCGGCCTGCGGGACGTCGCGAAGAACAAGATGGACAACCTGCTGCAATCGCACCCGTCGCTGGCGGGGGTGTTCGGCAGCAACGACGACTGCGCCCTCGGCGCCCTGGCATCGATCCGGGCGGCGGGGCGGAGCAACATTGTGATCGTGGGGTTCGACGCGATTCCCGAAGCCCGCGCCGCGATCAGCGCGGGATCGCCACTCAAGGCCGACGCGATCCAGTACCCGGAGGTCATCGGCCGGAGGACGATCGAAACGGTGTACCGCACCTTGCACGGCGACCAAGTGCCACCCATCGTCGCCGTCCCCGTCGGGATCGTCGACCGCGATTCCCTCGCGCACCAAGGCCCGGCACCCGGAGGGTCCACGGCCCCATAGCTCCGAGGGCCGGCGCAGCTCGGGACCGGCTTGTCCCGGAATCCAGGCGGTCCTACATTGGATTCGATGACAGGGGTGCCCGCCACGGTGGGCTGAGATCAGACCCTTTGAACCTGACCCGGTTCAGACCGGCGTAGGGAGTCACCTCCAGGTCAAAGACGCTTCCCGCTCGGGTCCCCTGCCCGACGCGGGAGGCGTTTTGGTTTGGCCGCACGGGAGCGAACTATGAGCGCCTGCGTCACCCAGATGTTCCACGCCCGCCGCGGCGAGATCACGCCCGCCATGCGCCGCGTGGCCGAGCGCGAGGGACTCGAGCCGGAGACGGTACGCAGCGAGGTGGCCCGCGGCCGGCTGATCATTCCCGCCAACGTGCACCACCTGGCCGGGCGCCTCGACCCCATGGGGATCGGCACAGTCGCCGGCGTGAAGATCAACGCCAACATCGGGAAC
>Ga0187778_10001382_pt1 | contig 16941 bp, 13 predicted proteins | sample 1015_Q2_SP5_20_M_FD_132418 | JGI IMG/M metagenome (GOLD analysis project Ga0187778, IMG submission 132418) | Tropical peat soil microbial communities from peatlands in Department of Meta, Colombia - 1015_Q2_SP5_20_MG | ecosystem: Environmental > Terrestrial > Soil > Wetlands > Peat | place...
ACCACCACCCTGGAGGCGACCGTCGGCCCGCTCTCCCTGTGCTTGGAAGTGTCTGGACGCTCCAGTTTGAAGCGGGACAGCGGGACACCGAGGACGCTCGACGCGACCTGCATCATCCCTGAGATGGCGCCTGTCCCGTACTCGGTGAGGCCTGAGCCGACTGAGACGCTGCCGTCGGACAGCACTTCGATGTGGACGGCACCGTAGTCGTTCCCCTCGGGACCGAGTGAATTCCCATGCATCAGGAGGGCTATCCCGAGCCCTCTCCTGACGCTCTCAGTCTGGTTCCTGTAGCGGCGCGCCTTCTCCCTGTAGTTGCTGGAGGCGACGACTTTCTCGACGCACTGCGGAAGGCCGCAGCTGGCGTCCATTACGGCGCTTGTCGCGTTCTTCTTCCCGGGCACCAGCATGTTTCTCAGTCTGAACTCGAGCGGGTCCATCCCGAGCTTCCGCGCGAGCTCCTCCATCTGGCTCTCGATCGCGAAGATGGCCTGAGGGCCTCCGAACCCCCTTAGGCTCCCGGTGTAGGTGTTGTTGGTATAGACGAGGTAGGAGTCGGCTTTCACGTTGGGTATCTCGTAGGCGCCGACAGTGTGGAAGGTCGCCCGGACAATCACGAAGACGCCGAGGGAAGCGTAGGCCCCCGTGTCCCCAACGATTCTCGACTCGTCGGCTAGGAGCATCCCGTCCTTGCTCACGCCCGTCTTGTGGGTGATGACGAAGGGGTGCCTCTTCGTGTGCATGACCATGGAATCTTCCCTGTCCATGCCGCAATACACCGGCCTCCGGAACTTGACGGCGGCCAGTGCGGCAGTCGAGCAGACATCGAAGGGAGTTTCGTCTGACTTCGGTCCGAACGCCCCCCCGGTCACCGCCTGTATGACCCTGACCTTCTCCGGGGGAAGCTTGAGGACCTTGGCAACGGCAGCCTGGGTGTGGTGCGGGCTCTGCATAGAACCGATGACCTTTACTCCTCCGTCTTCGGGTATCGCGAGCCCGACCTCAGGTTCCAGGGGAGCGGCGTCCTGGAATTGGGTCCTGTATGTCTTCTCAAGGATGATGTCAGACTTCGAAAACCCTTCCTCGACGTTTCCCTTCCTGATCTTCATCTGCCTCGCTATGTTCCCCTTCTCGTGGATCCTTACGGCCCCAGGCTCCAGGGCTTTCAGCGGATCGAATATCGCAGGGAGCTTCTCATAGTCAACCTTGATTCTTGCTGCGGCGTCAGCCGCACCGGGGGAGGTTTCGGCGATGACCGCGCCAAGGATGTCGCCGGTCGAGCGGACGATTGGGTCGGCAAACAGCTGCCTGTCAGGGAGGACCGCCGAAGACTCGTTCAGCCCCGGGATGTCCTTCGATGTCAGCACGCCAAGAACTCCGGGGTATGACCTCGCCCCCCCGAGCTCCATCCGCTTGACGATCCCATGTGGGATTGACGAGTGGAAAAGCTTGGCGTACACGGTACCCCTGGGGATCAGATCCGCCGTGTACACAGGGTTCCCTAAGACCTTCTCAAGGGAGTCGACCCTGACCACGTTCTCTCCGATGTAAAGGAGCTCCCCTCTCTCCGCCTTCGCACGCAGTGAATCCAGAAGCTGCGATACCTGCTCGCTCATCGTTCTCCCCTCTCGCACCCTTCGCGGACCGAGTCGATGATCTGATAGTAACCGGTGCAACGGCAGAGTATCCCGCTGATTGCGACCTTGATCTCTTCGACGGACGGTTTAGGTGAGTGCCTGGCGAGGTCCCATGACGCCATCAGCATGGCTGGAGTGCAGAACCCGCACTGGGCGGCGTTGTTGGCGATAAAACTCCCCTGCATCCGCTTCATTGTTGGATCTTCCAGCAGACCCTCCAGGGTCGTGACCCTTCTCCCGTCGCACTGGGCGGCGAGCATCAGGCAGCTGTTAACAAGCTTCCCGTCCACCAGGACGGCGCAGATGCCGCAATCCCCCGTGCTGCACCCCTCCTTAACAGACTTCAGATTCAGCTGATCCCTGAGCACATCGATGAGCCTGTCGGGGGCGTCAACCTGCAGCGGGTGCTCGGTACCGTTCACATTGACTGTGATGGCACGCTTCGCCACTTCAGGAAGGCCCTCCAATCTGCCGGACGCAGCGCTCCATGAGCCTCCTCAGGTATACCTGGGCCACTTCTGTTCTATATTCTCCAGATCCCCTGAAATCAGAGGTTAGAGACAGCTCCGAGGCGAGTACCTTCTGTGCTCGGGCAATGGTCTGGTCTGAGACCCTCTTCCCCTGGAGGAAGTCGTTAGTCTTGGCAGCAAGCGCAGGAATCTTCCCAGAGACCCTGTTCAGGGCTACCCGCGCCGAGCGGATGGTTCGGAGGTCGTCCTCCAGCGTCACGGAGAGGGCCTCATTGACGATGGCAAGGATGAGCATGTTCCTTCGCCCCAGCTTCTCGTAAGCTGTCCAGCTGTGCCCCACGGGGGGACTGAAACTGACCTCGGCGAGTATCTCCGACGGCTTCATGGCCGTCTCCCTCTTCCCTACAATGAAATCCTTCAGCGGGATGGTCCGCTCACCTTTCGCGCTGACAAGCTTCAGGCTGGCACCCAGGGCCATGAACACCGGGATCAAGTCTTCCGATGACGCCGCAGAGCATATGTTACCTCCGACTGTGGCGACGTTCCGCACCTGCGGTGCTCCGAAGAGCATTGAGGCTTCTCTGATTATCGATAGCTTTCCAGAGAACAAGGGGGATTCGAGCAGGTCCGTAACGGTGGTGAGCGCGCCCAGGCGGACTGTCCCCTCCGCTTGGCGTATGTACCTCAGGTCCTCCGTGAAGGAAGAAATGTCGACTAGGACCGACGGGGAGATCTGCCTCCTCCTCATGCGCGGCAGGAGGTCTGTCCCGCTGGCTATGACAGCCGCGTTTCTGCCATCGTGTTCTATGAACCGGAGGGCGTCATTCAGATCCGTGGGGGAGTAGAGCTCCAGAGTCGACATTACGACTGTCTGCGTGAGAGTGCCCTCTCAGAGTTAAAAAACTTCATGCCGTGCGGCCTCGTAACTCGTTCCCTCATTCGAACCGCGTATAAGTCGCTGCTCCGAGGGTCGCCCTGTTATGAAAGCACCACCGTATGTCGGTTCGATGGCAGGAAGAGACTTCCTGGACACAAACGACCATTCACAGGAGGAAATCGCAAAAATCCTGAAGGCCGCGGAGGACCTGAAGGTCAAGTTCAGAAAGAGGGCGCCGACTCATTACCTGCCCGGCCGGACACTCTTCATGCTCTTCTACAACAGGTCGCTCAGGACGAGGAACTCGTTTGAGGCAGGCATCTACCAGCTTGGCGGCCACGCCCACTTCTTGAGCCCCAGTGACGTCTACACTCCGACCCTCCCTGAGGACATGGTCCCCTACCAGACAGAGGCGATAGCTGACGTTGGGCGGGTGCTTTCCAGGTACGGTGACTCGATTGCCATCAGGGTCTACGGGGATGCTGCGAAGTGGACCATCGGGAGGGGGCACAGGATAATCCAGGAGTTCGCGAAGTGGAGCGACATTCCTGTCCTCAACATGGAGGACGACCTGTACCACCCCTTTCAGGCCCTGGCCGACATGAAGGCAATAACAGACGTCAGGCCGAAGCCGAAGGGGAAGAAGTTCGTGGTGTCCTATGCATATTCAGGGGGCCTGAAGCCCCTGGCTGTTCCTCAGAGTTGTGTGCTGATCGGGACCCAGTTCGGAATGAACGTGGTCTTGGCCCACCCGAAGGGGTTCGAGCTCGAGGACAACGTCGTCATGGCCTGCGAAAAGAACGCCGACAGGTACGGCGGGAGCTTCGAGGTCTCGAACGACATGAAGGAGGCTTTCGAAGGAGCTGACTTCGTCTACCCCAAGGCGTGGTCTCCCAAGGAATTCGTCCCGCCCTACAGCAACACCGTGAACAAGGAGGGGGCGTCGCAGTACCAGGACCAGTTCAAGGACTGGAAGTGCACTCAGGAGATGATGGACCTGACGAACAAGGGAAAGTACATGCACTGCGGACCTGCAGACAGGGGCCAGGAAGCGACGGACGAAGTCATAGACAGCCCCAAGTACTCTCTCTACTTCGAGCAAGCAGAGAACAGGCTGCACGTCCAGAAGGCGGTCATGGCCATGGTCATGGGCCCCAAGCGCAGATGATCACTGGAGGGTAGTCGGTTGGTAGCTCAAGACAGGTCGATACTTGACGTCATAGGGAACACGCCCACAATCAGGCTGTCGAGAATCCCTGCCGCAGAGAAGCTGCACTCGGAGATATTCGCCAAGCTGGAATTCTTCAACCCCACCGAGAGCCTGAAGGACAGAATCTACAAGGAAATGATACTCGGAGCCATCGACAGGGGGGACCTGAAGCCTGGCATGGAGATACTCGAGGGCTCCACAGGCAACGCGGGCATCGCCTGCACTTTCATCGGAACCAGGATGGGGTACAGGGTGACAATAGTCATGCCAGAGGGGATGAGCGACGAGCGCAAGAAAATGATCAAGGCGTTCGGGGGAGAACTGATACTCACCCCAGGTGGCGAGAGCGATGTCGACTTCTGCCTCACAAAGATCGAGGAGTTGATGGCGAAGCAGAAGGGGAAGTACTGGTTCCCCGCCCAATTCGACAACCCCGACAACCCGAAGGCGCACTACAAGAGCACCGGTCCCGAACTCTGGAACCAGATGGGAGGTGACGTCGACGCCTTCGTCGCATCCCAGGGGACAGGCGGGGTCCTCTCAGGGATCGGGAGATATCTGAGGGAAGAGAACCCCAGTGTGAGACTCTACGCCGTCGAGCCCTCGGAGGCGCCTATACTCTCTCACAGCAAGTGGGGCACTCACAAGATTGAAGGCATCGGCGACGGCTTCGTCCCGAAGAACCTTGACCTTAGCCTGATCACTGGCGTCGTGACCACCACATCTGACGAGGCGATCGACATGACACGCCGCCTGACAAAGGAGGAGGGCATCTTCTGCGGCATATCCTCCGGGTGCAACGTTGCTGCAGCTGTAAAGCTCGCCAGGAAGCATCCGGAGCTGAGGAGGATAGCTACCGTGATCAACGACTCGGGTGGGAGGTACCTCTCTACTGAGGTGTTTGGCATGAAGAAGAGGCAGACTGTGACCAGGACAAGCAAGAAGCTCGACCCGTACACAGTGGAACAGCTCAGGAAGTACCAGAAAGGATTCGACGTAGTGGAATAGGCGCTCGCCGGAGCTAGTCCCTTGTCCTTCGTAGAACGGCTGGTCTGTTCCAAGTGCGGTACGAAATACGACCCAGGCGAGAACCCCATCATGTGCCGAAAGAGGGATCTGGGGAGACTCGACGTCGTCTACAACTACAACGGGATCTCAAATAGGTTCAATCGCAGGAGGCTAGAGTCGAGAAGATCGAGGGACATCTGGCGATACGAGGAGCTGCTTCCTGTCTCTTCCGGTTTTGCCCAGAGGCTGGGCGAGGGTGGGACCCCACTGGTTCACGCTCGGCGTCTTGGCGAGAAGCTCGGAATGAAGAACCTGTACCTGAAGGACGATACAAGGAACCCCACTGCGTCCTTCAAGGACAGGGCTATGGCGGTGGGCTCCGCCAAGGCGATCGAGCTGAAGAAGAGGGACGTCGCGATAGCTTCGAGCGGCAACGCGGCCGCTTCCCTGGCTGCCTACTCCGCGGGGGCGGGCATGGTTTGTCACGCTTTTGTTCCCCCCGACGCGTCTGCCGGGAAGATCGCCCAGCTCCTACTCTACGGCGCCTCGATAACGAGGTGCGGGCAGGTGAAGAGGGGGGAAGATGCGACCGTACAGGCGATGCTCGACGCGGTTGACAGGTTCGGATACTACCCCTGCCCGAGCTTCGGGCCCTTCAACCCCTACCAGGTCGAAGGACCGAAGACGATCGTGTACGAACTCTACGAACAGAGGGACTGGGAAGGATTGGACGCCATTTTGGTACCCACGGGGTCCGGGTGCCTCCTCACAGGTATCTGGAAGGGCCTCCGAGACCTTAGGGAGCTTGACTTGATCAAGGGCTACCCCCGCATCGTGGCGGTACAGCCAGCCGGAAACCAGGCTCTAGTCAGGGCGATCCGGAAGGGGGCGTCCTTCGACAGAATCATTCCGGAGCCCTATCCCGAGTCCGTCGCCGGGGGCCTCCTGGATCCCTATCCATGGGACGGAGATGCAGCCATGACGGGGGTAAGGGAGACGCGTGGAATGGGTGTCTCGGTTAGCGACCGGGACATACTCCGGTCCGTCAGAGAGCTGGCCGCCTGCGAGGGGATTTTTGCAGAGCCATCGGGAGCCGCGGGGCTCTCTGGACTGGAGAAGTTGCTGTCGGAGGGCGCCATCGGCAAGGACGACAGGGTAGTTGTCCTGGTGACGGGTTCGGGTCTAAAAGAGCCCGACAGGGTCATCGAGATGTTCGAGGGAAAGAATGGGGGAGGTGCAAAGAAACCCAGCCGGAATCGGCCCTGATTCTGTGAAGCCGTCCAATCTGACATATAGAATTTAAAGGCCGACCGGTCCCTTTCGCGCGAATGACTTCGGTGGAGCTCGAAGAGCCCCTCCAACGCGTCGTCGAAATCCCCAGGGTGGACGCCTTGGAGAAGGCGCTCGGCGAGACGAAGTATACAACGGACAACGTACAGGAGGACGCGCTCTATCTCAGAGTTGTCAGATCCCCCCATCCCCACGCGCTGATCAAGCGCGTAGATACCTCCAAAGCGGAACATGTCCAGGGAGTGTTGAAGGTTGCCACAGCGAGTGATGTTCCTGGGTCCAACTACATCGGGTACGTGGTCCAAGACAGGCCGTTGCTCTGCCACGACAGAGTCAGGTTCGTCGGGGATTCCGTCGCCCTAGTGGTAGCTGACACACCGGAATCAGCCGAACTCGGAGTCCAAGCCGTAAATGTCGAATACGAGCAGCTCCCCGCCATCTTTGACCCCAGCGAAGCGCTTCGGCCAGGCGCGCCGGCGATTCACCCTTCTGGGAACCTGACAGCAAGGCACTTCGTCAGAGTGGGAGACGCCGAGAAGGGGCTTGCGAATGCTGACTACGTGGTCAAGGGGGTGTACACCACCCCGGTCCAGGAGCATGCCTATCTGGAGACCGAGGCAGCCCTGGCCTACCCGAAAGGGGACAGCGTCGTCGTGCTGGGCTCCATGCAGAACCCCTTCATGGTGAAGAAGGCGGTCTCGACGGTGCTGGGTAAGGCTGTGCCTAACGTCCGCATAATACAGGCTCCCACAGGCGGGGGATTCGGAGGGAAACAGGACGCCCCCGACGAAGTCTGTGCGATGGCAGCCCTGGGCGCGTGGCTTGCCAAAAGACCAGCGCTCTTGGCTTTCTCCAGAAAGGAGTCAACGGCGTTCCATCCCAAGCGGCATCCGATGGTGTTCGAAAGGGAGATGGGGGTGAACTCCAGCGGAAAGATAACTGCGGTCAGAGCTCACATCCTCGCCGATGGAGGCGCCTACGCCTCCCTGAGCGAGCGGGTCTTGTTTGTGGCGGTGGTGGTGGCGGCTGGACCCTATGAAATCCCCAACGTTCACATCGATGGCTCGGTCGTCTACACCAACAACGTGCCCACGGGGGCCTTCAGGGGCTTCGGCAAGCCGCAGGCTTCGTTCGCGGCCGAGCTTCAGATGGATGAGGCGGCGGACAGGGTCGGAATGGACCCCGCGGATTTCAGACTTCGAAATGTCCTGAGGGTCGGCTCGGTTACTCCCACCGGTCAGACCCTTCCCGACGGAATCGGCATCGAGGAGTGTATTCTCCGGGCCAGGGATGCTTCGGCGTGGGATGCGAAGCGCCGAATCGGACCCGGGCTCGGCACAAGGAGGCGAGGGATTGGGATGGCGTGCACCATTCACCCAGAAGGGCTGAACGGAGAGGCAGACACGGCGACCGCTTGGGTCGAGATTACTCCCCAGGGGAAGGTGGTGGTGAAGACGGGCCTTACCGAATACGGCCAGGGGATCTACACCGGTTTCACCAGAATCGTCACGAAGGTCCTGGGCACGAGAGCGGACAGGGTATCGGTCGTCTCGCCTGACACGGACCTGGTCCCCGATTCGGGCCCCACGGTCGCCTCACGGAGCACCGTGTTCGGGGGCAAGGCGATTCTCCTTGCAACCGAGAAACTGAGGGGCAGGCTCGCCGGGGTGGCTTCCGAAATGCTCTCTTGCCCTGCGGACGAACTCGTCTTCGAGGGAGACGCGGTACGGAGGTCGGGCCATGAAGACAGTCGTTTGGAGTTCGGCGAGCTCGTTTCGGAGTGCTTCAAACGAGACATAAGGCTGAAGGAGGAAGGGAAGGTCGTCAAGCTCCTACCTGCATTCGACAGGGGGGCAGGACACGGGGACCTGGCGCCCTCCTACGCCTTCGGAGCCCACGTCGCCGAAGTTGAAGTAGACATGGAGACGGGCAAGGTTGACGTAGTAAACTACACCGCGGCGCACGATTCCGGAACGGTGGTTTCGGGGGAGCAGTACGAGAGCCAGATAGTCGGGGGAGTGGCGCAGGGACTCGGATACGCCCTGATGGAGGAGCTTATCCTCAAAGACGGAATCATCAGGAACCAGTCGTTCCTGGACTACCACATCCCCACCGCGGCCGACATCCCCCGCATCAAGACCATCATGGTCCAGACTCCCAGCGATTTCGGGCCATTCGGCGCCAAGGGGGTGGGTGAGGCGGGGATTGAGCCCGTAGCTGGGGCGGTTGCGAACGCGGTATACAACGCCCTGGGATTCCCAATCCGACGGTTCCCGTTCACGCCTGAAAGGGTCTCCGAGGCAATCGAAGAGAGGGCATCCCGAACATGAAATCCTTCCAGTACCTCGCGCCAATCCCGCCCTTCGAATATACGGCTCCCCGAACCCTCTCGGAGCTCTTCGAGACCATGGACGGTCATGGCAAAGAGCTACAGATCATGGCCGGGGGAACCGACCTCATGATAGCCCTGAAGGAGAGAACCGTGGCTCCGAAAATCATCGTGGACTTGGGCCGACTCCGGAAGGAGCTTGGGGGCATAGCTGTCGAAGACGGGGTTCTGCGCATAGGCGCCCTGGCCACCTTTTTCCAGATCGAATCGAGTCCTTTCGTCGCAAGGTACGCAAACGCTCTCCGCCAGGCGGCCGCGAACGTGGGAACGCTCCAGATCAGATCTATCGCAACGCTGGGTGGAAACTTGGCGACCGCTTCCCCTGCCGCCGACTCTGCTCCTCCCCTGATCGCCCTTGGGGGCACCGTCACTCTCCTGAGCAGGTCCGAGCAACGCTCCTTGCCCGTCCAGAGCGTCTTCGCCGGGCCAAAGAGGAACGGACTTCGTGCCGGGGAGATCGTGTCCTCCGTGGAGATCCGAGCGAGCGAGGAAGTTCGGAGCGCCTGGACGAGGTCCGCCGTGAGGAACGAGAACGTGCTGTCCACTGTCTCAGTGGCGGTCGCCTCCACAGTAAAGGACGGCAGGTTCGGTCCGAGCAGGGTCGCGTTGGGCGCGGTCGCGCCTACGCCGATCCTAGCCGAGAAGGCCAGCGGGGCGATGACAGGGAGCGAAGCGACATCAGAACAGGCGGAGAGAGTGGCGGCCTTGGCCGCCGAAGACGCCAGACCGATATCAGACATAAGGGCCAGCGCGCATTACAGGAAGCGCCTGGTCTCGGTGCTTACCAGGCGACTGATTCGGCAAATCCTTTCGGAGTCGATGGTGCCTTGAAGGTGAAGGTAAGGTTCAGGCTCAACGGCGGGACCAAGACCGACGAGATAGAACCCAACCAGACGCTCTGCGACTATCTGCACGACGTGGTTGGGACGACGAGCGTGAAGAAGGGGTGCGACACGGGGGAGTGCGGGGCCTGCACGGTGCTGCTGGACGACATGCCTGTCACATCCTGCCTAGTCTTGGCCCCCCAGGTCGACGGCCGCGAAGTGGTCACTACCGAGGGACTGGGGACCAAATACGCTCCGCACCCCGTACAGCGGGAGTTCGTGGCAAAGGACGCGGTGCAGTGCGGGTACTGCATACCGGGGATGATCGTCACCCTGTCCTGGATCTTCGAGCATGCGCCCGATGCCTCGGACACCGAAATCAAACGGCTGATGTCCGGAAACCTCTGCAGGTGCACGGGATACCTGCAGCAGATCGAGGCCCTCAAGGCAGCAAGAATGAGAACATAGCCGGGGACCGGCCCTTACATCTATAAGCAGAAACTCTCTGCCCGTTGTCATGCGTCCCCAAGACCTGCACGGCAAAGACCTGATTTCCACACAAGAATGGAAGAGGGAAGAAATAGACTATCTAATGGATTTCGCAGCAGACATCAAGCGCAAGTATCGCTCGAACTCTGTCCCTGAGCTCTTCAAGAACAGGACCTTCTTCATGCTCTTCTACAACACTTCGACTAGGACCAGGTCCAGCTTCGAGGCAGCGGCGACCATACTCGGGGGACACTCTCAGTTCATCGACTTCGCCACGACCAGGGGCTCCGAGGGGGAGTCGATCAAGGACATGGCGAAGATGTACGAAAGGATGGGGCATGCCCTTGGCGTCAGGATTCTCGAATCAGCCGTCGACTTCGTGTACGGCAAGGGAAACGCCGCGATCCGGGAGTACGCCAGGTACGCAGACATACCCGTGGTGAACATGGCAGACGACGTATACCACCCTACCCAAGCGATAACTGACGTGTTCACCCTGAAGGAGAAGCTTGGGGCAAAGCTGGAGAAAAAGAAGTACGTCCTCCTCTGGACCTACAGCGATCACATCAGGAGCTGGGGGAGCATGCAGGACGAGATGCTAATCTCGACCAAGTATGGCATGGACACGGTCCTCGCCTACCCTGAAGGGTTCGACCTCGACGAGAAGATGGTCGACGCGGCACGAGACAACGCCAAGAAGTCAGGGGGGAGCCTTGAGGTGAGCCATGACCCTGTTGAGGCCATGGAGGGGGCCGATGTCGTCTTCCCCAGGAGCTGGGCAAGCCACGAGTGCGTCATGACGGGGATGAACCGCTTCACGAAAGAGAGGGAAGTGGCGATGCACAACGAGCATAAGGACTGGCGCCTGACGAAAAAGCTCACGGACACCATGACCCATGGCGGGGTCGTCACCCACGTCCTCCCGGTGTTTCGGGGCCAGGAGGCAGACGATGATGTAATGGACGGGCCGAGGAGCGTCATCTACGACCAGGCCGAGAACCTTCTCTATGTGAGAGCGGCGGTGCTCGCCCTCCTCGCAGGCACCGCGAAGTAGAGCCAGCGCCAACGAAACTGCACCTTAATCTACTCGACATTCCGCTCCATACGGCGTGACCAAGTCCCGGGTCTTCTTCATCACGGACGTGCACGGCTCCACAAGATGCTTCAAGAAGTTCCTGAATGCGGCGAAGTTCTACAAGGCCAACATACTTGTGCTTGGAGGCGACCTCACGGGCAAGGTCCTGATTCCAATAGTGGACCAGGGGGACGGAGCGTACAGGTGCACATACGAGGGCAACGAGCTGTCACTCAGGAACAGGAAGGAGGTCGACGAGGTGGTCGCGAAGGCGGATGACGCCGGCCTGTACACGCGAATCATGACACGGAACGAGTTTGATGAGGTCTCGGCGGATCCGAGGAACGTCACTGCGACCTTCAACAAGGCGATGTTAGACCGCGTCACGGCATGGATGCACCTCGCGGAGGAGAGGCTGGGGAATACCGACGTGAAGTGCTACATCTCACCCGGAAACGACGACCTCTTCGACGTGGACCCATTGCTTAGTTCGTCAAGCTGCGTGATCAACCCCGAAGGGAGGGTCGTGTCCATAGACGGGGAGCACGAGATGATCACACTGGGGTACACGAACCACACCCCCTGGCACAGTCCAAGGGAGGTCGACGAGGAAGAGCTGGGGAGGATGATAGAGAGCCTGGCGGCCGGCGTCAAGAACATGAGGACCGCCATCTTCAACATCCACGTCCCTCCGATAAACACTCCCATCGACAGAGCCCCAATGGTCGACGAGAACCTGAAGGTAGTGGCGAGGTCTGGGCAGGTCCAGATGATTTCCGCCGGCAGTACGGCCTGCAGAGCCGCTATCGAGAAACACCAGCCGATGCTTGGCATCCACGGTCACATCCACGAGTCCCATGGCTTCGTTATGATAGGGAAGACCCTCTGCGCGAACCCCGGGAGTGACTACGGAGAGGGAGTTCTCAGGGGGTTCCTGACAGAAATAGAAGGGGACAGGATAAAGTCCCACATGCTGACGACTGGCTGAAGACTACTCTGGCGGGATTTCCTTGTAGGCCAAGGAGATATTGACTCCCCTGGCTTTGTGGTAATAGTACGACCCTGCGTAGATCACACCGCCCAGGATGAACGTCCCGACCACGAAGTACACCGTCAACGAGTTGAGGGACCACTGGGCAGCATTGGTGATGTACTGGTATGTCAGGAATCCGAAGACGCCGATGTTCGCGATTCCTGCCACTATGAGAGTCAGCTTCGCCATGCCCTTCTCCTTCCTGATGGCCCATACAGCAGCCGCAAGACCAACGAAGGCGAAGTAGATCATGGATGCGATTGTCGCGCCGAAGAGGCCTCCCAACCCACTGTAGTAGAAGGCCGCCAGCGCGACCAGGACGACCGTGACGACTAGGGAAATCAGGAACGCCTTCACCGGCGAACCGAACCTCGGGTTCACGTCAGATATGGTGGAGGGGAGGAACCTGTCGAACGACTGGGCGAGCAGATACCTCGATATCACGATCACGCCATAGGCGAGGACGCTCAGGTTCGCCAGGATCCATCCGAGTCCGATGAGGCCCGCGACTATGTTGTTGTTGGAGACGCCCATGGCCAGGGTCCAGAAGTTGAACGGGGGCGTAAAGTAGCCGAACACCAGGGGCGGGTTGGAGTAGGCACCGTTGATGAAGGCCTGTCCGCCCACATAGTACATCGTCGCCAGCGCACCTGTGACGAAAACGAACACCAGGAGGGCTGATATGGGGACGTTCCACCTTAAGGCCGGCTTGCCCTTGATTTCGCTGGCTACGGCAGGCGCCGCGTTGAGCCATGGATAGATGAATGCCGCCATAAGAGGAAGGAGGTAGATGGTGTTGCCGAAGTTGAATCCGGTGGATCCCTGACTCGATATGATGTTGTAAGCAGTACCCGTTCCATTAACCTCCAACATCGTGCTGTTGAGCCCGAATCCGTTGATGTAGTTCTGGACTCCGCCCGAACCTGCGCTCAGCAGCTCCGCTATGGCCAGGATTAGTGCGAAGAAACCGAAGATGGTGAGGATCGAAACCAGCCTGTACCCTGCCTTGGGCCTCACGATGTTAACCCCGATCAGGGCCGCAAAGATCACGGCACCCACGACCCACTGGGCCCCTGGGTTCGCTCCGGATGTTCCGCTTGGGACAGCGAGGCCCAGGTAGGTGGTGCTGGTTGAGTTGAAGAATAACCCGACCGACCCTATGGCGAAGACCGTCGAGAGGACAATCAGCGCGAGATATGCAGTAGTCTCGGTGGTGTAACCCATGAACGACAGCAGGCTCCCCGCCGGGCCGCCCAACGTCCTTGACACCCACACGTAGTCTCCCCCTGTTCTGGGCATCCTCCTCGACATGATGGTATAGACCGCGATCTGCGGGAAGGAAACGATGAACCCGATCACCGAAAGCCACACGAGGTTCACGCCCGTCATATCGTGGCCCAGCATCGGGACGAGACCAGAGATTCCGATGACTCCCAGGAGAGCCCCCACGGACATGTTGCTCATGTTCATGGCGATGCTGTCGAAGAAGGAAACGTTCTTGACCAGACCAGTAGCTTCACGGACGAAGACGCCGGGCGCAGGCGCAGGCGCGGGCGCCGGCGCAGTTGCAGCTTGCCTCTCCTTATCGCTCAAGGGTAGGTTTGCTCGGCCGCTATCCCGTTAGGCGATTATTTAAGCACCACCGGCCCTCTGTTAATTCTATGCTTACCTAACGCGTTCGGGTTAGCATGGTCAAGGAGCAGGGAGTTGCGCGAGATGGGAGATGACAGCCACGAGCAACCCGAATACAAAAGCTTCTTAGACTTCGGTCAAACGCTCGTCCCTGTTAGGTTGTGAATCTCAACTGAGCACTCCAGCTGTCCCGCTTGAATCCCTCGGGGATGAGGCTGAGAGAATTCTGAGCACGGCAGAGGAAAGAGGTATCACGATTCGCCTGCTAGGAGGCATCGCAGTAGTTACGCGGTGCCCCTCCGCATCAAGACCGCCATTCTCAAGGCGCTATGCGGACATAGATCTGATAGCCCGGAGGAAAGAGACCGCGAAGATCAATGCCCTCTTCAAAGACCTGGGGTACAAGCCCAGAGAGCGATTCAACGCCCTCCACGGCTCAAGGTTCATCTTCCATGACATGAAGAACATGAGGCGGGTCGACGTCTTCCTAGACGTATTCCAGATGTGCCACAAGTTCGACTTTCGGGACCGGCTCGGGCTCGAACCAAGGACAATCTCGATGTCGGACCTGCTGGCGACCAAGCTCCAGATTGTAGAGATTAATGAGAAAGACATCAAAGACATACTAGTCATCCTCCTTGACCACGATGTCACGGGGGAGGAGTCTGCAGACAAGATCAATGCGTCCTACATCGCCAAGCTATGCGCCGGGGACTGGGGAATCTACAAGACATTCACCACGAACTTGGAAAGGATACCCGAGTTCGCCCAAAGGCTGAGTCTTGATGACGAACAGAGAACCCAAATCACAGGGCGGGCTGAATCGGTAAGAAGAGCCATCGAGAGCGCCCCGAAGTCGATGGGGTGGAAGATGAGGGCGGCAGTGGGTGAAAGGAGGCGTTGGTACGAACTCCCCGAGGCGGACGTGCCAGTAGCCGAATCGAACGCGTCCACCGCGGGGAAGTGATACCCCTGGTTTGGAGATTTCTTGGAGACTTTAAATCGAATGCGGAGTCGGTCGGTCGTGGTGAAATAACCTGTCGAAGGTCTCGGGCTCCTTGAGTCGGTTGGGCCTGTACCTCCAAGACATGCACGTCCGCGAGATGGTGAAGTACTCCCAGATCGCCGAAGCGCATGGGTTCGAGTCCGTCTGGATTGCCGAGTCGAGGCTCGCGAGGGACGCCATCGTCCCCGTTACGGCGATAGCCACAGACACGAGCAGGATTAAGATTGGGGCGGGAGTGATCAACACATGGACGCGAAACGCCGCCCTCGTTGCCCAGACCTTTGCCACGCTCGACGAACTCTCCGCTGGGAGGGTAATTCTGGGACTTGGCGCCTGGTGGGACCCCCTGGCCAAGAAGGTGGGCATAGACAGGACAAAGCCTCTCCAGTGCATGAGGGAGTACGTCCAGGTAATTAGAAGCCTGTTGAAGGCGGAAGAGGTCACGTTTCAGGGAGAATTCGTGAAAATGGACGGAGTCAAGCTAGACACGCTTCACGGGACAGGGGCCGTACCAAGGAACGTGCCCATCTACATTGGGGGCACGGGATTTCAGATGCTCGAACTTGCGGGGGAGGTAGCCGATGGTGTCCTGCTGAATTACCTCGTCTCCCCGAAGTACAACGAGAAGGCGTGGGAGAGCATCAGGCGCGGGGCCGACAAGGCGCACAGAAACCCAAAGGAGATTGACTCTCCCCAGCTCATTGCATGCTCGATGGACGAGGATGCCGACAAGGCGGTGGAGCTGGCCAAGAGCCACGTCACTATGACAATCGGTCAGCAGCCGCACATAGCGAAGGCGAGCGGAGTCAGCGAGGACCTCATCAGGGAGGTGCAGGAGCGCATGGGGGGATGGCCTGCTAAGCCGGGAGGAATCGAGAAGGCAGCCGAGATCGTGCCAGACGAAGTGGTGCAACTCATAACTGCCTCGGGCTCACCAGCCGACTGCGAGAGAAAGATCAAGGAATACATGACTGCTGGTTGCAGTTCTCCACTCCTTCTCCTTCTGAGCCATAACATCGAATACGCTGTCAAGTCCCTGGCGTAGGCGAGTTGTCTACGAAACTCCTGGTAAAAGGGGGGGTCGCCGTCACCATGGATCAGAAGCGCAGGGTCATCCACGATGCTGGAATAGCTGTGGTTGATGGCAAGATAGTGGCAGTCGGCCCGCACGAAGACGTGTCGAGGGGATTCGGCGCAGACGAAGTGGTTGACGCCAGGGGGTGCATCGTCATGCCCGGCCTCATCTGCAGTCACACCCACCTGTACGGCGTCGCGCTGAGAGGTTCTGTCCTGAACATAGAGCCGCCGTCTGACTTCCTTCAGATTCTGCAGCGAGTATGGTGGCCTGTCGACGAAAAGCTCACGAACGACGACGCATATTCGACGACGCTCGCCGCTGGCGTCGAGTCGCTGATGAACGGGACGACCTGCTACGCAGACACCTACTCCGCCCCCAATGCCATCGAAGGGTCCCTCGACCAAATCGCGAAGGCGTCCAACGAGGTTGGCCTACGAGGACTCATCTCTTTCGAAGCAACGGAGAGGAGGAGCGCCGACGAGGGAAGAAGGGGGCTGAAGGAGAACCTGAGATTCATTCAGAAGAAGGACAAGGGGAGAGCAATGGGCATGATAAGCCTCCACGCTTCCTTCACCGTCTCAGACGACCTGATTTCACGTGGGGTAAGAGAGAGCCGGTTGCTCAGGGTCCCCATCACAATTCACGTTTCCGAGGGGCCAAACGACGGCTACCATAACATGGAGAGATACGGGAAGAGGAGCGTAGAAAGGCTGCAAGAAAGGGGCCTTCTATCCCCCAGGGCCGTCCTGGCGCACTGCGTCCACCTCGACGAGAGGGAGATCGGGCTTATCGCAAAGAGCTCGGCCAGCGTTGCCCACAACCCCATGAGCAACATGCTGAACGCAGTAGGTGTTGCCTCCCTGATGGAGATGCTGGACCGCGGGGTCAACGTCGGCCTCGGCAACGACGGTTACGTCTTCGAC
>Ga0187778_10001383_pt1 | contig 16927 bp, 12 predicted proteins | sample 1015_Q2_SP5_20_M_FD_132418 | JGI IMG/M metagenome (GOLD analysis project Ga0187778, IMG submission 132418) | Tropical peat soil microbial communities from peatlands in Department of Meta, Colombia - 1015_Q2_SP5_20_MG | ecosystem: Environmental > Terrestrial > Soil > Wetlands > Peat | place...
GATCTGGTGGTGGACGATACCGAGTCGGTGAAATGGGGCGGTCCGGGTGGCTTGGGCTGGGGAAATCCACTCGGAGCCGCCTATCCCGTCGGCTATAACAACGCCGTGGTCACGGTGACCGCGCTGCGGCAGAGCGTCCTGTCGCAGGAGCTGCGGCTCACCTCGCACGACCTGACCTGGGGCGCCGCGTACTACAGCACTCACGATACCGAGGGCTATCACGTGACGGGCGCGAGCATTCCGCTCTTTGGCGGTGCGCCGCTCGATGCCCGCAACGCCACCCATACGCTCGAGACGCGGGTCGCCGGATTCGCGGAAGTGTCGAAGAAGTTGCTCCCGCACTTCTCCCTCGGCGCCGGGCTGCGCGTCGAGCATGAGAAGTACGACTCGGCAGAGGACGAGTCGGCGAACACCGAGCTATCTGTCTACGGGATCACCTCGCCGTCACCGCCACTGCACGCGGGCTCCGGGGAAACGATCGTGGCGCCGAAACTGAGCCTCACCTACCAGTCCGGCGCTCACGATCGCTATTACCTGCTGGTGGCCAAGGGTTACGCGCCGGCCGGTGTCGATGCGGCGCTCCCCACCTGCTTCGAGGATCTCGAGCCCTACCCGAGCGACAGCCTGTGGAACTACGAGCTCGGGTCGAGCCTGTGGTTCCTCGAGGGGCACCTGAACCTGGACACGTCCGTGTTCGAGGAGCGCTGGAACAACGGGCCGACCTTCACCACCAACTGCCTGGTCAATCACATCCCGGGACCGGCGGTGAGCCGCGGCTTCAACCTGCAGGCCCTCGGTGCTGCCGGGGAGCTGCTGCTGCGGCTTGAAATCTCGTACACCGACGCCTATTACGCCGCGACCGAGAGCGTCAACGGCCGGGTCATCGTGAATGCGGGCGATGCGCTCGGCACCCCGCCGCTCGTCGTCTCCCCCTGGCAGGTGCTCGGGTCACTGGAGAAGACCTTCACGCCGCGCGATGGTGTGCAGGCGACGCTGCGGTTCGAGGACGCCTTTCACAGCCACAACCCCGGGCCCTTCTACACTGGCATCTTCCAGCCTCTAGGCTTCATCCCGAATTACGCCCCCGGGCTCGCGGGCGATCCGGCCACCAATCTGGTCAACCTGCGCGCCACGTTGAGCGTGCGCGCGCCCAACCCGCTGCCGGCGCTGTGCCACTGCGCCGCGGATGAGCCCGCGAGCTTCGATATCGCGCTCTACCTCAATAATGCCTTCGACGCGCAGCCGACGCTCCTGAAGCGCAACAAGGGAGCCGATGCCAACAACCTGTTCTACGCCACGACCTTCAGGCCGCGGACCGTCGGGCTGGCTGGAACCTGGCGCTTCTAGATGACGCGCAGCATGAGAGCGGCGCGCGCGGCCTGCAGTATTTGAGAGAACCGCCGTCGTCATTCCAACGACGGCGGCGCTCTGCTCTGCGGCTAAGGCTGCTCAGTTCAAGCGCACCATCTGCGCGCGCTCGTTCGGGGTGGCCTGTGAAGCCAGCACCACCAGCAGGCCCTTGCGCTCGCGAATTACCTGCGCCTGACCGGGGCTCAGAGGCTGCTCGATCTTCTCCGGCGTCAGGTTGTACATCGCTCCGGTCAAGGGATCGACGATGAGCATGCCGATCAAACCCCCGAAGACGAGGTTGCCGAAATACCAGCCACTCAGCGAGGAGTTGAGCTTGACCTCCGCTTTCGCGTGATCAGGCAGCTCGAACACGAGGCGATAGGTCTGTCCCTTGAAATACCCGTACTTGGTATTGAGCTGAGCGACGAAGGGGGTGGTGTTGGTTTGCACGAGTGCATTGGAACGATCGTAGATTGAGACCTTGGCACCGCTCGGGCTCGAGCCCACGGAAATCGCTCTCGGCCCGCCGTGGACGATGGTTGCGCAACCGGCAAGCGCTGCACAGGCGCCCGCCGTTGCTATCACGAACATCTGCTTCAGCATAGATCCTCCAGCGTTGTGATCAGTTTGGTCGTGCGGAACGACCCGCCGGCCCCCCGACGCTGCTGACAACAGCCAGCGAGATGAAGGCCTCACGGACTAAGACGGTGGTGCGCTGGATTTCGGGTACCCGATGCCATTTCCTTGTGGGCGTCGCGTTCTAACACCGCCGTACCCGAATTTGGGGCCCGAGGCCTCTTTGCTCTCATGGGCAGACAAATCCGGAGTGCTCTATGAAGATCAACGTGCGCCGACTGGGTGCCGTACTCTGCACGGCGCTCATCACTTTGCTCGCCGCCTGTGGCGGATCATCGTCGCCATCTCCACCGCCCCCGCCTCCGGATCTCTCGGGAACCTGGGCAGGCAGCTGGCAGGGAGCCGATCCCGCTCTCGGGACCGTCACCGGAACCTGGGTGGCGAACCTGTCGGGGAGCACCTCCGCGGTGACGGGCGATGGCAGCCTGCGGGGAGATGTCGACTGCATGGACGGTTCCGTGTCCGGGAGCGCGGGCTCCAACACCGTCAGCGGGTCCTTCGACCGGGCGCCTTGCAGTACCAATACCTGGCAGCTGACCGCGCTCAGTACGACCGCCGAGACGGCGAGCGGCAGCTGGTCCCAGCAGGGCAGCGGCGCACAGGGCACCTTCGTCGGCATGCGAATCGCGAAACCCGGCGGACCGAAGATCGACTACGTCTATCCGCCGAGCGGAGCTCCGGGCACGATCGTCACGATCGTCGGCACATCCTTCGAGGCGACACCCGCAAACAACGCCGTCTCGTTCGGCGGCTCGGCCGCCGGTACGCCGCTGTCATCGAGCCCGACGGCGATCTCAGTACGCGTTCCGAACGAGGCTGCTACGGCACCGATCACCCTCACTACACCGGCAAACAGCGCGCTCAGTCCCAGGGCATTTACCGCGGAGGTGACCGCACCGAGGCCACAGCTCGCCGCCTCGATCGCCGCTGCGCCGGGGCCCCACAGCCTCGCCTTCAGCCCGGACGGCCGCAAGCTTTACATCGCCAACCAGGGCTCGCTGACGCTGCTCAGCACGCTGACCAACCAAGTGCTGGTCCCGAATGCGAACCTTCCCAACACTGCGCCCGCCGTTGCCGGCGGGCTGGTCGCGAGCCCCGACGGGCGGCGCGTCTATGTCACCGTCGGCGCGGCCGGCATCGCTTCTCTCGATGCGGCGCTCTTGCAGAATCTCTCCGACGAATCGATCACCAGCTTTGCGGCGGGACCTTCGACGCAGTCGAGCGTGCAGGCGCTCGCGATGAGCCCCGACGGCACGCTGCTCTATGTCGCTGACAATCTTGCCGGCGGAGTGCTCAGGCTGGTGACACTGGCGACGCGGGCATTCGTGTCGTCAGCGTCATTTGGCTCAGGACTAATCCCGGTCGCCGTGGCCGCGAGCCCAGATGGCACGCGGCTCTACGTAGCGGTCGTCGACCCGACTGCCATGACGGCGGATTTCATTGCCGTGCTGGACGCGCGCAGCGGAGCGCCGACGGCGCCATCCATTGACATGGGGACGGGAGCCGCTCCCACGGGCATCGCCTTTTCCCCCGATGGCAAGACCGCGTATGTCGCCAACCGGAGCGCCGGCACGTTGAGCGTGATCGACGCCGCAAATGACTCAGTCAGCGCGTCGGTCTCCGGGTTCAGTGCACCAACTGCGGTTGCACTCAGTCCTGATGGCGCAGAAGTGTTCGTCACCAACAGCGGCAACCATACGGTCTCGATACTCGATGCGGCGAACGCCAATAATCCGCCCGTAGCGGTGAGTATCGTGGCTACCGCGATGTCGGCGCTCGCGGGGGTCGCCATCAGCCCCGATGGCACGCACGCCTACGTGAGCGACGCCGGGGCGAACACCGTCTCGGAGATCGGCAGCTCGGGTGCTCTTACCATCCTCCTGGCAGGCAGCGGCATGGGCAGCGTGACGTCAATGCCGACAGGCATCGCCTGCGGCACGGCATGCCAGATACGTTTCCCGCTCGGAACCTCGGTCACGCTCTCGGCACAGCCCGGCGACGGCTCGACCTTCTCCGGCTGGTCAGGCAGCGGCTGCGAGAGCGGTACCGTCAGTATTGCGGGCAACTCCGTGACGTGCACGGCAACTTTCGCGAACGTCTCAGCCTCGACGGGCGCAATGGGCTTCTCATGCTTCATCGCCACGGCAGCCTATGGAAGCCCGATGGCGAGCGAGGTGGTGCTGCTGCGGCGCTTCCGCGATCAGCATCTGCTGACCAATGCAGCCGGGCGCATGTTCGTGCGTCTCTACTACCGGCTGTCACCCCCAGTGGCGCAGGTCATCCGCCGGCACGAGCTCCTCAGGACCTTGACGCGCGGCACCCTGTGGCCGCTCGTCTATTCGATCAAGCACCCCGGAGCCTTCGGGGCATCGATGCTGGCCGCGCTGATGGCTGCGCTCGTGATCCTGCGGCGGCGCGTGCGGCGATCCACAGCAGACACGACGGTGAGTGAGGTGCGCGTCAGGCCAGTACAGAGCCGTCGCGCTTGATCCCGGCTGTGATTGGAAGCAGAACAATGGTCTGCTGGCGCCGCACGGTCCTCAACATCGCGACCGCGGTCATGCTGAGTGCGGTGAGCGCCTGTATTCCGATCACGCTGAAGACTGAGAAGGTTGAGCCTACCGTGACGGTCACCGACGCCGCCCCGGACTGGAATGCGCAGATTGGACCGGATGTACGCCTGAAATTTGTCAGTGAGGTACGGCACGCCATCTTGGCAAAGCGTAAGGATGTCGAATTTGTCGAGCCCGATCAGTTATGGGCCGAATCGTTCCGGGAGGCCCAGCCCGGCAGCCTGCAGGAGTCCTGGGACTTAATTGACAGGCTGAAATCCGGTAAGGCCGCCCTTCTGGGACTCCGCTGTCTGATCGTGCTGGGTCCCCAGGCTTCTGTGAAACATGATTCCTCCAATGACATGCCCTTTTATTCCGCCGGGCTACAACGGACCTCTCTGCAGGCGGTCGTTGTGCGATGGGGGACTGTGGACGCTAAGCCGCGGCTGGTGCAGTCAGCGGCGCAGGGCATAGCAAGAGAGGGGTGGATTCCAGGCACACCGTTGATGTTCACCCGGCTTTACAAGGACGTCGATACCGATGGGGGTGCTCTTCGCGGCCTGGTGAGCGGCCTGCTTGGGGAGATCTCGACTGACACGGGTGACGGTCCATTACGGGTCGCGATTCTGGCTGAAGCAGATGAACTGTCGGCAATGAAGAAGCAGTGACTGACAAACCGTGACTACGATGTCCAGGTTCCTTGTTCTCTGCAGTGGAGCGTTATTGACTTCGTGCGTCGAAGTGGACAAGCAAGATTATCCCGACTATTGGCCGGCACTCGTTGTCAATACTGAAGAGTGCCAGCCAGTGTCCGGGACATTTCAGAACCGATCCATTGACGGCTCCAATCCGCTGGCAACATGGTTCGTATCCTCCAAGGACTCTCTGGCAACCGTGGATCGGTTGGAATTTCCAGTCGAGGATCCTGGAGCGTTCCGGTTCCGTTTCCTTTCACCTGACAACCGGGTGCTGCTGGACAGGACGTGGCATGAGGGAAAGGAGTATCGGTGTGCCAGCGGGGCTATGGAGTGGCACGGCGAATCCTTCAAGTTCATCGGCGTCGTTTCGAATGATATTGTGCGGCTGCAGCGAAATGCGCGCGGCGACATTGTCATACGCGAGGCCGGGGCAGCGGGCGGAGTGGTACTCGTCGTCCCAATGTATGTCAGTCGCAGGCATTGGCATGCATATCGCCGCGTCACCGAGTGAGCACCGGCGAGCTCGCAATGGGCAGCGTGACAGCGGCTTGCGTACGGCTCGCCGAATCCGGCCGCGGCCACAACGGCCAGGAGCTGCTGCCTCCGCTGACTCTTGGACATTCGTCGCAAGGAGGTGCGCGATGAGCCTTCTGATCGCCGCTCTGGGATTGGCCTCCACGCGGGCCGTCTCCCACGAGGAGACCTATCACAACCCCGTCGACAAAAAAGACTACCTCGCGTCCGGTGGCTGGCAGAACCACACCCCGGATGGCGGCGTCACACCATCCGCGGAAAAGGTCTACCTCGACGGCGTGCGAACTTGGGGCAGGGCTGCGCGTCTATCGATCAAATTGCGGAATATCTGGATAACGCCGCCGACGGGGCGCAGCGTTATCCACGAGAGTTCTCCAATATCGCGCAGCGATCTGTCGGAACTCGACGCTGGGGCTAACACCGTAGAGATCTTGTCACGCGCTCCGGCTCATGGTCGGCGAGTGCGTCGCCGCACGGACGCCGCACGCCTGCCAGATCCCGGGCGGGTTGATCAGATAGGGCCGGCATTGTCGCGTTATCAGTCGACGGCAAGATCAATTGCTCCGGATTGGAGTGGCGCTGGTGCTGGATCCGCGACTCTCTGACCAGAGAACTAAGGCGGGGGCTTATCAAATGATCACCACAAAATCGATTGCCTGTGTATCGGCCATGGTGCTGTCCATGGCATCGGCAGCTTACGGCGCGCAGCCGCCTGACGTGGTGCAGAGCGATGCCCTTGGCAACACGGCCATGGGTACGGCGGCCCTGCAGAATAATTCGGGGGGAAATAGCAATACGGCAGCGGGGATCGGCGCGCTCAACTCGAACACCACTGGCGTGGTCAACACTGCGGTTGGCGCGAACTCGCTGGAGTTCAACACGATTGGCGTCGAAAACACGGCCTTCGGTGTACAAGCACTCCAATTCAATACGACCGGTATCGAAAACACGGCGGCTGGTGTGAATGCCCTACAGCAGAACACCAGCGGCAGTAACAACACCGCACTCGGATACGCAGCGCTTCTGAACAATACGACTGGGTGGGGTAACACTGCCACTGGGTACGTCGCGCTTCTCTCCAATACGACCGGTAGTGGCAACACTGCCGCTGGAATTGGTGCGCTCCAGGACAACTCGACCGGCAGCTACAATACCGCCACCGGCTTGTCTGCGCTCACTGCAAACACGACGGGCACCTACAATACCGGCACCGGTGTGAACGCGCTGCAATCCAACACGACGGGTGGCGGCAATACTGCCACCGGGTTCCCGGCGCTGCAGTCCAATACGACTGGCAGTTTCAATACCGCGACCGGGTTTGCGACCCTCATGCAGAATACAACGGGCACCTACAACACCGGCACCGGTGTGAACGCGCTGCAATCCAACACAGCCGGCGGCGGCAATACGGCGATGGGTTTTGGCTCGCTCGGTTCGCTTTCTTCCGGAGACAACAACACTGCTTCCGGAAACGTGGCGCTCACCGCGCTCACGACCGGTACCTTTAACATTGCTCTTGGGGCCTATTCGGGATCGAACCTGACCACAGGGAGCTACAATATCGATATCGGCAACAATGGTGTGCCAACGGAAGCCAACACGATCCGTATCGGGAGCCCTGGGCAGCAATCCAAGACATTCATCGCCGGGATCTGGGGCAGTGTAGTTCATGGACTGCCGGTGTTTGCCGATTCCCACGGCCAACTCGGCGTGGTTGTATCATCTGAGCGCTACAAGACTGACATCGCGCCAATGGGCACGAGCTCTGAGAGATTGCTGCAGTTACGGCCGGTCACCTTTCGCCTGAAGAGCGACCCGCAGGGCTCGCTGCAATTCGGGTTGATCGCCGAGGAAGTCGCCAGGGTGTATCCGGAATTGGTGGTACGGGATGAGGGGGGTACGATCCAGGGTGTGCGCTATGACGAACTCGCTCCGATCCTGCTGAACGAGTTGCAGCGGCAGGAGGTGAGGATCGCGACTCAGGCTGACCAGCTCGCGGCGCAGACTGCACAACTCAGGGCGCAGAAACTAGAGTTGGCTGCGATGCATGCGCAGATCGCCGACGTTGAGACACTTCGGACGGAGGTTGCCGAGCTGCGCGCTCTCACCTCGCAGCTCACGGCCCGGCGCACGACGGACGAAGGTATCGTGCAGGCAGTTGTTCAGCGCAACTGACGTTGGCTTGCCGGGCACTGGCCCACGTGAGAGCGCCCCGACCTGCGGGACGCTCTCAGCCAACCTTATAGGATGGCCGCTTGAAAGCCGTAGGGAATCGTGCTAGCGGGGGGCTTGCTTCGACCTTTATAGCGCGTACCCCATCGAGGTCGCGGCCGTCCCGGCCAGCCTCAAGGCAACATAGCGCGGCACCTTGCAACGTCTTGCACCGGAGCGCCCAGCGCCGAGAACGGGCGATCGCGTAGGTATCCTGTCCCTGAACACCGACCGCTACGTCGAGGCGTACTGAAGTCGGCTCGGCGCCGAGCAGCTCGAAGATGCCGCCCGAGTGCTCCATGCTTACGTGACTCGGCAATCCCGGTACTTCGTAAGCGTCCGATGACGGCCGCCTACTGAAGCGACGCTGCACAACGGGCGCACCAGACACATTAGATGTGCTTGCCTCTACCGAAGACGGATTCTCTCCGAATACTATGTGCGCGCCGCATGCTCGTGATGCCACCTCCGAAGGAAGCTCTCCCATGACCCGCCGACACTTCCTAGGCGCCGGCCTGGCGCTGGCCGCAGGCGCCGCCATGCCGGGCGCACTCGCCATCGCCGCGCCCGCGCGCACACGGGTCCGGCTGGGGGATGCGGGCTGGCCTGATATGGCGGCCTGGGCAAGCCTCGGCAAGGCGGTCGGTGGTCGGCTCAGCAAGATCGTCTCGCCCTGGGAGGCGGCAGCCAAGGCGCCGGACAGCCCCGAGACCGTGGCGCTGTTCAAGGCGGTCCGCAACAGCTTCCACAATAGCGAGACGCCGGCTTTTACCCAGAGCCTGGGCTGGATTGATGCCTGGACTTCGAAGCCGAGCGAATACATGGTGGCCGCCGAAAGCGCGGCTGACGTGGCCGAGGCAGTCAAGTTCGCCACGGCGCACAATCTGCGGCTGGTCGTGAAAGGCGGCGGGCACAGCTATCTCGGCGGCTCCAACGCACCGGACTCGCTGTTGATCTGGACCAAGCCGATGCGAGCGATAGAACTGCACGACGCGTTCGTCCCGAAGGGCTGCAGGAGCGCGCCGGAGACGGCGGTCAGCCTGGGGGCCGGCTGCGTCTGGCTGGAGGCCTACGATGCAGTGACGACCAAGGCCGGGCGCTATGTCCAGGGCGGTGGCTGCGTCACGGTGGGGGTTGCGGGGCTCGTGCTGGGCGGCGGCTTCGGGGGTTTCTCGAAGGGCTTCGGTACTGGGGCTTCGAACCTACTTGAGGCCGAGGTCGTGACGGCAGACGGCCAAGTGCGGATCGCCAATGACTGCACTAATTCGGATCTATTTTGGGCACTGAAAGGCGGCGGCGGCGGGACGTTCGGCGTGGTCACGCGGCTGACACTCAGAACATACGATTTGCCGGCAACCTTCGGGGCCGTGATCGGGACGATCTCTGCCGCATCCGACGAGGCCTATCGGGCGCTAGTTGAGGGGTTGCTACGGTTCTACCGCGACAGCCTTCTGAACCCCCACTGGGGCGAGCAGCTCAGGTTTCAGTCGCAACGTCGCGTCGGGCTCAGCATGGTCTTCCAAGGCTTGAGCCAAGCGAAAGCCCAGGCGACCTGGAAGCCGTTTTTTGATTGGGTCACGGCGCGGCCGGACGACTATGTCCTGAGCGGGCTGCAGTTCCTGAACTTGCCAGCGCGGGTGTTCTGGAACAATGCGATTCTGAAGGACCTTCCCGGCGTGGTGAAGCTGGATGAGCGTGCGGAGGCAACACCTTACGCCTTCAAAGTCGAGGGCGATGTTTGGGACGGCGACGCCGACCAAGCCGGCCAGGTCCTCCACGGCTATCAATCAACCTGGCTCTCGAAGGACCTTTTGGAACCAGCACGGCGACCGGCGCTGGTCGATGCGCTGATCCACGCTGCGAACGGCTGGGGTGTCTCACTCCACTGCAACAAAGGCATGGCTGGCGCGACCCCGCAGGCTCAGGCGAGAACGCTGGGCACGGCGATGAACCCCGCGGTGGTCAATGCCTTCGCGCTCGCCATCACCGGCGGCGAGGAGCCGGCGGCCTATCCCGGCGTCGCTGGCCACGAACCGAATGTTGCCAACGGCCGGCGCGACGCTAAGCAAATGAAGGCCGCCTTTGAGCCGCTCCTGGCGCTTCTGGAAAAGCCGGCGTCCTACGTCTCGGAGACCGACTACTTCGAAGCCGACTGGCAGCAGGCGTTCTGGGGCGCCCACTATGCGCGCTTGAAGCAAATTAAGCGGCGCTACGACCCCGAAGGCTTGTTCTTTGTTCACCACAGCGTCGGCAGCGAAGGCTGGAGCGCCGACGGTTTCACGCGCTCGGCCTAGGCCGCGGGATGGACTCCTTGTTCGGCTGTCGAGCGTAACGGGCGCACCTGTGGAGCTCGCGCTCCTTGGTATGTCGAACATGCGGCGTGGGTGAAACAGAAATAGGCTTTCCGTTTAGCCGTTCAGGCTGCGAGACGGGAGGCTTGTGGTTGCAACGCGAGATTCCAGGGTAGCAGTTCATCGATGCGGTTGATCGGATGGTCGGCGATACGCTCGAGGACGCGTCGCAGGCAGGCTTCCGGATCGAGCCCGCAGAGCTTGGCGGTGCCGATGAGGGAGTAGATGCCGGCGGCGCGCTCGCCACCGGTGTCGGCGCCGGCGAAGAGATGGTTCTTGCGCCCCAAAGCGATAGCCCGCAGCGCCCGTTCGGCCGCGTTGTTGTCGAGCTCGGCACGCCCGTCGTCACGGTAGCGGCAGAGCGCTTCCCAGCGCGAGAGCGCGTAGCGGACGGCGCCAGCGAGCTCGGACTTCTTCGAGAGCTTGCGCACGGTGGCGATCAGCCAGGCATAGAGGTTCGCGATCAAAGGGCCTGCTCGGGCCTGGCGCACGGCGCAGCGCTCATCGGGAGGCTTGCCCGGCGGAGGCGCCACTCTTGGCCGCGTTCGTCGACATTCTGGCGCGAGAGGCAGTCCGGAGCCTGACGGAATCGCGCATACATCGATCGGCCCCGATAGATACTGTACAAGCCTCAGCGGTCAACGTCAGATCCCGATCCGAAGGCGCCACCGGGTGGCGGTCAACCCCGCGGACTGACCGCGAATGCGATGGCAAATGTGTCGGTGATCCGCAGCGGGACCGGCAAAGTCCGAGGCAAGGAATTCTCTTTGAATGATTCCCCTCGGCGCATGCGTGCGCTACGTTAAGCCGAGTGGTCCGAGTCGCTGGCATCCTTTTCGGGAGCGATACGATGAGCACCAAGAAGCTGCGTGCGGCTTATTACGCTCGTTACAGCACGGATGGACAGGAGGCCGACAGTATCGATCGGCAGTTCATGGTATGCGGTTCCATTGCCAGCCGCGAAGGATTCGTTCACTCCGAGCGGTATCGGTTCTCAGATCCAGAGGTCAGTGGGGGTACGCCGCGCAGGGCAGGGTACCTGGCGATGCTGGCGGCGGCGGCGCGCGGCGAGTTTGAGGTGCTCATCGCCGAGGATATCTCGCGCTTGTGGCGCAACATGGAGATGCAAACGCGCGACATCAACGAGCTTCTCGGGCTGCGCATCGCCATCGTCACGCAGGCCGAGGATACGCGCCGCGATAACGATCTCGTGATGCTGAACCTGAAGGGCAGCATGAATGAGGCCAATCGCAAGGAGATCGGCCGCCGGGTGCGCAACAAGCTGCAGTTGCTTGCCAAGAACGGCCGGCCCGCCGGTGGGCGGCCTTACGGGTACATCCCGGCCGCCCAGAGCGACAGCGGGCAGATCGAGATCGTGGACGCGCAGGCGGAAATCGTGCGGCAGATCTTCGAGTGGCGCGCTTCAGGATGGAGTGGGCGGGAGATTGCTCAGGAATTGAACGCGCGGGCCGTTCCCTCGCCGGGGGCTGCGTGGAAACGCAACGGGGACATTCCTGGCCGGAAGCGCGCAGATGGCGAATGGGTGCGCAGTGCCATCATCGGGGACGTGCGGCGGGGCACCGGCATTTTGAATAACCCCATCTACAAGGGTGATGTTGTCTGGGGCCGTAGCCGCTGGATCCGCAGCCCTCGCGACAGCGCCATTCGCCGCTGCGAGCTGATCGACGATCCCGAGGAGCTCATTGTTCATCACGCTGAGCGTTTGCGCATCGTGAGCGATGACCTCTGGAACCGGGCGCAGGCCGTGCAATGTGCCCGCACGCCGCGCAGCGAAGCAATCCGGGCGGCCAAGCGGCAGCTCGGGCGCGGTCCGGCATTGTGGCTGAGCAGCCTCCTGGTTTGCTCAGAGTGCGGCAGCACCTACGTGCAGTACGGCCGCACTGACTATGTGTGCAGCGGCTTTCACAACGGCAGCACGTGCTCAAACGGGATGCGCTTTCGCATCGCCGATATCGAGGCGGCCGTGCTCGAGGCACTCGAAATGGATTTTCTAAGTCCGGTGGCACTCGAGCGCGCGACCGATCTCGCGATGGAGTATTTCGAGAAGCTCCACAAGATCGCGCGCCCGGCGGAGCATGCATCGAGCGAGCTCTTGGCGATCGCCGCGCGTGAGGCAGAGGTCCGCGAGCAATTCAAGGCGGGCAAGTTGCCTTCGGCCGTCTTTAAGACATGGCTCGCCGAACTGGCGAAGGAACGAAGGGCATTGAGCCGGCCTGCACCGCCGCCGCCGACACAGGTAACGCGGTCAGAATTCCTTCAGGCGTACAAAGCGGCCGTCGCGCGACGACTCGATGTGTTCACCAAGCGAGACAACGTCGGACGCTTGGCGCTGCGCAACGTGTTAGCGGACGGAAGATTGGTGCTGCGTCCCGATGCAGAGAACGCGCGATTTGAGGGGACTCTGATGCTCAGTCACGAGCAATTTTTATAGGAAAAACAAGCAGATATAAAGATGGTAGCGGGGGCAGGATTTGAACCTGCGACCTTCGGGTTATGAGCCCGACGAGCTGCCAGACTGCTCCACCCCGCACCAGGAGGGCGCGCATTCTACAAGCGCTCCCCCGGGGCAGCAATAGCGAGCCGCCGCGATCACGGAAAGCTTCGTCGACGCGAACGCTGTCTCAGGAAATCGCCGCGGCGATTTTGGCAGCCAGCGCAGCCGCTGCCGCCGAATCGAGGCTTCGCATCGGCCAGCCGACACCTAAGCCTTCGCGGGCGTTGGGTTTGGGGATGATGTGGAAATGCACGTGCGGGATAGCCTGGTGAGCCCCGGTGCCGTTGTTCTCGAGCACGTTGTACTCGCGCACTCCGGTGACCGCGATCACGGCGCGGCAGATCCGTGGCAGCACACGCCCGAGCGCGGCCGCCGCCTCATCCGAGAGGCGATCCATGGTCTCGGCGGGCTCCTTGGGAATGACGAGCGTGTGCCCGGTGCTCAAGGGGTTGATATCGAGGAACGCCAGGACCTCATCGTCCTCGTACACCTTGTGACAGGGGATCTGGCCGCGGACGATCTTGCCGAACACCGTGTCTGCCATGGGCGCCTCGCGCTGCAATTGTTCAGGGACGCCATTGTCGCTCCTCAAGGTCGCTTCCGGACAAGTCATTAATGGCATTCGTTTTCCATGCGCGTACACTCACACGCTCGCTGCGCGCCGCGAACAAACGGGGACTGGCATGAAGACCAAGGCTGCGATTGCGTACGCTGCCGGCAAGCCGCTGGAAGTGGTGACGGTGGAGCTCGGGGGACCCAAGGCCGGCGAGGTGCTGGTCGAGATCCGGGCGAGCGGCGTATGCCATACGGACGAGTTCACGCGCTCGGGTGCGGACCCCGAGGGCCTGTTCCCCGTGATCTTCGGGCACGAGGGCGCCGGCATCGTCGTCGACGTGGGCGCGGGCGTGACCTCGGTGAAGAAGGGCGATCACGTCATTCCTCTCTATACGCCCGAGTGCCGGCAGTGCAAGTCGTGCCTGTCTCGCAAGACCAACCTCTGCACCGCGATCCGCGCGACCCAGGGCAAGGGCGTAATGCCCGACGGCACCAGCCGCTTCTCGCTCGGGGGCGGGATGGTGCATCACTACATGGGCTGCTCTACGTTCTCCAATTACACCGTGTTGCCGGAAATCGCGGTGGCGAAGATCCGCGAGGACGCGCCGTTCGAGAAGGTCTGCTACATCGGCTGCGGTGTCACGACCGGCATCGGTGCCGTCATCAACACCGCCAGGGTCGAGGCCGGCGCGAATGCCGTGGTGTTCGGCCTGGGCGGCATTGGCCTCAACGTCATCCAGGGGCTGCGCCTGGTCGGCGCCAACAAGATCATCGGTGTCGACCTCAACCAGCGCCGCAAGGCGCTCGCCGAGCGCTTCGGCATGACTCATTTCGTGAACCCCCGGGAGGTGGGCGGCGATCTGGTGCAGCACCTCGTGAGCCTCACCGACGGCGGCGCCGACTACAGCTTCGAGTGCGTCGGCAACGTCGATCTCATGCGCCAGGCGCTCGAGTGCTGCCACCGCGGCTGGGGCGTGTCGGTCATCATCGGCGTCGCCGGCGCCGGGCAGGAAATCAAGACCCGGCCGTTTCAGCTGGTCACGGGGCGCGTGTGGAAGGGGACCGCTTTCGGCGGCGCCCGCGGACGCAGCGATGTGCCGAAGATCGTCGACTGGTACATGGATAAGAGGATCAACATCGACGACCTGATTACTCATGTGATGCCGCTCGAGAAGATCAATGACGCCTTCGATCTGATGCATCGGGGCGAGTCGATCCGCTCGGTGGTCACGTTTTAACCCGAACGCAGGAGACGCTCATGGCTACCAAGATTCATCCGGCCGTCGATGGCGGCGTGAAGCCCGGCAAGACCGATTTCGCCGGCGGGACGCTCACCTGCCTGTGCACCTCGAATCCCGTGACCGTCACGCTGAAGGGCAACACGGCCTTCAACCACGTGTGCGGCTGCACCAAGTGCTGGAAGCCCAAGGGGGCGCTGTTCTCCATGGTCGCCGTGATCGGGCGCGACAAGCTCGCGGTCACCGGCAACGGCAACAAGCTCAAGATCGTGGACGAGAAAGCGCCGATTCAGCGCTACGCCTGCACTGCCTGCGGCGCGCACATGTACGGCCGCATCGAGAACAAGAACCATCCCTTCTACGGTTTTGACTTCGTGCACACCGAGCTCTCGAAGGACAGCGGCTGGTCGGCGCCGGAATTTGCCGCTTTCGTCTCCTCGATCATCGAGTCGGGCTTCCCGCCCGCGAAGATGGGCGAGGTGCGCGCGCGCCTGAAGGAGCTGAAGCTCGAGCCCTACGACTGCCTCTCGCCGGGCCTGATGGATCTGATCGCGACGCATTCTGCCAAGCAGAAGGGCACGCTGGCGGCGTGAGGGGGGCGGCGGCTGCGGCCCGAAGGTGAGAACACACTTTATAGCGGGTCTGCTGGGAGCGCTGCTCTTTGTCGTGCAGGCCGCGGCCGCCGCTTACCCGGCGTTCGAGGGCGACTACGTCATTCGCGACTTCCGGTTCGCCTCCGGCGAGGCGCTTCCGCAGTTGCGCATCCACTACCGCACCTTCGGCGCCCCGCGCACCGACACCCACGGCGTGGTGCGCAACGCCGTACTCATCATGCACGGCACGGGCGGCAGCGGTGCGCAGTTCATCCGCCCGAGCTTCGCCGGGGAGCTCTTCGGTCCCGGGGAGCCGCTCGATGCGACCCGCTATTACCTGGTGCTGCCCGACGATATCGGACACGGCAAGTCTTCCAGGCCGAGCGACGGCCTGCACGCGCACTTCCCGCACTATGGCTACAACGACATGGTGCAGGCGGAGTACCTGCTGCTCACGCAGGGTCTCAAGGTGAACCACGCGCGCCTCGTCATGGGCACCTCCATGGGCGGCATGCACACCTGGGTGTGGGGCGAGCAGCATCCGGATTTCATGGACGCGCTGATGCCGCTCGCGAGCCTGCCGACGCAGATCTCGGGGCGCAACCGGGTGTGGCGGCGCACCATCATCGATGCGATCCGCAACGATCCGGCATGGAAGGGCGGTGAGTACGCGAGCGAGCCGCCCTCGCTCCGCACCGCCATCGAGATGCTATGGCTGGTGGGCAGCAATCCGGTGCTGCGGCAGGCGGAGGCGCCGACGCTCGCGCAGGCCGACCAGGTGATCGACTCCTATGTCGAGGAAAGCCTGGCGACCGAGGACGCCAACGACGTGCTGTACGCGGTCGAGGCCTCCCATGACTACGACCCCGGGCCGGGCCTCGAGAAGATCCAGGCGCCGCTTCTGGCGGTTAACTCCGCCGACGATCTGGTGAATCCCCCGGAGCTCGGGATCCTCGAGCGCGAGATCAAGCGCGTGCCGAATGGCCGCGCCATCGTGATTCCCTACAGCGAGCGCACCCGCGGCCACGGTTCCCACACCGTGGCGGCGCTGTGGAAGGATCAGCTGATCGAGCTGCTCAAGTCCCCGGAGCGCTGAAGTCCTCAGGTCCGCCGCACGTGCGCGGGCTTGAGCTCGCTCACCGAGTTGCAGCCCAACATGCCGAGCGCCCGGTCGGTCTCGGTGCAGAGCATCTCGAGTGCACGCGCAACCCCGGCTTCGCCCCCGGCGCCGAGGCCGTAGAGCGTCGCGCGCCCGAGCATCACGGCTTCGGCGCCGAGCGCGAGCGCTTTGATGATATCGGTGCCGCGGCGGAAGCCGCCGTCGATGACGATCGACATCCGCCTGCCGACCGCCGCGGCGACTTCCGGCAGCACCTCGATCGCCGCCACGCAGTAGTCGAGCGACCGCCCGCCATGGTTGCTGAGCACGATCCCGTCGCAGCCGAGGGCGAGCGCGCGCTCGGCATCGGCTGCGGTCAGCACGCCCTTGATGAGCAGCTTGCCGCGCCAGAACTGCCGGATCCAGGCGATGTCGTCCCAGGTGATAGTCGCCTCGAACAGCCCCGGAAGAACGGTGCTGCCGCCCACCGCGCTCGCCTTGCCGGGCGGCAGGAACGCCTCGACGTTGCGGAAGCGCGGGATGCCGTAACGCACCAGCAGGTCGTACAGCCAGCGCGGATGGCGCAGCGTATCGA
>Ga0187778_10001384_pt1 | contig 16922 bp, 8 predicted proteins | sample 1015_Q2_SP5_20_M_FD_132418 | JGI IMG/M metagenome (GOLD analysis project Ga0187778, IMG submission 132418) | Tropical peat soil microbial communities from peatlands in Department of Meta, Colombia - 1015_Q2_SP5_20_MG | ecosystem: Environmental > Terrestrial > Soil > Wetlands > Peat | place...
AATCGAGGCCAGCGTGTCCCCATTCAGCAACCCGCTCGGGGTTGACGCGAACGCCGGATTGGCCGCTCCATACATTCGATTCGCATTATTGGCGGCGATAATCAAAGCCGCGGTCGTGATGGTCAGCGAACCCTGTGGATAGGTAATCGTATAGTTTGATGCCGCGGCGGGCCCGGCGCATGTGATCGGATAGCTGCCAACTGGACTGCTGCTCGTTGCCGTCGTGCTGCAAGTTACACTCACACCAAGCGAGGCCAGCGTGTCCCCATTCAGCAATCCCGTTGGAGTGAACGTGAAAGTCGGGTTTGCCGCCCCGTACATCCGGTTCTGGTTGTCTGCCGTGATCGTGAGCGGCGATGTTGTGTTGGTCGGAAGCGCAGAAATTTTTGTCACAAAGGCGGCCCGGTTCGAACCGTTGATGCCGCAATGAGCACAAGTGGTCTGGAAGGCTCCCGTTGTCGTGGGGAAGTTTTGATCCAGAGTCTGACCGGCAACATATATATTGGCGGAGGAATCCAGCGCGATGCCCGCTCCAAAAGTGTAGGCGTTTCCCCCTAAGAAAGTTGAAAAATCCAGGTCCGAACCGTCCGCTTTGAAAACAGAAACGAAAGCATTCTCTGCTCCGGCAGGTGGTGGGGACTGCACAGCGTTTTTATTGGGGAAATTCGTCGAGTTCGTGCTACCGGTAATGTATGCTCGGCCGGCGGAATCTAGCGCAATCGCGGTGTTCCCATCGGTGCTGGCTCCTCCAAGAAAACTGGAATAGACCTCTGCCGAGCCGGTCGAGTTCAATTTCGTTACGAAGCCTTTCGTCGCATTGCAGGGCGCAGGGCAGGCACTCTGAAACGCGCCTGGGGTTGTTGGAAAGTCCGACGCTGGCGTGCTATTAAAACCTGTGCTTCCGGTGACATAGGCGTTGCCGGAGGAGTCTAAGGCAACTCCCAAAGCGGCATCTTCCCCGCTTCCTCCCAGGAAAGTCGAGTACACAAGCGAAGCCGCACCGGACTGTGTTGGATCGAATTTCGCAATAAAGGCGTCTTGACATGGACCCCGATTGCCGCAATACGGACTTGGATTGGGTCCGGCAATCATTGGCTGAAAAGCGCCGGCGGTTGTGGGGAATGTGGGAGAGTTGGTGAACCCGACCAAATAAGCCGCGCCTGAGGAGTCCACCGCAACCGCGTTGGCGCCGTTTACATAGTTTGTCCCAACCCCGCTGCCAAAGTACGTCGAGTACAGCAGACTTTTCCCGTCCCCGCTCAATTTGGAAAAGACCGCGCTTGGCGTGAAACTCGGCCAAGCCGTGCCGGAAAGTGGCGGCGCTGCCATGTAGCCAGAGGCAGTCGTCGGATAACCGTTCGCATATCCGATTGGGCAGCCACCGGACTCCGTATAACCCGTCTGCTGTTGAGAATCAGTCGAGCCTGCTATGTAAGCTTCAAACGAAGCATTCACCGCAATGCCCGTGGCGTTGGAGTTTCCTGTTCCACCGAGAAAAGTCGAATAGTCCAAGTTGCTGCCGTCTTGCGTCAGCCTGGTCACAAAAATGTTTACCAGATTATTGGAAGAGAACCTGCCATCACTGCCGCCACCGCCACAATTCGAGAGGTGGAAGACAGGACACCCGGGAGGTGCCCCGGGTGACGTCACGTATGGCGCGCAGGTCGTCTGGAACGCACCGCTCGTGGTGGGGAAATCGGAAGAGCGGGTGTAGCCAGTCACATAGGCCCTTCCCATCGAGTCCACGGCGATGGCTTGGCCGACGTCGTCGTAACTTCCGCCAAGGTAAGTCGAATAGACGAGGCTTGTCCCGTCCGCGCTGAATTTTGTCACAAACGCATCACCACTTTGCCCATTCGGTTGCGTGTAATTGCATACGCTGTCGGTACCGCACGTGGTTTTGTACGCGCCTGGAGTAGTGGGAAAGGTCGGCACTGAAGATGTGGTGTAGCCGGTTACGTAGGCGCTTCCGGAAGAATCCACCGCAACGGCGATGGCTTGGTCGTAAAAGTTTCCGGTGAGATACGTGGAGTAAACCAAGACAGGATCAATGATCAGGGTTTTCGTCGCGTCGTAAGAGCCTATTTCGAAGCCAACTTCATTTTCGGATTTCAGGACGTAGCGCGCCTCAACCAGATCCCGCTGCTCGCTCTTGGCGGTGTGCGTGCCATTGCTCGTTTGGTAGACGACAGGCTTCTCGTAGCGCACTTCGCCACCCTCCGTGCTGACCACGAGGTCGCCGTTCTCATCGATGCGTAAGAAATGTTCGCTATCGGGACTTTCATTATTTGAGGTGGTTTCGGCGGTTCCAGTAACCTCAAGCCGGATTTTTCGTGGGTTCGCTCCAGGCGCAACCACGAAGTCGTACTCCAGTTGTCCCTGATTTCCGTAATACACAAGGTCCACGCCGGGATAGACTTCCCGGTATCTCACCTTCGCGAACGTCGGCACATCTGTGTGCCAATTCTTCGAATCTTTGCCGATAAAATAGTTGCTCTTTCCGGGGAGTTCCTCTGCTCCAACTATTTCCGCGTTAGGATTAGCGCCAACCACCCTCATGCTTAAAATGGACGATGGCGCTCCAGGAGCTTGCGGAGTTTGCCGCCACAATTCTTTTGCCTCAGGCAGGAGCAGATTTGATCTTTGGAAGACTTTCTTGTCGTCTTTTTCCTGGCGAGGGCCACGCAGCGAAAGCGCAGCTCCATCCTGAGTCAGGAACAGCCCATAACCGGAGCCACGTGCAAGAAACTTTACTTGAGAAGAGGTTTGCCCCTCGTTGACTTCAAAGCTGAGTGGCAGCTTATTGTAAGCTTCCACGATCCGTGTGTTCGACTTTTGGTCGCCGGTTTTCGGGGAATTCACTCCTGCAGATGGAACTTGGCCAAACGCGGGAACCCACGCGCAAAAGACCGCTACCAACAGTAATGAGAGTCGACGCATGAAGCACCTCCTGAGGTGATGCAATGCCCTTAAACCGAAATGGACACACCATTCCTGTCTGCGCGATGTGCTAAACTCAGCCCACCATTCGCAGTCGGAAAGTCCCCGAGCAGCCTTCCAGGGAGCTGTTGTCCGCTTGGCAAAGTGGACTTGGGAGAGCGAAGATGTCCTTAAGAAGCTCCAAATAAACTGCAAAAACGTGCGTTTAGCGATGGTCAGACAAGAAAAAGTCGTTTACGAGTTTGGCCCGTTTCACCTTGATTCTGCTCAACTTCTCCTCTTTCGCAGTGGCCAGCTGATTTCCCTCGCCCCAAAAGCCGTGGAAACACTCATGGTCTTGGTCGAAAAACATGGCCAGTTGGTGGAAAAAGATGAACTGATGAAAGCAGTATGGCCAGACACCTTCGTCGAAGAGGCAAACCTTACGGTACACATCTCGGCGTTAAGGAAACTGTTCCAGGATGAATCGCAGCCCGGGGGATATATTGAAACGGTTCCGCGGCGCGGCTATCGTTTTGTCGCCCCTGTCCTCGAGCGGCCTGTGGCAGGCGGTGAGACTTCGCGGGGCGAGTCTGCAGCCCCTGCGGAAAAAGCCTCCCCACGGCCTAACTCTTTTGCCCTTCGATTGGCAATTGCGGCGATCTGCGTAATTGCGTTGGTGGCAGTTGGATTTGCACTGAAGTCAAAAGGTCTATTCGGCCTCGCCTCCCGGCGGATTCACTCGGTTGCGGTCCTCTCACTCCAGAATCTCTCCGGCGATGCTTCTCAGGATTACCTGGCCGACGGCCTTACCGAAGCGTTGGTAACGGACCTGGCGCAAGTGCGCTCGCTTCGCGTGATTTCCCGGACCTCAATCATGTCCTACAAGGGTACGAAGAAAAAGCTGCCGGAAATTGCGCGCGAGTTGAACGTTGACGCCGTAGTCGAAGGCTCGGTGATGCGCTCCGGTGATCAGGTACAGGTGACGGCTCAGTTGATTGAAGCGCCCACCGATACGCACCTATGGGCGGAAACCTACGAAGGCAGTCAGCGCGATCTGTTGCTGCTGCAGAATCGTATGGCGCAGGCAATTGTCCAGCAAGTTCGCGCGGCTCTGACCCCTGAGGAGAAGGTCCGCCTCTCGACGGTCCATCTAGTCACCCCGGAGTCCCACGAGGACTACTTACAAGGCCGCTACTTGTGGAACAGGCGCACACCCGCCGCGCTCCTGGCGAGCTTGGAACTCTACGAAAAGGCTACGAAAGCCGATCCCAACTCCGCCGAAGCTTACGCCGCAATGGCTACCGTCTACGGCACTATGGTGGCGACCGACCAATTTCCGCCCCAGGAAATGGAAGGCAAGGCTAGGGCTGCAGCAGAAAAGGCACTGTCGCTCGACGATACTTTAGCCGAGCCACATGCTGCTCTGGGCTTTATAAAAGCTGTTGGTGATTACGACTGGAATGGTTCCTTTGCGGAACTCCAGCGAGCCATTGAACTCGATCCCAACCTAGCTATGGCGCACCATTGGTATGGCTATATGCTGGAATTACGCGGTCGTTTCGACGACGCCCTACGGGAAGTTCACAAAGCGCAGGAACTCGATCCTCTGAATTTGGCGGAGCAAGAATCGCCGGCACAAGTCTTGTATTGGTCGCGCAAATTCGACGAGTGCATCGCGCAGTCGCGAAAAACGCTGGAACTCGATCCCAACTTTTTCTATGCCCACATGTTCATGGGCGATTGCCTCGAGCAGTTGAAAAGGCACGACGAAGCCATCTCTGAACTTCAGGAAACGCTTCGCATCACACCTCACAACACTGCGGTGATGGCGCGACTCGGATACGTGCTCGGAACGGTCGGCCGGAAGCACGAGGCGCTCGCGCTCTTAAAGGAGATGCAACAGACTCGGCAATCTGAGTACACTTCGGCCGGGTTGCAGGCCTGGGTCTACGCGGGCATCGGCGATCGTGAGCACACCCTCGAAAGCCTGGAAAGAGATGAGAACCAGCGCGGCACCACAACGCTGTTCCTAAAAGACGATGCCAAATACGATTTCGTGCGCTCAGATCCACGCTTTATCGCCCTCTTAAAGAAAACGCATCTCGACGTCAACTGAATTTAATCCGGCTGGCTTGTTTGCGCTACGGCCGTCACAGGCACGCTGGCGGTTTTCGGCAAGAACGACACGAGCGTTGCCGCAAGGAGCATTGAAGTTCCTGCAAAGGCGAGTCCGCCATACAAAGTGCCGGCCTTTTCGTTCAGAAATCCAACTGCGTACGGCCCAACAAAGCCTCCGAGGTTTCCGACCGAGTTGATGAGCGCGATTCCGCTGGCGGCGGAATACCCTGTCAAGAATTCACTGGGCATGGCCCAGAAAGGGCCGAGCGAGCTGCAATATCCAACGGCCAGAAACACAAACAGTGCGATCGACAAGAACGGCGAATGCACAAGGCTCATGGCGATAATCGCGATTCCGCCTGCCACCAGCGAAAATGCCGTGTGGTGCCTGCGTTCCATCCTCCGGTCGGAGCTGCGCGAAACGAGGATCATCGCGAAAAACGCGGCTACGTAGGGAATCATCACCAAATATCCCACAAGACTGTTCGAATATTCGCCCGACAGCGATCTCACCAGTTGCGGCATCCAGAAAGCCATCGTGTATCCGCCGATCATCATTCCAAAATAGATCGCGACGAGGTGCCACACCCGCGAATTGGTCAGCCCTTCGAGCGCGGAGCCCCGCTGCTGCTTCCGTTTTTCCTGCTCTTCGTGCTCCAATTCAGCGCGCAACCACTCCTTTTCTTCGCGGCTCAGAAACTTCGCTTCGTCGGGATGGCTCGGCAACACGAGATACGTCAAAAGTCCCAGCACAATCGCGGGAATTCCTTCGAGAATCAGCAGCCAGCGCCAGCTTCCCATTCCCAGCCAGTGCATGTGGTCCAGAATGAATCCGGAAATCGGGGCACCCGCAATGCTGGTCACCGGATAACCGGTCAAAAACAATCCGAGCGTGCGCGCCTGCTCCCGCTGGCGAAACCAGTACGTCAGGTACAACACGATTCCGGGAAAGTATCCGGCTTCGGCAACTCCGAGCAAAAAACGCGCAGCGTACAGTTGATGCACGCTCTGCACCAGCCCGGTAAGTGTGGCCACCAATCCCCAGCTCAGCAGAATTCGCGCGATCCACACGCGCGCGCCGGTTTTGTGCAGCATCAGGTTGCTGGGAACCTCAAAGAGAAAATATCCGAAAAAGAAAATGCCCGCGGCCAATCCGAACTGCTGGGTGCTGATTCCCAGCTCTTTGTTCATGGTCAGTGCCGCAAATCCGATGTTGATGCGGTCGACCATCGCCACCACATAGAGCAGAAACAAGTAAGGAATCAGCCGGATTTGCAGCCTGCGAACGGTTCTGGCTTCGACCAGTTTCTCGGCCGCGTTCGTTTCGTTCCCCAAAATCGCCTCTTCCGGGTCTTTGCCGCGCATACCATCGCTCTGCGAAAGCCGACGGCAAATTTGTCAAAGGTTCCCGAAACTCTAAGCTGTGAATCCATCGTCGTCAACATCAGAACCCGTCCAATCCTTCTCGAACGCGAGCGGCGGAAAAGGACCAACTAGCCAATCCTTCTTCCATCTCTTGCTGTCAACTGCAGACTGTCGACCGTTAACTTCCTCCTCCGGCTGCGTGTCCCGTGGATTTGTGGCAAACTGAATAATTACACGGCACGGTTTTTGCGCTGCATCTGGCGTATTGTCCTCCATGAAAGCGGCTCCTGCCGGTAACCGAAACGCATGGATCCAAGATTCATACGCAATTTCTGCATCATCGCGCACATCGACCATGGCAAATCCACCCTGGCCGACCGCTTGCTCGAGATGACCGGCGCGCTTTCCGAGCGCGAGATGCACGAACAAGTGCTCGACTCGATGGACCTGGAGCGCGAGCGCGGCATCACCATTAAAGCGAAAAGCATCCGTCTGCACTACAAAGCGAAAGATGGCAATACGTACCGCTTGAACTTGATCGACACGCCGGGCCACGTCGATTTTTCCTACGAAGTTTCGCGCGCGCTTTCCGCGTGCGAAGGCGCGCTGTTGGTGGTCGATGCGTCGCAAGGCGTTGAAGCACAAACCGTCGCGAACACCTTTCTCGCCGCGGGCCACAATCTCACCATCCTTCCCGTGATCAACAAAATCGACCTGCCGGCGGCACAGCCGGAATACGTCAAAGAACAAATCGAAAGCGTGCTCGCGATTCCTGCGGACGACGCGCTGCTGATCAGCGCCAAGAGCGGGCTCGGCGTCGAAAATGTTTTGGAGGCCATCGTCGCGCGCGTTCCGCCGCCCAAAGGCAGCGCGGAAAATCCGCTGCAGGCGCTGATTTTCGATTCCTGGTTCGACATTTACCGCGGCGCGGTGATTCTGGTGCGCGTCAAAGAAGGCCGCGCCGCGAATCGCATGAAAATCAAGCTGGTCGCGGGCGACCAAACCTACGAAATCGAACAGCTCGGCACGCTCACTCCGAAACCCGTCCCGCTCGAAGAGCTCGAAGCGGGCGACGTCGGCTTCATCGTCGCGAACATCAAGCGCGTGGCCGATGCGCGCATGGGCGACACGGTGATCGAAGTCGACCGCCCCGCGCCCGCGCTGCCCGGATTTGAAGCCATCAAGCCGATGGTGTTCGCGGGACTTTTCCCGGTGCTTGCCGACGATTACGAGCCGCTGCGCGACGCGCTCGGAAAATTGCAGTTGAACGACGCGGCGTTTTTCTACGAGCCGGAAAATTCCGTCGCTCTCGGCTTCGGTTTCCGTTGCGGTTTCCTCGGCTTGCTGCACATGGAAATCGTGCAGGAGCGATTGGAGCGCGAATTCGGGCTGAACCTGATTACCACGGCGCCGAGCGTGCGCTACCGCATCACGCGGGTCACCGGCGAAGTCATCGAAGTCGACAGCCCGGCGAAGTTTCCGAATCCCAGCGACATCGGCAAGATCGAAGAGCCGATCATCAAGGCGATGATCATCACCAACGAAGAATCCGTCGGCGGCTTGCTGCAACTGTGCCAGGAAAAGCGCGGCACGCAGAAAAATTTCGAGTACCTTTCGCCGACGCGCGTGATGCTCACCTACGAACTGCCGCTGAACGAAATCGTGCTCGACTTTTACGACCGGCTGAAGTCGGTGTCACGCGGCTACGCTTCACTGGACTACCATCTCGCGGGATATCACGAATCGGACTTGGTGAAGCTCGATGTGCTGGTGGGCGGCGAGCCGGTGGACGCGCTGGCGCTGATCGTGCATCGCGACTTTGCCTACGAGCGCGGGCGCGAACTGGTGACGCGTTTGCGGAAACTGATTCCGCGGCAACTGTTTGAAGTGCCGATTCAGGCGGCGATTGGCAGCCGCGTGATTGCGCGCGAAACGGTTGCGGCAATTCGCAAGAACGTCCTCGCCAAGTGCTACGGCGGCGACATCACGCGCAAACGCAAGCTCCTCGAAAAACAGAAAGAAGGCAAGCGGCGCATGAAGCGCGTCGGCCAAGTCGACATCCCGCAAGAAGCGTTTCTTGCCGTGTTGAAAGTTTCCTCCTCCGACGAAGAGTGAACCCCGCAGTCCGTCTTCTGTTTTTCAGTGCTCCGTTGTCAGTGAGAAAACCCGAGACGGCACGTTTCTGTTCGTAGTTTTTTCCAACGGGCACCGAGGGTACAATAAACTGCCCGCGGGTTAACCGGAGATTCCCATGTCGAAATTCGGAACGTGTGTCTCCCCGGCGGCTATTCGCGCCGGGCTGCTGATAATGCCCTTGTTCCTTGGCGGAATTGGAGCCAGCGTTTTTGCCCAAGAGAGACCACCCATAACCGAAGAGGAAAGACAGGCGCGAGACGCCCTCAACAAAGGAGTGAACGATTTTAAGAATGGCCAGTACGATGAGGCCATCGCTGATTTCCAGCACGCAAAGCATCTCGATCCGAACCTCATCAACGCCAGGCTGTATCTCGCCACGGCCTATGCCTCGCTGTACATACCTGGCGCGCCATCGGAGGAGAACCGGAGCAAAGGCGAGGCGGCGGTCAGGGAATTCAAAGAAGTTTTGGCGATGCAACCGGAAAATGTTTCGGCGATCGATGGCGTGGGCTCGATTCTCTTCCAAATGGCGGGGCAGCCTTACGACGTTGAGAAGTTCAAAGAATCGAAGTCGTATCACCAAAAACACATTGAGGTGAGGCCTGACGATCCCGAACCGTACTACTGGATCGGAGTCATCGACTGGACATTGTCGTTTCGCGCCAACGCAGAAATGCGCGCGGCTTATAATCGAGAAAATGAAGCGCACCAAATCCGCGACACCAGTCCCTTGCCGACTTCGCTGCGCGGGCAATACCGCAGGGAGTATGACCCCACTATCGACGAAGGAATCGATTCCCTGAAACATGCGATCGCGCTGAGGCCAGATTATGACGATGCAATGGCCTACTTAAATCTGATGTACCGGCGCAAGGCGGATACGGTCAACTACCAAAACGAGCGGGATACATACCTCAAGATGGCCGATGAACTCGTCGACAAAGTCTTGAAGATCAAACAGAAAAGAGCGGAGCCACCTACTCAGCCCTGAGGTTGATCGAAGACGGGAGTTCACGACGGCTCCTTCTTGCGGACTTCGGCGGTGAAGCGGCCGCGGTGGAGCTGGAGCGAGACGGAGTCGCCGATTTGGACTTGGGCGGTGTCGCGGAGGACGACGCCGTTGGCGTCGGTGGCGATGGCGTAGCCGCGTTCGAGGACTTTCAGGGGGCTGCGCTCTTCGAGCTGCAAAGCGAGGCGAGCGAGGCGTTCGCGCTTGGCGCGGAGCAGGCGTTCGGCTCGCAAGCCGAGGTCGGCGGCGCGTTTTTCGAGACGCAGGCGAAACGCGGCAATCTTCGCGCGAAAATCAAAAGAGACGATGCGCAGATGCGCGACGGTGAAGCGTTTACGCGACTGCTCGAGGCGCGCGCGCAGGCCGAGGGCCAGGCGCGAAGTCATTTCATCGGCGCGCTGGCGCTGCTGGCGAAGCAAGTCAAGCGGACGGCGAAAGCCGGAACTCGCGGCTAGTTCGTGGATGCGCCGGCTGAGAACCAAGATGCGATAGCGCATCTGCTCGGCCAGCGCATCGCGCAAGTCGGCGATATGCTTGTCGAATTCGCGGCGCGTTTGCACGACCAGTTCAGCGGCCGCGGAAGGCGTGGAAGCGCGCACGTCGGCGACAAAATCGGCGATGGTGAAATCGGTTTCGTGGCCAATGCCGGAAATAACGGGAATTTGCGAATCCGCGATGGCGCGCGCGACGATTTCTTCGTTGAAAGCCCACAAATCTTCGAGCGAACCGCCGCCGCGCGCAAGAATCAGCACATCGACAAGTTTCTGCGCGTTGAAGAATTTTAGGGCTTTGACGATTTCTTCAGCGGCGCCTTCGCCTTGCACGCGCACGGGATAGAGCGTGAGGTGCACGTTGGGGAAGCGGCGGCGAAGGATGCGCACGACGTCGCGCACGGCGGCCCCGCGCGGCGAAGTGATGAGGCCGATGCAGCTGGGAAGCATCGGCAGCGGCTTTTTGCGCGCGGGATCGAAGAGACCTTCCGCTTCGAGGCGCTTTTTTAGCTGCTCGAAGGCAAGCTGGAGAGCGCCGAGACCGATGGGTTCGATTTTCTCGACATAGATTTGATACTCGCCACGCTGTTCGTAGACGCTGACAGTCCCACGCACCGTGACTTGCAGGCCGTCCTCGGGGCGGAACTTGATGCCGCGCTGCTGCTGTTTGAAGAAGACGCAACGGACCTGGGCACGGTCGTCTTTGAGGGTGAAGTAGATGTGGCCGGACTGGGCTTCGCGGCAGTTGGAGATTTCGCCCTGAACGAAAATGTCGGTGAAGTTTCTGGCGAGGAGATCACGGATCCGGGCGGTCAGCTCACTGACGGTGAGGATCTGGCGGGTGGGCTGGAGGTTAAAGGAAAGTTGGCTCATTGAAAGCCCTATGTTCTCAATTCTAAGTCTTTGGCGTCAGAAGTTGCACTCTTCGCACCCCGGTGCAGCGCTACTGGACTTTAGCGTTGCACGTGACCGAGCCGTCGGCGGGAATTTCGACGGGCGTGCCGCCGGGGAGATAGCGGAAGAGGACGGCGGGGTCGGACCATTCGAGGTCCCAGCCGTTTTCGATGGCGAGCAAAGTGTACCTGCCGGGGAAGAGCGGAGCCATGGTGAAAGAGCCGTCGGAATCGCTTTGGTCGCGGTGATAGAGCGAAGTGCCGCGGCCAGGATCCTGAGGAACGAGAAGAACCATGGCGCCGGAAACGGGCTTGCCGTTTTTGAGAGCAAAGCCGGAGAGCGTGGCTTTCGCTTGCGCGGTGTGAACGATGAGTTTGACGGGGCGGTCCGCGGGCACTTCGACGGTGCGGCCAGAAACAACAGCGCCAGTGGCTTCGACAGTGCCGACGCGAAGGCCCTCTTGCGCGCCGATCTCCACTTCGTACAACCCTGGAGGAAGCGTGGAACCTGCGAAGCTGAACTCACCATTCCGGGAAATGGCAGCGTCATAAGAATCGCCGGACTTGAGCGAACGAAGAGTCAGCGTGAAATTGGATATGGTTTCATCGGCATCGGCAGGCTCGGGCTGCGGCCGAGCGGGAGAAACCAAACCAAGTGCCGCGGACGAAGGCGCGTTGAACAAAACCACGCCGGAGACCGTGGCCAAAGCGCCGTGAGGATGGAGATCGACATCGGTATCGCCCAAAAGGCTGAGGGATTGCGTGCGGGATACGTAGCTGCCATCTGCCGCGCCGGAAAACGTGGATGACGTCAAGTTGAATTCCCCGGGAGGGATGCCAGAAAGTTCAAACAGGCCCGGAGCGATTTCCGTGCGCGAGGGTTGGAGTTGGTCGATGGTGCTGTCGCCAACGCGCAATGCGAGGTCAACCGATGTGGAAGAATCGATTTGGATGGAAGTTCCCTCCCCTCCGTCCTCCTGTGTAACGGACGCGGAGGCCGGCTCAACCGGGGCGCGGACGCGGATGTGAATGGAAGGAACAGTGCGAAGCCGGAAATCAGCGAGCTGGGTGGCACCGGGAGTGAGAAACACACGAGCTGCGTCGGCAAGGCGAGTCGCGTTGGGAAAGTAAGTGACGGGATACACCAAATCGAAAAGTGGATTAGCGCCAGGGGATGGAATCTGAGTTGAAGAACCGCCATCAATCACTCCGTCAACCGTAAAAGATTCCGCCATCCCGTCCACGGAGCCGGAGCGCACGAAAGTTTGCATTTGAGATTGAGCAAACCAGGGAGTTGCGTGAACGGCGACGACGTAGGTTCCGGCAAGAAGATGCGCAAAACGATAGCGGCCCTGGTCATCCGTGGAGGTCTCGCTGATGTTGTGAAGGTTTCGCGAGCCTTCAAACATGCTCTGCTGAAAAAGCATGACGCTACCGTCGCGGACAGGATCGCCCCATTCATCGGTAACCACGCCCGTCAGGACGGAGCTGGCAGCAAGACGAAAGCGAAGGTGCCCGGTGTCTAAGCCGGGGCCAACCACCACGCCGGTCCAATAGCGCTCATGCTGCTCGAATCCTTGGCTGGCATAGCCCCGCCGGCTGGCGGCAAGGCCGTATTTGCCGGGCGCGAGGCCATTGAAAAAGAAGCGGCCGTCCGAAGCGCTGACGAAAGTCTGAACATCCTCGAGTGAAGTGACCGGAGCGAGCGTGACCTCGGCGCCGTCGAGCGGCTGGCCAGTGACGGAATCAACGATGACGCCCGCGATGCGATAAGTGGCTGGCGAAGGAGAAGCGTTAGCTTCGCAAACAGAAAGCGCCAGCAAGAAGAGGCCGATGAAGAAAAGGGCGCGACGCATGCGGTTACTCTTCCACCGTGGCGAGCTCGAGATTGATCGACACAGATTGCTTGGGAGCCAGGGTAACTTCCTGAATTTTTGAAGAGATTTTCCGCTGAAAGGCGGCATCTCCGAAGTCAATGTTTGCGGAGGCATCAACAGCAAAGACGCGGTAGGTACCTGGAGCAAGTCCGGAGATGGTGAAGGCCCCGCCCGGGCCGGCAGGGACCGAAACCGGCTTCTTGCGATTCTCGCTGAGAAGAACAACCAGTGCCGGGAGCGGAGTGTCTCCGGTGGACACCGTGCCGCTGAGGGTTGCTGGATCGTCCCGAAGCACAACATTGATAGGGGGAACGGCGCCAGAAGAATCGAGAACCAGGCTTTCGTTGAGGAGATCGACGGAACCCGACGTAGCGGATTCCACATAGTATGCGGCGTTGGGCTGCGGCCCCAGAACCAGGTCGTAAGTTCCGGGAATTACGCCATAGAAAGCCATTCGCATGCTGCCTGAAGAGGCTGCGTCTTCGGAATCGTCGAAGGCCGCGAAATAGCTCGCGGATGAACTGTTGCGATCCTTGGAAAGAAGACCGAGGAAAATCTGGCGTAAACGCTGGTCAGAAGATTCTGTGGTGGGCAGGCCACGGACGACGACTGGAATATCCGCCGTGGGCTGAAGGACGAGGTGAAGGTCGGAAAGACTAGAGGCGGCGTTCACCTGCAGGCGAGCAAAGGAGTGCAAGGAAGCCCCGCGAAGTCTGACGGCTAGCAAGCCGGCAACGCGCTGGGATGGAGTGTCTGAGCCTTCAGCCGATGGCGCTCCCATCGATTGGGCCGTGACGATATAGGAGCCTGGCGGAATCCACTTGGTGTGGAAAGACCCAGTGGCGGGGTCAAAGACGATTTCCGAGTTTTCCGCGGTGCTGGAAGAGTCTTGAAGCATCACACTTACTTGGTCGCGGGGGTTGTAGCCGGAAAGGGTGCCGGAAATTTGTACGAAGGGTTCGCGCTTGAGAGAAAGATTGGCTTGAACGGATTTTCCGGGAGTGAGTTTGAGAGGAGCGGCGGAAGTGACGTCGTTAACGCCGGGGTAGAAGACGGGGGAAAAACCCGAGGGGACAGGGGAATTGTTGCGGGAACCAGGGGCCGAACCCTGAGGCTGGCGAACAACCAAATAGTAGGAGCCGGGGCGCAATCCGGCGATGCGGAATTTGCCTTCGTCGTCGGTGAGAACGCGGCCGGGCATGTAAGGGTAGAGCTGGCCATCGTTCGGCCCGCGAACCAGGACGGTGACGGTGAAGCCTTCGAGAGGTTCGCCGCGCTCATCGGAGATTTGCCCGAACATGACGCTTTCGGGAGTGAGCTTGAGAATGGCGGGCGGGGAGTCAGGAGCAAGCCGAACGGAAACAGCGGGAGAGGAGCGGGCACCGATCATATCGCGGGTGAGAAAGCCGGGCTTGTCCGCTTCGAGGGAAACGAGTCCCGCGGGAAGGCCCTCGAACTGAAACCGGCCTTCGGAGTCGGTGAGCGTGGCGCGGGAAGCAGGCGCGGTGAGACGAGCGAGAGCGCGGTTGACGGGTTGGCTGGAGACGGAATCCACGACGGTGCCGCGAAGCGTGCAGGGACAGGAGGAGGAAGAGCCAGAAGATTGCGCGTGGGCGCTCTTCGGCAAAAAGAAGAAAGTCGCGGCAAGCAGAGCGGCGAGGGTGGAGAGGCGGAGCATTGCAGGTCTGTGCGCTTGATCAGAGGTCTGACCTAGTTTACTGCGTTTGAGATGCGAATATGTCAGCCGGGTTTGCATGCCGGTTTCGTAGACGATAGTCCCCTCCGCCGAGTTTAGAGACACCGCCGCGGGTGGAAAGGTTGCCGAAGTTACCGTTTGGGCTTACCTGTCCGTTCGGGCAATGGACCCGCGCGACTTTTGCGCTCATAAAGGGTTTAGTGGGGTAGTAAGCGCTAAGAGTGGTTTTGGCACGCCAGCCAGACCGTTAAGTAAGAAAAAACGAAGCATCAGGAAGGTGATGGTTATGCGCAGCTTGAGATTATTTGGGATTTTTCTTCTAGTCGCAGTCGCGATTCTCGCGATGCCGGCGCAATCGCAAGCGCAAATTGCAGTGGGCGTTTCGATTCACATCGGCCCGCCGGCGCTGCCGGTGTATCCGCAGCCGATTTGCCCGGGGCCGGGCTACATCTGGACGCCTGGATATTGGGCGTACGGGCCGGATGGATACTTCTGGGTGCCGGGAACGTGGGTGGTGGCGCCAGCCGTTGGGCTGCTGTGGACGCCGGGATATTGGGGCTGGGGCGGCGGCGTTTATATGTGGCACGCCGGGTACTGGGGACCGCATGTCGGGTTCTACGGCGGAATTAACTACGGATTTGGATACGGCGGAGTCGGGTTCGTCGGCGGAGAATGGCGCGGCGGCGCTTTTGCCTATAACACGGCCGTGACCAATGTGAATGTGACCGTGGTCCACAACACGTATGTGAACAACACGACAGTGATCAACAACACCACTGTGAACAAAAATGTCAGCTTCAACGGCGGAACCGGCGGAACGATGGCGCAACCCACGGCAGCGGAACAAGCGGCGGCAAAAGAGCAGCACATTCAGCCGACTTCCGAACAGATGCAGCACGAGCACACCGCGAGCACCAACCGTGCGCAATTGGCTTCGGTGAACCATGGGCAACCGACGGTAGCAGCGAGCGCGAAGCCCGGAGTTTTCAGCGGGAAGGGAGTGGTGGCAGCCAAGGCCGCGGCAAGTCCAAACCGGCCTCCGTCAGCCAACGCGATGGCCGCGAATAAAACCACGGCCAGCAGCGCCAACCGGAGCGACCGTCCCCCGACAGCCATGACCAAGAGCACGGTGACGACAAAGACGAATTCGGCTTCGACCAGCTCCACCAACAGCACAAAGTCGGCGCAAAGCAATTCGAGTTCGAACAAGTCCAATTCGAACGGGTCGCACTCGTCGAATCGGCCGTCGTCATCGCCTCATACGAATTCGTCACACTCGGACAAGCCGGAGCACAGCAAACCCGAACACAACAAGCCATAGCGATAGCGCTCTGAGACGGAGCGAACACAAAACACTCAAGTGGAATCGAACAAGGCCGGGTCAAACGCCCGGCCTTTTATTTTGGCCCGTCAGCGGCGGAAGTGAGAAAAGAGCCAAAGGGCTAAAGAAAGAAGAATGCTCAGCAGCAGGCAAGTAACGATGGGAAAGTAAAACGTAGAGTGTTCGCCGCGGTGGATGATGTCGCCCGGAAGTCTTCCGAGGCGAAAGGGCAACTTCCCAGCGTAAAAGAAAAGTGCGCCAAGCAGGACGAGCAAAACTCCCGCGAAAAGAAGGACGCGGCCGAGTTCACGAAAAGACTCCATTTGTTCATTTTAGCGGAAGAGGCGAGTGGCCGGCTTGAAGAACCGGTCCAATTTGCCTAGGTAATTCTTAGTATTGACTAGTACATAAATCTGAAGTACAGTCCTGCATTCATAATTACATCGTTACTTCTGCGTCCCATCAACACGCAACTGCGAGGAGGTACCTTCCCATGACCTTCCGCCAATTCCTGGCTTTGGAACTAGCTGTCTTCCTCCCGGCGAATCCTTCCGTAGCGCGCCCTCCGGTGCTGGGCGTGGTCGTGGAAGCAAATCGCGTGCACGTTAACACCGGCGAGGTATCCGCGGGGGCCACCGTCTATGACGGAGATCATTTCACAACCGATGCGGGAGGCATGGTGGTCTTGCGCGGTGAGGCCATCACGCTTGAGCTGGTGGAGGAAAGCGCAGTGACCGTTCGCGGCAGGACGAACGGCGACCCGGGCGCCGAGGCAGAATTCACCAAAGGAACCTTGATCTTCAGCGCGGAGCGCGCTGCCGCTTTGCAGATCAACGTTCTGGGAGCACGCGTCAATCCCATAGCGGACACGCGGACCATCGGACAAGTTACCATCGTCGAGCCAAAGGAGTTACGGATTTACGCGAGGCGTGGATCATTGCAATTTTCCTATCGGGGAGAAACGGAAACGATTGCCGAAGGAGCAGCATTTCGCGTGATCCTGGATCCGCCAGACGATCAGCCGGAGAAACAAGAAGCGACAAAGGTTGGCCGGAAGCGCAAAGCGTTCCTACTGATTGCCATCGCGGCGGGAG
>Ga0187778_10001385_pt1 | contig 16906 bp, 14 predicted proteins | sample 1015_Q2_SP5_20_M_FD_132418 | JGI IMG/M metagenome (GOLD analysis project Ga0187778, IMG submission 132418) | Tropical peat soil microbial communities from peatlands in Department of Meta, Colombia - 1015_Q2_SP5_20_MG | ecosystem: Environmental > Terrestrial > Soil > Wetlands > Peat | place...
ATGCTCGACTGGTCCTACGCAAACGGCATCGGCTTCAACCACTTCGCCGTCTGGTGCTCGTACGCCCAAGGCCTCAGCATGTACAAGCAACTCGGCTTTGAGCAGGTCGTCGCACAGCTGCAGCAGTCCTACCCCGCCGCTAACGCAACTGAGACTCAACCGACTCCATCGGCGACGCCGATACCCACCCCCACATCAACAAATAATTCTACGTCGACGTCAAAGTCACCGACGTCTACACAGCCTCCTGCAACGACGGCGTCACAAAAGTCAACGGCGACTTCATCGGCAACCGTTCCAAAAGCGGCAACTGCTATCGCACAAAAGCCTAAAGCCCTGAAACTCTCGTCAAAAGTGACTCCGGTGATAACGACTCAAAAACACCAGAAAACGACGCCTCTCAAAAAAGCAAAGACCCCACTAACCTTAAGGCAACAACGCTCACTGCGAAAGCAGCCATTCCCCGGCGACCTAATAGAGTAGTATCGCCAACGCATAGTAACCGGCAATATCACCGCCGAAACCAGTAAGCAGTGCTCGCTAATAACACCTTACCTCAGCCTCTTTTGCTATATCGATGAGCGAACGTTTAGTTGTTAGGCGCTACATGTTGTAAGGCATCCCATCTTGATACCGAGGAAACCAAGATCTTGAATTCGTTTTCCCACGAAGGTCTATGTAAGATTCGAAACAGGGCAATATACTCATCCTCTCGACAACACCCTCAAGGAAACGCTTAAAAACAGCAGCGCTAATCTGCTCAGAGGTATCTGCTTTATGAACGCCGCCTCAACGCTTCAGAAGCTTAACCTCTTTGACGTGACAAATCTCGTCGTCGGCTCCGCCGTAGGTGCGGATATCTACGTCGTCGCTTCGCTAGGCAGCGCATACCTAGGACCTGCGAGCCTCTTGGTTTGGATTATCGGTGGGGCAATTGCGATATTCATAGCGTTAAACTTCGCGGAAGCAGCTGCTCTCGAGCCCCGCGTAGGCGGGCCGTTTGCGTACGCGTGTGAAGTGTGGGGGGATTTTGCCGGCTTTCTGGTTGGCTGGCCTCTATGGATCGCTGAAGTTGCGGCGCTTGCCGTTATGCCGGTTGCCTTTGTCCGTTACCTAAGTTATTTTGTCCCTTCCCTCACCTTGGCTCAGGGCACCATCATCAAAATCCTTTTTGTCGTAAGCATCGCCTATGTAAACATGCGGGGTGTCAAGGCTGCTGGGCGGGCAAATGATGTCCTCACCATCGCGAAGTTGAGTCCTCTGCTCCTTCTGATCGTCGCAGGATTTATCTACTTAGCCTTAAATCCGGGCATAGCGTCTTCAAACCTTATCCCCTTTGTCCCCCTTGGTCTCGGTAATTTCGGACCAGCGTTGGTGCTCATCATATGGGCCTATGCAGGATTCGAGCTGGCCGTTATCCCCTCCGGTGAGGTGGAAAATCCGACGAAGACAATCCCAAAGGCGATGATTATCGGCATGGCGATTGTCACCTTCTTCTACGTAGTAACGAACTTCGTGGTGCTCGCCTCAGTAAACTGGATAACACTGCAATACGCCGTAGCACCTCTCGCCGTAGCTGGCAGTGTTGTCCTGTCATACACGCCAACGCTTGCGCTTATAGGAGGCACTATACTAGGACTTGGGGCTCTCATCTCTGTCTCGGGATTTGATGAGTCTGGCACGTTGTCAACCGCGCGACTGTCCTACGCCATATCTCTTGAGGGATTGTTTCCGAAGCTTTTTAGTAAAATTCACCCAAAGTATGGCACGCCGTATGGTTCGATTATAGCGCAGTCTGCCCTCGCTCTATTCGCCTCGTTGATCGGCGGGCTGACTCAGCTTATCACCTTCTCCGTGTTCAACCTCGCCTTCGTCTATCTAGCTACTAGCGCCACCATCTTTCCTTTGCGAGAGAGGAAGAAGCAGGCTGGCGGCGAACGTACCTATCTTGAGAGGCGCACGGGCCCGATAATCCCTATTGCCGGCATTATCTTGAGTGCGTACCTCATTTATTCGTGCGGTATCGCCACCATAGCGCTTGGCATCGTGTCTATTCTGATCGGCATCCCCATCTACGTTCTCTATGCGCCACGCACAGAGCTGGCGACACTCAAGAAAAACTTTTATTCGACCAAAGCGCTCCTTTCTAGAAGCGCACGGACTCAGAAGGTTTTTCTGGGATACTTAGTTCAGTTAACGCGAAAGATTGCGGTGCGCGTCAGAGCACGGGAACGCCATGAGTGAATCATATGCGAAAATGACCCGGGTCATTCGTGCGTCATTTTGACGTGCGAATGTTCGCGATAATGTAATCGACGCGTGCTTGTGCGGTTCTGGTTAGGAGGCACTCCTACAGGGATAGAAACAGCGTACTCTGCTACACTTTACAGGAGTGTTCACCGGACGATGCGTTTCGTGTTGCACACAAGGAGCTTATCAAACAAAATCCCCGCGCGTGATGTGACGATGACTTCTCATTATTTTTGATGTCTCCGGGCCAGACGCGGTCCGAGTGCGATGGCGAGCAACGCGATCAACCCAAGCAGCAGGAATAACGCAATATCCGCATTACTATAATTAAACAACCCAAGGAAGTTCGTCGGTATAGGCTTACATCCAATGGTCGTATAAAGTGCGTTACTATAGAGCCAACCTTGACTAGAATTGTTGTAATAAACGTAAGCATTATACGCTGCTCCCGTAGCGTTTGCGGGAACAGTCGATGGCGATACGATGGTCATCTCCCCGCCTGCCGGGATACGGGCCCAACCGTATCCGTCTCTCTGTTGGGTAGCGGTCGACGAACTGCTGTGCGTGTCTTGGCTTAGAATCGTTTCACCCGTTACGTGTCCTGGCAACGTGACGTTTCCGCTGTGCAGTATCGCATACGGCGCTATCCACGCATCATTCCCACCGAGATTGGTGACGCTCCACACGAGGGCGTTTCGATGATCCGGCACTTGGCGAACAGATGTTATGGTGATTTTAGGCCACGCGGCCGCTGGTTTAGGAGGATAGGCCTTTTGCAACTGGGAAACAATCGTGTCGAGCCCGAGCTTTTGATAGTTGCCAAGTGTCCCTCCTAGCCCGAGGAATACGTTGAAGTGGGTGAAGCCGACGCTTTCTGCGTAGCTCCAGTCGAGAAGCGATTTGTACGTGTCATAACTGAGACAGCCGTTGGGCCACGCACCCGCCGTTATACCTTGTGGCTTCCCGAGGTTGTATGATATCAGGGCTCCCTGCTGTATGCTCGATACCTCAGAGGGATAGTACGTTTCCCACGACATCTCCGCGGTATACGGATCCCTATAAACATCTTGCCAAAGGCCGCTTTGGTCGGAGTTAAAGAAGGTGAACTTCGGGAAATACTCCTTGAGTGTATCGAGGTCGCCGCTTCGCCCACCCTCTGTCACGACATTGGTCCAGCCGGCCTTTTGCCACATGCTGAAGTTTGCATCGAACTGCGTTATCGGCGTTGACTTGTATTTACCGCCGTGCCAGATGACGTGCTCTAAATCCAAGATGGGGTACATTCCCATCTCTTTTATCTTGTATAACTCAGCGTCGTACGGAACCGGTTCCGCGGCTATCAGCACCACCGTTGTAAAGCCGTGCGCTTTGAAGTAGTCGAGAGTGCCATCCCAGATTTGGTAGGGCCCAAGGGATACACGGTAGTCAATTTGCGGCGGTGGCGTCGCATCAGATGGGCGCAGTGCAGTTGCCGGCATCGTTCCAGCCTGCGCATGTACAGTTCCCGCTCCTAAAACGAGGGGCAAAAGAGAAGTGGAAGCCACCGTTATCACCACTATCAGGGCTGCGATGCCTAGCCTTGCGCTCATTGTCTCTCTCATCGTGGAAATATCGAATATATCTACGCTCGCGATGACCTTGTCTTTCTGCTGTGACTAGAATCTCTGATACAGCTTTTAGGGCCCGCCTACATATACGTAGGCCATAGTCGGTGAACTGCGAAGCTATTTATAGATGGTGTTCGCACCGCGCTCTGTCACACGTAGTCCGACTTCAAGATTCCGAGGCGCGTCAGTTCAGCGGATGACGTGCTTGCTCGCTCACGCTCACGGGGTCGCCCCTCTTTCAGCTATCACGAACGTCGTAGCCCCCGCTTGAGCCAAATTCAGCGGGCCTATTTGCGCCTTAATAGTGGCAACCGCGATGCGCACCGTGCTTGTTCCTTTAGCGAAGGTGAGCAGGACGTCCGGTCCTGTGCGTGAGCCCCCAATCTGGCGAGAGCCCGAAGCCTGGTACCCTAGCTTTACCATCTCTGTCTTGTAAAAGGCAGCAACTTGCGCTGCAGAACCAGCTGTCTGGTAAGTACTCACGTTCCCCTCGCTCGTGTGGACAGATGCGGTTCTCACTGAGGGCTGATATACGGGCACGCCCGTTGCATTGCCCTGCCCACTTGAGGGGTTGCTTGAGAGGCATCCCGACATGCTTGTGGTGAGCGTAATCACCACCAGTAGCGATAAGAGTACGTACTGCGTCTTCATTAATGTCTCCGCCTCCTCTTGCTTTATCGTTTTAGCGGTATCAATCTTGGCCGCGATCCACGGTCTCTAAATTCAGCGTCGACGACTTCTCCCTAGGAGTGCTCCAACGACTTATAGTTTTTCAATAGTTACCTCATCAGTTCTTTGCCTGCCACAAATGCCTGCGCAAGGAATTGCCCAATGCCGTAATAGCTAGAGGTGGGAGAGTCAAAGACGAGCGGCTTGATTTTTGAGATGTCTGGCCTTCCATCCTCTCCCAGCACGGCATCATCAATTTTTACGTCGAGAATTTCGCCCAAGAACTGGGTGTGAAGACCGATGTCGTGAACGTGGATAACCTTACACTCCAACACGACGGGGAACTCCTCGATATACGGTGCGTTTACCAGCTCACTCTTTATCGGAGTCAGCCCCGTGGCGGCAAACTTATCCACCTCTCGCCCCGAAGCAATCCCAAAATAGTCCGCTTGTTTGATGTAGACTGCTGGAGGGATGCTGATGGTGAACGCCTCTTGTTCCATAAGGTTCGTGTACGTGTATCGCGTTCGTTGGACGGAGATGGCAACGCACGGGGGTAGAGAACAGCACACCCCTCCCCAACTCACAGCCATGGCATTCGGCCGCATTGAGCGATCATACGTTCCCACTATCAAAACAGGATGCGCATAAAGCACCGTTCTGGCGCCAATTGATCTTTTCATAACCTATGCACCCCTCACCGGCTACCTTCAAGTTCCTTTCCGACACTCCACGCCTTCGCAAATCTCTCGCCAAGCTTCCAGTAACATTGGTCAGGCATGGTGAAAAGGACGGGCTCCACCTTGCTAAAGTCCACTGCGTTATCGGTTAGGACCGCCTCCTCTGCATACGTAGCGACGATCTCGCCGATGAATATGTCGTGGTTAGGGAAGTCAACCGTCTTTGTGAGCTTACACTCCATGTTTATGGGGCACTCGGTGATCATGGGGGCCGTCTGTAAGGTACCGTAGAAAACCCTGAATAACTCTGCTTTATTGACAGCTCTCCCCGACACGAGGCCGCAATAGTCTGTTTCCGCCACCATACTTATCGAAGGCATATTGATACTGAACGTCTCGTTCTCCTTGATGCCGGCGTTGGTATAATGGGCTTTCGCCATGCCGAGTGAAACGCTGCCCAAGTCCATAATGCCCACGTGTGCGATCGTGACGAAGTTTGGTTTGCCACTGACCGTTGCCCCGACAAGCGTTGTTGGCATGGGATAGAGGCAATTCCTCGCCCCGAGTTTTGTTTTCATTCCTCATTCCTCCAAATTGTGATTAGCAGCGCACACGTGAACGTAGTTTCGCCTCCATTTCGACTGTCAAGGGTCGAGCGCTACGATCGCATGCGCCGTATGATCCGTTCTCTGTGATAGACGAGGTACCCAATCAGAATGAGTATTCCTACAATGACTAGGATGTCGAGGTACCTGAAGAGACGCTCAAGATCGCTCCAGTGCGGTCCCAGTAGGACTCCTACATACGCAAGGCCAAGGCACCACGGAAACGATCCGAGCACCGTGTATAGCGAGAATTTCTTGATGTCCATGCGCGCGATGCCTGCCGGCAGAGAGATGAACGTGCGGACGATAGGGAGCACTCTGCTGATGAACACGACAGGTTCACCATACCGTTCAAACCACGCGTGCGCACGGCCAAGCTCCTTTTTACGGATGAGCACGTACTTCCCATACCGTTCGAGGAGGGGCAGGCCACCGTACGCGCCGACAGAATAGGCAACGAGTGAGCCGGCGAGGCAGCCAAGCGTGCCCACGATGGTCACGCCGAGGAGGGTGAGCTCCCCTTCCCAGGCGACGAATCCGGCAAAGGGCATGATAACCTCGCTCGGCAGCGGGATACACGCGCTTTCCAAAGTCATGGCGATAAAGACGCCAGCATATCCCAGCTGCTCGATGACACTGATAACGAAGGCGCTGAGCGTCTCGATGATGTTAATCTCCAAACAGAACATCTAGCACCTGTCACACGTGGAAAACGTAAATATCTATCGTCGTACGGAGTACCATACTCTGCCGTCGATGGGTAGAGGGTGCCTAGAACCGCTGATCCTTTGAACACAGGACAACTTCCAACCATTTTAGCGTCGACGCGGCGGCAAGCAAGCGGTTATCAGCAATGATGCTATCGCCCTTGTTTCGTTCTCCATCCTTGACGCAGAGTCTCACCGACTGTTTTTTGAAAGCAGGGAAGATACTACTGATCTAAATAGTCAGTGAACATTGTTGATGTTGCTTGCTACGATGTGGGACGCGAGCGGATTTAATGGTTAAGATTTCAAGGACCGGCGCAACGCGATTGCACCTTGTCGAGAGCGAGATGCTCGATTTCCAGTTTATGAGGGCGCTATCCTACCAAACATATGGCGGGGCGTCTACCGGCGAAGTATTGAGGGTCGCTGGTGAGCTCAACAAGCGCGGCAACACGAGAGAGAGTTGGATCAAGTTATGGACCGAACAAGGAGAACATTGCGAGAAGCTGGCTAATGAGGCGATACAAAAAGGGCAAAAGGTCACTGCACGGAACGCTTATCTGCGGGCATATAACTACCTGCGGGCTGCTGAGTATTACTATGAGTCTGCCGATTTGAAGGCGCATCTCGATCTCTACTTACAGGGCGTTACCTGCTTTGATAAAGCGGCCACATTATTCGATTTCCCAATCGATCCTATCGAGATTCCCTACAAAAACGGCGTTACCTTGCCTGGATATTTCGTCAGCCCGGCGAACGACGGTATAAAGCGCCCGACGATCATCATCTGTGGCGGTGGTGACTCATATGGCGAAGAGTCGTACTTCACTGCCGGCGTCCCCGAAGCGCTGGTCCGGGGGTTTAACGTGGTGATGTTCCACGGGCCAGGCCAGCGAGGTGTGTGGCTCAGGCATCCTGATCAGGTATTTCAGCCGGACTATGAAAAGCCGATCACTGCTGTCGTAGATTACACCGTTAATCGAAAAGAGGTAGATGCGGAACGCCTCGCTCTGTATGGCTATAGCTTAGGCGGTTACCTCGCTCCTCGTGCCGCCGCTTTCGAACCACGGATCAGAGCACTGGTGGCCAACGCGCCGGTGTATGATTTCTATGATTTTATGCTAGGCGGAATCGTTGGCTTTTTGCCTGGCTATACGAAAAGGATTGCACAGCGTGTCATCAAAGGCATGCCAGAAGCCGTGTGGGCAGAGCTGGAAAAGCAACTTGCTAAAAAAGGCTGGGAGCTTGAAGCTGAAATGAAAGTGCTTATGCCACGTTTCGGCAGCAGGAATCTCTATGAGGAGATGCAGCGCTTTAGAGACTATACGTTACACGGTCTCGAGCACCGGATCACCTGCCCGACCTTGTGCGTCTCGCCAGTGGGTGAAGGGGATGAGCCCGTCGAGCAGGCCCATGCGTTCTATAGTGCCCTTACATGCCCGAAAGAATTCTATTCGCTGACGGTCGAAGACGGCGCTGATAACCACTGCGGCCTGAACAACATCGTACATACGTCATCGGTCGTGTATGACTGGGTCAGGCACGTTTTTGGATAAATAAAACCGCACATGTCCGGTCTTTGAGGTTGATCATCGGATCACTCTCTCACGGAAAAAGGAGAGGCTACGACGCATCCTCGGAGCATTGCCTGCAAGTGTCACATATCGGTATGGATTTGAACTGTCATCTTTTTCGTGAGCGCCGTTGACGCGTTGGTCACTGCCTACGTATGGTGTGCACTCACGATGTTTGCAGCACTTGTTGCTTCAGCTCTAGTTGTTTGGTATGCACGGACGTCCAAAAAAGTGACTAGAACGGCCGCCCGCGTACACGTCCTACAGATCCTTATCGTTAAATTGCAAGTACACGGCTGTGGTGTTGAGGCTTGAGTGGCCGAGCCCCTGCTATCCGTAACATCGCGTCAAGTATGGCTTTTCTAGGTAATTCGTTGTATCCTTCATATTACGTCCATCCCATCTTGTCGCATATCGTGTGCTCGAAATCAAAGATCACGTCTCTCGTCTCCTTGGATTGCAGACCTGATGGAGTCCCAACCACGTTAACTAATCGCGCTTTCCTCAAAACCAGACAGGAAGTCTCTGATTCTTGGAGTGATGAACCTAACAAACAAGTACAAGACGAAGACGATGGTTGTTATAAAGAAGCTTACTGGGTACGGCTCAAAAAAAGCAATAAAGAGCCCCAGCCACGTTGCTATCAGAGCAATGACTACGGAGATAATTATGACTCGCCTCGGTCTTTTTGCCAATAGCTGAGCCGTTGTAGCTGGCGTGATCATCAACGAGAAGATGAGGAGGACACCGACAACTTGAACCGCGAACGACGTTGCGACCGCGACGAGGAGCATGAAAATTATGCCGAGCAAAACTACGGGTACTCCGTTTGCTTCCGCCACATCTTGGTCGAGCGATGCAAACAAGAGAGGTCGATATACAAGCGAGATGAGAACCAGAGTTATCACGCCAGCAATGAGGGTTAATAAGACATTGCTGAAACTGATACCCAGTATTTCTCCAAAACAAGATGGAGTACGCTTCGGTTGCGTAGCCGGTGTGGAGGCTGAGGAACAACACACCGAGGCCAAGCATGAATGCGAGAACTATTCCGATTTCGGCGTCGCGATGAGCGGCGCGTCGGCCAAGCGCGGCTATCCCAAGTCCGCCCACGCTTGTGAAAAGGAGAAGACCGTAAACTGGGCTAATCCCAATTAATACGGCCGCCGCTGCCCCAGCGAAGCCTATGTGCGAGAGCGCGTGCGCTGCGAATGAAGAACGCCGCAACACGACGAAGTAGCCAACAATGCCCGCGATGATTGCGACTACCGTTCCTGCCTCGAAGGCGTGCTGCGTGAACGGGTACTGCAGCATCTGTTGCGGTCGATCCACGGATTAACGTCGAAGGTCATTGTCGTTGACAGCCGTGGTAATCTTCTACGCCTATAACTGCGATGTTGCCCCTAGAGTCTCGAAGAACGTCCACTCGAGTCCCGAACAAAGCCGAGAGACGTGCTGACGTCAGGACTTCTTTAGGCGTCCCGGTCGCCACCTTGCCGTTAGCGATGTAAATCACTTTGTTCAGATACGGCAAAAGAGGGTTGATGTTATGGGCTATCAACAGTGTGGACAAAAGGAGAAAGAGTGCAGCAACTGAGATACCGTAACCGATTACCTGTCTATTACGCACGCACAGACGTACACCACCACAACCTTTACCATTTAAACGACTACCTCAGTTTGTTTTAATAGAAATACAGGCGGAGCAAATCTGCGAGAGCTGGTATGGCTGATACTGAGCACCTCATTATACTGAAGCAAGGCGTCGGCGCGTGGAACACCTGGCGAGAAGCGATTGGTGAGGTGAAGCCTGACCTTTCTAGGGCTGACCTTACTGAGGCTGACCTCGCTGGGGCTGACCTTACTGAGGCTGACCTTGCTTGGGCTGACCTTTATAGGGCTGACCTTGTTGGGGCTCACCTTTCTAGGGCTGACCTTTCTGGGGCCGACCTTGCTCGGGCCTACCTTACTGATGCTGACCTTTCGGGGGCTGACCTCACCGATGCTGACCTTTCTGGAGCCGACCTCACTAGGGCTCACCTTTATGAGGCTAACCTTTCTTGGGCTGAGCTTCGAGAGGCTGACCTCACCGATGCTGACCTCACCGATGCTGACCTCACACAAGCCACACTAGTCAACACAGACGTGAGTAATGCAACGCTTACCGATTGTACGGTGTACGGGATCTCGGTGTGGAACTTGAAAGGTGAACCGAAAGAGCAGAGCAACTTACTCATCACAAGAGAAGAGGAACCCGCTATCACTGTCGATGACCTGAGAGTTGCACAGTTTATCTACTTCCTTGTCGCATATCCCAAACTCAAAAGGGTCATCGATACGATCACCTCGAAAGTGGTGCTCCTTCTCGGCCGCTTCAGCGATGAACGAAAGCCCACCCTCGATGCCATGGCGGATTTGTTTCGCCAGAAAGATTACGTGCCGGTGAAGTTAGACTTCGAGAGATCTGAGAGTCAATCGTTCTTAGGCACGGTCGAGACGCTCGCGCGCATGGCGCGCTTCGTTGTTGCCGATGTTACCGATGCACAGATAGTGGATACCGAAGTGGCAATGATCGCTCGAGCAGGCCCGCCCATACTCCCTGTGCTCCTCGCCTCCTCAGCAGGAGGCGACAACGTTACGCTTGTTGCACTTCGGAAGACGCATAAGACGATCCTCGACACCTACCGCTATCAAGACACCGCAAGCTTGCTTATGTCGCTTGAGGAGGCGGTTATAGAACCCGCAAACGCTGCGCGGGCTGCTTCGATCGAGCAGGACAAGGAGCGTTCTGAAATCATTGCGCAAGCGATCCGAGAGAGATGGCCGACCGGCCGGTAACAGCAACGTGCCCGTGTGAGGCACTAGGCAGTGCAGAGACTGAGACGAAAGTCGTGATATGCTAGCTTGCGCGGTCGCTAGTCTGGGTATACCGACCGAGCTGGCGAAGCCGGCGAGTGAGACGATTCAAATCCTAAAACGGCACGCCCGCGTACACGTCCTACAGATCTACGTAGTTGAACTGTAGATACACCGTGGTCGTGCTCATCGACGCGTATTTAAGCTAACTTTCTCCTTTGTCTACCACCGAAACCGATCCTTTTCAGTGGTGTACAAGGGAGAGAAGAGCTGCCACATTCAAAGAGAGGGTGCGATGCGGTGTTTAATAATCCGAAAAGAAAAGCCTCATCTGGCGGCGGTACCTCAAGATCCCGAAATCTTACGCGCCAGATAATTATCGATTTCGACGTGTCGAGGGATGTTGACGTCTTGGGCGTTGCTGGGTTATACCATACGCCCTGTCGTCTGCCCGCGCGCAGCTCAGCCACTCGCTGCGCGTCACATTGCTCAGCAGTTCCATTCCTTCATTTCAGTTCGTATTCGTCCAATTCAATTCGCATATACCCGGCTTCGTCCGGCTCAAACGGGATGCCTTCGAAATCTTCATCATATGTTCATTGGCAGACGGTAGATATCCATTTAGCCAGAATAAACCCCCTCATCAATTGTCACGTTATCTTCAGTAGATAATTACGCCGCCTTCAGGAATCTTCAGCGTAATCCCCATTTACCGCTTGCTAACAGTCCGCTAATATTTCCACCGCGTTCAACAGACACGTTAAGATATCACACACCACGTTGCAGTAATCGAATCGCATCCTCAATTGTAAGGGGCTATCTGAAAGGCGGCAAAGAGAAAGGGCCGGTAAGATGCGATAAAATAAGATTTCATAGCGTCAATGCCCGGCAAAGCTACTTAATCATTTGGAACGAACTTCACGTGGCCATAGCTAGGAAAGGAAAGAAAGGACTGGTATGGTCGCGCTTGATTGTATGCGCTCTCTTCAGGTGATATGACATGGGAATCGGCGAGGCTATCAAGGCAGATCACGATGAATTCAGGCGAGTCCTGACCAGGATGGAGAAGACTACGGATAAAGACGTGCAGCTGAGGAAGCAGCTGCTTCCCCATTTCAGAAGGATACTCTACGCCCACCACGTTGCAGAGGAAGAAGTACTATTTCCTGCGATGCAGCAGAGAAAGGAACTGAAGGATATGGCTCTTGACCTGACTGAGGAGCACCGTGCGATGATTATCCTTCTCGATGATCTAGAGGTATCAGGGTGGGACTTCAAATTCTGGCGCAATAGGCTCCGGCCGTTCAGGGAAATCATCGTCGTCCATTGGAATAAGGAGGAGACACTTCTGATTCCTCATATGCCCACCTATTTCTCGCAGTCTGAGATTGATGAGATGGGCGAGGGATTTGATACCGTGCGGGCTCGAGAGCTTAGCGCAAAGTAAGTTACCCTGTACGGCGCTCAAAGAAGGGCTGAAATGGTGGCAGTAGGCTCTCTGGGCCTACTCTTTTACTCTCTTACTTGTCTTGCTAAGTGTGGTGATAATCTGCTGGTGATAACCTGATTAACACCACGGCCGTTCAGGAACTTACCCTTCTGCCTGCGTCTCTCGAAAACAAAAGGCGCTACACGATGTGGAGCGCGGTTATGATAACATCAATCGCTTTAATCCCTATAAACGGGACGATTAAGCCTCCAACACCGTATATTGCAATATTTCTCAACAAGATGGTAGATGCGCTACTGGGCTTGTATTTCACGCCCCTCATCGCAAGCGGGATAAGCATCGGAATGATAATCGCGTTGAAGATAACGGCGGACAGGATCGCACTGCTCGGTGAGGACAGCGCCATGATGTTGAGCTTGTTGACTTGAGGAATTGACGAAGCGAAGACAGCGGGGATAATGGCAAAGTACTTTGCCACATCATTGACGATGCTAAACGTCGTGATGGCGCCACGCGTCATAAGAAGCTGTTTTCCGATCGATACGACGGCAATCAGCTTTGACGGATCACTATCGAGATCAACCATATTCGCCGCCTCCTTGGCCGCCTGTGTCCCGCTGTTCATGGCGAGTCCCACATCTGCTTGCGCCAAGGCGGGAGCGTCGTTCGTTCCATCCCCTGTCATCGCGACGAGCTTGCCTTCTGTCTGCTCTTCCCCCACGATGTGTATCTTATCCTCGGGCTTGCTCTCCGGAACATAGCCGTCAACCCCCGCTTCACCCGCTATCGTCGCCGCGGTGAGCCTGTTATCACCGGTAACCATGACCGTCTTAATACCCATGCTCTTCAACTCTTGCAAGCGCTCGCGCATGCCCGGTTTGACCGTATCCTTCAGGTGTATGACGCCGAAAGGATCACGATCGATTGATACGACGAGTGGCGTCGCTCCCTTGCGTGAAATCCCGTCGATGGCTTCCTTAAATCCTTGTGGGACGTATTTGACGTACGCTGCCATAACGTCAAACGCTCCCTTACGAATTTCTGTGCCATCCGCTAAATCGACTCCACTCATCTTTGTATCTGCGGAGAAATCTATGACGTCCTTGACTGAGGGTTCCACTAAATCCGGCATGAGCTTTTTAGCGAGCCTCACAATTGATCGACCTTCGGGGGTCTCATCGCGTACTGAGGAGAGGAACGCCGCCTTTGTGGCGTCTGCGCTTGTTTTATCACCGAGAGGGATGAACTCTTCAGCCAATCTGTTGCCAATCGTTATCGTGCCCGTTTTGTCGAGGATAAGCGTGTTGATATCACCTGAAGCCTCAACGGCCTTGCCTGACTTGGCGATAACGTTGAATTGCGTCACTCTGTCCATCCCAGCGATCCCAATCGCGGACAATAGCCCACCAATGGTCGTGGGTATGAGGCACACGAGGAGAGCGATCAACGTGGTAGCATCTACAAATACGCCCGAATAGCTTGCGAGCGCGTTGAGTGTCACAATTACAAGAAGGAATATCCACGTGAGGCCGGCGAGGACCATCGTAAGCGCTATTTCGTTGGGAGTTTTTTGTCGTGCTGCCCCCTCGACTAAGGCGATCATCTTGTCCAAAAAAGACTCTCCTGGGTTCGCTGTGATTCGAATTACAAGCTCGTCGCTGAGGAGGGTCGTACCGCCGGTGACCGAGCTAAAATCCCCCCCACTCTCTCGTATCACGGGCGCTGATTCTCCGGTTATCGCTGATTCGTCCACAGCCCCTCTGCCCTTTATCACCTCGCCGTCGTTGGGAATAACATCGCCAGCGCTGACCTTGACGACATCACCTTTCACTAAATTGTGCCCATCCACCTCGACGATACGATCGTCGACAACCTTCTTCGCAATGACCTCCTTCTTCGTCTTCTTGAGGCTCTCTGCTTGGGCCTTGCCGCGCCCCTCTGCAATCGCTTCAGAAAAAGTCGCGAAGAGCACAGTGATCAGTAAGATCGCTGAAATCTCGCCGATGAACGCGGCCCTCCCGTTTCGAGATATCGCAGCGGAGATCGAGAGTATGAGCGTATAGACGAAGCCGACCTCAACGACAAACATCACCGGGTTCGCGATGAGGAGGCGTGGGTCGAGCTTCCGTATCGATTCTCTCAACGCCGCTACGAGTAGTGCTCTGCTGTACCACTTCTCAGCCATGGCGTGTCCCTCCTCTCATAATAACGCCTCCCCTAATGGTCCTAAGACTAGCACAGGGAAAAACGTGAGCGCACCGAGGATCACGACGACACCGATCAGTATGAGGCCAAAGACCCATTGGTCAGTTCGAAACGTCCCGACGTCGTAGGGTGTAATTCTCTTGAACATAAACGAGTCTGAAACGAGGAGCATAAGCGGGAAGACTATGTACCGTCCGAGTAGCATCGTGAGCCCCAAGGTGTAGTTCAAGAAGGGAGTGTCTGCGTGCAAACCGGCAAACGCTGATCCGTTATTTGCCGCGGCTGAGGAATACGCGTAGAGCATCTCGGTAAAGCCGTGAAATCCGGGATTGCCTAAAGCGCTCGCTGCGAAGACGATGCCTGCCGCGGAAAATCCGAGTATCAGGATCGGATGGACGAGAAATGCGAGCAACGTGAACTTGACCTCTCTTGATTCGATCTTCCGGCCAAGGTATTGCGGGGTTCGCCCCACCATAAGACCTGCGATAAATACGGCCAGTATCACGTAGATGAGAATGCTCAAGAGGCCAGACCCCTCACCCGCAAAAGGCGAGTTAAGCATGAGCAGGCTCAGCGGGACCAGTCCCCCGATTGCGGTATAGCTGTCCAACATGCTATTCACCGATCCGGTTCCTGTAGCGGCCGTCGTCACGGTGAATAGCATAGATCCTCCGGTGCCAACTCGAACCTCTTTTCCTTCGAGGTTCCCGCTCGACTGGTCTACGGCCGGGGGAAGCGCGTGGTTTGAAGACTCTGCGATGAGTCCAATGCTGAACATTACGATGAATATCGTGAGCATGGCTCCGATGAGAATCCACCCCTCTCTGCTGTTGCCTGCGACGACGCCAAACGCGTAGATCAGTGAGGTCGGCAGCAGCAGCATGGCACCTACCTCTATCGCGCTTGTCACTGGGGTGGGGTTCTCGTATGGGGTCGCGGAGTTCTGCCCGTAAAATCCACCCCCGTTCGTTCCAAGGTGTTTGATCGATTCGAGCGATGCAACTGGGCCCCGAAATAGCGTGACGTTCAGCCCTTCCACCGTTTTGAGAGTCCCAGGCCCGGCAAGCGTCTGAGGAACCCCCTGCGCCACGAGAACAATCGACATGATAAAAGCGAGCGGTATCAGCACGCGCGTTACGGAACGAACAAAATCAAAGTAGAAGTTGCCCGTGCCCGATATCTCGCGAAACCCGGGCCTTTTGTCCCTGCTCGCGAACCCCCTGATAAACGCAGCTCCGACGGCCAGTCCCGTAGCTGCTGAGGTGAACATGAGAAACGTGATGCAGACCATTTGGCTAAGATAGGATACTTGCGTTTCGCCGACGTAGCTCTGCCAGTTCGTGTTCGTGATGAAGCTTGTAGCAGTGTTGAACGCTTGGTCGATAGCCATGTTCGGCGCGCCGTTCGGGTTGAGGGGGAGATACGCCTGATTGAGCAGAATCACCAGAACAAGGACGGTCATGAGACCGTTGAGCATCAAAAGGTTCAGGATGTAACGCTTTACGCTCATATTCTCGGTCGGATCAACGCCGAGCATCCAATACAGACCGCGCTCGACGGGCCCGAACAACGCATCAAATCGACTGCGCTCTTTAAAGTAAACGCTGACGAGGTAGCGTCCCACCGGGCGGATGAGGAGCAGTACTACAACAAGCACGGCGATAGTCTGAGCAACTCCCACTACGTCCATTCACGTCACTAAAACCTTTCTGGATAGAGAATCACGTATGTAAGATATAGGAGCAATACGATGGCGATGGCGACAAACACGAGATAGGTGGCATCCATCGAACCCTATGACGGGCTTTGTCCTATAAAACACTCACTATTCAGGATTTGACAGTGACCAAATCTGTAATTTGTCTATCAGTTCATGCGCGCTATCTAGAAGGGCCCGCTGTCTGCGAGGCCTTCCAGCGTCGTTTAAGTTCTGCCCGCTCCGCTGCCATGTCTTGTAAGAGCTCCTACTCGTAGTAGGTACAGACGCCAGTGTGTATGTCTATCCAGTGGTGTACCATAACGGACGGTCTAAGTTGCTCGAGCCTCTGGCGCGGTAAGAGACACACCGGGCTATTGGCCGCGGTTTGGCGGGTAAAATGTCACTCCGATGTCACAAGGATATGGCTTTATACGCGTCCTGTTACAGACAAAACCGTTTCAAAGCCATGAATCGAGCGTTCAATCTCGACTCATATACCGGCTCCACTCTTTCTCAAACTCGCTTGGCTCCCCCTCTTCAGGCTCCTTTTCGGCACGTCGGCCGAGCTCTTGCCATCTCCTTAGCTCGAGCCCTAAGTAATGGC
>Ga0187778_10001388_pt1 | contig 16876 bp, 16 predicted proteins | sample 1015_Q2_SP5_20_M_FD_132418 | JGI IMG/M metagenome (GOLD analysis project Ga0187778, IMG submission 132418) | Tropical peat soil microbial communities from peatlands in Department of Meta, Colombia - 1015_Q2_SP5_20_MG | ecosystem: Environmental > Terrestrial > Soil > Wetlands > Peat | place...
CAACATTCCCTTGCGCAAAGAGCATTGCTTCTACCTTCGCGGCGGCCTCATCCTGCATGTGCGGGAGCACATGAGCATAGGTACAGAGCGTAAAGGCTGCGCTGGCATGTCCCAATTGCTCTGACACCACCTTTGGAGGCACTCCGGCAGCCAGTGCCAAAGTAGCGGCCGTGTGACGTAGACCATACAGCCTGATCTGTGGCAAGCGGGCGAATTCAAGAATGCCCTTGAACTGCTTCGTGCTGCGCCGCGGAAGTCAAGACGGATTCGCTAAGCCATCGCCTTATGATCGAAAAACGTTCGCCGAGCCAAGCATGCGAACAGGGACTGCCAAAGCGGTCTCCGGAGAAAAAGGCTGTTAAATTTGGCCGTGGCGTTTCTTGGAGCACTTCTCCGCTCCCCATTGGCACAGCAAAAAGTGTGAAATCGCGGCAATTTCTCGTGAATTCTGGGAAAAATCGGACGTGTTTGCCATGCGGTCCAGACTGCATGGCGGAGAGAGAGGGATTCGAACCCCCGATACCCGTTGAGGTATACACGCTTTCGAGGCGCGCGCCTTCAGCCACTCGGCCATCTCTCCGCGCCACTAGTTTCATTTCATTTTATCAGGGAAGCTCTCGGCTTCGAATTTCGCCGCCTATCTCGCCGCACTGAATCCGCATTTGATTAAGGCTCATCGCCCTCGAACCGTGCAGTTCGACCTGAAGCTCGCCTTTTAACGGGTGCCATCAGGGAATAAGGGGTCTAGTCGTGCAGAGTGCAGCTCAGGCCAGTTCATCAATCTGATGGGAATTCTGATCATCGTTCGATTCAGGAGTGCCTTGCGATTCAGCGGTCTCGTCGGGAGTTTCAGTCTTCGGAGGGGCCGGCTTGCGACGTTTGGGCTGGGAATCACCGCGGGAAGAGTTCTCCGGCCCCGGATTTCTGACCGGCGTGGTGGACTCCAGGCGATCGCTGATTGAAAACTGATCCATACGGCCCCATCGTTATGGTCGGCAGGATGACGTGAAAACGTATTTCGTTCATCCGCCTGCTTCCATGGTAAGTGAGATATCGGCAAGGGGTCGCTTGTACTTTAAATCAAGGAGCCGCCAGGGAAGAATTGACTCTGACTTTAGTAACCATTTGTGACAATGAGGCGGTCACGGCCTCGTAGCCTCAAGTGGTCATTTGGCGTGCCCACTCCATCGCTTCCCATCGGCACTCGGCCACGAAGGCCTCCGGGATGTGCATTTGCGCCGAGAGGCCGGTGACGTTGTCCCAGTCCGCGGCCTCCTGGGCCAGCATTAATTGGTAGACCGAGGAAAGTTGGCCGTCGTGACCGAGGAGCGCAGCTTTGGTTTCTTTATCGACCGAGATCCCTTCCAGGACCACCCCCATGGGGATATCGAGAATAGAGTCCATGAGCGAGAGCAAGCCGACCAGAAACAAATCGGATCCCTCATGCTTCACCTTGGGGGCGAGCAACTCGCAGAAGCGACCGCGAACCAGGGCAGAAAGCACGAGATCGGAGGGCTTGTTTTGGGCTGCGACCAGGGTCGCAGCCAGACGAATCCAGCGGCACACTTCCCGCTCTCCCAGCATGGCCAGAGCGTGGCGCACCGATCGGATTTCCCGGGTGAAGCCGAATACCGGAGAATTCAGGTACCGGAGCAACCGGTAAACCAGAGACGCCTCACCCTTGATCACATCTTCGATCTCGCGCGGGTCTGGGTTGGCCCGGGTAATGGCCGCCAACAGGCGGAGATAGTTGATGCGGTTGGCCGGGATTTCTCGCGCGTGCAGGAGTTCTGGTTTGCGAAAGAAATAGCCTTGAAAATATGTGAACCCCGCCGCCTTGGCGGCGAGAAATTCCTCACGGGTCTCGACCTTTTCCGCCAGCAGGCGGCGCTTCGCCGTTCCCCAGCGCTTGATCAGTGCGGCGGCCTGCTCCATCGGGGTTTGGCGCACGTCCACTTTAATGATGTCGGCGACTTGAACCAGCGGCTCGCGCACATCGTCAACTTCGTAGTCGTCAAGCGCAACCAGGTATCCCGCCGCTCGCATCCGCTGGCAGGCGCCGATCACCAGATCATCGACCGGCACAGATTCGAGAATTTCCACCACCGCCTGCGTGGGAGGCAGAAGAGTGATGTAATCCTTGAGCAATACTTCGCGCGTGCAGTTGATGAATGCCAGCCGTCCGTCACACAGGATATCGACTCCCATGAGGATGGAGGTGTCGAGAGTGCTGCGCGAGGCGGCGTCTGAGTCGGTGGCGCGGAAGTATTGCTCAATCCCGTCCCGAAACAACAGTTCGTAACCGAAGACCTTCTCATCAGCAGAAAGGATCGGCTGACGCGCGACATAGCGGAGGGAAGAGTTCCGTCCCTTAGTCGTTTGAGGTTTGGTACCGGTGGATTGCACAGCCCCCCTTATCGGCCATGTCCCAGCAAAACTTTAGAAGTGCTCCGAGGGCTGACGCCGAGGTGTAGTGGCGACAGTTGTTACCGACACCCTCCCCACAGGGCACCCGGCTATTGCGACTCCCGGATCATGGCGTCGGCGATACCATTGGGATCGAGTCTATACTGCCCACTCTTGATCGCTTGACGCAATGCCTCAACCTTGTCCTGCCGGATCTCGGGAGAACTCAGCGCCTGCGCGGCCAGCGCATCGACACTCGCCTTGTCGGCGGACAGGGTTGCCTTATCCTCTTCCGGAGCGTGCAGGGCGTTATCTGCGGTTACTTCGGCAGGACTTCCCTGGGAGGGACTGACCGGGTCGAGCGTCGGTTGGTTCAATTCAACTTTCATCATTTGCACCGTAGTAACTGATGGTAGATCCATTTTGCGCTATACCTCCTGCGCATGTCACTCGATTCCATTCTCGTTCGGAGCCGGTAAGCGGTCGCCGCGATCCCGCACTTTTATACTCGATCGATTCTCTGCCGCGGATCGATCACTTCCGTGACCCTCACCCCGTAGTTCCCGTCCACGATCACGACTTCTCCTCGGGCAACCAGTTTATCGCCGAGAAGGAGGTCGGCAGGCTCTTGCACCTGCCGGTCCAGTTCGACTACCGAACCCGAGCCTAAGTCCAGGATCTCGCGCAGTGTCAAAACCCGCTGCCCAAAGCGGAGCGTCAGGCTGAGTCCGACTCCGAGCAACAGATCCAGATTGCTTTCTGTCATGGCGGGAGCAGTGGCACTTTGCGATGCGGTGCTGACCGAGTTGACGGCAGTCAGGCTCGCCGTCAATTCAGGGTCAAATCGGAGTTCTACCATCACCTTGCCGGCAGATGGCTCTGACACTTGCAGAATAACCGCTGTTCCCGGCCAGGTCGGAGCTTCGATGCTAGCCAGCTGCGCTTCGAGAGTTCCCAGCTGATTTTGCAGGGTGGTGGCCGCCGCAACCGAAACCTGTTGTAGTAGAGTCAGCAAGGCTTGCTTGTGCTCTGGGTTGAACTCGGAGGCAGGATTGGCGGCCTCAGAGCGAAGCTTCTGAGCGAGCATGAGAGCGTCGGTTTGACGAATCTGGATCGCCGCGCTCCCCCGAAGGGCGCCTGAGAGAGACAACCCGAAACACACCCGCGGCGCTTCGTCTGGTTGGTTTGGGTCGTCGCTGTTCACGTCGACGGCCCAAGACGCCGCCAGTGATTTCGCGAATACATCAGTAATCGCTTTGCGAATCGCCTCTACCAACAAGTATTCAGGTGTTTCTGGCGAGATAACGGGCATTACGGCCGCCTTTCCTCTTTAGTAATCGCGATCGGCTCTTTGATCTGAGCGGCGCGGCGGCGTCCGGACCGCACCGGGTTGGCCTCAAATGCTCCTCGACCGGCGATTGCCAGCGACGCCGGAGTACGTGCGGTGACCCCCAAATTGCACACTTCCTCCGGGGACAAGGACAGCAAAGTCTGGATGGGAACGTTCGCTGCGGTCAGGCTCAGCATCACCGGAAACGGACACTCCATCATGGCTTCGGTCAGCCTCCGGCCTGAGTAGTTGGTGGTGCGGGGCTTGCCGTAGGAAACATCCGAGGACAGTTTTCGCAGCAGGCTGTTCGAGATCGAGACCGGAAGAACCAGATTCAAATTTCCCTTGGTCTCCGCTAGCTTAATTTCGAAGCTTAGACAGAGGGTCTTCTCCGTCGGGGCAAGGAAGCGCTGGATTTGCGCCGGAGGCTGGCGTCCTTCCAGCTCAAGTTCTCCGGCATAGGAAGTCCAGGCGACAGCCAGTTCATGAACAATGATCCTGGCCACTCCGTCCATGATCTGCTCTTCGATTTCGCTGACCTCCCTGGTCAATGCCTCGCATTGACCGGTCCCTCCGAGCAGAATATCCACCAGCGGATAGACCAGGGAGTGGTCGATCTGCATGGCCGCAGCCGCATTCATCTGCGGCACATGAAACGACATCATGTAGGTGACTTCGGGCACCCGCTCCAGAAACGCGCTATACGCGAGCTGCTCCACCGAAACCAGAGTCGCCTCGAAGATGACCCGCAGGTAAGCTCCCAACGATTGCGTAAGGCTACGAGCGAAGGCTTCGTGCAGTGCACTGATGGCCCGTGACTGTCCACCGGTAAGCTGACCCGCCTGGCGAAAGCTGCACGGCTTGATGGAACGCTGGCCGGGCTGCAGGTGATCACCCTGGTCGCGAGCTGCGTTTACCATGGCATCGATTTCGTCCTGGTTAAGAACTCTTGGCATGCGCTGGAGACTCAAACTGCAAAAATCCGCATTAGAACAAGATGAGCACTAGGCAACATCTGCCTAGCTGGGATGCACGGCGGGTGCCAAAGAGGCCAGCGTTGCAGCAGGAACTGAGACCGGAGGAGTTGTCCCTTATTTGGGCCGGGAGATCATGCGGACGGTATCACCATGCAGGCTGGCGACATATCTTCGCACGTCGTCTCGCTCGCTCTGGGAAGAGAAGATGAACGCGAATCCGTGATCTTCATCCTGCCGGTTGCAAACCTTGGCCGGGATTCGCCAGGTGGTCGAATTCCCTGGAAATGTAAGGATCAAGGTGACCACCGCTCCCACGCGGAGATGCTCGGCAATCTGGGCGGCGATTCCTTCTTCGCTGATGTCGAGGCAGCGGGCGTCCAGCAGGCGGGGTTCGGGACCGTCCGTCTGCAGCAAGAAGTGAAAGTCCGCCGGGAAACGCGGCGTGCGGTAACCGAATTCGTAGATTCCGCTCATCGTCCTCTATCGATATCGACTACATAACCACACAGTGCGTCAGCAAAGCGAGTGCCATCAGTAATGTTGGCTAACAAGAGCCGTGGCGAGGATGCGTCCTTCTCATCGTCGTCTAAGGAGGTAACCCGAGTCTCGGCGGATCCCTGGACGATCAATCCTGCTCGCCATCTCTGCCTCTTATCGGCAATTCAGGCTGTCGTCCCTAGCGATGGAAGGCCGTCCGACCGCGGGTCTGATTACCTTCGACGGTGAACGAGTGCGATGACCGGCCTTTGGCAGAGCCATTGCATTCCGATAGGCAGATGTTGCCTAGCTCTCATCGGATTCCAATGAATGCTTTTGTCACCAATCCGGAAGCGCCGCAGAATCCACTTACCGACGCGTTCGCCGCTTTTATCACCGCGGCCAATCGGCTGGAGAATTCCCACTGGCAATTGCACGACGAAGTTGCCCAATTGCGCGTGCAACTGGAAGAGCGCAACCGGGCACTGGCTTCCAGCCTGGCTGAGAACGAACGCATACGAATCCTCCTGCGTCAGATTCTGGACGCTCTGCCTTGCGGCGTGGCGGTGCTGGACTGTGATGCGGAAGAGGTTGTGCTCCTCAACCCCGAGGCTAGACAACTCCTGGGCATCACTGAGAACACGGCCCTAAGTTGGACCGACATTCCGGCGCGGGTTTGCACCATGGTGAAGGGGTTGTCGTGGCAAGCCTTGAAGCAAGGAGACGAGCAGGAATTCTGTGTCGACGAAACGGATGGGAAACGCTGGCTGACCGTGCGCGCCAGCGCCATGGATCAAGGAACGGTCGAAGGAACCGATGCATTCAGCTCGGCAAGAGTGATTCTCATTTTCAGGGACACGACAGCTCGCAAACAGGCAGAGCAGGAACGTGAATCCTCGCGCCACATGATGGCCTTGGCGGAGATGGCAACCGTCCTGGCTCATGAGATCCGCAATCCTTTAGGGAGTCTCGAATTGCTGACCGGTTTGTTGGCCAGCGACTCTGCCTTGAGCGACGACGCGCGGCAATGGGTGCAAAGCTTGCGAGCCGGCGTGCGATCGCTCTCGGTGACCGTAAATAATGTCCTGCAGTACTACAGCCTCGGCTCGCCGAGCTTAGCGCCCTTGCGATTAGGTGAGGTGCTGAAAAGCAGTGTTGAGTTTGTCCGCCCCCTGGCACAGCAGAGCGGCGTGACCCTCCTGGTCAACCTGACCTTAGGCGAGGCGGAGATCGCGGGTGATATCGGCAGCCTGCAGCAGCTCATCCTCAATCTGGCATGCAACGCACTGCGGCACACGCCGAGCGACGGGAAAATTACGGTTTCTGCAAAACTGGAGACGCGAGACACAGCGCGCGTCGCCTTGATCGAATTCGCCGATAACGGTAGCGGCATTCGCCCGGAGAATCTAGCGCACATCTTCGAAGCCGGATTCACCACCACACGGCAGAGTCCCGGGCTCGGCCTGACAATCTGCCAGCGAATTGTGGACCAACATCACGGCAACATTGCCGTACAGAGCGAACCTGGTAAAGGCACAACCTTTCGGATGGAGTTTCCGGTTCTATGAGTGAGGCAGTCAATTCGGTGCTGGTGGTAGATGACGAGCCCGGAATGCGCATGGCGCTGAAAGCGAACTTTCAACGCGAGGGCTGGCACGTGGAGACCGCCGCGGGTGCGTCGGAAGCGCTGCGCAAGTTCGACACTGGCCGCTTCCCGCTGGTGGTGACCGACGTTCGCATGCCCGATGGTGACGGACTGCAAGTGATGCGCACGGTGCGAAATGCGAATCCCTCAACCGCCGTCATCGTCCTTACCGCGTTCGGCAATGTTCCCGAGGCGGTGCAGGCGATTCAGGGTGGCGCATGCGACTACCTGACCAAGCCGATCTCTTTCGAGCAACTGCACGGTGCGGTCAAGCGGGTCATGCGTGCGGCCGGCAATCTTTCACCGGACGCAGGCGTTCCAGTTGGAGCAATTGTCGGCAACTCGGCGGCCTTGCTGAAGGCGCTGGATCGTGCGCGCCACGCCGCGAAAACCAACGCCGATGTCTTGATCGAAGCGGAAAGCGGTACCGGGAAAGAGCTGCTGGCACGGTTCATTCATGACAGCAGTTCCCGCTGTGGCAAACCTTTCGTAGCGGTGAATTGTGCAGCCGTGCCGGAACACCTCCTGGAAAGCGAACTCTTCGGACATGTACGCGGCGCCTTCACCGGCGCGACCGGAGCGAAGGCCGGGAAGTTTGAGTTGGCCGAAGGCGGCACTCTCCTGCTCGATGAGATTGGAGAAATGCCGGTAAATTTGCAGCCCAAGCTGTTGCGCGCTCTGCAGGAGCGTGAAATTGAACGCTTGGGAGACACGCGGACGACGGAAGTAAATATTCGGATTGTGGCTACCACCAATGTGCCACTGCACAGGATGGTAGAAGACGGAAGATTTCGCGCCGATCTCTATTATCGCTTGAATGTCATTCCCTTAACCCTGCCACCGTTGCGCGAGCGTCGCGAAGACATAGCGGCACTTGCACATTTCTTCGCAGCCCAGTTCGCGAAAGAGGCTGGCCGTCCCGCGCCCCAGCTAAACCCAGAGTTCGTCGTCGGTCTGCAGAATCAAACCTGGCCGGGAAACGTACGCGAACTGAGCAATTTCATGCGCCGGGTGATGACCCTCCACGATGGCGGTGAGATCGGCCCTGAGCATCTGGCGTCTGAGTTGTCCACGCCGGCGCTGGCAAAAACCTTTCGTTACATGGCCCAGGCAGCCCACGCTCGTCCAGGGACGTCGATGCGGGAGTTTGAACGACAGCTGTTGGAAAGCACCCTCGAGGTCACCGGCGGAAACCGCACCCGGGCTGCCGAAATGCTGGGTGTCAGCCTGCGCACCATTCGCAACAAGATTCGCGAGTATGGTTTGCCTCCACGGAGCTACGCATGAATGATCTGTCCACACCGATGATGAATCTGCTGGAGAGATTCCTGGACGTCACCTCCCAGCGTCACAAACTGGTGACGGCCAACATGGCCAACATCGACACGCCCGGATATCGCACCAAAGACCTCGACTTTCGCGAGCAGATGCACCAGGCCGTAGCGGACGGCGACGCGAATTTCCTGCCGGTCGCCCGCTCTGTGCCGGGCTTGCTCGAGCGCCCGGACGGCAACAACGTCAGCCTGGACCGCGAAGGCCTGCTGCTGGCTGAAGTGCAGATGCAGTTCGGCCTGGGCATTCAGCTGTTACATCACGAATTTCAAAGCTTGCTATCGGCAATCAATGAAGGGAGCAAGGCATGAGCATCTTCAGCACACTTGAACTCAGCGGGTCCGCATTGGCTGCAGAAAGGCAGAGAGCGGAGATCGTCGCCGCCAACATGGCGAATGCGGAAACCACGCACACAGCGACTGGCGGACCCTATCGGCGGAAGGAAGTGGTTTTTTCGAGTTCCGGCAATTTGCCCTTCCGTATGATGCTGGCCGGATTTCATTCCACACTGAGCGGCGCCATGCCCGCGGTGCGGGTGCGGCAGGTGGTGGATGATCCCACGCCACCGCTGCTGCGCTATGAGCCCGGACATCCCGACGCCGATAAGGATGGCTACGTGGCCTATCCCGCTATCAACCCGATTCAGGAGATGGTCGACCTGATGGGTGCGGTGCGCTCGTATCAGCTCAACGCTTCTGCCATCACGGCGAGCAAACAGATGATCCAGCAGTCCATGGACCTTCTGAAGTAACGACATCGAGGAAACACACTTATGACGAACCCGATTCTTAGCGGCCTTCCTGGCCTGAGCAATCTGCCGACCAGCCCAACGCCAGCCACCGGTGTTGACGCAGGGGAGAGCGGCGGATTTGGCGCCACGTTGAAGAACGCGCTCCAAAGGGTGGACCAACTGCAGCAGGACTCCGACGCGTCGAGCGCCCAATTGGTGCAAGGAGACCGGCAGGATATTCACAACGTCATGATCGCGGTCGAGAAGGCAGACATCGCCTTCCAGCTGATGATGCAGGTGCGCAACAAAATCGTGAACGCGTATCAGGAAGTATCGAAGCTGCAGTTTTAACCAACGACTTTAATTTGCCAAACGCATGCCGCCATTCGAAACCATCCAGAAGCAGTTGAAAGATTTTGCCTCGGGGCTCTCCGTGAAGCAGGGCTTGCTGCTCGCCGGGGCCGTGCTGCTCACGATCGCGGTGCTGGTGGGATTTGTGAACCTGATCGCTACCCCGGATTACAAGCCACTGGTGACCGGCATGGAACCCAGTGACGCCCAGGCGCTGGGCGCCAAACTGGCAGCGAAGAATATCGCTTACCAGATCAGTACCGATGGCAAGACCGTCAACGTCCCCGGCGACAAGCTGGACGCCAGCCGAATGGAAGTCGCTTCTGACGGCATGCCCCGCAGCGGCCGGCTGGGATTCGAGTTGTTCGACAAGCTGAACTGGGGACAGACCGAGTTCGACGAAAAAGTGAACTACCAGCGGGCGCTCGAAGGCGAACTGGAACGGTCCATCCAGACCTTGCGCGATGTCGACAGCGCAAGAGTCCACCTGGTTCTGCCTACGGATTCCGTGTTCATCGATCGTGCGCGTGCGGCGAAAGCGTCCGTCGTTCTTAAGTTGCGTTCCGGTCGCTTGTCGGAGGAAACGCAACTCGGCATTGCGCGGCTGGTGTCGGGGGCAGTGGACAATCTGACTCCGGAGAATGTGACCGTTATCGATGCCGACACCAATCGTCCGCTGGGCGCACCACGGCGCGACTCGATTTCCGGCGACGGCAGCCTGGAACAGGCCATGACCGCGCGCCTGATGCAAACCCTGGAACCGGTGGTCGGCCCTCAGCACGTGCGGGCCAGCGTGAACATTGAGTACGACCCCAGCACTAGCGAAGAGAACGAGGAAACCTACGATCCCAAGAGTCAGGTCGCCGTCTCCTCCCAGAGCTCGGAAGAGAGGGTTGGAGGGGCCATCACGGGTGGTGTTCCGGGAACATCCAGTAATGTTCCGTCGGCCAACAATGTGACCGAACCGAACAAACCCACGGCAGCCGGCACCGCTCCCACTGCTGCGAATGCTGCGGCACCAAGCAACGCAGCGCCAGGCAGCCCTCAGGCAACCAACGCTCAAGCTGCCAGCGCTCAACCTGCCAACGGAATGTCTCGGACTTTCATCGCCGAAGGCAGTGAGGAAACTCAACTTTCCAAGAGCGAAAGCAGCACATACGCGGTCAATAAATTGGTTCGCCGCACTCTCGAACCCGCCGGCCGGATTCGCAGGATTTCCGCGGCTCTGCTGGTGGACGATGCGATCGACGCGAAGCAGGAAAACGGAAAGCGCATCGAGGCGAAGCGCAAGCGCACACCCGATGAACTCAAGCAGATCGAGGACCTGGCCAAGGCGTCGATTGGAATCGACCCCGACCGCGGCGACACGCTGACCGTGCAGAACCTGTCTTTTGAGCAAATACCTGTGGATATGCCCGCGAAGCCAACACCTCTGGAGCGCGTGCGCGTCACCCTGAATGATTGGTCGAGTTTCGTACGCTATGGAGCGCTGATCCTGCTGTTCCTGCTGGCCTACGCTCTGCTGCTGCGACCGATGAAGAAGCAAATACTGACTACACTGCGAGAGCTGCCGGCCCGGGTGGCCTCGGAGAAAGCCCAAGTTGCCGGCGTCGCAGGCGCTCCACTGAGCCCGGGGCAAGACCTCATGAGTCTACCTCCCGAACAGCAGCGCAGCCTCATGCTCAAGAAGCAACTGGTCGACAAGGTCAAGGCTGAACCGGTCGCCACCAGCCAGCTGGTGCAAGCCTGGATCCATGAGGAAGCAAAATGACCACCCGAGCCCCTTCCCAGTTGAACGGCGCGCGTAAGGCAGCCATTCTCATTGCCATCATGGGAGAAGAAGCAGCCAGCGCCATCTACCGTCATCTGCCGGACAAGGACGTGCAGGCCGTCACCCGGGAAATCGCCGAGATGGGGAGGGTGTCGCCCGAAGTTGCTCAGGAGATCCTCGAGGAGTACGCGCGCCTGGCGATGACGCAGGATTACGTAGCCCAAGGTGGATTGGAATTCGCCAAGCGCCTGCTGGTCAAAGCCTTTGGGGATGCCAGCGCCAAAGATCTTCTGCAGAAGGTGTCGCGGCTGCAGGAGATGAGCGCCGGCCAGTTGGATTCGCTGCAGAAGGCCGACCCTCCCCAGCTGGCAAAGTTTCTCGAAGGCGAGCATCCGCAAACGATCGCCCTTATCCTTGCCCACCTCGACGGGAAAAAAGCTTCCGCGCTCTTGATGAGACTTCCCGAGCAGATTCGCGCGGAGTCGGTGAAGCGCCTGGCACAGCTTCGTCAGTTCTCTCCTGAAATGGCGGAAAGAGTTTCGGTGGTTCTTAACCGGCGCTTGCAGGCCTTGGGCGAACAAAGCCGGAAGACCTATGCCGGATTTAAGAATGTTGCCGATGTGATGAACCGGCTGGAAGGAACTGCTTCCAAGGCGATTCTCGAAGCCATCGAACGCGACGATCCCAAACTCGCCATTAACATCCGTAACCTCATGTTCACCTTCGAGGATCTGCTGGGAGTTCCAGATGTGTCGATCCGCGAATGGCTGGGGACGATGGACAAGAAAACGCTGGCCTTAGCCCTCAAGGGAGCCAGCAACGATCTCAAAGACCACATCTTCCACGCGATGTCGTCGCGCGCCGTCGAAATGCTCAAGGAAGATATGGAAGCACTCGGTCCAGTACGCGCCAAGGATGTGGCCCAGGCCCAGCAGGAGGCCGTGACTCTGTTACGGAAACTTGAGGCCGAAGGCAAAGTGATTTTGAAGGCTGAGGGGGACGATGAGTATGTCGTCTAGCAACCCCACCGGCGTGGCCCCGGCGATCGACGTCGAATCGTTTGTTTACAAAAATACCGGCAGTGAGCTCGCGCCAGGTGCGGCGCCTTCGCCGAGCGAAGATCTACCCACAGGAAAGCCGAAAAACGATGGCGTTCCCCGAATCAGCGAACATGAGCTCAGCAGGCTAATGTCTGAAGCTCGTGCCGAGGGTGTGCGGGAAGGAGAACGACAGACCCGCGCAATCTTTGAGGAAGAGCTTGCCCAGCTGCGCCGACGACTGATGGAGGCCCTGGCCGCCTTCGAACTGGAGCGCGGTCAGTACTATTCAAAGGTTGAAGTCGAGCTGGTGCACTTCGCCTTGGCAATTGCCGCCCGCATTCTGCACCGCGAAGCCCTGGTTGACCGCATGGTGGTTGCCGGCTTGGTGAAGGTGACCCTGGAAAAGCTGCAGCAAGGAACAAAAGTCATCGTGCGGGTGCGTCCCGAGGAAGCTGAAAGCTGGCGAAATTATTTTCACGGTAACGACCATCTGGAAATCGTGGAGGACTCCGCGCTCGAACCCAGGGATTGCAAGCTGGAGACCGAACTCGGCACCACCGACATGGGTCTGGATGCGCAACTCAAAGAAATCGAGCAAGGCTTCTTCGACTTGCTGGCGCAAAGGCCGCAACCCAAATGACCGCCGGTCCACTGGATTCGTGCAAGAACTGGCTGCGTACCTGCTCGACCTTGCGCTGGCGAGGCCGTGTTACCCAGGTCGTGGGAAATCTCGTCGAATCTGCGGGACCGTTCTGCTCGGTGGGGGAATGTTGCGAAATCGTGGACTCGACCGGCTCCGGCTACCCCGGCGAAATTGTAGGATTTCGCGGCTCCAGCGTGCTCTCCATGAGTCTGGAGAAGCCCCAGGGCATTCGTTTTGGCGATCAGATTGTCACTTAGGGAGCGCGGCCGGCGCTGCGGGTTGGTCCGGAACTTCTCGGCCGCGTGATCGACGCCACCGGACAGCCTCTGGATTCCATAGGAGAGTATCGGGCGGCAAGATCGATGCCCGTCGATGGTTTTGCGCCGCTACCCCTCGATCGAACTCTCATCACCGAGCCGCTCGCCTGTGGAGTGCGGACGGTCGATGGGTTTCTGACCTGCGGCCGGGGACAGCGTATCGGGATCTTCGGCGGCAGCGGCGTGGGCAAGAGCACACTGATCAGCATGATGGCCAGAGGCACGGCTGCTGATCTTACCGTACTGGCTCTGATCGGCGAACGTGGCCGCGAAGTCGGCGAGTTTTTGGCCACACTCGGCGAAGCGGGACGGCGCAGATCGGTAGTGGTGGTTTCGACATCTGACCAGTCGCCTCTGCTTCGCATCCGCGCTGCGCTGGCTGCGACTGCAGTTGCCGAATACTTTTGCGAACACGGTAAGAATGTACTGCTGGTCGTGGATTCCCTGACCCGTTTCGCCATGGCGCAGCGTGAGGTTGGCCTGGCCGCGGGTGAGCCTCCGACGGCGAAAGGTTACACTCCCTCGGTGCTCTCCATGCTTGCCCGGCTGGCAGAGCGCGTCGGACGCTTCACCAAGGGAAGCATCACGGCTTTCTACACTGTCCTGATGGAAGGCGACGACCAGCAGGATCCGATTGTCGATACGGTACGCTCGCTGCTTGACGGTCACATCGTCCTCGATCGCAATCTCAGCCTGCGGAATCACTATCCTCCGATTTCGGTGCTCGACAGCCTGAGCCGTCTGATGCCCAGCGTCTGTTCGCGCGAGCATCTGGAAAAAGCCGGTGCCCTGAGAATGCTGCTCGCCGCCTATGCAAGGGCGGAGGATCTCATACGCATCGGCGCCTACCAGCATGGCTCCGACCCCATATTGGACAAGGCCATCAGCGCCTTGCCGCAGATCAACAGTTTTTTGAAGCAGGTCCCGGATGAACGATCCACGCTGGACGAAACCTTGACGCGAATGCTGGCGCTTCCCTGCTGAGTATGCCATTCCAATTCTCTCTCGCCGCCGTCCTCACCTACCGCGAAAGCCTTGAGCATCGCGAGTACATCGCGCTGGAGCAGATTCAGCAGGAGATCATGCGCACCGAAGCTCACCTCCTGCAGGTGGAGGAATGGCGTGCAACCGCGGCTCAAATGCGGGCAGCAGAGCTCTCTCGCGGAGTCCGCTCCATTCACCTGCAGCAGGCCTACGAATATGAACTGGCCCTGGAGAGGTATCGCAATTTGCTGCAAGACAAACTGAGCGAGCTCAAGAACCGCCTACAGCAGCAGCTCAAGAGTTATGAAGTGGCGCGGCAGAAGCGCAAAGTGTTGGCTGAACTGCGCGGCCACCAGTTTGAGACGTACACTCGCGGCCAAGCCCGTCGGCAGCAACATCTGCTGGATGAGCTGTTCCTGACCCGGCGCAGACGCAACCAATAGGCAGACTCTGCCCAGTGCCGTCTAGGCAAGGGTTGCCCAGCAGCGCAAATCCGCCACAATCGGCGTTCCCTTCTAATCGGCACAACCCTTAAAAGTCTTTAATTGCCTAGACGCGCGTGCAAAGCGGGACCGAGTTCTAATCCGGTACTTTTGGCGACCCACTTGCAAATTCTTTTGCCGAGGCAAGAACTGTGATCGCCTGCTCGCCGAATATCGTGCTTAGCCCAACCTCCACGACGGGGCTGCCGGCGAACTCCCTGGTGGCTGCTTCACCCGGCAATCTGTTCTCCGCGGCTCTGCAAGCGGCGACACAAAACCTGCTGCATCCATCGCTCAAATCGCAGGTTGGGTTGGCGAACCCAGCGCAGCACAAACCTTCCCCACTCAACTTAAAACCCGGCACTGCCTCGGGCAATCTTTTCCAGCAGAGTCCGAGTGCGCAACAGCCGGGCACAACGAGCACCGCCGTCCAAACTGATTCGGTCCCGGTCCAAGTCCTGCCGGCCCCGGTTCTGCCGACACAAGTTCTGCCGCCACAGGGTCCTCCGGTCGCCGCAGCCCCGCCCGTGCCCCCGGCAGCTCCGCCGCAGCCGGCCACCGTCTACGAAGCAAAACTTCAGGCGGCAACGCTGGGCGCAGAGCAAAACCAATCTGCCACACAGATTGCAAGAGTCGCCACCGTTGCGGCCACCGCCCAGACGATACTGCCGGCTACGACGGGGTTCCAGCAGGTTCTGCAAGTAGCGTCACAATTCGGGCCGGGGACCACGGCTATTACAGGCGTGAACACGGCTGTCCTCGCCGGCCCGCAAACAGCTCCCCTGAGTTCAGCCTCGCCAGAGCAGCCGCAAGCTGGTGCTAAGGGAACGCTTCCGAACGCATCCCAGCAGCCCAACCTGCACCCTCTGGACGAGCTCGGTCCGCTGTCGGCGCCAGCAGGAAAGGAAACTGATCCGGTACAAACGGAGTCGCCGAACGCGTCAAGTGCGCTGGCAAACCAACCCGCGCTAGCGGCACACTCGACGAAACCTAGCTCGCACCCGCTTCCAGGCGCTGCTTTGCCGGCAGGCAATGCGCCTCCGCTCGCAAACCCTGCGCGATCCGTGCCTAGCCAGCCGGAACACAGTGGCGTCCCCACCGAAGCCAAGAGTCAAACGACAGAAGCGTCCGGAGTACCCGCCGTGGTGGACTCGCGTGCACCTCAGATTCCGCTCCAGTTAGTCGCGCCGGATATGAACGTCATCAAGGTATCGCCGAAACCGGTGGAGGCACTGCCGACGGCTCCGGCACTTACTGGGAGTTCCTCCGTCGACGCGGCGCAGCCGGCCACAGAAATATCCAACAGAAACGGGGATGCCAGCGGAAGTAAAAACACCCAGTCGGGCACCGGCAATGGCGGCACGACTTCGTTCACGCCCATGGCCGCAAGCAGCCCGAGTGCAGACAACGGCATAACCGTCGCGACCAAGGACGAAGATGTTTCCGCTTCCGCCGTTCTGGTCGGAATGCAGGCCGCACACGGAGTCGTGAGCGCCAACAATACGCCTGGCACATCTGCCAAGACCGATGCCCCCACGATCGGGGCCTTTCACTTCCCAGCCAGCGGAACCGCGGAGCCGGAGGCACGCGCCCAAGCAGCCGCGAGCTATGCCAATTCGCTCTTACACTCGGCGCGATTGGTCGAACGCGTTGGCCAGAGCGAACTCCGGGTCGGCATCCAGGCTGGGGAATTCGGGAACGTAGACATCCGCACCTCGATGGTGCGGAACCAATTCACCGCGCAGATCTCGGTCGAGCGTGGAGAGCTGGGAAAGGTTCTGGCGTCTGAGTTACCAAACCTGCAGAACAAGCTCTCCGAACAACGGCTGCCGGGGGCCAACATCATTTTGCAAAACCAGTCTGGCGGCGGCTCTGCTGGTTTCGGACAGGGATCGCGACAGAGCCAGACGATGCAGCAGATCGTGATCCCTCAGAGTTCAGAAGGAGAGCCAGCCCCGACTTTCATGGGTCTGGCCGACGCCAGCGTTTCCACGGAGCGACTTGACGTTCACATGTAATTCAGAAAAGACGAAGTAACGGAAAGGCAAAGGAGACAAATCTTCATGAATATCCACCAACTCACCAGCACCCTACCGGCGCCCAGCACCGCGCCGACCAGCGGGACGCCAACCACGTCGAACCCGACGCCGACCTCAGATGCCAACAGCGCCGAAAGTGCCTTCCTGCAACTGCTCGTAACTGAGCTGCAATCGCAGGATCCCACTTCACCCATGGATCCCACCCAGATGGTGGGCCAGATGTTATCCATGAACCAGCTGAACGAGCTGATTTCGATCAACCAAACCCTGCAGACGGCGCTCACTCCGACCTCGAGCGCTTCTGTTTCCACGACCGCCACCTCCCCCTCAACCCAGTCCACCTCAGGAGCAA
>Ga0187778_10001389_pt1 | contig 16869 bp, 13 predicted proteins | sample 1015_Q2_SP5_20_M_FD_132418 | JGI IMG/M metagenome (GOLD analysis project Ga0187778, IMG submission 132418) | Tropical peat soil microbial communities from peatlands in Department of Meta, Colombia - 1015_Q2_SP5_20_MG | ecosystem: Environmental > Terrestrial > Soil > Wetlands > Peat | place...
CGCGCGGGCCGCGGCCGGCCCATCGCAGCCGCCGGGGCATTCGATGAGCAAGACCGCGCAGGAGCAGCAGCGCGGCGTGGGCGGCGCCAAAGCCGCCGGCCGGCGCCTGCACGTCGAACCCGCCTGGGGAACGCTCTATGCCTTGGCGTTGGCCCGTGTGCTTGTCACGGCCTTCGTGCTCCTGTCGGCCATCGTGTTTGCGGCGCCGCTGGCCAGTCGCCTCAGCGGCACGGGTGTGTCCGAAATCGTCTTTGGGCTGGCGGCGTATTTTGGCGTGGCCATTGCCATGGCACTGGCCTCGCTGTACTACCGGCGCCACTTTCTCGGTCAGTTGACGGCCCAGCTCTCCGCCGACTTGGTGATGGCGACGGTGCTGGTCGTGCTCGGCGGCGGAATGCGCAGCGAATTCGTCGTGTTCTACCTCGTTCCGATCGCAGGCGCTTCGCTGATGCTACCGACGAGCGCCGCGTTTTTTACGACCTCGATCGCGGTCCTGTTCCTTTTGGGCGACGCGGTTTTGCGCGGGTTGCGCGAAGAGCACGCCGACCCCCAGCTGTTCCAGGCAGGCCTGTACGGCGCGGCGCTGTTCGGTCTGACCGGCCTGCTGCGGCTGCTTTCCGCGCGGCTGAACAAACAAGAGCAACTCGCGCACATGCGCGGGCTCGACTTGCAAAACCAGCTCGAAATCAACCGGCTCGTGATCTCGCAGATGGAGCAAGGCGTAATCGTGGTGGATGCCGCCACCTCGGTGCATGCCAACAATCTCGCGGCGCGGGTGCTTCTGGGCATGACGCGAAGCGCGCAACTGACCGGGCGGCGCCTCATCGAGATGCCGACGTTGCGCCCGCTGGGCGAGGAATTTCAGCGCTGGATGAAGACCGAGGCCGACGAGGTCGGATGGTCCAACCAGGTGTTCATGCTGGGCGCGCCGGACGCTTCGGGCAGCGCAAGCGCGCCGGCACGCCCGCTGCGGGTCCGGTTTGCGCGGCCGCCGTCGGCGCAGTCGGGAGAATTCGTCATATTCCTTGAGGACCGCAACGCGCTGGAGGCGCGCGCCCAGCAGCTCAAGCTCGCCGCGATGGGGCGCTTGACGGCCTCCATTGCGCACGAGATCCGCAATCCGCTAGCCGCCATCAGCAGTGCCGGCCAACTGCTGGCGGAAGACGCTCGCGACGCCATGCAAAAGCGGCTGACCGGAATCGTGCGCGAAAACACCACGCGCTTAAACCGTCTGGTCGACGACGTTCTGCGCGTGGCCCGGCGCGATGCTCCCTTGAGCGATGAATTTCCGCTGCGCAAGTTCGTTGACGCCTGGGTTCAGGAATTTGCGCGCGACCGCAAGCTTGCTTCCGGAGTTCTGGTTGTCGGCGGCGAGGGCCGCGACGTCGTGAAGTTCGAGCACAGTCACCTGCGCCAGATTTTGTTCAATCTGGTTGATAATGCGCTGCGTTATTGCTCGGGTGGTCCCGCGAGCGTCGAGATTTTCATGGACGACGCCGCCGAGCACGACGGGCGCGCACAGCTGTGGGTCATCGATGATGGTGCGGGTGTGGCCCCGGCGGATCGCGCTGCGATGTTCGAACCGTTTTTTACGACCCATGCGCGCGGCACGGGGCTGGGACTGTACCTGGCGCGGGAGTTTTGCATTGCCAATCATGCAGAGCTGGGCTACGACGTGTTGCGGCGAGCGGGTCGGCCGGATCGCAACGGTTTCGTGGTGTATTTTGGGCGTGCTGGCGCCGAGACACCGGCGGCCCCCTTTCTCGACACGATTCCGACGCAGTCCGAATTCTTTCGGCGTGACCTAGCCTAGCGATGAGCGTGGGGCGCATTGCGGAGACCGACAGTGGCACCCGCGCACGGGTGCCCGCGGTGCTCGTCGTCGATGACGAGGCGGATCTGCGCGAGTTGCTGGGCCTGACGATTACTCGGCTCGGTCTGGAGGTCGACACCGCCGAATCGCTGGAGCAGGCGCGCGAATACTTGCGCACGCGCTCGTACCGGCTTTGCCTTACCGACATGCGATTGCCCGACGGCTCCGGTTTGGATCTGGTGCGCGAACTGGGAATGCGCGCGGAGCCGAAGATCGCGGTCATCACGGCCTACGGCAGCGCGGACAACGCCGTGGCCGCACTCAAAGCCGGCGCCTTCGACTACCTTGCGAAGCCCGTCGATTTGGACCAATTGCGCCAGTTGATCCGCTCGGCCATCGGCGACGGGGCCGAGCCGGGCGCCGGCACGCATGCGGCCAAACCCGAAGACGATGCGGCCCTCGCACGGCTGGTGGGCGAGTCGGCGGAGATGGTCAAGCTGCGCGCTCTCATCGCGCGCTTGGGCCAGAGCATGGCGCCGGTGGCGATCATCGGGGAATCGGGTAGCGGCAAGGAGCTGGTGGCAAGGGCGATTCATGCAATGTCCGCCCGTCGGGCGATGCCCTTTGTTGCGGTCAACTGCGGAGCGATTCCCGAATCCTTGATGGAAGCCGAGTTCTTCGGCTACCGGCGCGGCGCCTTTACGGGTGCGGAACGCGACCGGGACGGTTTTTTCCAGGCCGCATCGGGCGGGACCCTCCTGCTCGATGAGGTGGCGGAGCTGCCTTTGGCAATGCAAGTCAAGCTGCTGCGGGCCATCCAGGAGCGCCACATCCACAAGGTGGGCTCGACGACCGAAGAGCCGGTCGACGTGCGCATATTGAGCGCAACGCACCAGGACCTGGCCCGCATGGTCGAAGTGGGCCGGTTTCGTCAGGACCTGTTTTACCGTCTCAACGTCATCGAGTTGCGGGTACCGAGCCTGCGGGAGCGCAGTGAGGACATCGCGCTCATCGCCAAGGCGCTGCTGCAGCGCATCGCGCAGCGCGCCGGCGTGCCGGCGGCTTGGCTTACTCCCGAAGCGGAGGCCGCATTGCGCCAGTGGCCGTTTCCGGGCAACGTGCGCGAACTGGAGAATGTCCTGGAGCGCTCCGTCGTGCTCACCGGCGGCGGGGAACTGCGGCCCGAAAATCTGGTCTTGGAGACCGCGCGCGCCTTTGGCGCGGCAGCGCCGCCGAGTGTGACGTCGTTGCCGGCAGCGACCAAGGAAGAGCCGCTGGCGCAAGACAACCCGCAGGCCGAAGAACTCGCGCAGGCCGCGCCCGCCATAGCGGTCGCTGCCCCCTACCTTCTCGTCGACGGCGTGCCCAGTGATCTCTCGGCCTACCTCGACGAAATGGAAGGCGCTGCCATTCGCGCGGCTCTGGCGAAAACCCGGCACAATCGTACCGCTGCCGCGCAGCTGCTCGGAATTTCCTTTCGGCAGATGCGCTACCGGATGCAGCGCTTGGGGCTGAAGTAATGCGCCGGAGGCGGCTCGACTGCGGCCGTTGACGATGAGTAATCGGGCGCCGGCCACGTCGTCTTACCGCGTAGGCAGCGACGGCTGGGTGCACGGAGCGCGCCGGCTTCCTTCCCCGAATTTTGACGCGCGCCCCGCGGAGTCGCGCATCGAACTGCTGGTGCTTCACTGCATCAGCCTGCCCCCCGGATGCTTCGGTAGCGGGGACATCGAGCGCCTCTTTACGAACTCGCTCGACTGCTCGACCCATGAGTTCTACGGCGCACTGCAGGGCGTGCGCGTGTCAGCGCACTTTTTGATTTCGCGCAGCGGTTGTCTGACGCAGTTCGTCTCGTGTCGCGATCGCGCCTGGCACGCCGGCGTCTCCGAGTGGAACGGTCGCGCGGCCTGCAACGATTTTTCCATCGGCATTGAACTCGAAGGCAGCGAATTCGAACCCTTCACGGCCGCGCAGTACGCGGTCCTGGTCTCTTTGCAGCGCGCACTGGCGCAGGCCTACCCCTTGCGCTGGACGCGTGGGCACAACGAGATTGCACCGGCGCGCAAGTCCGATCCCGGCCCCCTCTTTGACTGGACGCGCGTACCCCGCGAGCTTTGAGTGCGCTGCTCACAATGCAGTGCAAAACGTTTTCTAGTTGCTCGCGCGCGAATCTTTGCCTACCATCGCGGCCACAAGGAGTTGTCGATTCTTTGCTGGTCACCACTAGATATTGTGTCCCTGCGCGCGGCGGCGCAGTTGGCGCGAAAGACGCAGTCGGGCGGGCGCGCTGGCGCACGCGGCTGCGGCCGTGGTCTCGCCGGCGGATTCCGGCTGCAATCCGCATCAAGAGCTAGTGGCTCGGGCCGTTGGCCCAAGAGCGTCGACACCGGTTTTGGTCCGAAAGGGGGAAGCATGGAAGTTCGTGACGTCGAAACATCCACGCCAGCACAAACCGCTGCATCGGCCGCCCTTGCGCGCGCCTTGGGCGAGGCGACACTGGATCGGCCCCGTGCCGCCACGCTCGCCGAATTTCAGGTCATTCGCCGCAACGGAAGCGTGGTCACTTTCGAACCGGCGAAAATCGCCGTGGCGATGACCAAGGCCTTTCTGGCCGTGCGCGGCGGCCAAGGCGCGGCGTCGGCGGCGATCCGCGAGCAAGTCGAGCGCTTGACCGGGGCCGTGGTCGCGGCGCTGATTCGCCGTCAGCCGGCCGGCGGCACCTTTCACATCGAAGACATTCAGGACCAGGTGGAGTTGTCGCTGATGCGCGACGGGGCCCACGACGTGGCGCGGGCTTACGTTTTGTACCGCGACCGACGCAGCCAGGAGCGGGCTCGCCAGGCACCGGCGCCCGTGCCCCCCGGCGCAATCCACATCACGCTCGACGGACGCAGCGTGCCGCTGGACCAGGAGCGGCTGCGCGCGACGATCCAGGCGGCCTGCGAAGGTCTGACCGATTACGTCTCGGTCGATGCGGTACTCAAGGCCACCATAAAGAACCTCTACGACGGGGTGCCCCTGGAGGAGGTCCACAAATCGGCGATCCTGGCCGCCCGTGCGCTCATCGAGACCGACCCGGCCTACAGCGAGGTCACCGCCCGGCTGCTGTTGCACACCGTGCGCAAAGAAGTCTTCGGCGTCGAGGTGGCGCAGGCGGAAATGACTGCGCGCTATGCGGAGTACCTGCCGCGCGGCATCCGGCTGGGCGTCGAGGCCGGATTGCTCGACGAGCGCCTGCTGCAGTTTGACCTGGAGCGGCTTGCCTGCGCGCTGCGCCCCGAGCGGGACCTGCAGTTTTCCTACCTCGGCCTGCAGACTCTCTACGACCGCTATTTTCTGCACCGCAAGGGGCAGCGTTTTGAACTGCCGCAGACATTTTTCATGCGTGTTGCCATGGGGCTGGCGCTCAACGAGATCGACCGCGAGGCGCGTGCGATCGAGTTCTACAGCCTGCTGTCGAGCTTTGACTTCATGTGCTCGACGCCGACCCTGTTTAATTCGGGCACGCGCCACGCGCAGCTCTCGTCGTGTTACCTCAGCACGGTTCCGGACGATCTCGACGGCATCTTTGGCGCGATCAAGGACAACGCACTGCTCGCGAAGTTTGCCGGCGGGCTCGGAAACGACTGGACCCCCGTGCGCGCCCTGGGCGCCTACATCCGCGGCACCAACGGCAAATCCCAGGGCGTGGTGCCGTTTCTCAAGGTTGTCAACGATACGGCCGTCGCGGTCAACCAGGGCGGCAAACGCAAAGGCGCGGTGTGCTGCTATCTCGAAACCTGGCACCTGGACATCGAGGAGTTCCTCGAGTTGCGCAAGAACACGGGCGATGACCGGCGGCGCACGCACGACATGAATACCGCCAACTGGGTCCCTGACCTATTCCTCAAGCGTGTCCTGGCCGACGCGCCGTGGACCTTGTTTTCTCCGAGCGACTGCCCGGACCTGCATGAGTGCTCGGGCGAGGCCTTCGAGCGCGCCTATATCGCCTACGAAGAAAAAGCCGCGCGAGGCGAGATTCGCCTGTTCAAGAAGATCTCCGCGACCCAGCTCTGGCGCAAGATGCTCACGATGCTCTTTGAGACAGGGCATCCCTGGATCACCTTCAAGGACGCCTGCAACCTGCGCTCGCCCCAGCAGCATGTGGGAACGGTGCACAGTTCGAACCTGTGCACCGAGATCACCCTCAATACCTCGCAGGAGGAAATCGCGGTCTGCAACCTCGGGTCGGTGAATCTCTTCACCCACCTCAAGGCCGATGCGGAGGGCAACTGGGAACTGGACGGGGACAAGCTTCGGCGCACGATCGCCACGGCCATGCGCATGTTGGACAACGTGGTCGACATCAATTATTACGCGGTGTCCAAGGCCCGAAACGCCAATCTGCGGCACCGGCCGGTGGGGCTGGGCATCATGGGGTTTCAGGACTGCCTGCACCGGATGCGTATCGCCTACGCGTCGGGCGCGGCCGTCGAATTCGCCGACCGCAGCCAGGAACTCGTCAGTTACCTCGCCTACTGGGCCTCCACGGAACTTGCCGCCGAGCGCGGCCCGTATTCCTCGTTTCGCGGTTCACTCTGGGACCGGGGAATACTGCCGCAAGACACCCTGGATTTGCTTGCGCGCGAGCGCGGCGGCCACGTGGAGGTGGATCGCGCCGAACGGCTCAACTGGAACGCCTTGCGCGAGCGCATTGCGCAATATGGCATGCGCAATTCGAATTGCATCGCCATCGCGCCGACGGCGACGATTTCCAACATCGTGGGGGTGTCGGCCAGCATCGAACCCACGTTCCAGAACCTGTTCGTCAAGTCCAATCTTTCGGGCGAGTTCACCGTCGTCAATCCGCACCTGGTGCGCGAGCTCAAGGCGCTGGGCCTCTGGGACGAGGTCATGGTGGCCGACCTCAAGTACTTCGACGGCAGTCTGGCCCGCATCGATCGCATCTCGGCGGAGGTCCGCCAACTGTACGCCACGGCCTTCGAGATCGACCCGGTGTGGCTCATCGAATGCGCAGCGCGCCGCCAAAAATGGATCGATCAGGCGCAGTCGCTCAATATATATATGGCGGGGCTTTCGGGCCGCAAGCTCGACGAGACCTACCGGCTCGCTTGGCTGCGAGGGCTAAAGACTACGTACTACTTGCGCACCCTGGGTGCCACCCATGCGGAGAAGGCAACCGGCCGTGGCGGCGATCTGAACGCCGTTCCGGTCGGCGATGGCGCCGACACAGCTGCCGGTCCGGTGTGCATGCTGCGCCCGGGGGCGACGGGTTTTTCCGATTGCGAAGTCTGCCAATGACGAGCAGCGGCCGGCGCCCGCCGCGCGGCGCGCCGCCGGCCTCGGGCTGCAAACCAATCAACTCGACACAAGGAAGGGGACGGTATGCTGGGAGCAGGTTCGGGCGTGGCGCAGGCGGGGCAGGCAAGCCGGATCGACATTGCGCCACCGCGCGAATTTCCGTGCCAGGAAGGTCGCGTCCGGGTGGAGGACAAGCGGGTCATCAATGGCCGCGCAGACGTCAACCAGCTCGTTCCCCTGAAGTACAAATGGGCCTGGGACAAGTACCTGAGCTCGTGCGCCAATCACTGGATGCCCCAGGAGGTCAACATGGCGCGCGATGTGGCGCTTTGGAAGGATCCCAACGGGTTGACCGAGGACGAACGACGCATCGTCAAGCGCAATCTGGGATTTTTCGTGACCGCCGACTCCTTGGCGGCCAACAACATCGTGCTGGGCACTTATCGCCAAATCACGGCGCCCGAATGCCGGCAATTTCTCCTGCGCCAGGCCTTTGAGGAGGCGATACACACACACGCCTACCAGTACATCGTCGAGTCCTTGGGCCTGGACGAAGGCGAAATTTTCAACGCCTACCGTGAAATACCCTCGATCCGGGACAAAGACGAGTTCTTGCTGCCTTTCATCGAAGTGCTAACGGATCCGGGCTTCCGGACCGGCACGCAGGATGCCGATCGCACCTTGCTGCGGTCGCTGATCGTGTTCGCTTGCCTGATGGAGGGGCTTTTCTTCTATGTCGGCTTCGCCCAGATCCTGGCGTTGGGGCGGCAAAACAAGATGACCGGGGCCGCGGAGCAGTACCAATACATCTTGCGCGACGAATCCATGCACTGCAACTTCGGCATCGACCTGATCAATCAGATCAAATTGGAGAACCCGGGACTTTGGACCGTGGAATTTCGCGCGCAGATCCGGCAACTGTTCGCCCAAGCCGTCGACCTGGAATACCGATACGCGGAAGACACCATGCCGCGCGGCGTCCTGGGGTTGAACGCCGCTGTGTTCAAGGGCTACCTGCGCTACATCGCCAACCGGCGCGCGCTGCAAATCGGCCTCGAGCCGCTGTACGCGGACCAGGAAAACCCGATTCCCTGGATGAGCGAGATGATCGATCTGAAGAAGGAGCGCAACTTCTTCGAGACCAGAGTCATTGAGTATCAAAGCGGCGGAGCGCTGAGTTGGGATTGAGTGGTGCGTCGCCCTAGCGTGAGAAATGAATACACAACTCGCCACTAAATCGAGACATCACGCAACAAAAACATGCGCGAGAATGCAAATATTTCTTGCAGTCACTGGCCATTGGGAGTCATAATGCGCCGTGAATTTTGGTAGCTCGATCTCACGATCGATCGCTGAATTGAACACAGACAGTCATAGTCGATCACCCGTCGTCATTGAACGTGCGACGCTAGGCATCGAGACCAACCGGTCTTGTGGCACCGGTTCTCTACTCGATCGAAGCAGCCCATCGGCTGTTTCCCCGGCTCTCCGGGATCTTCCCAAAACGATTTCGTGCGTCGGCCCGCGGCCGGCGTCTTGCATGCGCGCAGCAGACCCCGTGCGGGCCGCTCTGCGGGCATGTCGTGCCGAATTCATCAGCGTCAACGGCCAGTGCTCTGTCCGTTCCGCGCTTGGCTCGGATATGCGCCAATCAAAACGCATTTCTGGGCATGTCGCGGCGACCGTGCCTCCGCATGCGCCGATGAATAGCCCGGTGCGCCTCCTGGCGGCCGGGTTTCCCTTGTAACCATCGTTCGTTCATCGACGTAATTTAGGAGACACACATGGCAACGAAGAAATCCGCGAAGAAGTCCGCCAAGAAGCCCGCGAAGAAGGCCGCCAAAAAGAAGGCTGCCAAGAAGAAGTCTGCGAAAAAGTCCGCAAAGAAGTCGGCAAAAAAGTCCGCAAAGAAGGCGGCCCGGAAAAGGGCCGCCAAAAAGTCGGGTAAAAAAAAAGTAGCTAAAGCGGCTAAGAAGAAACCAGCTGCTAAGAAGCGGGCGGCGCCTAAGAAGAAGGCCGCCGCCAAACCTGCTGCCGCGCCTGCAGCTCCGGCTGCGGCGCCGGCGGCGCCCGCGGCTGCGCCCGCGCCCGTCGGGGCTCGGGCTCCGCTGAGTCCGACGACCGCCTGGCCGTTTCCGACCGGCGGCAGACCGTAACTGCACGGGCCACAGAAGTGGCAAGGCGCCCAAATGCGGGCGCCTTTTTTTTGACCCGGCCTGCGCCCGTTGGCAAGCATTGGGCGCGGCTACAATCGGCAGCACCATCCGAGGCGCGCGGACGAATCTTGCCGATCGGTGGGTCACCGGTTTGCCGGCCTGTTGCGCGGCACGCCGCCGCAGGGAAGGGCACTATGCTTTTGCTCGAAATCTTCCACCTGCTGCTGAGCACCGTCGCGGGCCTTCTGGGCAGCGCGCTGCTGCTGCGCGTCTATTTGGTCTGGTTGCGGCTGTCGCGCACGAACCCGGTGGCCGTTTTTTGCGTCGCGCTCACCGACTGGCTGGTCGCGCCGATTCGCCGAGCGCTACCGCTGCGCGGGCGCTTCGACGCCGCGTCGCTGACCGCGGCACTGCTCGTTGCCGTGGTTTTCGTGTTCCTGATGGGACTCGTACGGTCGGACCGCGACGTCTGGCACTGGTACTTGTTTTTTCCCAGCGTTTTGCTGCTGCTGGTTCACTGGGTGCTCTACCTTGTCACCTTGCTGGTGTTCGCCAACGTGCTGCTCAGCCTGGTCAATCCCCACGCGCCCTTGGCCCCGACCTTCGACATGCTGACGCGACCGGTCCTAGCACCGCTGCGCCGGATCATCCCTCCCATCGGAGGCTTCGATCTGTCGCCCGTGTTCCTGATCGTCGCGATCCAGATTCTTTTGCTGGTGCTGGACCAATTTTCTTTCTGAGAAGCACCCCCCGGGGTGCGCGCCGAAAACCGCGCGTGTGTCGGCGGCTTTTCGTGGCAGCGCCACTACCAGGGCCGGTACCGAAAGGCCTCGAAGAATCGCTGTTCGATCTCCGAACGGTTGGGCTTGTGGCGCTGTGCGCCACTGTGTTCGATCTTGATTGCGCCCATGACGGCGGCAAGACGCCCGGACGTCTCCCATCCCAAATCGTTGGCAATGCCAAAGAGCAGCCCCGCCCGATAGGCGTCCCCGCAGCCGGTCGGATCGACGAGCGCCGCGGCCGGCGCCACGGGAATCGGGAAGGTCGCGTCCTTTGTGCGAATCTCCGAGCCTTGGGCCCCGCGCGTCACGATGAGCGCCCGAAGATTCACCGCGAGCTCCTCGATCGAGCGGCCGGTCTTGGCGGCCAGCAGCTTGGCCTCGTAATCGTTGACCGCAAGATACGACGCGCGCTGCGTGAACCACAGCAGTTCCTCGCCGCTGAAAAGAGGCAAGGCCTGCCCCGGGTCGAATACGAACGGAATCCCGCGTTCGGCCAGCGAGCGGGCATGGGCCAGCATCCCGTCACGCCCGTCGGGCCCGACCAGTGCGAGGCGTACCGCAGAATCTTGCGCAATGTGGTTATGGTGCGAATAGGACATCGCTCCCGGGTGGAAGGCCACGATCTGATTGTCGTCCAGATCCGTGGTGATGAAGGCCTGCGCGGTGCGGGTGCCCTCGATACGCAGCACCCGGCTGCGGTCGATGCCCATTTCGTCGAATCGTTGCAGGTACTGCTCTGCGTCGTCGCCGACCGTGCCCATCGGCAGGCAGTTGCCCTGCAGCAGCGCAAGGTTGTACGCGATATTGCCGGCGACACCGCCGAATTCCTGGCGCAGCGTTGGCACCAAAAACGAAACGTTGAGAATGTGGACCTGGTCGGGAAGGATGTGATCCTTGAATCGACCATGAAATACCATGATCGAGTCGTACGCAATGGAGCCGCAGATTAAGGTCTTCATTTCGTCACTTGCAGGGCACCACGGGCAATGGCCGTCGGCTGCGGGTGCGCCGATCAGGGGTAGAAGGGATACGCTTCGAAGCCGTTGACGCCCGTGCCATGGAATTCAAAGAAAAGCCGAATCGAAAGATCGGCGCCGGCGGCAAGATTATCGGATTCGTCCGGCACCGCGCGTTGCACATGATAGTCGGAGGGCAGAAAGACTTTGCGGGCAACGGGATGATCTAAGCTGTCGGTGAGAGTGAGCTCAAGGGCGGGCAGCGCCATCGGGAAGTCGGCGCGATTGCGAACCACCGCGTCGAGTTCGAGCGCCGGCGTCCCCGGCACGGCTTGGAGATCGCTGCTTACGACTGCCAGGAGCTCGGGGTGCATGGGCCACTGCGCGGAACAACCCAGCGGTGCACACACGGCAGCGAACGCGGGCTGCAGATCGGGAAAATTCTGTATCAAGGTGGAGCGAAACAGCAGGGCCAGCTGTAGGAGCAGCGCAGGCGCGAGCAAGGCGCAGGCGACCTGCGCCGCGATGCGGGCGCTCGGGCTGAGCTCCGTGCGGTCCGGGCGCAAGAAGGCAGCCTCGAGCTCGGCAATCACAGCCTCCTCGTCGGGGGTTTGCGCCGCCCGGGCAGCTGCGGGCGAGTCGGTTGCAGACGCAGGCGCAAAGAATCCGAGCGTGGGCGGCGGGCTCGCCGGCGCAGCCGGGATCCGGGGGGTTGCCGACAGCGCAGTGAGCCCGTGAATTGCCACCAAGGGAGCCGGCGCCGTTTGCCGCCCGATCTGCGAGGGCGCGGCGGCGCTGCCGACGGCGGGCGCCGGGGTGGCGACCGGCTTTGTCGGCGCAGCCGGTGGTGCACTGCGCGCAGGGCCCCGCGGGCTCGGAGCCTCAGGTGAGGGCACGGAAGGCGCGGCGGGGCGGCGGGGCTCCGCGCTTGTGTCGCCGGGCGCCGCGGTGGCGGCTGCGCGCGGCGCAGGAAGCTCGGGGCCGCTGTTGGGCTCCACGTAATCGAGGCGCCCCATGGCGTTAAAGACGTGGCGACAAGAACCGCAGCGCACTACGCCGCCGCGCGAAGTCAGCTGCTCGGCACCGACACGAAAAATCGAGCCGCAATTCGGACAGCGGGTCGCCAGCGCCATAAATCAGTCGCTGCCCCGCCGGCCGACGATGGCAGCCCACCCCTGCTCGATCCCGAAGACGCCCAGCCGCAAGCGCGGGTCGGCCTGACGGTAGGCGTCGGTCACCGCTTCGATCTGCCGCTCGAGAATTCCGGACAGCACAATCGCGCCCCCAGGCGCAAGGTAGCGAACTAAAGTCGGAGCCAGCAGCACGAGGGGGTTGGCAAGTATGTTTGCGAGCACCAGGTCAAACCGACGCGAGGCATCGGCTGCGAGACATTCGACAGAAGTGTACTGGGCGTGCACGCCGTTGCGTTGGGCATTGTCCTGCGCAGTGCGCAGCGCCTGCGCATCGATGTCCACGCCAACGACCTCGGCGGCACCCAGCAGTGCCGCGCAGATCGACAAGATTCCGGAGCCGCAGCCATAGTCCAGGACCCGGGCCCGAAGCGGCCGATGTTGGTCGAGCCAGGCCAGGCACAGTTGCGTGGTGGGATGCGATCCGGTGCCAAAGGCCACGCCCGGATCGATGCGCAACACGCAAGCCGACGACGGCTCCGGCGGTGTGTGCCAGCTGGGCACGATCCAGATTTGGCCGATGCGAATCGGCGCAAACTGCGACTGACTCTGGCGGACCCAATCGCGATCGTCCAGGCGTGCGCGGCGCACGATTGTCGGTGCGCCCGCCCCGATGGACAACGCGGCCTCGCGCAGCAGGGCCTGCACATCGTCGGACTCGTCGACGAGTACCGTGACACGGTTGTTGCGCCAGCCGGGATCCTCCGCCGGCGCTCCGGGCTCGCCGAATCGGGCAAGCTCCTGATCCGTGGCGCTGTCCTCGTCTTCAATCGCCACCGATAGTGCACCCGCGGCCAGCAGGGCGTCGCTCCAGGCATCGAGCCCTTCGCGCGGCATGAGCAACTGAATTTCGATCAGAGGCATGGCCGATTGCCCGGGGTGCGTGAGGCCATGCGATCGAGCTCGGAGCGGGGCGATGCGCGCGCCTCTAGCCCTGGTTGGCCTTCTTTTCGGCCAACCGCTTCTCCAAGTAGTGGATGCTGGTGCCGCCTTGCACGAATTTCTCGTCCATCATCAGCTCCCGATGCAGCGGTATATTGGTGCTGATGCCTTCCACGACCGCCTCCGAAAGGGCGATTCGCATGCGCGCGATCGCCTGGTCGCGGGTCTCCCCGAAGCAAATCACCTTGCCGATCATCGAATCATAGTTCGGCGGCACGAAATACCCGGTGTACGCGTGCGAGTCCACGCGCACGCCCGGACCTCCGGGTGGGTGCCAGGCCGTGATGCGGCCCGGGCTGGGCGCGAAATTGTAGGGGTGCTCGGCATTGATGCGACACTCGATCGCGTGCCCGCGTGGGGCAATGTCGCGCTGGCGCAGCGTCAGGCGTTCGCCGGCGGCCACGCGAATCTGATACTGGACGATGTCGATCCCCGTCACCATTTCCGTCACGGGGTGCTCGACTTGCACCCGGGTGTTCATTTCAATGAAGAAGAATTCCCCGTTCTCGTAGAGAAACTCGAAGGTGCCGGCGCCCCGGTAATCGATCTTTCGGCACGCGTCGGCGCAGCGGTCGCCGATGCGTTCGACCGCACGCCGCGCGATACCCGGGGCAGGCGCTTCCTCCAGAATCTTTTGGTGCCGTCGTTGCATCGAGCAGTCGCGCTCGCCCAACCACACGGCGTTGCGGTGCTGATCGGCTAGGACCTGAATCTCGATGTGACGCGGGTTTTCGAGGAACTTCTCCATGTACACCATGGGATTACCGAAGGCCGCCTGCGCCTCCTGGCGGGTCATGGTGACTGCGCTGAGCAGCGCCGCTTCGGTGTGTACAACGCGCATGCCGCGACCACCGCCTCCGCCGGCAGCTTTGACGATGACCGGGTAGCCGATGGCGCGCGCGGCGCGCACGACCTCGCGCGGGTCCTCGGAAAGCGCGCCATCGGAACCCGGCACCGTCGGCACTCCAGCCTCGACCATGGCACGCTTGGCCGAAACTTTGTCTCCCATCAGCCGGATTGACTCGGGGCGCGGTCCGATAAAGACGAAGCCACTGCGCTCGACGCGCTCGGCAAAGTCGGCGTTTTCCGACAAAAACCCGTAGCCGGGGTGAATCGCCTCGGCATCCGTCACCTCGGCCGCGCTGATGATTGCAGGGATGTTGAGGTAGCTGTCTTTCGAGGCCGCTGGACCGATGCATACCGATTCATCTGCGAGCTTGACGTACTTGGCATCGGCGTCAACCTCGGAATGAACCACGACCGTCCGGATTCCCATCTCGCGGCAGGCGCGTTGGATTCGCAAGGCGATTTCGCCTCGGTTGGCGATAAGGATCTTTCCGAACATGGGCGCTGGCGAACTAGGGCAAAGGTCTTGCGGCACGCACGGCCGCGGGGAGGATTTGCACGCGCGGGTTGCCGCTCACCCGATCACAAAAAGCGCCTGGCCGTATTCGACGGCCTGACCATTTTCGACGAGGATTTCGCGGACCGCGCCGCCGATTTCGGCTTCGATCTCGTTGAGAAGCTTCATCGCCTCGATGATGCACAGCGTATCGCCCGGCTTGACCGTCTGCCCGATCTCCACGAACGGTTTTGCGTCCGGGCCGGGCGCCCGATAAAACGTGCCCACCATGGGCGATTTCACGATTTGTCCCGTTGCCGGCTCCGGCGCCGCTGGTGCCGGCGAGGCGCCCGTCGCGGCGGGAGCCGCGGCCGGTAAAACCGTGGCCACGGGAGGCGCCACCGCCAAAGGGGCCGCGACAGGCGCGTTGGGGTGATGCTTGACGATGCGGACCTTGTCCTCGCCTTCGGTGACCTCGATTTCGGCGATTCCTGACTCGGCGACCAGATCGATCAGGGTCTTGAGTTTGCGTAAATCCATTGTTTCCTCACTGGTGCACGCACCTCGCCAGCGCGCCGTGCACCCGAACCGAAAAGGGGCTGGCAGCCTTCACGGCGCGTAGCCAGCGGCAAAATCAAAGGCCAGTCGGTAGCCGCTAGTGCCCAGGCCAACGATGGATCCCACGGCGCAGTCTGCGAGGAGCGAGACGTGACGGAAGCTCTCGCGCCGATAGATATTGGAGATGTGCACTTCGACGAACGGGATTGCGACGGCTACCAGCGCATCGCGCAAGGCAATGCTGCCGTGCGTAAGCGCTCCCGCGTTGATGATGATGAAGTCGATTCCCTCGGATGCGGCCGCGTGAATCCGATCGATCAGCGCACCTTCGTGGTTGCTCTGAAACGTCGCCAAGGCGATCTGGCGCGCGCGTGCGAGTTCCACAAGCTCGCGTTCAATATCCGCGAGCGTGCGACTGCCGTAGAGGGACGGTTCGCGCGTCCCCAAACGGTTTAGATTTGGACCGTTCAGTAGAAGGATCGACTTGGCCACGCCAGCGTCTTATTCGTTCGCATGTGTTCGACGGCGAAGCGAAAAGAAAAGGCACGAAAGGCGCCATTGTCGGCAGAATCAAGGGGAATGTCCAGTCCCGATCGGGGGCAAACCGTCGAGCCATTGCCGCATCTCGCCCGCTACGAGCGCCCCGGTGCGCTGGTGCAAGACCGCGCCATCTGCTGACAACAGCACAGTATAGGGAAGAACGCCCTGATTGTCGCCGAATTCGCGGGCCAATGACAGAGCGTCGAATCCTCCGACGAGTAGCGGCATGCGCAGGGCGAGGCGGTCGCGAAATTGCCGGATCTGCTCGGGCCCGTCGATACCGATGCCGACGATGACGATATTGCGTTGCGCGTATTGGCTCTGGAGTCGATCGAGTTCGGGCATCTCGGCGACGCACGGCGCGCACCACGTCGCCCAGAAGTTGACGACCAGGTAGCGGCCGCGCCATTGCGCGAGCCTCTGGCGATGGCCGTCGACGTCGTCGAGCGCCGTGGCGTAGAGCCGTTCGGCCGCCTCGGTGCGGTCGCGTCGCCCCGGCACGAGGAACCACACCAGCGGCGCGGCGATGAGCACCACAAGCAATGCGAGCGTCGCTCGAGGGCTCCGGCGCAGCAAAGCGAAGCTACGCACGCGAGCTTTGCACCCCCTCGCCGTCGTCGCAGTCCGACAGGAGCTCGCGCACCAAGGCGAGGTCGGCGCGACCGCGGCGTTCAATCGGATGGAGCAGCGGATCGGTGCTGCGCACGCGAGGCTGTGCGGCGACCCGCAGCGCCTGCGGCGCGTACACCGTGAGCAAGATTCGGATCAACGGTTCGCGGGGCCCTCCCGCGTTGCCGGGGACAAGAAAGCCGATAACTTCTTGCGCGTGGTCCTCACGGCCCGGAGGTTCGCCCACGCGAAAATCCACGCCACGCTCAAGCAAGGAGAGCTCGACGTCCTTGGCGCTTTCCGTATACAGATTCAATCGAAGGGCCGAATGCTCGGTGGCGCTGCCGTCGAGGACGTCGCCAACCAGGTACGGACGAAATTCTTCGAGAATCTGCATCCATTGGGCGGCAATACAGCGCAGACCGTGCAATAAAGCCCGATGCGCCGCACCCCCGACCGTGCGCAGGTACTGGCGCAGCGCCGCCTCCAGCTGTTCGTTGTCCGGCAGCACGGCCAAGGCGCGCTCGCCCGCGACGGCGGCGGCCGCCTTGCGCTTTGCCTGGGCCCGATCGCGACCCTCCTCGACGATCATCCGCGCCGCAAGCGCGGCGATCTCGCGTTGCAGTTTCTCGCGCTCCCCGGTCGGCTCCACGGCCCTTTTCCTCCCGTGCACGCACAGC
>Ga0187778_10001390_pt1 | contig 16864 bp, 12 predicted proteins | sample 1015_Q2_SP5_20_M_FD_132418 | JGI IMG/M metagenome (GOLD analysis project Ga0187778, IMG submission 132418) | Tropical peat soil microbial communities from peatlands in Department of Meta, Colombia - 1015_Q2_SP5_20_MG | ecosystem: Environmental > Terrestrial > Soil > Wetlands > Peat | place...
ACGGCCTGGCCCACGTCGTAGCAGGCGGCGAGCCTGGTCACGCGGGTGCGGCCGGTCTCCTCGTCCACCTCGACCTCGACCGCCTGCGTCCCGAACGTGTAGTCGTTGAAGGCCTTGCCCTGGCCGGTGACCGGATCGATGGTGGGCGCCGACGGCGCGTCAAACTTCTCCAGCACCTGCACGGGCCGCCCCGCTCCGGTGGCCGCGCGCACCACGCTGGCCATGCTCACCGCGCGGTCCGGCGCCCCGCGGACGAAGGCGCCGGCCTCGCCCAGCTCCACGTCGGCGGGGGCGGCCTCGAGCATGGCGGCCGCCTGGTCGACCAGGTGGCGGCGCAGCTCGGTGGCCGCGCGCAGCACCGCGTTGCCCGACATCAGGAGCTGCCGCGTCGCGGTGGTGGTGCCGGCGCGCGGCGTGAAGTGGCTGTCGCGCCCGACCGCGACCACCCGCTCCGGCGGCAGGCCCAGCACCTCGGCGGCGATCGAGCAGAGCGACGCGCTCTGGCCGCCGCCCACGTCGGGCGCCGCGCAGCGCACGACCGCGGTCCCGTCGAGCTCCATGCCGATCCACGCGCTGGCCGAGTCGCGCGTCCAGCACATGCGGCCGTAGGGCGTGAGCGAGGCGGCGAGCCCGCGCCCGACGCGCACCGGCCCCTCCGCGCGCCGCGCCGGGCCGAGGGCCTCCCAGGCGCGCCGCATCGTCTCGGCCAGCATCGGCTCGCTCTCCAGCACCTGGCCGGTGGCCAGGTGATCGCCCTTGCGGAGGAAGTTCCGCTCGCGGAGCGCGAGTGGATCCATGTCGAGCGCGCGGGCGAGCGCGTCCATCTGGCCCTCGTAGGCGATGCAAGGCTGGATCGATCCGAACGTCCGATAGGCGCTCGCGATCGGATTGTTCGTGTACACGGTGGTCGCGTCGACCCGGACGTGCGGGACGCGGTAGGGCCCGGACGCGGTGACGAGACTGTAGAGCAGCACCCACGGCGAAAGCGCCGCGTAGGCCCCGGAGTCGGAGACGAGGTCGACATCGAGCGCGGTGAGCGTGCCGTCACGCGTGACCCCGGTGCGGTAGCGCATCACGTAGGGATGCCGCTTGCCGTGGCCGATGAACGATTCTTCCCGAGAGAAGACGAGCTGGACCGGGCGCCGCGTCTTCCACACCAGGAGCCCGAGCAGGCACTCGACGGTCACATCCTCCTTGCCGCCGAAGCCGCCGCCCAGGTACGCGCCCTCGATGCGGACCCGGTTGTGGCCGAGCGCCAGCACGTCAGCTACGTCGCGGAAGTGCTCGAGCACCTGCGTGCTCGCGCGCAGCACCAGCACGCCCTCGGGGTCAATCCAGCCGATCCCGGTCTCGGTCTCGAGATAGACGTGATCGACGAACGGCGTCCGGTAGACGTTCTCGACGATCACGTCGGCCCGCCGGAACCCCTCCGCGACGTCGCCCTGGCGCAGGTGCCACCGGCGAAGGACGTTGCCGCCGTCGTGGACCGGGGGCGCGTCGGGGCGGAGGGCCTCGAGCGGATCGTAGACGCCGGGCAGCTCCTCGTACTCCACGCGCACCAGCGTGGCCGCCTCCGCGGCGATCTCGGGCGTCTCGGCCGCGAGGGCCACCACTGGCTCGCCCTGGAAGCGCACGCGGCCCTCGGCCAGCACCGGTTGGGTGGCGAGCACCGCACCCGCCGTGGCCTCGGCCATGCGGCCCGGCAGCTCCATGCGCAGCTGGTTGCGCGGGACGTCGCGGTGGGTGAACACCCCGTGCACGCCGGGCAGCGCGGCGGCGGCCGCGGTGTCGATGCGGATCAGGCGGGCGGAGGCGTACGGGCTGCGGACGATGCGCCCGTGGAGCATCCCGGGCAGCGCGAAGTCGCCGGCGTAGATCGGCCGCGCGCGAACCTTCTCCCAGGCGTCAGGACGGGGCAGGCTCTTGCCGATGACCCGATAGTCGCGGCTCATCCGGGCGCGGGCGGCTCAGCGCGCGAGGGCTCCGTGGTCCGCGAGCACCTGGGCCACGCACGCGGTCACCTTCACGCCGGTCGGCAGGTCGATGAACTCGTTCGGCCCGTGCGCGTTGGAGCCGGGCCCCATGACGCCGGTGACCAGAAACTGGGCCTGCGGGAAGCGCTCGCCGAGCATGCTCATGAACGGGATCGACCCGCCGAGGCCGTCGAACATCGCGGGCGCGCCGAACTGCGCGCGGGAGGCGCGCGCCACCGACTCGCGGAGCCAGTCCGCCATCACCGGCGCGTCCCAGCCCCGGCTCGGCCGCTCGCCGGTGGAGAAGGTCACGCGGGCGCCGTAGGGCGGCTCGGCCTCCAGCACCTCCTTCACACGGCGGCCGGCCCGGGCCGCGTCGGCGGTGGGCGGCAGCCGCAGCGAGAGCTTCACCGACGTCTTCGGGCGCAGCACGTTGCCCGCGTCGGTCAGCGCGGGCATGCCGTCGACGCCGGTCACCGCCAGCGCGGGCCGCCACGTGTTGTTGAGCAGGGCCTCGACGGGATCGCGGGTGACCGGGCTCATGCCGGGCACGAACGGAAATCGGCTCCACACGTCGTCGCCGAGGACGCCCGCCACCGCGCGGACCTCGGCGAGGCGCTCGGGAGGGATGTCCACGTGGCACTCGGCGACGAGGATCCTCCCGGTGCGATGGTCCTCGAGGCGATCCAGCACCTGGCGCAGGATCCGGAAGCTCGATGGCACGATGCCGCTCGCCGCGCCGGAGTGCACGCCCTCGCCGAGCACCTCGACGGTGAGCGTGCCGCTCAGCACCCCGCGCAGCGACGTGGTCGCCCACAGGTGCTCGTAGTCCCCGCAGCCCGAGTCCAGGCACACGACCAGATCGGGACGGATCCGCTCCGCGAGCTTGTCCACGTAGGCGGGGAGGTCGGGGCTGCCGCTCTCCTCGGAGGCCTCGATGAGCACCACGCAGCGCGCGTGCGGGACGCCCTGGGCCTGGAGCGTCTCGATCGCGGTCAGGGCCGCGAAGGCCGCGTAGCCATCGTCGCCGGCGCCCCGACCGAACAGCCGATCGCCGCGCCGCACCGGCACCCACGGCCCGCCGTCGGCGGCCCAGCCCACCATCTCCGGCTGCTTGTCGCAGTGGCCGTAGAGCAGCACGGTCTCGCCGCCCTTGCCCGGCACCTCCATGAGGAGGACCGGCGTGCGGCCCGGCAGGCGCACGACCTCGATCGTCAGGCCCTCGATCCTCCGCGCTCGCGCCCAGTCGGTGATGAGGTCGACCGCCCGCTCGATGTGCCCGTGCTCCACCCACTTCGCGTCGTACATGGGCGACTTGGCGGGAATGCGGATGTACTCGGTGAGGGCGGGCACGATGTCGTCGTCCCAGGCCCGCTGGACCAGCGCGCGGGTGCGATCGGAGGTCGTCATGGCCGCCATAGTATGCGGAAAGCGGCCCGATCTGCCAGGGGCTGCGAGGAGGCTACGAAGGGCCCGGGCTGCTGCGACCGCTACCTGCGTCGCGAGGGTCGTCGGCGTCCGGCGGAAGCGGCGTCGCGGCCACGAGGTACGTCACCGCGGTGACGACCGTGAGGCACGCCACCGTCACCGCGAGCCGCTTGCCGTGCCAGAGACTCGCGAACCACTGATTGAACTCGCTCGCCATCACGTTGGCCTTGCCGCCGTAGCGCTCCATCTCGCGGAGGTACTGCTTGGTCTCCTGCGGCTCGTAGCCGGGGATGTCGCCGGGCGGAGGGGGAGCGGTCAGGTAGATGACGATCGCGCTGCCGAAGCCGATCGTCACGATCAGCGAGGTGACGAGCTGCAGGCGCGTCAGCCGCGTCAGCACCGCGCGCCTGCCGCCGCCGCGCTAGGGGTTGAAGCTGGAGGTGCCGACCCAGCCGGTCTCCGAGACGTCGACCATGACGCCGTCGGGGCCGCTGTACTTCACCTCCACGTTGCCCTGATCCCGGCGGCCGTGGCCGACCCCGAGCGCGGCGTTGACGTCGTGGCGCGGCGTCGAGCCCGCGGCGGCCAGCCGCTCGGCGATCGCCTCCAGGCTCTCCACCTGGAAGCCGATGTGGTGGATGCCGCTCCAGCCCTTGCCCCGCTCCGCCCCGGCCGCCGCGTCGTTCTTGAAGTTGAGGATGGCGAGGTTCAGGTCGCCGTCGCTCAGGTAGTAGCCGCGGGCGTTTGGGCTGTCGATCCGTGCGATCTCCTTCATGCCGAACACGTCGATGTAGAACTTGGCGGTGCCGTCGACGTCCTGGGTGGAGAGCGCGATGTGCTTGATCTTCGCCATGGGTGGCCTCCTGTTCGACCGGTTCAGGGCCGGCGCGTCCCCCCGATCATACCGCGCGCGCGACCCGTGTTCCTTCGAGAATTGCCTGGTGGATTCCGCGCGGGGCCACGCAGTCGCCGACCGCGTGGAGCACGGCGACCTTGCCCTTGAGCGCCCGGTAGAGGGCGTCGGTCGACCGGCTGCCCATCGAGAGCACCACCGTGTCCACGGCCTCGATGCGGCGCTCTGCGCGCGTGAAGGTGTTGGCCACCACCACGGCCGAGCCCTCGACCGCGACCAGCTCGGTGTGTGGGGTGAGCACGACCCCCTTGCCGAACGGGCGCGCGTAGAGCGGGGCGATCGAGGTGACGCCCACGTCCTGGCCCGCGTAGAGCAGGCGCGAGATCAGCTCGACCCGGTGGCCGCGCTCGGCCAGGTGCTCGGCGACCGAGAGCCCCTGCTGGGTGTGGACGTCGTCCACAAGGACGACCCGCTCCCCGACGGAGGCGCGCCCGAGCAGGACGTCGCGGTCCGTGACCACGTGCTTGCCGTCGAGCCCGGGCAGCGGCGGCACGTGCGGGTGAGAGCCGGTGGCCACGATCACCGCGTCCGGCGCCTCGGCCAGGATCGCCTCCGCGGAGGCCTCGACCCGCAGGCGGCAGTCCACCGAAAGCTTGTCGACCTGGCGCGCGAGGAAGTGGAGGATGCCCGCGTACTCGGCCCGCGCGGGAGCGCGCGCGGCGATCAGCACCTGGCCGCCGACCTCGGCCTCTCGCTCGAAGAGCACCACGCGATGGCCGCGGAGCGCGGCCACGCGCGCGGCCTCGAGGCCCGCGGGCCCCGCCCCCACCACGACGATGCGACGCGGCGGCCGGGCCGGCACCGGCGCGGCCAGCTCCAGCTCGCGGCCGGTGGACGGGTTCTGCACGCACGTCACCGGCTTGCCCTGGTAGATCCGGTCGATGCATCCCTCGTTGGCCCCGACGCAGGTCCGCACGTCGTCGGCCGCGCCGGCCAGGACCTTGCGCGGCAGGTCGGGATCCGCGATCAGGGCGCGCGTCATGCCGACCAGGTCCACCGCGCCCTGAGCCAGGACCTGCTCGGCGTGAGCCGGCTCGACGATGCGTCCAGCGTGCAGGACCGGCATCGCCGGCACCGCCGCCTTGACCGCCGCGGCGAGCGGGACGAAGAGGCCGCGCGGGTAAGCCATGTTGGGGACGACCATCGCCTGCAGCGTCATCGTGTGGGCGGAGCCGCCCACGATCGAGAGGAAGTCGAGGAGCCCGGAGGCGGCGAGTCGTCGGGCGATCTCCACCATGTCGGCCGCGCCGAGGCCACCGGCCGTCAGCTCGTCGCCCGTGACCCGCGCGCCCACCACGAAGTCGCGCCCGACCTGGCGGCGGACCTCGCGCAGCACCTCGAATCCGAAGCGCATCCGGTTTTCGAGGCTGCCGCCGTAGTCGTCGGCCCGTCGGTTGAAGAGCGGTGACCAGAACTGGTCCACGAGGTGGTTGTGGGCGAAGGACAGCTCGACACCGTCCAGGCCGCCCTGCCGACAGCGTCGCGCCGCGTCCCCGAAGGCGCGCACCAACATCGCGATCTGCTCGGGCTCGATCTCGTGGGGCACCTCGCGGTGGACCGCCTCCGGGATCTGCGAGGGGGCGAGCAGCACGTGCCAGCCCTCGACGTCGGACTGGGACCGGCGGCCCATGTGGGTGAGCTGGCTCATCACGAGGCAGTCGTGCCGGTGGACCGCCTCCGCGACGCGCCGGTAGCCCGGGATCACGGTGTCGTCGTGGTTGGCGATCATGTTCCAGGCGCTGGCCGGGGAGGACGGGTGCACGCTGGTGGAGCCGCCGATGATCGTGAGCGCCGCCCCGCCGCGCGCCTTGGCCTCGTGGTAGGCGGCGAGCCGCGGCCCGGCCTTGCCCTCCTCGGCCATCGCCTCCGCGTGCCCGGTCGAGACGATGCGGTTCCGGAGCGTGAGGCCGCCCACGCGGAAAGGCGAGAAGAGGTGGCGCAGCTCGCCCGGATCGCTCATGCGGCAGGCTCGGGCCGCGCGAGCTTCTCGACCCGCACGCCGATCAGGCGGATCTTCTTCCGCTTCGGGTTCTCGCGATCGTCGAAGAAGGGCTCGAGCAGCGCGTGGACGGCCGCCCGCAGCTCGTCGAGCGTGGTGAGCGGCCGCTTGCCGGTCCGTGCCCGGCTCACCGTGACGAAGCCGACGAAGCGCACCGTGACGGTCACGGTGCGGAACGAGGCCAGCCGGTCCGCGACGAAGCGCGAGTGGACGGTGGTGGCCAGCGCGTCGGCGCGCGTGAACACGAAGTCGGGGTCGAGCGAGTCCTGCTCGAACGTCTCCTGCTCGCCGACCGACTTGCGCTCCCACTCGTTCGAGACCGGATCGTCCGAGAGCCCCCGGGCCTTGCGATGGAGATCCTCGCCGCCCCGGCCGAGCCATTCCCGGAGCTGGGCCGGCTCGAGCGCGCGCAGGTCGCGCACGAGCCGGATCCGCCGCTCCCGCAGGAACGTCTCGGTCTTCGGGCCGATGCCGGGGATCACCCGGATCGGGAGCCCGTCGAGGAAGCACGCGACCTGCTCGGGCCGCACCACCGTCAGCCCGTCGGGCTTGCGGAAATCGGAGGCGATCTTGGCCACGAGCTTGTTGGGCGCCAGCCCCACCGAGCAGGTCAGCCCCTCCTGCTCGAGGATCGTCGCCTTCAGCGCGCGGGCGTGGGCCTCGGCCCGGTCGAGGTCCCCGAGCGAGGAGAGATCGACGTAGGCCTCGTCGATGCTCGCCTCCTCGAAGGCGTCGGCGCCGCGGGCGATGATCGGCATGAGGCGGCTGGAGACCTCGACGTAGCGGGCCCGGTCGCCCCGGACGAATATGGTCTCGGGCTCCCCCCGCCGCCGCGCCGACTCGGCGAGCCGCCACGCGCGCGAGATCGGTAGCGCCGACCGGATGCCGTACTTGCGCGCCGCATAGCTCGCGGCGGTGACGACGCCGCGACCCACGCCGCCCTTGGGATCGGCGCCCACGACGAGCGGGCGCCCGCGCCACTCCGGGTGGTGGCGCTCCTCGACGGAGGCGTAGAACGCGTCCATGTCGATGTGGGCGATGATTCTCACGCCGCCCGGCCCGGCGCCGCCGACGCTTACTTCGGTTTGGGCGCGAAGAGCGCGCACCACCCCTTGGGATTGATCTTGCCCTCGACCATCTTGCAGCCGTCGGGCGGCACGAAGTGCAGGCAGGTGTCGCACTCCTGCGTGCCCTTCGGCTTCTGCTGGTACTGCACGAGCTTCTGCGCCATCTTCTGCTGCGCGGCCGTTCGGCCCGGCGCGAGCGCGACCGCGAGGCCGACGCCGGCCAGGAGTAGTTGCCGCCGCGAGGTCCTCTCCTCCCCTCCGCCTGTCCTCTCCACTCGAGTCCACTCCTTGTCTGGCAGAATCGGCTGGATCTGGGCCCAAGGGTACCACCCGGGAGCCTCGCCGGGCACGGCCTCTCGCCGCCGCATTGCCGTCGGGCGGGCGCTCTGCTATTGCAGTAGCGGCATGAGCGAACTCACTCCCGCCGAGGTCTCCGCGCAGGCCGCCGCGGTCGGGCTCTCGCTCGACGGCGACGATCTCCTCGAGGTCACGCATCGCCTGAACGCGTTCCTCGCCGCGCTGGCCGGGCTGGCCGCGCTCGACCTGACCGCCGCCGAGCCGTGGCCCACGTCGCCGTCCGACCTCCGGTGAGCGAGGAGCTCGCCTTCCGCTCCGCCGCGGACCTGGCGCGGCTCATCCGCGACGGGAAGGTCTCGCCGGTGGAGGTGGTGGAGACGTACCTCGCGCGCATCGATCGCTTCGACGGCACGCTGCGCGCCTACGTCACGGTCTGCCGGGAGCGCGCGCTCGAGGAGGCCCGCGCCGCCGAGGTCGCGCGCTCGCGCGGGAATCGGCTCGGGCCGCTGCACGGCGTGCCGTTCGCGGTGAAGGACCAGTTCGACACCGTCGGCATCCCGACCACGTCGGGCTCGCGCCTGCACGCCCGCCGCGTGCCGGCCGCCGACTCCACCGTCGTGGCGCGGCTGCGCGAGGCCGGCGGCATCCTGCTGGGCAAGCTCAACCTGACCGAGTTCGCGCTCGGCGGCACGCTGACCTATCCGGCCGGTCAGCCGCGCAACCCGTGGGATCCGAGCCGCGAGACCGGCGGCTCCTCCTCCGGCTCGGGCATCGCGGCCGCCGCGGCCCTGGCCGCCGCGACGCTCGGCGAGGACACCGGCGGCTCGGTGCGGAGCCCGGCCGGCTGGTGCGGCGCGGTCGGGCTGCGCCCCACGTGGGGGCTGGTCCCGCGCACCGGCTGCGTGCCGGTCGCCTGGTCGATGGACGCGCCCGGCCCGCTCACGCGCACGGTCGAGGACGCGGCGCTGCTGCTCGGCCTCATCGCCGGCCCCGACGGCCGCGACCCGTGGCTCCGGACCGCGCCTGCAGATCCGGGCGCCGACCTCGAGCGCGGCGCGCGCGGCCTCTCGGTCGGCGTCGTGCGCGAGCTGGTGGACGGCGCGGACACCATGCCCGAGGTCGCCGCGGCGGTGCGCGACGCCGCGGAGACACTGCGCGAGCTCGGGGCCGCGGTGGCCGACGTCTCGTTGCCGCTGGTGCCGCGGGCGGGCGCGGTCTTCATGGCGCTGGCGGACTCGGAGGCCGCGGCGTGGCATCAGCCGACGCTGGCCGCGCGTGCCGACGAGTACGACGCGGGCACGCGGCGGCGCCTGATCGCGGCCGCGCTGCTGCCCACCACGCTGACCCAGCAAGCGGCCCGCGCGCGCGCGGCGATCCGGGCGGAGGTGCTCGGCGCGCTCACGCGCTTCGACGTGCTCGTGGCTCCGACCGCGCACACGCCCGCGCCGCCCATCGCGGGCGCCCAGGCGCCCGTCACCTCCGGCGCGGAGGCGGCGCGGCGCTTCTTCACCCGCCGCTCGTACACCACGCCGGCGAGCCTCGCGGGTGTTCCCGCCGTCTCGCTGCCCTGCGGCTTCACCGCCGGCGGGCTGCCCATCGGGCTGCAGCTCATCGGCCGCCGGTTCGACGAGGCGACGCTGCTCCGCGCCGCGTGCGCGTACGAGCGCGCGGCGGGCTGGAGCGGGCGCCGCCCACCGCTCGAGGGCTGATCGGGGTCAGGTCTTGCATTCCAACAATGTTGGAATGCAAGACCTGACCCCGTCCCTCACTCGCGCTTGAAGTAGACGGGGCCCCAGCAGGCCTCGCTGGGAGTGCCGAGGGCCGCGCGCACCTGGTCGCAGCGCTCGCGATTCCCAACCGCGTAGAACACCTCGGGCTCGCGCACCAGGGCGTTGGCGACGGGCCGCGCCCGGAAGCCCCACGCCTCCTCGTCGGCGGGATCGCCGGTCACCCGCACGCGCACGCAGCTCCCGGTCGCGGACTCGCAGTGGGCGGTGAGGATCTCGTGGCCGTCGGGCAGTCGCATCAGGCTCGTCGGCCGCCCGGCCGCGCATCCCGCCAGCAGCAGCGGCAGCAGCGCGGCGAGCGCCCGGGACAGGCCTCTCATCCCGGAATGCACGCGACGACCGTGATCTCCACCAGCAGCTCGGGGGCGTTCAGAGACGCCACGGTGACGGTCGTCCGCGCCGGCTTGTCGGCCGGGAAGTATTTCGCATACTCCTCGTTGTAGGCCGCCAAGTCCTCGCGCCGGGTCAGATGCGTGAGCGCGCTCAGCACGTTGTCGAGCGAGGTCCCGGCGGCGGCGAGCACGGCCTTGATCCGCTCCAGCGTGTTACGGGTCTGCTCGCGGATGTCCTTGCCCACTTCACCGGTGACCGGGTGGCGCCCGGTCTGCCCGGAGACGAAGACCAGGTTGCCGAATCGCGTGGCCGCCGAGAGATTGGGGTTCGGCTTCGCCGAGCCGACGGTGACGATCTCTTTCCTGGGCATGGCCGCCTCCTGGCGCGAATCATAGCAGGCGACGGCCGCCGGGCGGCGGCCGCGCTCAGGGAACGCGGAAGGCGGAGACCGGCCGGGCGAATCCCTTCAGGGTGAGCGGGCCGAGCGGCTCGAGCGGCACGCGGTCCTCGACGGCGCCGGCCACGCGCTGCGACACCAGGATCTCGGTGGCCTTGGCCTCGCCGCAGAGCCGCGCGGCCAGGTTCGTGACGGTGCCGATGGCACCGTAGTCCCAGCGGCCCTCGAAACCGATCGCCCCGATCGTGGCGTACCCCTGCGCGATGCCGATGCCCACGCCCAGGTCGTAGCCGCGCTTGCGCCAGCCGACGTCCAGCTGCTGCACGCGCTCGCGCATGGCCCGCGCCATGCGGATGGAGCGCTCGGCCGCGTCCGGCACCGGGACCGGGTCGTTGAAGAACACCATCATGCCGTCGCCGGTGAAGCGCTCGAGCGTCCCCTCGTGCTCGAGGATCAGCCGCCCCATCTCGGCGTGGTAGTCGCGCAGCACGCCCATGACCTCCTCGGGGTCGGCGGTCTCGGCGAAGGCGGTGAAGCCGCGCAGGTCGAGGAAGACCACCGTGACCTCCACCCGGTGGCTCTTGAGCGGATCGGCGGCGCCCCCGCTGACTATCAGCTCGGCGAGCTGGGGCGAGAAGAAGCGCTTGAGCCGCCCCAGGCGCTCCATCTGCTCCACCTGCTCGGCGACGCGCCGCTCCAGCGTGCGGTTCCACTCGGCCAGCTCGCGGGCCTGGCGGGCCTCCTGGTCGCGCAGGCGCTTCTTCTCCAGGCACGCGCCGATGCGCGCCCGCAACAGCACCGGGTCGAAGGGCTTGGGCAGGTAGTCCTCGGCGCCCAGCTCGATGCATCGGACCACGCTCTGGACCTCGTCGAGCGCCGAGATCATGAGCACCGGGAGCGCGCGCAGCGCCTCGTCCTGCTTGAGCCGCCGCAGCACCTCGTAGCCGTCGATGCCCGGCATCATCACGTCGAGCAGCACCAGGTCGATCGGCGGCGACGGCGTCCCTCCGAGCAGATCGAGCGCGGCCTGTCCGTCCGCCGCAGTGTGCACCGCGAAGCCCTCGCGGGCGAGGCGGCGGGCGAGGAGTTCGCGATTGCCCTGGTCGTCGTCCACCACCAGGATCCCGCCCGCCGGGACCGGCTCGGGCGCCGGCGCGGCCGCCGGGCGCGCGGCCGCCGTCCCTGCCGCGTCGTCGCCCGGGGCGAGGAGCCGGCTCAGCCGCTCGCCGGCCTCCGCGATGCGCGCCAGGTCCGACAGCAGCTCACGCGTGCCGCGCGCGTCCGCGTCGCGCGCCAGCGCGCGCGCGCCGGCGACGACCCGCGAGACCGGCTCGAGCACGGCACGCCCGAGCGCAGGGACGTCCACCGTCTCGGCGTCCTTGCCCCCGGGCGCGAGGCGCTCGTTGACGGTGACGAGCACCGCGCGGGCCTCGTCGAGCAGGCGCTTGAGCTCGGCGGCGACCGGGGCCCGGTCCGGGCCCAGGTCCTCGAGTAGCAGCTCGGCGTAGCCGATGATGTGGTTGAGCGGCGTGCGCAGCTCGTGGCGCAGGTGGGCGAGCCCGCTCGGCCGGCTCGTCACGACGCCTTGCCCCCGAGGAGCGCGCCGATCTTGCCGAGCAGCCGCTCCAGGTCCACCGGCTTGGTGTCGAAGTCGTCGCAGCCCGCCGCGATGGCCTTCTCGCGATCCCCCGACATGGCGTGCGCGGTGAGCGCGATGACCGGGATCGCGCGCGTCTCCTCGGCCGCCTTGAGCCGGCGGGTCGCCTCCCAGCCGTCGAGCCCGGGCAGGCTCATGTCCATGAGGATCAGCGCCGGCGCCTCCGAGCGCGCCATGTCCAGGCCCTGCTCGCCGTCCACCGCGATGGCGACATCGTACCCGCGCCGGGTGAGGCGGCGGGAGAGCATGTCCCGGTTCATCTCGTTGTCCTCGACGAGCAGGATCTTGGGCATCAGGGCCTCGCGCGGCGGTGGGCCACGCTGGCCGCGACCAGCTCGCGCACCTCGGCGAGGAGCTGGTCACGTCCGTGCGCGCCCTTCTGGAGGATCTTCTGGACGTGGCCGTTGAGCCGCTCCCGGTCCGCGAGGGAGAGGTCCTTGGCGGTGATCACCACGATCGGGATGCCGCGCCACGGCTCGTGCCGGCGGAACTCGGCGGCGAACTCGAAGCCGTCCATCTCCGGCATCATGAGGTCGAGCAGGACCGCGCTCGGCACCGTGTCGCGCAGGAGCTCGAGCGCCCGGCGGCCGTTCTCGGCCTCCACCACCCCGTGGCCCTCCGCCTCGAGGATCCGGCGGAAGAGCTGGCGGACGGTGGCGTCGTCGTCGACCACCAGCACCGGCCGGTCGTGCCGGCGGTGCTTCTCCAGCACGGTCACCAGCCGCTCCCGGTCGATGGGCTTGGTCAGGTAGTCGGAGGCGCCCAGCGTGTAGCCGAGGTTCTTGTCGTCCACGATCGTCAGCATGACCACCGGGATGTCCGCGACCGCCGGGTCGGCCTTGAGCGCGGACAGCACGGCCCAGCCGTCGAGCCCGGGCATCATCACGTCCAGCGTGATCGCGTCCGGTCGCAGCTCGCGGGCCAGCCGCAGGCCCTCCTCGCCGCCGGATGCGGTGACCACGTGGAAGCCCTCCTTGCCGAGGAAGCGACGCATCAGCTCGCGCACCACCGTCTCGTCGTCGATCACGAGCACGGTGCCCGCGCCGGGCGAGGCGTCGTCCTCGGCCGCGGCCGCGACCACCGGCTCCTCCACCGAGTCCGTCACCTCGACCGGGAGCCGGATCGTGAACGTGCTCCCTTGCCCGGCCTCGCTCGCCGCCGTGACGTCGCCGCCCATCATCCGGCAGAGTCGCCGGCTCAGCGCCAGGCCGAGGCCGGTGCCGCCGTAGCGGCGCGTGGTGGCCGCGTCGGCCTGAGTGAACGCCTCGAAGAGCCGGGCGAGCTGCTCGGGCGTCATGCCGATGCCGGTGTCCTGGACGCGGAACACCATCCAGTCCCGGCCGTCGACTGTCTCGCGCGACACCGCCACCGAGACCGTCCCGCGCTCGGTGAACTTGCACGCGTTGCTGAGGAGATTGAACAGGGCCTGGCGCACTTTGGTGAGGTCCGCGCGCATCGGCCCGATCCCCGCGGAGCAGGCGATCTCCAGGCGATTGCCGTTCTTGGCCGCGAGCGGCTGGATGACCGCCGCGATGTCCCGGACCAGCGCCGGCACGTCGAAGCTCTCGAGGTAGAGCTCCATCTTGCCGGCCTCGATCTTGGAGAGGTCGAGCACCGCGTTGATCAGCTCGAGCAGGTGCTTGCCGGCCGCGTTGATCTTCTTGAGGTCGTCGGTGAACTGCTCGGCCCCGAGGTCGGACGCGTCCTCCTGGAGCATCTCGCTGTAGCCGATGATGGCGTTGAGCGGCGTCCGCAGCTCGTGAGACATGTTGGCCAGGAACTCGGACTTGTGGCGGTCGGCCACCTCCAGCTGGCGGCTCTTGTCGCCGATCTCGCGGAAGAGGCGCGCGTTCTGGATGGCCAGCGCGGACTGGCTCGCAAAGGTCTTGAGCAGGTCGATCACCTGCGGCGCGAACTCGCCCGGCGTCCGCTTGGTGACGGTGAGCCCGCCGATGAGCTGGCCCTCGCGCAGCAGCGGGATCCCGAGAACGGCGCGGCTTCCGTTGCGCAGCAGCACGTCGCGGAGCGGGCCGCTGTACGCCCCCGCCGCCGCCATGTCCCCGACCTGCACCGGCTCGAGCGTGACCGCCATCCGCCCGGCCACACCCTCGCCCCGCCGGATCGTGGATCGACGGGCCACCGCCACCACCTCGTCCGGGAGGTTGTGGGTGAACCGGAACACCAGCGCCTCCGCACGCTCGTCGTACTCGTAGACCGTGCAGGTGTCCGTCCCGGCGAGCTGGCTGGCCCGGGAGACGATCGTGCTGAGCACGGTGTCGAGGTCGAGCGTGGAGCTGAGGGCCTGCCCGACCTCGCCCAGCGCCTCCAGCTCCTGCACCGAGCGGGTGAGCTGGTCGGTGCGGGCCTGCAGCTCGGTGAGCAGGCGGGCGTTCTCGATGGCGATGGCCGCCTGGTCGGCAAAGGTCTCCATCAGCGCGATCTGGCCATCGGTGAACGGCCGGACCTCGTACCGGTTGACCGTGATCACCCCGAGGAGCTCGTTGGAGCGCAGCATCGGCAGGGCCAGCACGGTCCGGAGCGGCTCCACCAGTCGCGTCGCGTAGGTGTACTCGGGATCGCTCTGCGCGTCGATGACGTGCGTGGTCCGCCGATCCAGGGCCGCGCGGGCGGTGGCGCTCTCGCGGCCGGGGACGGCCGGGTGCTCCTCGAGCGCGGTGCGGAATTCGGGCGAGACGTTGTGGGTGGTGGCCACCATGTTCAAGGCCCGACCGTCGAACCGGAAGATCACCGCGTGCTCGGCCTCGCACAGCCGCACCGCGTTCTCGGCCAGCGTCTCGAACACCGGCTGCAGGTCGAACGTCGACCGCCCGATCACCTTGAGCAGCTCGCTCGTGGCGGTCTGCTGCTCCAGGGCGACGCGCAGGTCCTGGTTCCGTGCCTCCAGCTCCGTGAAGAGGCGCACGTTCTCGATCGCGATGACGGCCTGGTCGGCAAAGGTCTGCAGCAGCGCGATGTGCCGATCCGAGAACGGCCGGACCTCCGCACGGCGAATCACGATCCCACCGAGCGCAGCGCCCTCGCGCAGCATCGGCGTGGCGAGCAGCGTCCGGAGCCCGCGCGCCCGCGCCGGCGTCGCCGGCAGCTCGGCCACGGGAACCGCGGCGAGATCCTCGATGTGGACGGTCTGGCGATCCAGGACGGCCCGGCCGATGACCGTGTCCCGGGTAGGGGGAAAGACGTCCACCGCCGACCCCAGGGGTCCGTAGGTGGCGACGATCCGGATCCCGCCATGTTCCAGGCGGAAGATCGACGAGTCGGCCGCCTCGCACAGTCTCGCCGCGTTCGCGGCCAGGACGTCCAGCACCGGCTGGAGATCGGTGGGCGAGCTGCTGATCACGCGCAGGATCTCGGCGGTCACCGTCTGCTGCTCGAGCGCCTCGGTGAGCGAGGCGTTCTTGGCCTGCAGCTCGGTGAGCAGGCGGGCGTTCTCGATCGCGATGGCCGCCTGGTCGGCGAAGGTCTCCATGAGCGCGATCTGGCTGTCGCCGAACGGGCTGACCTCCACCTTGTAGATCAGGAACACGCCGAGCAGCTCGTCGGCCCGCATGATCGGGATGCCCAGCACCGTCCGCACCGCCTCCCCGTCCACGTCCTTCGCGCCGTAGGTGTACTCGGGATCCTCCAGCACGTTGCGGATGTGGACCGTGCGCCGCTCGAGCGCCACGCGCGCCGCCCCGCTGTAGCGTCCGGGCGCGATGGGATTCTGCCGGACGAAAGCGATCAGTTCCGGCGCGGCTCCGTAGGTGGCCGCCACGCTCAGGACCCGGCCGTCGAACCGGTAGACGAACGCCCGGTCGGCTCCGCACAGCCGGACCGCGTTCTCGGCCAGGGTCTCGAACACGGGCTGCAGATCGAACGTCGACCGCCCGATCACCTTCAGCAGCTCGCTCGTCGCGGTCTGCTGCTCCAGCGCCACGCGGAGGTCGCTGTTCCGCGACTCGAGCTCGGTGAACAGCCGCACGTTCTCGATGGCGATGATGGCCTGCTCCGCGAAGGTCTTGACCAGCTCGATCTGCGTCTCGGAGAACGCCGCGGGCGTCGCGCTCGAGACGTTGATGACGCCGATCGGATTTCCGGCGCGCAGCATCGGCACCGACAGGCTGCTCCGGTAGCCGGCGGCCCGCGCCACGTCCTGGATCCGGTACTCGGGATCGTCGAGCACGTCGGCGATGTACTCGATCCGGCGAGACACGATGCTGCGAGTGACCGATCCCCCGCCCCCGGGCGGCGTCGGGAACGTCCTCCGGAGAGCCTCCGCACCTTCGGGATTGCTCATGTTGTGGAGCGCGGCGAGGTGGATGAGCCCGCCGTCGAAACGGAATACCGCGCTGAACGTCGCCGCGCAGAGCCGGAGCGCGTTGGCCGCGATCGTCTCAAACACCGGCTGGACGTCGGTGGGAGAGCTGCTGATCACGCGCAGGATCTCGCTGGTCGCCGTCTGCTGCTCGAGCGACTCGGTGAGCGAGGCGTTCTTGGTCTGCAGCTCGGTGAGCAGCCGCGCGTTCTCGATCGCGATCGCCGCCTGGTCGGCGAAGGTCTCCATGAGCGCGATCTGGTTGTCGGCGAAGGGGCTCACCTCCAGCTTGAAGATCATGAATACTCCGAGGAGCTCGTCAGCTCTCAGAATCGGGATGCCCAATACCGTCCGCACCGGATCCACGTCCTTCGCGCCGTAGGTGTACTCGGGATCGGCCAGCACGTCATGGATGTGGACCGTGCGCCGCTCCAGGGCCGCTCGCGCCGTCCCACTGTGCCGTCCCGGGATGATCGGGTTCCGCTCGACGAACGTGATCAGCTCGGAGGACGCCCCGTAGCTGGCCGCCAGGCGCAGGAGCCGGCCGTCGAAGCGGAAGACCATCGCCCGATCGGCCTCGCACAGCCGGACCGCATTCTCGGCCAGGGTCTCGAACACCGGCTGCAGATCGAACGTCGACCGTCCGATCACCTTCAGCAACTCGCTGGTCGCGGTCTGCTGCTCCAACGCGACGCGGA